>Ga0307516_10006674_pt1 | contig 13487 bp, 12 predicted proteins | sample 19_EM_MG_FD_203310 | JGI IMG/M metagenome (GOLD analysis project Ga0307516, IMG submission 203310) | Populus trichocarpa ectomycorrhiza microbial communities from riparian zone in the Pacific Northwest, United States - 19_EM | ecosystem: Host-associated > Plants > Roots > Unclassified | place... | reverse complement strand
ATGGCCGGCATCACCAACGTCGAGGGTGACGGCGTCGCAGAGAAGGGGACCAAGTGACCACCGACGAGACCGCGCCGGAGGCCACCGCCGCCGCTCCCGGCAAGGACAAGCCAGCCGACGACGACTCTTTCCTGCGGCACTTCCTGCACAACCTGTGGTCCGCCAACACGGTCACGGTGACCGTGCTCTCCATCGTGCTGGCGCTGGTCATCGGCGCCATCCTGATCATCGTGTCCGACCCGAAGGTGCTGGACACGTTCTCGTACTTCACCGCCCGCCCCGGCGACGCCCTCACCGCCAGCTGGAATGTGGTCAGCAACGCGTACGCGGACCTGTTCAAGGGCGCGATCGTCGACCCCGCCGCGGTGAGCGCCTGGGCCGACGGCAGCGGCACCTGGCGGCAGGTGTTCTTCCCGCTCTCCGAGACGCTGACCTACGCGGCACCGCTGGTCTTCACCGGCCTCTCCGTGGCGCTGGCGTTCCGCGGCGGCCTGTTCAACATCGGCGGCCAGGGCCAGGCGGTGATCGGCACGATCTGCGCCGCGCTGGCCGGCTTCCTGCTGCCGCTGCCGCCCGTGATCCACCTGCTCGCCGCGCTCTTCGCCGGCCTGCTCGGCGGCGCGCTGTGGGGCTTCGTGCCCGGCATCCTCAAGGCGCGGGCCGGCGCCCACGAGGTCATCGTCACGATCATGCTGAACTACACGGCCAACCTCTTCCTGGGCTGGCTGATCCTGCAGAAGGGCATCCAGGCCACCGGGCGCAGCGACGCGATCAGCGAGCCGGTCGACTCCTCGGCGCAGCTGCCGGCGATCGGCGGCGAACTGCGGGTCAACCTCGGCATCCTGTTCGCGGTGCTGGCCACCGCCGGGGTCGCCTGGCTGCTCAACCGGTCCGCGTTCGGCTTCGAGCTGCGGGCCGTGGGCGCCAACCCGGCCGCCGCGCGGACCGCCGGTATCGGCGTCGGCCGGACATACACCCTGCTCATGGTCGCCGCCGGCGGCCTGGCCGGGCTCGGCGGCGCGACCCAGGTGCTGGGCACGGCGCACGCCCTGACGACCCAGGTGGCCGGCACCATCGGCTTCGACGGCCTGCTGGTGGCCCTGCTCGGCCGCAACCGCCCGTGGGGCACGCTGCTCGCCGCGCTGCTGTTCGGCGCGCTGCGCGCCGGCGGCAACCGCATGCAGTCGTTCTCCAGCATCTCCCTGGAACTGGTGACCGTGCTCCAGGCCCTGATCGTCATCTTCATCGCCGCGCCGGCCCTGGTGAAGGCGATCTTCCACCTCCGGGCCGCCCGCTCCGCGCGGCTCGGCGCATCGATGGCGAAGGGCTGGTGACCCCGGTGTCGACGGCGACAGTGGACGAAATGACCGAGGCCACGGCCCCGGCCCGGTTCTGGGACAGGCAGCGCCGGCTCGGCGGCGGGGTGGCGCTGATCGGCGTGGCCGCGACGGCGATCTTCGGGCCGCTGGCGCCGTCCGAAACCGCGCGGTTCACCCTGAGCGAGGACGCCCAGGGCGCCGCGCTCAGTATCAACGGGCAGTTCGGCACGATCCTCTTCGGCCTGGTGGCGGTGGCCGCGGGCGGGGTCCTGCTGGCCGGCGTGGCACGCAAGTGGCAGACGTCCGTGCTCAGCCTGGGCATCCTCGGCTTCGTCCTGTCGTTCCTGTGCTGGCAGGTGGCGGGCAAGTTCCTGCCGCTGGTCGACACGGCCACCGGCACCCTGGAACTGGCCGTGCCGCTGCTGCTCGGCGCCCTGGCGGGCGTGCTGGGCGAACGCTCCGGCGTGGTGAACGTGGCCATCGAGGGCCAGTTCCTGATGGGCGCCTTCGGCGCGGCCCTGGTCGGCACGATGGCGACCAGCGTCTGGCTGGGCCTGTTCAGCGCGGCCATCGGCGGCATGATCATCGCGGCGATCCTGGCCGTGCTGGCGATCCGCTACCTGGTGGACCAGGTGGTGGTCGGCATCGTGCTGAACCTGCTGGCCCTGGGCATGACCGGCTTCCTGTACGAGCGGCTCATGCAGACCGACGCGCAGTCGTACAACGAGCCGCCGCGGATGCCCGAGTGGCGGATCCCCGGCCTCGCCGACATCCCGGTCGTCGGCCCGGTGCTGTTCGAGACGAACCTGCTGGTCTGGCTCGCCCTGATCCTGGTCTTCGTGATCCACTTCGGGCTCACCCGGACCCGCTGGGGGCTGCGCACCCGGGCGGTCGGCGAGCACCCGACGGCGGCCGACACGGTCGGCATCCGGGTCCGCGGCCTGCGGTACCTGAACGTGCTGCTCGGCGGCCTGATCGCGGGCGCGGGCGGCGCGTACTTCACGCTGGTGGCGACGGGCAGCTTCAACAAGAACATGACGGCCGGCGCGGGCTTCATCGCCCTGGCGGCGCTGATCTTCGGCCGCTGGACCCCGTTCGGGGCGCTGGGCGCGGCGTTGTTCTTCGGCTTCGCGCAGAAGCTGGCCACCTACCTGAGCGTGGCCGGCAGCTCGGTGCCGAGCCAGTTCCTGAACATGCTGCCGTACCTGGCGACGATCGTGGCGGTGGCGGGCCTGGTCGGCCGGGTGCGCGCGCCGGCCGCCGACGGTCAGCCGTACGTGAAGAGCTAGAGAAGCCGTGGGGCAGAATCGGCGCATGGAGATCGACTGGGTCAGTCTGCGGGCCGCCGCCATCGAGGCCATGCGGCACGCCTATGCCCCGTACTCCGACTTTCCGGTCGGTGTGGCGGGGCTGGTGGACGACGGCCGGGTGGTCGTCGGCTGCAACGTGGAGAACGCCTCCTACGGCGTCGGGCTGTGCGCCGAATGCGGGCTGGTCAGCTCGCTGCACGCGACCGGCGGGGGCCGCCTCGTCGCGATCTCCTGCGTCGACGCCCACGGCCTGCCGCTGATGCCCTGCGGGCGCTGCCGGCAACTGCTCTACGAGCACGGCGGCGCCGAGTGCCTCGTCGAGGCGCTGCCGCGGCCGCTCAGGGTCGGCGAGCTGCTGCCGCACGCGTTCGGCCCCGAGGACCTGGACAAGGTCACCGGGCCGACCGCGGTGCCCGCCGTGCCCGCGCAGCTGGCGAAGTGGCGGGGCCGAGGGACGGTCTTCGTGCACCCCGATCTGTCCGGCGGGGAGCAGGTCTGGACCGGCTATTGGGAGCGATCCGCCGGCAGCCCCGGCGAAGACGACGCGGAGAAGGGCATCCTGGAGGAGGGGCCGATCTTCCCGACCGCGGCGGCGGCCGTGACCTGGGGGCTCACCCGTACCTCCCGGATCGTCGTGGTGGACGCCGACGGCGGCCTCTCGTGGGCGGGGGAGGGCGATCCTCCGGAGGGCATCGGAGCTAGGTGGGAGCAGCAGTGAGTGATTTTGCGGCGGTTGATGTCATTCGGGCGAAGCGGGACGGGCAGGTGCTGTCCGACGCGCAGATCGACTGGGTGGTCGACGCGTACACCCGGGGCGTGGTCGCCGATGAGCAGATGTCCGCGCTGGCCATGGCGATCCTGCTGCGGGGCATGACGCCCGCCGAGATCGCCCGCTGGACCGCCGCGATGATCGCCAGCGGCGAGCGGCTCGACCTGTCCGCCGTGTCCCGGCCGACCGTCGACAAGCACTCCACCGGCGGCGTCGGCGACAAGATCACCCTGCCGCTCACCCCGCTGGTCGCCGCGTGCGGCGCCGCCGTGCCGCAACTCTCCGGCCGCGGCCTCGGGCACACCGGCGGCACCCTCGACAAGCTGGAGTCGATTCCGGGCTGGCGGGCCACGCTGAGCAACGACGAGTTCGTCCGGCAACTACAGGGCGTGGGCGCGGTCATCTGCGCCGCCGGCGACGGGCTCGCCCCGGCCGACCGCAAGCTCTACGCGCTGCGCGACGTCACCGGCACCGTCGAGGCCATCCCGCTGATCGCCAGCTCGATCATGAGCAAGAAGATCGCGGAGGGCACCGGCGCGCTGGTGCTCGACGTCAAGGTGGGCACCGGCGCGTTCATGAAGGACGTCGCGATGGCCCGCGAGCTGGCCGAGACCATGGTCGAACTGGGCAACGCGCACGGCGTCCGGACGATCGCCCTGCTCACCGACATGAACACCCCGCTCGGCCTGGCCGTCGGCAACGCCGTCGAGGTCGAGGAATCCCTCGCGGTGCTCGCCGGCGGCGGCCCCGCCGACGTGGTCGAACTGACCCTGGCGCTGGCCCGCGAGATGCTGGCCGCGGCCGGCCTCGACGCGGATCCGGCGAAAATCCTGGAATCCGGCGCCGCGATGGACTCCTGGCGGGCGATGATCCGGGCACAGGGCGGCGACCCGGACGCCCCGCTGCCCACCGCGCGGGAGACCGAGGTGCTGCGCGCCGACACGGACGGTGTGGTGGCCAGCATTGACGCTCTGGAGATCGGGCTGGCCGCCTGGCGGCTCGGCGCGGGCCGGGCCCGCAAGGAGGACCCGGTCAGCTTCGGCGCCGGCATCATGCTCAGGGTGCGGCCGGGCGACACCGTACGGGCCGGCGACCCCCTGCTCGAAGCCCGTACCGATGAAGCCGGCCGGATCCCGGCGGCGCTCGCGGCGGCCGGCGGTGCGATCAAGCTCGCGTCGGCCGCGCCCACCCCGGCGCCGCTGCTGATCGACCGCATAGCCTGAGCGGTCATGAAGGCCGCCCCCGATCCCCGAGCGGTACGCGAGGCCAGCCTGGACGAGCTCCAACGGCTCGGCCTGCCGCTGCCGCCGCCCGCGTTTCCGCTGGTCTGGGAGCCGGGCGACGGCGTAGAACTGCGAGCGACGAGCGAGATCGAGGCGCGCGCGGCGGTCCTGCACGTGGTCGTGGCGCGCTGCTTCGGCATGCCCACCGAGGCCGCGATGAGCTGGTTGCTCAGCTCCCACCTCGTGGACTTTGTCACACCGCCGGAGTGGCAGTTCGTGGCCGGCGCGAAGGGCGACCACCGGTCGTTCGTGCTGCACCACGACGCGGTGTTCGCGTTGGCCTGGCTGCTCGGCCTGAGCCGGCACCTGGACCCGATGGCGCCGCCCGAAGAGCGGCTGATGCGGCAGATGCCGGACCTGCCGGCCGGCGAGTTGTTCGACCGGTGGCGGTCGCGGTCGCTGGTCGCGCCGCGCGACGCCACCGACGCGGCCGTCCTGTTGGACCTCTACTACTGCCTGGATTGGGCGTTTCAGGAGGCCGAGAAGAGCGGCCTGCGAGCGCCGGGCGAGATGGACAGCAACGCCATCGGCCAGCGGAGATGGGCGCTGGAGTGGGCGGTGGTCTTCGCCGGCCCCTATCACGAGGCGCCGCCCGAATGGGAAGAGGTCGATCTCTCGGTCTGAGGGACCAGATCAAGATCAAGGCCCGCGGCTACGCCGGGCGGTAGCGCGTGAGGTCGACCGCGGCCGTGACTTTCAGCTCTTTCGCCGTGATCTCGTCCACCGGGACGTGGCGGGCGCTCGGGGTCATGCCGATCAGCGTGCGGGTCTCCGCCGCGGTCAGGTGCATGGGGTGGCGCAGTGTGGTGGTGGTCTCGGCGCGGAAGCCGTTTCCTAGGCTTTCGGTGACCCGGTCCCTCTTTGCCGGGTCTACTCGGATAAGGCCGAAGGTGTCCACCAGCTCGGTGAGGTGGTCCTGGGCGGGTGTGACGACCAGCAGGGTGCCGTCGGGGTGCAGGACGCGGCGGAATTCCGGGCCGTTGCGCGGGGCGAAGACGTTGAGGATGGTCGATGCCGAGGCGTCTGCCAGGGGAAGCGGGCGCCAGAGGTCGGCCAGGGCCGCGCTTGCCCGGGGGTGGGCTCGGGCGGCGCGGCGCAGGGCCGGTTTCGAGACGTCGATGCCGAGGCCCGTGGCGGCCGGCGCGGCGGCCAGGACCCGGGCCAGGTAGTAGCCGGTGCCCGTACCGGCGTCGAGGACGAGACCGCCGGCGCCGCGTACCGCTTCGGCCAGCGCCTCGGCGATGAAGTCGTAGTGGCCTTCCGCCAGGAAGGCCGCGCGGTCCGCGATCATCTCGGCCGTGTCGCCCGAATGGGGCGACCGGCCCGCCGTGAGGTTCACGTAGCCCTGCCGCGCGAGGTCGAAACCGTGCCCCCGGGGGCAGCGCAGGGCCCGTTCGCCGGCCCGCGCCAGCGCTTCGCCGCACACCGGGCACCGCAAGTACGGCAATGCTCCGTCGATCATTCGCCGCTTCCCACTAGCATCTCCTGATGGTCGCCATCACCCACGCCGACATCGTCAAGGCTCCCAAGGCCCTGCTGCACGACCACCTCGACGGTGGGCTGCGGCCCGCCACCATCGTGGAGCTGGCCGCCGCGGCCGGGCACAAACTGCCCGAACAGGACCCGGCCCGGCTGGGCGAGTGGTTCGTCGCCGCGGCCGACTCCGGATCGCTGGAACGCTACCTGGAGACGTTCGCGCACACCGTCGCGGTGATGCAGACCGAGGAAGGCCTGCACCGGGTCGCCCGGGAGTGCGCGCTGGACCTCGCCGCCGACGGCGTCGTCTACGCGGAGATCCGCTACGCGCCGGAGCAGCACCTGGAGCGCGGGCTGAGCCTGGACGCGGTGGTGGACGCGGTGCACGCGGGCTTCGTGGACGGCTGTGCCGAGGCGGCCGCGCAGGGCAACCAGATCCGGGTCGGCACGCTGCTGACCGCGATGCGGCACGCGGCCCGCTCGCAGGAGATCGCCGAGCTGGCGGTGCGGTACCGCGACTCCGGCGTGGTGGGCTTCGACATCGCCGGCGCGGAGGCGGGCTTCCCGCCCACCCGGCACCTGGACGCGTTCGAGTACCTGCAGCGGGAGAACTTCCACTTCACCATCCACGCGGGCGAGGCGTTCGGGCTGCCGTCGATCTGGCAGGCCATCCAGTGGTGCGGCGCCGACCGGCTGGGGCACGGCGTGCGGATCGTGGACGACATCGCCGGCCGCAGCCTCGGCCGGCTGTCGTCGTACGTGCGGGACAAGCGCATCCCGCTGGAGCTGTGCCCGTCGTCGAACGTGCAGACCGGCGCGGCGGCGTCGATCGCCGAGCACCCGATCGGGCTGCTGCACGACCTCCGCTTCCGAGTGACGGTCAACACCGACAACCGGCTGATGAGCGGCACCTCGATGTCGCGGGAGATGGCGCTGCTGGCCGAGGCCTTCGGCTGGGGCTGGAGCGAACTGCAGTGGCTGACGATCAATGCGATGAAGTCGGCGTTCATCCCGTACGACGAGCGGCTGGCGATCATCAACGATGTGATCAAGCCGGCGTATGCGAAGCTGTTGACCTAAAGTCCGCTATTGACTGGCATTGACGATACGTCCGTACTTTCGTTCCCCGAAACCTGGCGGTTCAGTCGAGCGGCTCGTCCTTTCGGTCAGATTGCTGTCTCAAACACTGCATAATCCGGCATCTTGCCTTGCCGTCCGGTCCCGTGCGAGCCATCGTCAGTGCTGCCGCGATCGATGGTGGTCGGGCCGAAACGGTGTGTACGGTTATCCCGGGCTTACCGCCCGGAGCGAGTGACACAAAGAGATGCGCCCATATACGAGCAGTGATGACCGGCCGGCGATGCCCGCCACTTCGGCGGCAACATCGCATCACACAAATGGTCCGGGTCAGGCTGCTCTTTCTCTTTGACACTCGTCGTGATGGAATCTCGGGGGCCCGACCCGGTGAGTCGGCCGTGTGCGGTGCCCGGTGATCCGAAGACCGGGTCCGAATCAGGAGGACGGTGACGTGAGCAAGCGCCCCAAGACGGCGAACGCTGTCATGTCGCGTCTCCGCCGGCCGGCCGGTCGGCTGCGGGATCTGCCGATCTGGTCGAAGCTCGGGCTGATCATGCTCGTGCCCACGCTGGCGACGGTCATCGTCGGTACCAGCGGGTTGATCGACCACATCAACGAGGCCAGCAACGCCGAGCGCGCCCGCACCCTGTCGGTGTTGTCGCAGGCCGCCGGTGGGCTCGTGGATCACCTGCAGAGCGAACGTGCCTTCGGTGTGATGATCGCGACGACCAAAGCCAACACCCCCGAACGTGCTGCCGCGGAGCTCTCCTACACCCGCGAGCACCCGAAGGTGGATGCGGCGAAGCTGCCGTACTCGCAGCAGAAGGCCGCGCTCGACGACGTGCCGGACCAGGTCTCCACGCTGCTCCTGCGCCTCGACCGCAACCTCGAGGAACTGCCCTCCTACCGCAGCCTGACGGCGAACGGCAAGCTCGACGCGGACAAGGTCGAGGAACGCTACAACCCGCTGATCGACGACCTGCTGAACGTCCGCGACGCCTCGGCGCAGCTCGCCCAGGACACGACGCTCAGCGACCGGCTGCGCGTGGTCGCCGCCGTCGCCCGGGCCAAGAACTACATCGCCCAGCAGCGTGACGTCGGCCACGAGATCCTCAACGACGGCCAGTTCACCCAGAGCCTGCGCCGGAAGTTCGTGCTCACCGACTCCGGCTACACCATCTCGTACACGACGATGACCCAGGTCGCGACGAACGAGGACAAGGCGCTCTTCGACCGGGTGGTGAACGGCCCGGCCAAGCGTGCCGCCACCAACTACACCCAGCCGCTGCTGCTGAGCCCCAACAACACCCAGAACATCGCGTTCAACCGCGAACAGTGGGAAACCGCGATGATCGGCTACAACGACCTGTTCCGCAGCGTGGAGAACAGGCTCGACGTGCAGATCGTGGCCCAGGCCACCAAGATCCGCGACGACGTGCAGACCCGGGTCTTCATCGAGACCAGCATCCTGCTCGGCCTGCTCCTGCTCGCCATCGTGTTCGCCTGGCTGGTCGCCCGGTCGATGGCCCGCTCCCTGCGCGAACTGCGCCAGGGCGCGCTCAACGTGGCCCAGTTCGGCCTGCCCCAGGCGGTCGAGCGGCTGCGTGACCCGGCCCTGACCGGCTCGCTGACCCCGGCCCAGGTGGCCGACCAGGTCGCCGAGCCGCTGCCAGTGCGCAGCCGGGACGAGTTCGGGCAGGTGACCGAGGCCTTCAACGCGGTGCACCTGGAAGCCGTCCGCACCGCCGCCGAGCAGGCCGCCCTGCGGTCCTCCGTCGCGACGATGTTCGTCAACCTCGCCCGCCGCTCGCAGATCCTGGTCGACCGGCTCATCGGCCACCTCGACCGGCTGGAGCGCGGCGAGGAGGACCCGGACCGCCTGGCCGAGCTGTTCCAGCTCGACCACCTGGCCACCCGGATGCGCCGCAACGACGAGAACCTGCTGGTGCTCGCCGGCGCCGACTCGACCCGCGTGCAGCGCGAGCCGGCCGCCCTGATCGACGTGCTCCGCGCCGCGCAGTCCGAGGTCGAGCACTACACCCGCATCGAGTTCGGCATGATCGACCGGGACATCGAGGTGTCCGCGCACGCGGTCAACGACATGGTCCACCTGGTCGCCGAGCTCTTCGACAACGCGACCGCGTTCTCCCCGCCGAATTCGCACGTCGTGGTCGAGGCCCGGCGCCTCGGCGACGGCGCGGTGCTCTCGGTCGAGGACCGCGGCATCGGCATCAGCCGCGAGCAGCTGCGCGACCTCAACGATCGGCTGGCCAGCCCGCCGATGGTGGACGTGGCCGTCTCCCGGATGATGGGCCTGGTCGTGGTCGCCCGCCTGGCGAACAGGCACGGCGTCAAGGTCGAGCTGCGCCCGGCCGACACCGAGCGCGGCACGGTCGCCGACGTCGGCCTGCCGGTCAGCGTGCTCGTCACCGGGACGATGGCCGGCCGTCTGCCCGGCGCCAACCCGTACAGCGCCCGCGACCCGCAGGCGCCGCGGCCGCAGCTCACCGAGCCGCCCCTGGCCCTGGAGAGCGGGTCCAACGGCCGCGGCGGCTACCCGGCCGGCCGCCCGTTCGACCCGAACCCGCCGATGCCCACCGGCGGCATGCTCGGCGCGGGCGCGAACCGGGCGGTGCCCGCCTGGTCCGACCTGACCGGACTGCCCACCAACGGCTTCGACGGCGGCCCCAACGGCTTCGCCAACGGATCGAACGGCGCCAACGGCTTCCACGGCCCGCGCAGCAACGAGCCGATCCCGCCGATGCCGCAGTCGCCGGCCGGCCCGCAGGGCTTCAGCGGCCCCGATGGGCTGCCCCGGCGCAACGGCGAGAACTACCGGCCCGAGGACACCGCGTCGTTCGGCCACACCATCCCGCGCCAACTGCCGGCGAACCCGGATTCGCAGGGCCGGGGATCGTTCGTGCCGCCGGTCTCCGCGCCCCCGGTCCCGCCGGTCTCCGCGCCGCCGGCGCCGTACGGTGGTCGGCCGGTCTCCGCGCCGCCCGTGTCGGGCGCGCCCACCTCGGCGCCGCCCACCCAGAACAGGCCCCAGCAGGGCCGGCCCAACCCGAACATGCCGGGCCAGAACATGCCGGGCCAGAACATGCCGGGCCAGCCGCCGCAGTCCGCCGCAGCGGCACCGCCGGCGTGGCCGCCGGTCACCGCCGACCGCGAGACCAGCAACACCCCGCACGTCCCGGAGAGCCTCGCGGCCGCCCTGGACATGACGGCCGAGCTGCCTCGCTACCGCCCGGACCGGGGTACCACCGGCTCGCAGCCGCAGGTGGCCCGCCCGACGAACCCGCAGAACGCGACGCCGCAGTCCGAGGCCGAGCGTTCGGCCGCGGCAGCCGCGGCCGCCCATGAGGCAGCCGCCGCGCAGGCAGCCGCCGCGCAGGCGACCGCCGCCGCGCAGATCGCAGCCGCACAGGCCGCCGCCCGCCAGCGCGCGGCCGGCGAGTCGCAGGGCCAGTTCGCCGACGAGACGATGGAGCTGCCGATCTTCCGCGAGCTGGAGTCGGCCTGGTTCACCACCGCCCGGCCCAACGAGCCCGTGGCGAAGAAGCCGACCCAGGTCGCCGAGCCGGTCACGACGTCCGTGCCGGACGGCCCCGACTCGGTGGTCACCACCCAGCGCTTCTCCACCGGAGAGCCGGCCCGCACGGTCGGCGTGCCGCAGCAGGCGGCCTCGCCGGAGAAGATGAACGGCGACCCGTCCCGCGACCGGGACCCGGCCATCGTCGGCGCGGTCGCGGCCGGCGGGTCGGGCAACGGCGCAGTCCGCGGCGACGGGAACGGCCCGTGGCAGACCGCGGCGGACGACGGCTGGCAGGCGGCCCGCAAGGCCGCCGAGATGCCGGTCGACACCACGACGACGGCCGGCTTGCCGCGCCGTACGCCGATGGCACAGCTCGTCCCGGGTGGCGTCGACCGGGCCGAGACCTCCGTTCAACGCCGCACTCCCGAGGCGGTCCGCGGGCTCCTGTCCGCATACCATCGCGGGGTGCAGCGGGGTCGTACGAAGGAAAATTCGACCAACTCGGAGGAGACTCCGGGAGGGCAGCAGTCCTCGCAGGCTGGCAAGGAGCATGAAGCATGACAAGCACGCAGGATCTGGGTTGGCTGCTAGCCAACTTTGCCGACCGCGTTCCCGGGGTTGCGCACGCGATCGCGGTCTCCGCCGACGGTCTGCTGCTCGCGGCCTCACGGGACCTTCCGCGCGACCGCGCCGATCAGCTGGCGGCCATCGCCTCCGGCCTGGTCAGCCTGACCCAGGGCGCCGCGCGGTGCTTCGAGGGCGGTGCGGTGCTGCAGACAGTCGTCGAGATGGACAACGGGTTCCTCTTCCTGATGTCGATCTCCGACGGCTCCTCGTTCGCCGTCCTCGCGGCCCGCAGCTGCGATGTCGGTCAGGTGGGCTATGAGATGGCACTCCTGGTCGACCGGGTCGGCGAGGCACTCACTCCCGCGCCGCGCTCTGCGGCCGGAGTGCTCGGCTGAACGGATGGTTTGCCGGCTCCGTCCGGCATCTGTCCAAAAGCTTGACGACAAGAGACACTTCTATGGGCCAAGGGATGGGGTGAGCGGTGACGATGCCCGAACGCGATGAGCCGACCGGGGCACTGGTCAGACCGTACGCCGTGACCCGTGGCCGGACCCGGCCGAAGCTGGAAATAGCGCTGGAAGCGCTCGTCGAGACAACGGTCCGTGGTCGTTCCACCGGAACGGGCAGGGGCGGGAGCGAACACCAGTACATCGCGGCGATGTGCGACGGCGGCAGAGTCCAGTCGCTGGCCGAGATCGCCGCACGCATGCAACTGCCGCTCGGGGTGGCTCGAGTGATCGTCGCCGACATGGCCTCCGATGGCCTAGTCGCGGTGTACGAGCCGACATCGCTGGATGATGAGACCGATGCGGTGGGTACGGAACTGCTGGAAAGGGTGCTGAGTGGACTTCGCAGGCTCTGACATGTCGCGCCGGCCGGCCGCCGGGCGTGTGACATCGGCGAAGATTGTCATCGCCGGTGGCTTCGGCGTCGGTAAGACGACGCTGGTGGGGTCGGTCTCTGAGATCACCCCGTTGACCACTGAGGCGATCATGACCTCCGCCGGTGTGGGTGTCGACGACAACCGGCAGGTGCCGGGGAAGACGACGACCACGGTGGCAATGGACTTCGGCCGGATCAGCATCGACCGGGATCTCATCCTGTACCTGTTCGGCACGCCGGGCCAGACGCGTTTCTGGTTCATGTGGGACGAACTGGTACGGGGCGCCATCGGTGCTGTGGTCATGGTGGACACGCGTCGGCTCGCCGACTGCTTCGCCGCCATCGACTTCTTCGAGCACCGACGGTTGCCGTACCTGGTCGCCATAAACTGCTTCGACGGTATGCAGTACCACAACGCGCAGGACGTTCGCGACGCGCTCGCGATCTCCAGCGACGTGCCCGTGGTGAGCTGCGACGCCCGTAACCGTGAGTCGACGAAGAACGTACTCATCTCGCTGGTCGAGTACGTCCTGACGATGCGTCGCTCGCGTGCGGTAGCGCCCGCCTGACAGGCTGCTGAAGGTCCCGCTCTGCCCGGCAGAGCGGGACCTTTCCGTGCCCTGTTGTGTGCGTCCGGCGGCGCATTGGCCATGGCGGATCCGGCAACGGCCCGCGAGCAGCTGGCCCGGGCGGACCGGGTCGAGCTGACCCCGGGAGGCCGCCGGCGGCTGGGCCCGACGCTGGAAACCGCAACCGAACTGTCAGGGTCGATCGATACCATCCGCGCGTGACTATTGACTCGGCGCGGCAGCGGTTCCCGACGGCAGAGCACGAGCAACGGTTCTGGGCCCTTCTGGAGGCCTCGTGGGCGCCGCTGGGCGCCGAGACCAACCTGGCCCGCAGTGCGTTGCGCACCCGGCCGCCGGGCGGCGAGACGGACGTTGAGGGCCTGGAAGAGGCCCTGCAGGATTTCCTGGACAACGTGGCGGCCGGCTGCCGCGGGCTGTCGGGCGAGGAGCTGACGGATCTCGACCGGGTGCTCGAACGCAAGCTCTACGACCTCGACCGCGAGGACCTCCAGGCGGTAACGGACGGCTCGGACGACGGCTTCCTGTATGCGAGAGGTTTCGTCGTGGCGATGGGCCAGGCGTACTACGACGCGGTGGCCGCGGAGCCCCGGCTGGCGGTGCCGGAGGCCGAATGCGAGGACATGTGCTATTTCGTGGCGCACCTCCACCAGGAACAATTCGGCGCCTTCCCGGCCAC
>Ga0307516_10006673_pt1 | contig 13487 bp, 16 predicted proteins | sample 19_EM_MG_FD_203310 | JGI IMG/M metagenome (GOLD analysis project Ga0307516, IMG submission 203310) | Populus trichocarpa ectomycorrhiza microbial communities from riparian zone in the Pacific Northwest, United States - 19_EM | ecosystem: Host-associated > Plants > Roots > Unclassified | place... | reverse complement strand
GAAGTGTCCCTGAGTTGTTGATGGTGAGGTGGTTGTGGTCATGGCAATTGTCAGTCCTGTGGAGTGCAAGTTGATGACTAATCAATACCAATATCCCATGTTCTGTGGCAGAACATAATATATTAACATATCCCATGTTCTGAAATATAATAGTTTGCATTGTATTACCTTGTATTTCCAATGTTCTTTGATCAATACTATACTTCATAAACCACTGCAGAACATTGTGAATGTCAAATATATATTTTTCACCTGTTCAAACATGAAAAAGTTGAAATTGAATGTTCCATGTTTTTATATAGAACACTGAAATGACTGACTAATATTTCTTGAAGAGAAATGGAACAAATTGATTAAACTTTTTTTCTATGACAGTGCAGTTAATATGGGTCATGTACTTCCAATATCTGATATAACATTATGATATTATATTTTTACAATGTTTGTATGATGACCAATCACATAATATTTGATTAGCAAAGTGTAAAACATTCTGAAAACAACAAATGAAACAATTTGCATAAACCTTTCTGATTTTCTGTCACATTTCAGACTAGATTTTCTTACTGAAGAAATATCTGAAATGTGTCAAGCCAATGTTTGCAGGTAGTATATACTGTGCCTATGTATTTTTTTTCCACCATTTATTTCCTTGAACAGTGGAGAAAAAAGAGTATCTATTCAAAAAATATTTTTTCTCATGTTTTTGGTAAGAACATTGAGAAATGCTTGCTGTGAGACCTGCCTTACACACAGCTTGGCACTTGCCACCTACTCATCATCACTCCTTGCAAGGTGCTTTCTGCCATCAACAATGCCAGTGCACAAGAATATGAAGAATGTTGTTATAGAGACACGGGTCTCTAACTTGCCAAGCTTGCTGCTCAGATGTATTTGTTTGCTAATGGGATGACGAAGGGAGTCACAGGCTTTGGTCATGCGGTGAGCGGTGCACTGGTCCTTGTCATACCACATTTGCTAACAGACAATGTATGACCCACAGCAGAATTACAGGCTCAGGAAAAACTGTTACGACCATGTCCAACTCCGGATCTTATCCGGTTACTCCGGTCGCATCGCAGCTCTGTAGCTCAACTCCGGTCGCTCGTCACTTACTCTGGTCACAGTTGCGCAGATAATCTACCGTTAAGTACGACCCTTGTTCTATACTCCATTCACTCGTTACCACACCTCGCCGTCTGCCCTGCCTTGACGTGAGTTCTCCGTGAACTCGATATATCCTATACCTTGTAGCATTTTCACCGGACCTGACCTAGTCCTTACTCCGGTCGTTCCTTGTCCGCCTTTAAGGCTGTTTACTTGTCACCGTAAATACTCGTCCCTAGTTCTTACTTAGTATAAGTACTCTGTAGTTTATTCTGTATACCTCAGTCTGGAATCATCTAAGTTACTACTCCTGTCCCCTTGTCTGTCTCCGTCTCCGTCTCCACCTGACTGGAACCTATGCAAGGGATCAACGCTCGTTGTCCTTGTCGTTGAATCCAATCGGTCGCAACTCTGGCCCGGGCTAACCTCTGCCCAAACCTCTGACTTCTGCCCTTGTCCGTTTTCGTCCGGACTTGACTGGACCCCCTACCGGAGTAGACCCGGACTTGACAAAAACATACAATGCCCATCTCCTCATTGACCAGCTTCTTTGTCTCTCCTCCACACCAAACAGGGGCACAGGCTGTCCAGCCAAATCAAAGTGCTCCACACACTTCTCAATGCAAATGCCTCATGCCATGGATGCTGGCTCGAGCTGCACTTTAGTGAGTGAGGCACTTCAGTCACCCCCCATTTAGGACCTATTAGGTCTATATATTTCTACAGACATATATACCTAAGAGGTCTTACTGGGTTGGGTATTCCCAGTGGGTGCTGGAGAAAATACTTTCTCCAGGACTCTTATTGTATGAGGTTGGAAAAAAATATTTCTCCATGATTAATAGATTGGGGGGTCAATTTCATGGAGTGTCTGGGGTCCAAATGGAACTTTCTCCACACTAAATGGACCATAATATATTATTATTTCACAATAAATAGGGTTTTCCCCAGCCTAAATAGACCTTTTCCTGGGTGATTAATTTGACTTTCTCCAGACCAAATAGACCTTGTCCAGGTGATTAATGTGGTATGACTGGAACTTTCTCCAGCCTAAATAGACCATTTTTTCAGTGATTGATCTAACTTTCACCAGTGCAACTAGACATTTTTCTAGATGATGAATGTGGTATGACTGGAACTTTCTCCAGCCTAAAATAGACCATTTTTTAATTGATTGACATGACTTTCAGCAGTTCAAATAGACAATTTTCTAGGTCAGTAATATCATATGAATGGAACTATCTTCAGCCTAAATATACCTTTTTCTAACAGGTTAATCTGCAATAAACAGAACTTGCTCCAGGGTGAATAAATCTGTTTCTCAATGATTGGTTAGAAATAAATGAAACATTCTCCAGCCTGAATAGACCTTTCCTGAGACCATCAATTGACCAAGATTGGCCAAGGAATTTCCAAAGCACAATGGAGAATCTTCAAGTTGGTTTGGGGAGTGTACAAGGCAGGTCAGAGATTCTCCAAGGTGGGTCAGAGATTCTCCAAGATGGGCTGGGGATTCTCCACAGTGGGTCTGGGGATTCTCCAAGGGGTGCTGGGGATTCTCCAAGGTGGGCTGGGGATTCTCCAAGGTGGGTTGGAGATTCTCCACAGTGGGTTGGGAATTCTCGAAGGTGGGTCAGGGATTCTCCAACATCAGGAAAAACTGGTTTGCTATATAGAAGGGTGCTTATCTCTATAGTGATATATGTGCTATTATAGTATTCATAGAGCTATATGGCACTATATAGCTGTGTAATGGATGTGGCAAACTATATAGTGTTATATATTATTCTACAAGTGAGACTGTAGTACTTTACCTAGTCATGACTATGCTTCTTAACCTAATCATGACTACACTTCTTAGCCCAATGTACTACACTTTCACTACACTTTTTGGTCCACTTTTACTACACTTTCATTACACCTTTTGGTACACTTTCACCACACTTTCACTTGGTACACTTTTTACTACACTTTTACTATGCATTTTTGGTACACTTTAAGTACACTTTTTAGTACACTCTTGCTACATTTTCAATACACTCTTTACTTCACTTTTACCACACTTTGTCTACATTTTTGGGTAAACCTTTACTACACTTGTACCACACTTTTACTACTACAGCTCTTTGGTACACATTTACAACCAGCATTGTGAAAAGTGTACCACAAAAGTGTAGTAGAAGTGTACCAACAAGTGTAGTAAAATGTGTACCAAAAATGTGGAATGAAAGTGTAGTTGAAAGTGTAGTGAAAGTGTAGTAAAAAGTGTACCAAAAAGCATCATAAAAGTGTAGTAAAAGTGTACCCAAAAGTGTAGTAAAAAGTGTAGTAAGGTAGTGGACATGACAACTCAACCATAATCACATGATACAGCGTGACAAACACACACTCAAATTAATAACAATTCATACAGGAGGTATTTCAAAAATCTGTTGTGCTGTTTTGTAGGTTATCCCACAATGGACAGGACAATATGGTGTAGTAGACCTATACTGCCAAGGTGTCACTGTAATTAATTTTGCAACCTGAACATCTACATATGAAATTACTTTGGCTAACATGATTAGTCTAAATCTGGATGACTGACTGCCAAACAATGTCCCCCCAGCCACTTTACTTTCCTAAGGGCCACAAGCATACTGGATGATTTAAGGGAATGGCTCAGATTGTTGTCGAACGCTGGGTGTAAGTGTTGAGGCTGACTGGGATCCAACAGGAAGTCAATGCTGAATGTGGATGGTGGATAGTGGATACTATCGTCGTGCGCAGATGCCATCATGGGCGCAGCCACAAATATGATTGTCCCGAGACTATGAACTTCAGAGTAGAGTAAATTGAGATTCCAATCTGAAGCCCAAGTCTTCTCATCCCACTTCCTGTGTGTCTAAGCTTGCCCAACTATATTTCTCACACCCTTAGTTGTACCACTTGTATTGTATTGTATCATGCACGTTCCCGCAAGTTGTAAGTGCTTAACAGCACACCGTCACACTGTGACACATCATGTGATTAGGGTCGAGTTGTCATGTCCACTACCTTAAAAGTGTACCAAAAATGTGTAGTCAAAGTGTACAAAAATGCGTAGTAACAGTGTAGTAAAAGTGTACCAAGAAGTGTAGTGATAGTGCAATGAAAAGTGTAGTGAAAAGTGTAGTGAAAGTGTACCAAAAATGTGTAGTGAAAATGTAGTGAAAGTGGAGTAAAAGGGTAGTAAAGGTGTACCAAAAATGTGTACTAAAAGTGTAGTAAAAAGTGTACCAAAAAAGTGTAGTTAAAGTGTAGCCAAAGTGTACCAAAGTGTAGTAAAAGTGTACCAAAAATGCATAGTAAAAGTATAGTAAAAGTGTACCAAAAAGTGTAGTGAAAGTGTAATAAATGTGTAGTAAAATGTGTACCAAAAAATGTAGTAAAAGTGTACCAAAAAGTGTAGTAAAAGTGTAGTAACAGTGTACCAAAAATGCATAGTAAAAGTGTACCACATAAGTGTTGTATCAATTAGGGTGTGTTGTGTTGTATTTGTGTGGTAGTGTTGATTACCAAAAATGTGTAGTGATTTAGAATGTGTTGTGTGTAGTGTTGATTACCAAAAATGTGTAGTGTGGAAGGATTTATTGTGTTGTGTTTGTGTTGTAGTGCTAATTACCAAAAATGTGTAGTGGTGATTAGCAATTGTGATGTTGTGTTTGTGTTGTAGTGTTGATTACCAAAAGTGTGTACTTTATATTAGGATACATTTGGTAGTGTTTGCGTTGTAGTGTTGACTACCATAATTGTGTAGTGTTATTGTTGTTTTGTTGATTACCAAAAGTGTGTAGTGTTGATTAGCAAAGGTTGTGTGGTAGTAATTACCAAAAAAGCATAGTATTGATTAACAAATGTGATGTGCCTTGATTACATAAGCTCAGGACTCACCACTACTATCAAAACATTACCATATTTAGTCATAAAAACATACTGAAGGCATGAGAACATACCCCACAAATTGCGGAGATAGAATCCCTGACCCACTATGGAGAATCCCCAGCCTGCCTTGGAGAATCCCCAGCACCCCTTGGAGAATCCCCAGCCCATCTTGGAGAATCTCTGACCCACCTTGGAGAATCTCTGACCTGCCTTGTACACTCCCCAAACCAATTTGGAGATTCTCCATTGTGCTTTGGAAATTCCTTGGCCAATCTTGGTCAATTGATGGTCTCAGGAAAGGTCTATTCAGGCTGGAGAATGTTTCATTTATTCCTAACCAATCATTGAGAAACAGATTTATTCACCCTGGAGCAAGTTCTGTTTATTGCAGATTAACCTGTTAGAAAAAGGTATATTTAGGCTGAAGATAGTTCCATTCATATGATATTACTGACCTAGAAAATTGTCTATTTGAACTGCTGAAAGTCATGTCAATCAATTAAAAAATGGTCTATTTTAGGCTGGAGAAAGTTCCAGTCATACCACATTCATCATCTAGAAAAATGTCTAGTTGCACTGGTGAAAGTTAGATCAATCACTGAAAAAATGGTCTATTTAGGCTGGAGAAAGTTCCAGTCATACCACATTAATCACCTGGACAAGGTCTATTTGGTCTGGAGAAAGTCAAATTAATCACCCAGGAAAAGGTCTATTTAGGCTGGGGAAAACCCTATTTATTGTGAAATAATAATATATTATGGTCCATTTAGTGTGGAGAAAGTTCCATTTGGACCCCAGACACTCCATGAAATTGACCCCCCAATCTATTAATCATGGAGAAATATTTTTTTCCAACCCCATACAATAAGGGTCCTGGAGAATCTTCAGGTATAGTGCTGGAGAAAATAATTTCTCCAGCACCCACTGGGAATACCCAACCCAGTAAGACCTCTTAGGTATATATGTCTGTAGAAATATATAGACCTAATAGGTCCTAAATGGGGGGTGACTGAAGTGAGTGAGGGCATATTGAGAGTGCCAAAGTACTCGCATTTGTGCTGGACAAGTCCCACCTTACTCAGCTCACCCATGAGCACATTCCATATCTTTTATCAGTCAGCTCAAATCAAATCACTCCACATGCTTCTCAACTCATTTGGGAACTCCAAGACACTTCTCAGCATGAATGCTTCACACCATGGATGCTGGCTTGAGCTGCACTTCAGTGAGCAAGCGCATATCAAGAGTGCCCACATCTCCTACTTGCTCCAACGTCTCTCCTATCAACTCCAATGTATCTCCTATTTTCTCCGATGCATCTCCTATTAGCTCTGATGTATCTCCTATTAGCTCCAACATATCTCCTCCAAACTCCTACTCTGTTCTTCTGGTCCATCCGGCCTGCCTCTGTCATACCTCCAGGTACATACCCTGTTTCTTCCTGTCACTTACTTGTCACCCTGTTGCTACTTAGTCCTTCCATGTGTTTACCCTTTTCATGTGTTTCCTCCTCTCATGTGTTTCTCCTACTCTGCCTTTCACATGTCTTGTGTTTATCACAAGGATCCTGTCCTTTCAGTTAGTATATAAGTCTCTGTGTATTTCCTCATACCTTAGTACAAATATCAACAAAGCCCTGTCCTCATCTTGCTTCTGCCTGACTCTAGGTTCCTCCTCCGACTCGACTCCTACTCCTACTCCTACTCCTCTGTCGCAACTCCACTCCTCTGAAATGCAAGGGCTGAGCCTGTCCAAGGGCGCAGCACATAAGCTGAAGCCAATGCCCTCACCCCCTATGTCTTCCTTCCTCTTCTTCAGGTGCTGAACTCCTCCCCTGTAGGACTTGTCCTCCTTTTCATTGGAGTAGCACCCAGAAGCAAGGCGGAGATCATAGGTGCTTGACACAAAGTACTCACGTTTGCACTGGACAAGTCCCGCCTTCCTCAGCTCACCCATGAGCACATTCCATATCTTTTATCAGTTGGGTCAAATCAAATCACTCCACACACTTCTCAACTCATTTGTGAACTCCAAGACTTTTCTCAAGGCAATTACATCACTCCATGGATGCTGGCGCAAGCTGCACTTCAAAGAGCATGCACAAAAGGAGGGGGGGTATTGAGAGGCATAAATGCTCATGTTTGCACTTGACAAGTCCCGCCTTACTCAGCTTACCCATGAGAAGTGTACATCCATATCTTTTATCAGTTGGGTCAAATCAAAGTGTTCCACATGCTTCTCAACTCATTTGGGGACTCCAAGACTTCTCTCAACATGAATACATCACACCACAGATGCTGGCTCAAGTTGCACTTCAACAAGCATGGGCAGAAGGGGGTGAGGAGGAGGAGGGGGTATTGAGAGTGCAAAAACACTCGCGTTTGCGTTTGACAAGTGCCTTACTTGGCTCACCTGTGAGGAGTGCACATTGGGCCATATCCTTTATCAGTTTCTAGCTGGTGCTGTGCCACAGGAGCATGACCACTTTATGCCCAAGAATCCATCCAATTATGGTGATGCGGATGCTTGGTTTGAAGCCCAAACACCTTATTACCTTGATTTTCATAATGTTGTCTGCTATGCCATCCTATTCTCATTTGTCGCAGAAACTGCCAATTACAAGATCTGTGAGACGACCCTAGGCCAAAACACCAAGGACCCAACTACATGCAGAAACTCTGAGAGGATAGGAGTCGAGAAGCTAGGGCAAAGACCCAAGATGAGCTCGAATGGAGAGCCTCTGGGTGCTGGATTGCACTGTATATATACTACACTACACGAGGACTACGCAAGGCTATCCATGAGGCTATGTACTGTGCAATGCTATGTTAGTGATGTCATAGTGGAGCTAAGGCTATGCAGAATGACATTAAGGGAGGCAGTGTGTACAGCATGAGGCACAGGTCTAGACTATGGTAGATAAGATACGGCTGTACACTTCGATAAGATAAGATGCTATCTAATCACAGTGTAGATAAGATAAAAAGTTGGACCATTACAATCTGTCCTGCCACTGCCCAGGATTCCAGACCTGCAATGTGATTGCATATTCATCACACATCTTGGCCATCAGACAGCCCCAGATGGTGAGTCAACTTCATTCAACGTGCAACCAATGGCACACACTGACCCTCCTCAGTTCAAGATCAACATACCTGATTGTGGTTCTAGTACTCAGTGGTGGACTGGGCATATGAAAAGGGATTTATCAGTACATGATTTAATCTGACTCTACCATCTTTCTGACTGGAATCCAGGAGTGTCCGTCCAGCCCTTGACAAGCACCACCATGTCAAAGCACAGGTTCACTTTCTCCTCATCCCTGATGTCACTGCACACAAGAGTGTCGAGTATGTCACTGACTACTTCCAAAGTGACTTTTGCAAGATGTATGGACTGACCATGTGTGGATCTGAGCCAGAACAAATTTGACAATGTGTCTGCATTGAACATTTGGCAAAAGGTTATATAGACACCATTCTATCTGGCTTTTGAATCTGTGGCAGATGGGTTAAGGGCTGTCTAGTTATATTTTCCAATACATGATTTTGTAGAGAGCAACTTGTGTATATTATAAATGATGCTGAAAGGGATGTGTGACTTCACAATTATTTCACAATTTCACCTTCACCGAAACTTCATCAAAGTGCCAACAACTGTCACCCAAATCCCAGCATTGTTGACACTCCCCTTCACAGCCAACCACCTGACACCATGCCAAGCATCATGGATGAAATTAATGAGCAGCTATGGATAGAAACAGAACAGCAACAAGTAGCTGGCTCGCAGTCAACCACACTGCAACCTGAGCAATGTACAGACATCACTGGCATGAATGATCACGCTCAATGGAATTCACATCAGTGAGCTTGACACTTGGGCATCACAGCCAGGAACCACTGGAACTTGAAGAATGGTCCACCCCAGCAAAACATCAACTTATGGACTTCGCACAGGAGGTTTGTGCTGATCTTGGGGTACTGGTTGAGCAACATGACATGATCATTGAGCAAAGCAAGGTAAGGTTAATGATGACAAGACCCACAAAACGATGCAATAGCAAGCTAACCAATGATAGCTCCCCATGCAGAAGACATTGGTAACAGTGATGGCCATGATAGCAAGAAATGACGCTGTGCGACAAGAGCTGGCTGTGTGCAACTATATCTCATCTCCAGCATTCAAGGTCAGTACAGTCCAAAAATGCATACATCAAACTGACCAGTGCTGACAGGAAAATGTATCTGGAAAGTTGAAGGTTATGCTACTTGATCCCAGGATAGCTAACTACAAAGATGGACTTCTTGAGTGAGCCCTCATCAGTATCTGACTTAACCTTGTGAGCATGGACTTACTATATTAACATACTTCACAGTGACACATTCACCTCAATCCAAAGGCCTACAAGATCCCTTTGGATGTCCAGCAAGGTGTAAATTCCCATCTCTTCACTGCAGAGGTCAGCACCACATTGGTATACCACAGAAACCAGATTAAAAAAAAGGTCTGTGCATTCTAATCTATAAAAGGCATATCTGATTTGATTGTTATCAGTTGGCCATCAATTGGAAAAATAAGAAGGATATTTACACAGTACTGAATGATATTGTTCCCCGTGGCATGGAGGTCACAGATGAGATGTGGGGATGTATTGCATGGATTGTAAGTACTCTTCTGTTTTATTCTGTTGCGAACTCTGACCATGCATTTAGCAAATCCATCTTGCAGAATTCAAGGGCTCCAACTTCTGGCAGTTCATTGACAAAGAGCTCACTATTATCCATACAAATCATGAGCATCTGGATGAAGCAGAAAGGAAAATTCAAACAAGTCAGTAAGCTTTTAGTTACCTGCATTTGTGGACACTGTTCTGACTATATGATTCACACAAGTATCTTTGAGGCATGCTTGAAAGAACACAAGAAACACTGTCCTCCCAAGAAAACAAAGTGTGGTGCATCCACACAATCAATGCCAGGTGTCAAGACCATGTCCAACTCTGGGCTCTTATCTGGTTACTCCAGTCACATTGCAGCTCTGCAGCTCAACTCTGGTCCCAGACACGCACATACCCTTCAACTAAGTGCAACCCTTTGCATTAGTCTCCATCCAGTCATTACCACACTTCCCCATCTACCCTGTTGTACTGTGAATTCTCCATGTTCCATTTATATCTTCTACCTTGTAGTATTTTCTCTGGACCTTACTTATTTTTGTCGGACCTGACCTAGTCCCAACTCCGGTCGTTCCTTGTCTGCCCTTTGGAATGTTTACTTGTCACTGTAAATACTCAACCCTAGTTCTCCATAGTATAAGTACCCTGTACTCTGTCCTGTACTCCTCAGTCTGAAATCAACTTAGTCTCTACTCCTGTCCTCTGTCTGTCTCCATCTCTGTCTCCACCTGGCTGGAACCTACACAAGGGATCAACGCTCAATCCCCTTGTTGTTGAATCCAATTGGTCCCCAACTCCAGCTGGACTAACTCCTTGTCCAGCCTCTGTCCTTCCCCTTTGTCCATTTCCATCTGGACTTAACCAGACCCCCTACTGGAGTAGACCCAGACTTGACACCAGGGTGGCAAAGAGAAATGAGCTGGGCTGTTCAAGAAATAGAACAATTTTCTGACACTGAGGGCACCAATGAGAACGGTGGGGCTGACAGTGGTGAAGATGAAAATGGTGATAATGGTGATGCAGGGGAGGATTATTGATTTACAGTTCTAATACACTAATATTTCAACACATTTTCATATCCACAGCATTTTGTGATGCATTCACAACTACGACATCCAATGTACATCATTTATATAATATATAGTCTATTAATATGTCCTGCATTCAAATGGTTTATAAATAATAGTCATTCACATTTTCATGAGGTGCATCCATTGGTCTTGGGGTGATTTGAGCTTCCAATGATCGGGTCTGGTTTTGTATGAACACAACATGGTATCATCCTGGACAGAAACACTTCCTTTTAGTATAAACAAGACATGCCTCACTTTGCTTTGGCAGTGTGCAAATGTCACGCAGGTTTGTTGTTAACAGACATTACAGTTGTCATTTTTCATTTTAGTTATGGAATAAAAATGAGCCTTCGACATCACAGTATTGTACATGGCAGTGGCAATTTATATTTACATTTCGAGACCAAGATACCTGTTGCTTTTCATTAGATGACAAATGGTCTGATCATTGTGAACTTACTTTCCAACATCAGCAAACCAACCCTAATGGATAGCCGAGCTGACAGCACTTGACAGCACTTAGCCGAACGCCCAGTCTGTCCGACTCTGTCTGACTCCACACCAGTCTGGTCCAGCCTGACAGTTGTTCCCAGTCACTCCATTGTATCCAGTAGTAGAGTATTTAAAAAAAAGTTTATTAGAATAGAACTACTAATACTATGAATACAACACAATTAAGTAAATAATATGTTCGTACAGCGGGGGGTGACAATTGTCGATGCTGGAGATAGGGATGGGGACAGGGATCGTTGTCGTGTGGGTGGCCATCGTTGGGGGCTGGGTGTCACCATCGTCACTGGTGGTGATTGCCATGTCGTCGATGCAAGTGGTGGGGTTGTCATCGTTGTTGCTGGTGGATGCAGGTGGTGGTGGTGGGTGGCATTGTCATCGTCGGGTCATGATGACATGCTGGTGGTGGGATGGTGGCCGCGTTGTTGGGTACTGTCGCTGGTAGCCGTCGTCATTGCATTGGTGCTGGCCATCGCTGTTGTTGTCATTGTCTGGTCGACAATGCTGGTGGCAGTGGTTGCGTCAACAATGCTGGTGGTGGCCGGTGTTGTCGCCATCATCCGTCGTTGAGGTCGTCGTCCTCTGGTGGTGGTTGTGTCGACGACATTGGTGGTGGCCATTGGTGAGGTGTGTAGTGAAGTCGTAAATACTATTAGACAATATTGGTAGCTCAATATGCTGATATAATCATTACACAAACACATGCACACACACACAATTGAAAAAATTTCTCTAAGTCTCTCATTCTCTTCATCTTCCACCACCCCGTTGATCACCACCTGACAGCCACCACCAATGACGACGACGACCCCACCATCACCACCGTTGACCACCACCACCCCACCACCATTGACGAGACCACCACCACACCACTACCGTCGACGGGACCACTGCCACTGATGACGATGATGATGACCCCACCATCACCACTGTCAATGGGACCACCATCACCCCATCACTGTCGACAAGACCACCACCACCCCACTACCGTCAATGAAGACAATGACAATGACAATGACCCACCATCCCACCACCGTCAACGGGACCACCACCACCCCACAACCATCAATGAAGGCGACGACGACAACCATCCCACTGCTGTCGACGAAGACAATGACAATGATCCCACCACCACCCCACTACTGTCGACGATGACGACAACACCACCCCCTGCCTGCATCGACAGCCACCCCACCACCGTCATTGACGATGACATGGCCACCACCTCGATGACTGCCATTAGTATATAGTATGTAGTATATAATATTTATTCTTTGTATGGTACACAATTAATATAAATTGATTAACCAAACACTAAGTGAATTAAGATGGTCAAAAACTGTCAAGTCCGGGTCTACTCTGGTAGGGGGTCCAGTCAAGTCCGGATGAAAGTGGATGAAGGACAAGGGCAGGGGGCTGGACAAGGAGTCAGTCCGGCCAGAGTTGGTGACCACTTGGATTCAACGACTAAGGACAATGAGCGTTGATCCCTTGCGTAGGTTCTGGTCAAGAGGTTGGAGATGGAAACGGAGACAGAGACAGAGACAGACAGAAACTGGAGTAGTGACTATGGTTGATTTCAGACTGAGGTGTACAAGGTAAACTAGAGGGTACTTATACTAAGTAGAAACTAGGGTCGATGTCATATCCATACTTTTCCCAGTCGCAACTCTGGTCTAACCTTGGCCCACCTGACCTCTCCTTAGGCATAGATGCAACTCCGGATCTAGTCCGGCCATCTCCAGCCCCGTAGCTGCACTCCAGCTTAACTCCGGTCACTACGTCCATCTCCGCCTCAGGACTAACCCCTGTCTTCCTACAGACAGATCTGCGGTCTAACTCCTCCGTGTCGGACCTGTACCTACCATTAGTTACTACTCCGGTTTCAGTCCAGCCACTCCCTTTGTCTGGTCTGCGACGTAGCCCAACTCCGGCTGGTATATCCAACTCCGGCTCCACTTCCTCTGTTAGGTCCACCAAAGGCTTAGGACATTTCTATGTCCAACTCCGGACCTTCCTCCGGCTACTCCGCCCTTCCTCCACCTGCACACTCCCTCTGCTCGTACACTCCCTCTGCTCTTGCACTCCCTCTGCTCTTGCACTTCCTCCGGTTCCACTTCCTCCGGTCCTGGACATCGCTCCGGACTTAACATTAGTTAAGTCCACCTCTGACCCTTACCTGTCCTGTTCCGACCTAGTTCCCTTGTCCCTGCTTTTCC
>Ga0307516_10006672_pt1 | contig 13488 bp, 18 predicted proteins | sample 19_EM_MG_FD_203310 | JGI IMG/M metagenome (GOLD analysis project Ga0307516, IMG submission 203310) | Populus trichocarpa ectomycorrhiza microbial communities from riparian zone in the Pacific Northwest, United States - 19_EM | ecosystem: Host-associated > Plants > Roots > Unclassified | place... | reverse complement strand
ACACTTCCTCCCCCTCCGCCCCACTTGGGAATGGATCAGATGTACAAAGACCCACACTCACAACCACAGTACACGATGGTGCGTGTTCCCTACAGTGACTGCTGTGCGTTCTGACGTCCGTGGGCTGTCGGTCGTAGGATCCACATCACGGATACCACCACCAACAGGAGTACGGACACCCTCAAGTTCCTGCCTTGCCGATGCATGGACCTGGGGGTCACGAAGAGATTTGGATGAACTTTATGCACCAGTTGACGACACCTGGTGGGCAATCCCACCACGGGTACCAGCCTCAGCTGGGGCACAACTGTTGATCGAGATTGTCCCAGCCCCTCGTTCTCTTGCCCTGGGACCCAGCCTCCGAGTCTCGGGGACTTCGCCTCTGGGTTTGCTCATTTTCACGACCGCCTCCGAGGTCTCTGTCTCTCTCCCATGTAGATTTCTTCCATCGATCCCACGTGTCGCGCCTATACTCCCTTCTGTCTTCTGCCTCCGCTCCGCTCCCACTCGCTCGCGATTAAGCGTTAATATGTACACCGATATCGACCCCTCCTGCTTCGGGTTCTCGCTAGGGTGAGATCCAGTTACGTTCCTCTCTCGGTTCTCCCCCATTGTTTTCCACCCCCGCTTTATCGTTTTTCTATCCCCCTGTCTTTGTGGGACAGTGTATGTAAAACAGCCAAAACGTGGTTTCCTTTCCAGTTGCCGTAGTTGCATTTGTGAATAGGCATCATTTCGTCTGTTGCTGTGCCAAGTACAATCCCGGTAACCTGGGACGGTGAGGTGGAAGTAGCCGGCAAAAGAGACCGTGGATGGGATCTGCCTCGTGGACTCAACGTGCACGGGTCAGCTGCTCCTCCTCGCCCACGTCAGCCTGAGCTTAGACCCCTATTCTGCGATTTCACCATCGTGACCCGCTTACGGCCCTACGGCCTCGGACCCTGCACCCACGTCCCTGGTTTCCTAGGACCTACCCCTTTGATCCCAGGCTGCGATCACATCTCTCCCCTATCGCCTGCAACGTTAATTCCTTTCTACTTCTTTTTACCTCGTTGATCGCCGTCGAGGAGGCGACCACTTGTTGATTTCACGTCTCGTTCCTTGTTCCCCAGTGCTTTCTGCCGCTATCATACCTCCGGCCGTCTAGGACGCCGGACAGAGAGAAGTTCTGCGCATCCCACGCACAGGTGGCGATTGGATCGACGAGAACGACTCCGCAAACAATACCGTCCGCGATTTACCGTGACACGCTACCGATACCTCTATACCCCCGCGACATTTGACGAGGACGAGGACGAGGACGATGACGACGAACGAAGATCAGTCCCGGAATGGGTGTACGGAGGGAAACGCGAGTGCTAGCAGTAGCGGTGGCGGGAAGAACGGTGCTAAATCTTCATCGCCGAAGGCCTCACCTTCGTCATGGAATAATGCCCAGATACATAGAGGGCGGTCCAGGACGAGGGGCGCCGGAAGCAGTAGAGATGAGAATAATGGTCTTAGAAGGTTCGTGGGTTATCCTCCATTTATCTGTGTGATCCCCTGCCTTTGGCTCACAGATTGGTCTCAGAGGATACCACGCTTTGTCTTCTTCCTTTGGAAAGGTGTTCAACGTCGAGAAACGATGGAAGATCATTCGGGAAATGGGTTCCGGAGCTTATGGTTTCGTTGTGTTCGTCAACCCCACTTTTTTCATGCTTCCATACGACGGAGCCTGACCTTTTATATTTATCCAGGTCAGCTGCCGACGAGATTACAGGGGAGGTCGTCGCCATCAAGCTCGTGACGCGGGTAACGGAACGGGTCCAACTATCGAAACGAGCGTTGAGAGAGATCACGCTCCTTCGACATTTCGCTCACCACGAGAACATCACCGGTCTCATTGATGTCGACGCTTCGTCTCCTAACCTGGAGGAAATGTGAGTTCTGCTTTTTTTTTGGGACGACTCCTATATTTCATGTTGTTGATCCATCGATCCGATCCGAAGATACATCTTTATGGAGGTGAGCTTACGGAGATTGCGAAGATCAGCTGGGAACTGATCGAAGTTCTTCTTAGCCTATGGAAGGTACGCGACCGTGTGATTGTGTTGAGAAAACCGTCGCTGAACAGTTTTGAAGCTGACCTACACCAAATTATCAAATCTGGCCAGGTGTTATCGAGCGAGCATGTCCAGTACTTCGTGTATCAAATTCTCCGAGGTATTCGTCTCTCAAATAGCTTCGTTTTGGACCACTTCCAGGCTGACAGCCAACTCTCAGGAATGAAGTACATCCACTCAGGTCAGAAAACATCCCCGCACCTGTCTCGAATTCGATCCCTCAGACGTTCCTGGTGTTTCAATAGCTTCAGTCGTTCACAGAGATCTCAAGCCAGGAAACCTGTTGGTTAATGCGGATTGTGAGCTGAAGATATGCGATTTCGGTCTCAGCAGGGGTTTCAATTCTTCGCCGGAGAGCGAGGTCAATATGACGGAGTACGTGGCGACGCGGTGGTACCGAGCCCCGGAGATCATGCTTGCGTTCAGGTGAGCTTTGCGACACGACTGGGTTTGGGTTGTCGCCGATTGGTTTTTGATGTATGATGTGTGCGTAGACGGTACGGAACGGCCAGTGAGTCATGAACGTAATTCCTCTTCTAGAGAGTCTGAACGGATGGTGCTTTCAGTCGACGTTTGGTCGATAGGCTGCATTTTCGCCGAGCTTCTACTCGGAAAGCCTCTGTTCAAGGGCAAAGAGTAAGTGCCACCCATTTCTGACTCCAAAAATCGTCTCAACCCTCCCATGCTATCTTAAAGTTACGGTTAGCTAAACAGTTCCTTTATTCCCGTCGGATCAAGCTCTCTGAGCCTCAGCTTGTTTTTGTTTCGGTGAACGCGTTGCTTGGACAGTGGACCAGCTGAACAAGATAATCGATATCCTGGGTACCGGACCCTTCGTTCGGTTCTGCCCTCAGTAGTGCTGATCACGGGTTGGTTTAGGTACCCCAAGCGAGGAGACGATCACGAGAGCAGGGAGCCAAAAGGTTCGGAGGAAATATGGGCCATTACACCAGCCCCGACCATGTTGACCGCACTCCAGGCCCAAGCTTACATTCGGTCGTTACCAAAACGCAAGCCCATATCATTCGAAAAGTTATTTCCGGATGCTGACGAACAAGGTATGAGAGATGTTATGACAGAGACCTGTGTTTGAACCTCGTCATTCATTCTAGCGATCGAACTCTTGAAACGGATGATCACTTTCGACCCCACCGGACGAACCTCGGTTGCAGAAGCTCTGAAACACCCCTGGCTTTCAACATATCACAACCCTAACGATGAGCCGGATTGCGCGGAGGGTTTCCAACGATGGAAAGAGGTTGAGGAGCTTGAATCTCACGATGATCTCAAGAGTGCACTTTGGGACGAGATCCAAGATTACCGCAGGGAAGTTCGGGGGCTGAACTCTGTCACCAAATCCCCTGTGACAATGAGGAGGACATCGTCCGCGTCTTCCCATTCTGTGGTAGATTCGCAGGCTCAAGCGACAACCGGACTGGGACAGATCGAGGAGGAGACCGCGGCGGACCTGAGGACTGGAACAACAAGATCTTCGAGGTCTTCCTCCCCGCACCGGAAGGAGGCTCCAACAACAACGGAGACTTCGCCTTTGCCTGCTGAAATCGAACCCTCCCGAACTGGATCGGAATCACGGCCAACACTACCGCCAACCGAACCTCTCCCCCCTCTTCCTCCTCAGGATAACCAAGGACCACAACCGGTATCGAGAACCAACAGTAGGAGGGATGAACGACGCCCCAGTTACGACAAGCCCGAGCGTGCATCCTCTACTGCATCGATAACCACCCCCACCGACCCTGTTATGACGTACGCACGTCGCTCTTCGTTCCTCCAACAACAGCAACCGCCCACACAGAACTCGGGGACCGATTCGCCGATTTACCCTTACCATGCGAGCTATCACGCTGCGCGAAAACCTATTCCTAACTTTGGGGAGGGGGGGTACTTTGATGAAGGCGCGAATCTGAAGGAACAGTACGGGCACGGGAAACACCTACATCGGAATACCGTCGCGTTTCCCAGTGGGGATAACTATGTGGTACCTGCTCGATCGAGGACTGGTTCGCTCTTTGGACCTTATCCTTCTGGTGTCCCCTTTCCAGGTCCAACACATGCCGGTGACGGTATTCCCGGATTACCTGGGACCGGCGGCCACAACTATACCATTGGACCGGGTACGATGGGTAGGTTGCTGAGAACTCTCTCGACGGTATCCATCCACGAGAGCGGACAGGGTTTGAAGGGTGGGCTTGCGGATATCGCGCCGATAGGGAAGTTCATCACTGAGCGAGGAACAGATGATGAGTTACTGGCAAGTGAGGTGCCAGATGAACTGAAAGAAGGCGGGGGTAAAGGGGGTAAAGATGATGACAGAGACAAGAACGGGGGGAAGGGAAGGAAGAGAAAGAGTGCGGGTATGTTCAGTCTGTAACAGGTGAGGAATCGCAGTGCCTTTTATTCCGTAACTGGTTGTGGTTACAGTATATGGTGCACCTATGTATCTGCCTATGTATCTGGATGCGGGGTGGGTGGTACATTTTGGTCAGGGATGTAGATTGGGGCTGCCGAGTAGCAGGTATAGACCCCCAGGCCGAGACCGGATACCAGTAGAACTTCATCGCTATGCTTTCATTTCCTGCTATCTTTCCCTACTTGTCTCCTAGAATATCCCTCAATCCTATAGACACACGCATTAGATCCACTATATCATTTCTCGGAGGAGGGTGGGAAAAGGCTCACGATCGACGATACCCAGATATGCTTGGCTGGCTGGGCTATCCGGATATTCATCCAAAAAGCTGACACCGTAGTCCGCACTCTTGCCGATTCTGGGGTCAAGCGGAACGGTACCCAATAACTCTACGCCGACTTCCTCGGCAAGCCTTTTTGCCCCACCCGTCGAGGGTTTGAAGATCTGACTCTCCGTTTTACACCCCGGACATACAAATCCGGACATGTTCTCCACAAGGCCGAGGATCGGGATGCCAACTTTCCTGCAAAAGTCGATCTCTTTCCGGACGTCCTGAAGGGCGACCTCTTGTGGGGTAGTGATGAGTACGGCCCCATCAACGCCGACGGTATCTTTCAAGTACTTGACGATGCTAAGGTGCTCATCTGACGTGCCTGGCGGCGTGTCGACCAACATCCAATCGAGCTCGCCCCAGTCAACGTCCCGAAGGAACTGGGAAATGATCCCGTTCTTCTTCGGTCCCCGCCAGATGACGGCGGAGGATTGGGATGGAAGGAGGAAGCCGATGGAGATTGCGGAGAGGTTCGGTTGGACGTATATTGGGGACCAACCAGATGAAGAGGAGTGAATGGATTCGTTGGAGATACCGAGGATTGTCGGAATTGAGGGACCGCAGACGTCGATGTCCATTATACCGGTCTAGTAGAACCGAACACAATGAATTATGTGGTACCGTAACCAAGATTAGGTTGGTGAGTGGTTGTTGATTGGTGGGCGGAGGTCATAAGTACGTTGGGGGGGCCCACAGGGTCGGACCAACAATTCAAGTCAGAAAGGTTGGTCAACATACGACCCAGATGGAGGAATTGAAGCCGAAAGGAAGCCACGATTGCGTGTCAGCGTTCCGGACGTGACGGTCGGATTATTATTTGCATTAGAGCAAGGCGCCGAGGAAGGTGAGAACATTCGTCGTGGGGGGTCGCATCCGTCGGCATGCGTGGTAGCCGGGAATGAAAGGGTCGGGGAGGGTTTGACCGACGCGGGAGGAGAAAAAAAGTGACAGTTCGACAGTCAGCGGTCGTTTCTTGTACCAAGTGGGGTGAATGTGGGTGAGAGGGGGGAAATGAAATATCACCTGTACGTCTTCATCAGCGGCGAGGGCCCAACCGAGTTGGGAGGTGAAGGTGGATTTTCCAACTCCCCCCTTCCCGCTCAATACAAGGATCTTCCGTTTAACCCCTGCGAGCCGCTCGTTGATCATTGGGATCGTCGTCGGGTCTTGGGCTGTTGACTTGGTCTGACCAGACGCACAGATGTCCTGGTTCGGACACCCCTCGCAGGCATCCACCTTTCCCGCCAAGTCAGATTCCGTGCCTGGACAGTGGTCGGGCGCATTCGCAGGCACATCCGTAGGCTGTTGTACGGCGATCATGTGAGAAGGTGTGGATGATAGTTGTGGGTAATGTAAGTACAAGGTGGGAGTGGTGAGAGAAAGTAAGATGTACGATGACTAAGTCGACCTGAAGGTCACTCCCGCTGCCGGATTCGCCGCAGCGGTGCCAACTGGAGTGGTCAAACGTCCGTTGGCCCCTCCTCTCTTGAACGCATTCTCGTACAGCCCGCGACAACTGCGTAGTCTCTCCCTCCTCGCCACGAAGAACGAACCAGCATCGCATGGGACGGCGAGCGGGGTGCCGATCAGTCCACGGGATTGGGCAGTCTGAACAGCAGAAATCAACAAGTCCATCTCGGCCTCCGAGTCGAGATCATCAACGTTCTCGTCATCGTCCTCTACCACTGGAGGTGGATTTGTGGTCGTGGTCGCCTTCTTGCTTTTCTTCGGCCCGGCAGTGGTCGCGGCCTTCTTCGTGGGGTCGATCCCCGCAGCGGCAGCAGCTTCCATTGCCTGCTTCTTCTTCTCAGCTTTCTCCTTTTCCTTCCTTTCCTTACGTTCCAACTTTGACTCCTTCTTGACCGGCTCGACGAAGTTGGGTTTGTTGGCGCGGTTCCACTCGAGTAAGAGTTCATCGTAGGGCTTGGATCGACCCTGGACGCCTCGTTTGGCACCCATGGAGTGGGATTTACAGGAGAGGGAGCGGGAGCAGGGAAGGCCCTTGTCGTTGATGACGCCGCATTGTTTGTCGTAATCGACCGGGCCTTTGAACCGGCCCTTAGTGACCTTGGTGGCCGCCTGCTTCTTCTTCTTCGTTAGGGTTGGGTCATCGATTTCGTCCTCCGCCTTTCGTTTCTTGCCCTTTTTAAGATCTGGGGGGTGTTGGGAAAGATATTCGTCAGGAAGGAGACGATTGTGTACCTTCAGGGCCCTTGCCACCCTTCTTTGCGAGCACCGCGCGTAGGGTGGCACAGTTGGCTAGTTCCGCGGTTCAGCGCACATCCTCGTAGATACATGGGTGGCTTATCTTACCGTGGTGGTCTGCGAATGCGCTGCGAAGGACGGGTCTGTCGCATTGTTTACATCTGACGATCCCGATCTGCTCCTTCAGGGGGGTCGAGCCAAAGACCTTCATGTCTCGCGCGGAGAGCCATGCCGTGGGTGGAGATGGAAGCGAGGGGATCTGGGATGGAGGGACATCCGTTGGTTCTGCGACTGCGTTGTCCCAGTCGGTGAGGATGGGAGTGGGTGACTGGAGTTTCCTGAGCTGGATGGTCATCGTCGGAGCGTAAGGCGGGTGATGGAATACAATTCTTGATGAATATTTATATCATTACTTCAATGCTACCCTTCCCCCGTCTCCCCCTCCCCTCAAATGACCTTCATTCCTCCGCCCAAGAGTCTAACGGGTGTTATCGCCAACCGACGCCAGGCTCCCCTTTCCCTGAACTTTCTTATTATCGGCGCAGGTGCCCTCCGTTTTCCCCGCTTCTTTCCACTTTGTTAACACCCATTTCTCCTCGTCCAGGCATCGGCGGGCTTTCTTGCGCATATGCCCTCGCTTCCTCCGGTCATAGAGTCCGGATCGTCGAGGCCCTGACCCAAAACGCGCGAAAGTCCTACTCTGGCCTGCGCGTGCCTCCGAACATGTCCAAAATCCTCACTGAGTGGGGTCTAGGCGAAGAGTTGAAAGCGAAGACAAGGCCATGCAGGCAGGCCGCCTTTGACGATCGTCAGTTGTCCTTCGTTTTTACCGTTGATCTCCCCACCCTCCCCATCACCTCTCATTTACTTCCGTATCGCGTCTCGTCACCAGCTTCACACCTTGACGGAGATTGACGCTCGGCCTTTCCCACTAGTCCGCAACAACGAAAATATAGGCTCCATTCTTTGGAGAGATGAAGTTATCGCCGAGACCGGTGGTGATTTTCTCTTAATGCACGTGAGTACCGACTCTATGCCCTTCGGCGCCCTCTCTCACCACGGACCACTTGGGAACAGCATGCAGACCTCCATGCGATGTTGCTGCGCATCGTCCTGGGAGCTGGGGTTGAAATCAGATATGGCGCCAAGGTGTCACGGGTGATCCCCGGAGAGGAACTTCCGGAGTGTGATCTCCCTCACCGGTCCACGAATTGCGGCGGGGGCATGCGCACTCCATCTCCCAGCTTCCCCCATCCGGACCCTGCCACCTCAGCGTCTGTCACTGGTTACGGCCCGCCCTCCGTAAGACTCGCCACCGGTGAAGTCTTGACCGCCGATATTGTCATCGGCGCCGACGGCTCGCGAAGCATGGTCCGAGAGCTCTTACTCGACCCTGAACAGGACCACGGGGTCGAGTCGGGTTACACTGTCTATTCGTAAGTTCTGCTCCGCCCTTTCCGATCTTTTCCCGTTCCATTCACTAATTGAATCCTTCCATCAACCTGGCCGTCGGGCATCAAATTCCAATGACGCTCTCTTCCTGTGCATAATATTTTTGTTTGTCTCGGCTGTTGTCCTTCTCCGCGAACTCTCGGTCGGCAGAACTGATGTCGAGCTTGAGACGATGGCCAGGGATCCACTTCTCAAGCAACTCGTTGACGATCAAGATTGGCACATCTGGATGGATGATAGGAGGTCCTTATTGAGTTACCCGGTTGTAAGTGACTGTTACAAATTCCAGTATCCCATGCAACCCTTTTATGTCCCTCTTTCTCACCGCGCCTCGCTGATGGCTTTGATGTTTCTCGTTTTGGAAATTATAGGGGAGAGACGGCAAGTATGCCATCCATTGGTTCTGCCACGATGATATCCACACCAAAGAAACGTCCCCACTTCCGTGCGACAAGCCGTCATGGGAAACCGAGTGGCCCAAGGAAAAGCTTGCCAAGTTGTACTCCGACTGCAATCCCACGTACGCGTTTTCTTTCGCCCTCGTTTCCTTCTCCCGTCTTGGCCGGCGATGGGCGGTAAACTCATTCCTTCGCCTCCAATTTCAGTGTTAAGCGACTTCTGGACATCGCCGACTCGCCCATCATTTTTGCCAGGCACCTTGCACTCCCTAATTGTGAGACATGGATACATGAGTCGAATACAATTGCGCTCCTGGGGGAGGCTGCGCATCCTAATCTCGTAAGTGGTGCCTTTCAGCATCAAATTGGTTCTCACGAATTGCTTCTTTCTTCCATTGTCCTCTTCGGTTTACACCCATTGCCTCACTTCCCCGAACTCGCAAATCGGAACACCGTCGTATCGATATCGTCTCGGTTTTTCCGTGGGGGAGTAGCCATGTTCCAATCAATCAGTGGGGATGTGTGTGGAAGATGCTGCCGTGTTCGGCGGGCTTTTTTCCCGGCTGCGATCGTGGGACCAAGTCCCTTCTTTGATGGAGGCCTACCAGGACCTGCGACAAGAGAGAACCCATTTTGTTGCCTGTCAAGATCAATCTAACGCCGACATCACCTGGTGTCCGCCTGGCCCCCATCGAGATGGCCGCGATGCCGCGATGCGGGCGGACAAGCAGTGCGGATTGGACGAGTTCAGTGAGGGCATGCTGAGGGACCAGTGGGATACCGTTAGTGAGGTCTTTGCGTACTCTGCAAGCGACGCTGCCGCTGACTGGTGGGTCGGCTGGGGTATGCTGGCTGAGATGGCAAAGAGAAGGACGGGGGACTTCTTGCAGATCGAATTGACGGTCGTCCCGCAGATAATCACCGTCTGAGTCTCGCTTGGGACTGTTCGCAGACTGAGGTGATCACACTTACATTGTGCAGGTTTCCCCTCGGTCGCCTGATACCCTGGGCTTATGCCCCAAAGGTCCATCCCCCCTCCCCATTTTTCAGGGCACTCCATGCCCTCGACCCCTTTGTCCGATCAATATCGCTCGTGGCCACTTCCCTCCGTCTGTCGCGCTTCGTGGTCGGACTCGCAACGTTCGTTTTCACGACTTGTTCACGCATGGGTATTCTTTTCTTGGTTCTCCATGGATCAGTGACGTATCTAGTAACCTCAATCACCTCGTTTCACCTTCCACATCACCTCTCGTTCACGCCTCATCTCAGTATCCTCACCCCAACGTTACCACCACCGTGTCGCTATCAACAACTTACGCTATCACTGTTTCATAGATCACGCTTTCGTACACACACTTTATGCCCCCCCCCCTTTGTCCATTTCGCATGTCTTGCTTGATCTTGTCCAACGCTGCTTAGAACTTTGGGAAAGGAGATGCTTTGCTGTTTCATTTCATCTCTCTCGGGAGTTTGAAAAGTTTTCGGTGCCCGGAAGTAATGTATATACTGTGCTTATCTCTGTTTCATTAGCCACGCGCTCCCCAGACGTAGCTCTAGAGGTTAATTGTTTCCTCTCATTTGTAAATTACGTTGAGGTTTATTGGATGAAGATCTTGTAGTCGGTATTCAGCACCGTTACCGGCATGTAGTTCGCGATATTATTATTAGGGGAGGTCACCGAATTTTGACCTCCCCTATTATCCGCCTCCTCTTTATATATGGGGCACATCCAACCTTCGTTGAAGCCGGTCCCCTCCGCTCTTTCGCGGATTTGTACTGCTGGTGCAGTAATTTCCAGATCTCAGTCGGTATCCCGTCCAGTCCGGGCGACTTCTCGTTGGCCGAGCTCTTCATTGCCAGCTCGACCTCTTCCTCGCTTATTATTCCCCGCACGTTTTCCCGCATCTCCCTGTCCAGGGTGGTCTCGACGCTTCCGACGATTCTATCGAACTCGTCTTGGTCCACTTCGCTTAGCGGGTCCCTGTCTGCAGACAGCAGGGTAGTCCCTTGCCATTTTTGCCATCTCGTCCGACCGTGTCACTTTGCGATTCGTGTCACCAAGTGGGTTCCTCAGTGCCCTCCCCGTGTTCCTGGGCGTACTCTCCTTTGCTGGCCGCGCCGAATGCCTTGATAGTATCTTGCTCTCCAGCCAGTTCCTTGCGGTTCCCACAAGGTAGGCCTCGTCCTGATGTCTCCTTTCCAGGGCGTTTATCCTTTCGTTTATGAGCCCCGCCTCCATCGCGATATCCTCCGCGGTCAGGCTTGTAGAGTTCAGGGTCTCGTCCAGCCCCTTCTGCAGCGTCCGTATCGCATTAGCTATGCGAGGTTGTGACTCTGAAGGGCCACGTCAGAAAACGTACGAGGTCATCGTTGGGTACTGATTGGTGAGACAAGTACTGACCAGCACTGACCGGTGCTGATACGGCATCAGGGGCCGTTGTTCTGACCGGGTCTGACCAGCACTGATCAGTACAGCCGATACTGACCAGTACTGAAAATTGACCCCCGTCCCTGAACAGTACCGAGTCGATGACAATCCTTTTTTCTGATGGCACTTGGGTTCACAATCTCACGTCCCCTTCGCATTGGCGTCCTTATATCATCCTGCAACGCTTGTGCGAGCTGTGTCTGCTTCTTCAGCTGTCGGATCCTCAGCAGGCCTATTGGTATTGCCCACCTTCCCTTGCCCATGCACGGCATGTTTTCGGACATGATTCTGACACTCACCAGGTAGTGTCCTCACAGCTGGGTGCTCTATCGCCCAGTCTGTACACCAGGGGTATATCACCTCGTTTACGTAGACGCGGTCTAGCCTTGACTGCGACCTACCCATGTACGTGTAGCCCCGCTCTGTCGGGTTCCTTCTCCTCCACCCGTCTGCCAGGTTCAGGCCCGTGGTGAAGTCGGAGAATGCACTCCTTACGCTCGCGGGGTCTGCTCCCCCTCTGTTTACTAAGCGATCTATCTCTGGGTTCTCGACAATATTAAAGTACCCCATGACCAGGTCCGGTTTGGCTCCCTCCATGTCCTGTATTTCCGGCGTGGTCTCTCCCAGAACCCACCCTTTCCCCCGTTTTTCACCGGCGCATACCTGTTCATTATTCCAGGGGATGGATGATAATCATTATTACCCTTCCTTCCACAGCCGTCTCGGTCAATACTCCCGTGGTCTTCACAAGGCTTTTGTTCAGGATTATTGTCACGCCGTTCCTACTCCCCGGCTCATCCGGGTCAGCGGAGTGGAAAAACTGTAGTGAGTTATGGAACCTCCACTACTCTAGTGGCTTGAGGCGTTGTCGTGATTCACGTGACCACACGTGACCAACGCGAACGCGTTGTGTCACATCACGTGTCACATACACCCCTTCACCTCAACCACTCGATTGGACGAAGGATAAGCCACCCTTCGAGATCTTATCTCTTACGACTTTTCTCTTGTCCTCTGTTCTGCTGCAAACCAACGTTCTTGGCGTTTCGCGATCCTGCCGACCTTCGCAGCTGCGGAAATGGCCCGATCTGTGAGGTCGCGCGGCCTGCCCGCCAAAGCTTCAACATATGCGGAATCGGACGACTCTGGCGGTGACACAGAGACTGAAGAACAGGAGTGGAACGAACACTCTGCGAATAAGGCCGGCAAGGCTTCATCTTCACGACATAACGGCAAAACCTCCTCTAAACGCACCATCCGGGCCGACGTTGGCGATAAAGAGAACACAGCAGATGGCTATACACCCGTTGGGACTGGAGCGAGCGGGAGCGGTGGAAAGGCGACAAAGAGTTTGAAGCGACAGGAGACGGCGGGGAGGTTCAATGACGATGAGGCGGAGAAGCGGAAACGAAGGAAAAGTGCGAAGTTGCTCGGGCAGCAGACGACCATGTTCGATGGCCTCACGGATGCGGGACCTGGGGTGCCCGGATTGAACGCGGGGAAGCAGCCAGTTCAGTTGAACTCGGTCGTACCTGCTGCACCTATCATCAATGTCCCCAGGGATGTGATGAATTCGAATTTCGAGGAGTGGATGAAGATGGCAACGGACAATGTAGGTATTCGTATTCTGTTCTGGGGTTGGAGCTCAGTTCGTGTCCTTGAGTGGCTAACCATACCATGTTTCTTCCATCCTTTTGACAGAAAATCAACGCGAACAACTCCTGGAACTTCGCCCTGATTGATTATTTCCATGACATGTCCCTACTGCGAAACAACACCGATAACTCGATCAACTTTCAGCGAGCCTCGTGTACACTCGATGGGTGCGTAAAGATCTGGACCTCGCGCGTGGACAGCGTCAACGACGAGACGAACAAACTCCTTCGAGGTGTCCGGGACGGTCCTGGCGGAGGAGACTCTGACAACGAGGACGACGGAGGCGACGGAGGTCCCGGTTCCCAACGAACCCAACGGAAGGGAGCTCACCGTGCCGAAGCGACTTTGGCGAAATCCGCTGCACAGCTTAGGAGCAAGAAGCTTGATCTGGAGTTTTCTGTCGATCCTCTGTTCAAGAAAACTTGCGCAGACTTCGATGAGGGTGGCGCTCACGGCTTGTTGATGAACCATCTGAGCTTGGGTGT
>Ga0307516_10006671_pt1 | contig 13489 bp, 8 predicted proteins | sample 19_EM_MG_FD_203310 | JGI IMG/M metagenome (GOLD analysis project Ga0307516, IMG submission 203310) | Populus trichocarpa ectomycorrhiza microbial communities from riparian zone in the Pacific Northwest, United States - 19_EM | ecosystem: Host-associated > Plants > Roots > Unclassified | place... | reverse complement strand
GTTTAATGACACAATAAAAGTATTGTTCTAATATGTTTAGGTCTCTTTACAATATTTTATTAATTGTGAAATTAATTTTTATGTAATTGAAAATTAAGATTATGAATCATGTCCTTTTAGGTAATTATATTACCAATATCAAATTGAACCATGATTTTTAACCAAACACTTTTGACATGCTTTTTCATGAACATGAAGTTGAACCACTTTTGAAACCAAACATATATTTCAACCACACCAACCACAATAAAAGATGTTTTTTCAGAAATTGATTTTATTACACTTCAACCAGAAAAGCTACCAAAATAACAAACCTAGGATGTCACAAACCATAAGTCACTCAATTATGTTTTCTCTAACAGTAATCACATAAACCACCAAATCATAAATCTTCTAAAATCCTTTTAGGAGTGAAGGATTGTTATACCTTAAGTGCTAAATCTTTCTTTTTTTATTTTTAGGTGTTTATTTACTATACAAATAATATGAGGCATAAAATTATATTTATATGAAAAACCTGATAACCTAAAAAATGAGAAAAAAAATATCACTTTTACCCCAAAAATATCACATATATTATTTAATGATAGTTTTAGAAATTTATTCAATTAAGTCCCTACTTGATTTTCTAGGTCTAGAATTGTAATCTCATGTACAAATTATATACTTGATAAATCATCCCAATTTAATTTCTTATCATTGGTTCTTTATGTGTTTGACCCGTTAGGTTTCTTAATATGTTGGCCCAAATATAAATCACAATCATATTAAAAATATGATTAAATAAGTTAAACAATTTAACTTATTATGAGTTCAATAAATTGATTGATTTATATTTGAATGTATCATGATTTCTTAAATATTAGGAAAGTGATAAGTTGTTTGACTTAACCTTTAAGTGACTAGTTTCTTAGTGTAATTATTATCCTTTTATAAAAAACAATATTATGGTTTAGACATTGGAGCATGAGTGTGTTGCTTTACCAAATCATGTTTATTTCCAACATTATAGCCATTGATTTTTTAGATAAGATTTCAAACTCTATTCAAATCTCATTTCACCTTTTGTAAGGATTTCACAATTTTAAATCTCATTTCATATTGCGTAAAGATTTTACAATCAATCGAGAACAAGTGAAACAATTTTTCTAATTCACTTAGGTGATTAATCCTCTCTTGATCACCTAAATATCTTCATATAGTTCTTGTAATATCTAATATTTGCCTATTTGTTACCTTTTTTTAAGACAATGTGTAAACCTATGGGTAAATCCATAAAAGGTATATTTGGTATATTAGAAAATAAATGTTGTGGAATAAAGTTTAATAAATTTTGGTATCACTCGGGTTAAATTTGGTATAAACAAGCATTGAGATCTGGAAAATATTACCCGAGAAACATAAAAGGTATGATAATAGGGATATAGTGGGAATTAAACAAATTGTTAGGTATATATATGTTTAAGGTGGCCAGCTAATTTTAAAAGAAAAAAAAAGAAATAACATTATGAGAAAATAAGAGTAAATTGTGAGGAAGAGAGAGAAATCTTGTGAGATCATGCCAATTCCTACATCATCTTTTAGGAAAACCAGATTTCACTATTGATTAAGTGAGGTTAAGAAAAAGAAAGTAAGGTGATAAAGATAGGGAAAGTGAAGAAGTGGAAGAAAGAAGAGGAAAACGTAGGAAAGTTGTATTGGATTAGCTTTTGGAGAGCATACTCTTGTTTGGTAAAATGATGTAAGCTCATTTGAACAAGTTATTAGGAAGTTTAATTGATTTTGATGAAATTACTTATTATATGAATTAGGATTTCTGATTGATTATTTTTTTGGGGGGGTTTGTAAATTAGTGTTAGAAATGTTAAAACATGTAGAAATGGAGTGTTATAGATGTGAAATTGGTGTTAGGAAGAAGAAAACATGGGAGGATTGAGTGGAGGTGGTCAGCCAAATACAGGATGAAAAGAGGGGACAAAACTAGAAACACTCTATCCATTTCGAGAAACGGTTAGATTGTTTTGACTACTACCTAGTTTTGACCCAATTTTATGTTTTGGGTTTTGTCTTAGTTTTCTTTTGTTCTTTTGGGTTGTGGAAGGGTGATGGCAATTGTTTGATTGAATTTAGCACAATATATATATGTTGAATATAGGAATTAGACAGTGAGATTATGGCAATGTTAAATGTAGGAATTAGATAACGAAATTTATTATTATATAAGTAGAAATGGATGTATTGAAGATGATAAACATATTAATTAATGGTACCTTCTCTGGATTCAAGAGAAATACTAGGAGTTGCATCTTCTGCAATGGAAGGAGCATGTTCAGCTAGAGATAAAGGTAGGTGCTTATGCACCTTCTTTTTTATTCAATTTTATTCTGAAATTTCATCATATTTTATATTTTTTATTGAGACCAAATCATGTATGGTGAAGTGGAATAAAGGAAACAAAATGAAATGAGGTAGAAATAATAAAGGTTGTGTTGGAAATTGGTTATGTGAAGGAAATCAAAGATTATGTTGCCATCATTGCTAAATGGTAACCAATGATTTATTGCTTCCATTGTTAAATGGAAGCCACTTTTTATTGTTTCCATCATTAAATGGAAACCACTGTCATGTTGCTACCATTGCTCAACAGTAGCCAATAATTTATAGCTTTTATCATTGAATGGAAGCCATAATTTGTTTCCATTGTTGAATAGAAACCACTGTTATGTTGCTACTATTTTGAATGGTAGCCAATGATTTGTTACTTTTATCATTGAATGGAAGTCACTGTTTGTTATTTTTATCGTTGAATGGAAACCACTTTTATGTTGCTACCTATAATGAATGGTAGCCAATGATTTGTTGCTTCCATTAGTGGATGAAAGCTATTGTTTGTTGTGTCCATTGTTGAACAGAAACCACTGTTATATTGCTACCAATAATGAACAACAACCAATGATTTGTTGCTTTCATTGTTGGATGGAAGCCACTATTTGTTTTTTCCTTTGTTGAATGGAAACCCCTGTTATATTGCTTTCATTGTGAAATAAAAATCAATGTTTGTAGCTTCTATCATTGATGGAAATTTGCATGAATGAGTAATGGTGAATATGGAATTTAAAGTTGGAAAATAGTATGGTAATTGTTAATTATAGAAACCTTGAACAATTGTAATATAAAAATTAATGGTATTTTGAGTCGTTCGAAATGTTTTATGTATGTTGGAGTGAATTTATAAATTATACTATTAAATTATTTATTCATTAATGTATATCTATGCAGTACCACCATACACATAAAAGTAAGAGTGATATAGCCATTAGGATTAGACTTTTATATTAAGTATAATGTCATACTTGTATGCTTTTTATGTATAATTAATGGGATCTTTTACCTTTTCTGTAATTAATCTTTTGTAAACTTATGGATGTTAGCATTTTACATCAAATGAACTTACTATACATCTTATAACTTTCTTTTTGCAGTTATTATATGTATTTATTTCTTTTTTTACTTCTTGTCTTCCAACTTTGAAGAAATACTTTTGATTCATAGTGTGTATATATACATTGGGAAATTGAATTTGTGTGATAATGTTGAGGATTATTGATATTGATATGGGATAAGGTTTAGGATGGTTAGACTAATGTTACGGGGAGTCGGTTAGGTTATGTATGAAGTGGTAGATAACTTGGTATGGTCCAAATACGGAAGAAATCCTGCCGAAATTTTAGTAGAATAAATAACATGAAACAAATTTGACCCTAATTTCATTATATATGTATCATATATATGGGTAAAATTACACTGAAAGTTGGGATGTTATATTTTGATAAAAGAGCTTTTGGTTATGATTTAAGGGGATTATTGTAAGAAAGAATGCATTTATATGACTAAGAACTGAATTACATGTTAAAATGGTGAATACCCGCTGATGGACGAGGATTACCCCATCTCTTATACTAAGTCAGGATAACTCTGCAAATAGAGTGAGAGATCAGAGGGATGATCTTTTAAGAGATATTATATCGCATTCACCTGAGAATAGTCTCAGCCTACCTAAAAGGGTCCCTTTATATGTAGAGGTGTTTCCTTATTAGCTGCAGCAGAGATGTCAGAACCAGAAGCATTACAGAGGCCAAAATAGTCTAGTGGACTTCCTTTCATAGCACCCCCAAGAGCACCTTCCATATTGGTCCTATTTACTTGCGATAGATAGTCAAAGTTATTGTATCTAAGATGCCAGGGACTATTAGTGCATCTAGTAAAGAGGGTATTCATACCATAGTCCATTGGGTTAAGTGTATGAGAGATATTGGATGTGTATCTTTTATAAGAGATGAGGATGCATATGTTTTAGAACAATGGATTTAGAAGGTAAAAGAGTCACTTATATAGATTCCAACGTCTAAGGAGATTAGGATATATTGTGTGGCAAAGTTACTCTCAGAAGGTGCCCAGACTTGATGGGTTATTATTATAACTTGAAGGGCAGGGGAGGAGCTGGGTTGGGTTGATTTCTGGAAGGATAGTGTAAAAGAATTCACTAAGCTATTAAAGCAATCAGAGCGAGCCTGGAAACTGGCAAAAGAAGAATTGGAGACAATTAACATTGTTAGAGGGAAAGATGAAAGAGAATTAAAAATAGGGACTCTAATCACTGCTAGTGAAAGGGAAAACTAGATCTCACTGCTATGCAAGTATGTCAATGTGTTTGCTCTTACATAGATATGTCTGATTTAGATACTAACATTGTAGTACATAAGGTACATTAAATGAAGAAAATATACATGTGAAGTAGAAACTACAAAGAACTCGTTCGAATATGATGTTTAAGGTGAAAGATGAGATAGAAAAGCAATGAGATGCTGATTTTTTGGAGGTGGTTAGGTACCCCTACTAGGTATCTAATATTGTGGTGGTTCCTAAGAAAGGCAGAAAAATAAGGGTATGTGTAGACTATAGGGATTTAAATAAAACAAGTATGAAAGATGATTTCCCTTTGCCACACATCGATGTCCTAGTCAACAATGCAACATGAAGCTCAACATAGTCTTTCATGGATGGTTTCTTTGGGTACAACCAGATTAAATGGCAAATAAAGATAAAAAAACAACTTTCGTTACTCTGTGAGGAACCTTTTGTTACAAGGTGATGCTATTTGAACTAAAAAACATTGTGGCCACTTATCAAAAGGAAATGGTAGCTCTGTTTGACAATATGATGCATAAAGCAATTGAGATGTATGTGGACAACATGATTGCTAAATCTAAAGAGGGAGAAGACCATTGTTAGAATCTAAGAAAGCTGTTTGGAAGGTTAAGAACGTATCATTTGAAGTTGAACACCATAAAATGCTCATTCGAGGTAAAATCTAGAAAGCTGTTAGGATTTGTGCTAAGTAGCCAAGGTATTAAAGTCAACCCTAATAAAGTAAAAGCAATTCTGGCCATGTCGGTGCCTAAGATAATAATAAAAAAAAGTGAGAGAGTTTTTAGGTCGTTTGAATTACATTGCTTGGTTTATATCTCAAATGGCAACAACTTGTAACCTAATCTTTTGACTCCTTTGAAAGAAAAATCCTCGGGTATGGAACACAGAATGCCAAGAAACTTTCGGTAAAATCAATTAGTATTTAAAAAATCCCTCTTTGTTGGTGCCTTTCATTCTTAGTAGACCATTGATTCTATTTCTAACAACCAAAATAACAATGTGTTATGTACTCGGGCAACTTGATGAGTCTGAAAGAAATGAGAGAGCGATCTATTATTTGAGTAAAAATTTCATAGATTATGAGTCCAAATACACAATGGTGGAGAAGTTTTGTAGTGCACTTGTATAGGTTACAAAATGACTTCAATAGTGCATGTTGTAACATGACTGATTTCAAAACTGGATCCTCTTTAGATATATCTTTGAAAAGCTTTATTTATCAAGCAGAATAGCAAGATGGTAAGTGTTGTTAGCTGAGTATTACATAATGTACATGATAAGAAACTTTTGTGAAAGTAAGTGTTATCACTGATCATTTGACATACAATGTAATTGAAGATTATGAGCGTTTGAATTTTGATTTCCCAGATGAAGGTGTGCTAGAAGTAGAAAAATAAGAAGAACTGGACTGGCAGAAAATGTATTTTGATGGATCAATAAATATACATGGCAATGGGGTAGGAGAAGTGATAATTTCCCCTAACAAAAAGTAATACCCTGTTTCGATCAAGCTGCACTTTAAATTCACAAATAATACGGCTGAGTATGAAACTTGCATCCTTGGATTAGAAACTGCATTGGAGTTGAAGATAAAGAAACTTGATGTCTACGGAGACTCAATGTTGATAATCTGCCAAGTGATTGGAGAATGACAGAAAAAAGATAAGAAGTCGGGGCCATATCAAGAATATATGTCCAAATGGAAAAACGAATTTAAAGAGATAAAATTCACTACATGAGAAGAAATAAAAAAACCAATTTGCTGATGCTCTAGCCACTTTAGCTTTCATGGACAAAATTGATTTTGAGAATAGAGTGCAACCCATAAGTATTGAAGTTATGGATTCTCTGGCCCACTACTGCTCAGTCGAAAGACAAATGGATGGGAATATGTGGTATTATGATATCAAATAGTTTATCCAGCACCGGAAGTATCCCCTCGGGGCATCCAATATAGATATGAAAACCCTACGAAGGCTAAACATGGTATATTATCTCTATGCAAAAATGTTATATAAGAGGTCATCAGATGGAACATTGTTGAGATGTTTGGATTGGACAGAAACAAAAAACATGCTCCAAGAAGCTCACGAAAGGATTTGTGCAAGTCATGCTAGTGGATATATGATGGCTAGATAAATATAGAGGGTGGGATATTTCTGGACGAGCATGGAAAAGGATTGCATAAAATATATCAAAAAATGCCATAAATGTCAGGTGCATAGTGATAAGATAAATGCACCTTCAACTCCTTTATTCAATATGACATCTCCATGGCCATTTGCAATGTGGGGAATCGATGTAATTGGGCATGTCAATCTAAAAGCCAACAATGAGCATCGGTTTATCCTGGTGGCCATTGACTACTTCATAAAATAGGTGTAAGCCAGTTCATATGCTCATGTAACCCAAAAGATAGTGAAGAGATTCATTGAACAAGATTTAATTTGTCGATATAGAGCATCTGAAATGATAATGATTGATAATGCTCAGAACTTTAATAAAAAATGATAGTAGAACTTTGCTCAAAATGGAAAATTAAGCACTTAAATTCATCTCCATACAGGCCAAAGATTAATAGTGTTGTAGAAGCTGCCAACAAGAATATTAAAAAGATTATGCAAAAAATAGTAGTCACATACAAGGATTGGCATGAAATTCCCCCTTTTGCTCTACATACCTATCACATTGGAATAAAGAAGTCTATACGAGCTATACCTTATTCCTTAGCTTACGGGATAAAAACAGTAATTCCTCTAGAAGCAGAAATCTCATCTCTAAAGGTATTGATGAAATCAGAACTTAAAGAAACTTATTGGGTCAAAATGAAATACGAACAATTAAATATGATCAGTGAAAAGAGGTTAGTTACAATCTGTCATCACCAGTTGTATAAAAAAGGGGTAAAGCATATGATAAGAAGGTCAGACCCAGGTTATTTCGGGAAGGAGATTTAGTGCTAAGAAAGATATTACCTCTACCCGATAAAGATTAGAGTAAGCAGGCACCCAACTATGAAGACCCATATGTAGTGAAGAAAGCATTTTCTAGGGGAGGTTTGTTATTGACAGAAATGGATGGAGACAACTTGCCTAGCCTTTAAACTCTAATTTTATAAAGAAGTATTATGCATAGTGTACTCATCTTCTTTAAATCAATAAAGTTTGGTTATTCATTCTCTTTATATCTTGTGTATTTCGCAAATGATCTCAAAAGCTCAACATAAATCCTTTTCAAAAATCATTTTCTTTTAAACAAAGGTTTTCAAAATTTAACTTTGGCTAACGATTTCAAGAAAAATCAATCATATGTCAAGAGTAATGATTCACCGAACAACTCTTTAGAAGATGGCTACGTACCCATAAACCCTAATAGATGACTCAACCATTAAAGTTTGTCGTACAAAAGCTACATGAAACAAAGAGGATAAAGATTTCATGAATTATAAACTCGTAAAATGATTTCATACAAATTGCTACGATGATGAGGTCAAAATTTATCAGTACTAACCAATCTTGCTTGAAATGAGGAAAGATCATTTTTTGATACCCTCTAGAAATGAATATATCCTGGATAATTACGGACATATTTAAACTAATTCTCTTAAGCCATCAAAGGGAATTAGGTGGTTAAAACCTAGGTAGTTGCTGTAAATTTTTAAAAGTCCTTTGCGAGCACCATGGTTGTATCATTCACTACCATTCTTTCTTCTTCTAGGATTGCTAAATAATTTTCCTATCTAAATTCTTACATTTCTAAATTATATAATATTTATATAATTAATTAAGAAACCTCGAGTTACAGTTGAGGGTAATTAGATGAGAAAAGAATTTTGCAACCTTAGAAGAAAAATAGAGAAAAGGCAAGACATGTAGGTTCTATTTAATATTACAATCATCCAACCATAAAAACACAATCACATTGGTCTTTAGTGTCCATAATCATTCATCATGCATAAGAACATATTAATATGCTTAATAAAAATATTACATACTTCAATTCTAATTATTGACTTTATGTGAAAATTTTAAAATAATATTTCTAACACTTAGATATATTAAATCAAATCCAATTTGATAATTTTCCAAGCATAATAAATTTTATTTAGTATAAATTTTCATTGAAAAACTATTTTTCAAAATTTAAGAAAATCATTTATATTCAAATTCTTATTAATATCATAAACTAATTTAAGATCAATGAAATAAAATTTTCCGACTTAGAAACTCTCTTTATTTTAGAAAAAAACTATTTCTCTAAATATTATTTAATTAAACATTTTAATTCAATCCTAATCCTATTAAGAAAAATTAATTCTATAATTAATTTATTTTAGGGTTTTTATTTTTAATATAAAATTATTATTTTATATATGGAGGGATAAAATCATAATTCCAAACCCAAATATACCTAGATATAAGTTGCAAGGGTAGAATTGCAAAAGTGGATTTTTTTAAAATGAATTATATATTTTAAAAAAATCGAGAAACTACGACGCCACTGAAGCACTGCAAGGTTTAATATCTAGTTTATATATATATATATATATATATATTTGATCGCTCACGGAAGCTCACATGACTTAAAGTGTTTTACTAAACTTTTGGATATACTCGTCTCTCCTTCTTGGGTAAAGTATCGTTGATTTTACTTTACTTGCATCGCGAGGAACGGAAGCATCTTGGTTCACAGTTTACTCGGCATCGCATCTCTTGGCAACTTGCTTGAAGAAATGATCGCATGCAATCCTCTCTTTGATTAATAAGTAACAACGCATATTTAAATCACCAAAAACAGTATAAAAAAAAAAAAAAAGACTTGTGTCATGTGAACTTCGGCCTTGGAGTCCAACGTGCGAGTATCAAATTAGTACCAAAAAAAAAAAAAGAGGGATAATTGTTTCTTTTTTAATTTTATTTTTCAATAATAGATTGGTGATGAAAGAGTAGTATAAAATCACAATGAATGTAATCAACTATTCGAAGAGTTTGCAAGTTTAATCAAGAACTTTGTATGAAAGTCACTCAACCACACAAAAGATAGCAAGAATGATGATATCTTTATTAAAAATAGTTTTTTTCTCAAAAAGTCTCTACAAAAAAATATTTATACTAGAAATAATCCTAAGTCTAATAGAATATCCATAATGAATATGAATAAATCTAATAAATAATAATAACCCAATGAACCCAAATTTAAATAAAGGTCATAATTGCTCTAAAAGACCTAATAATAATTAAAAGATAAATAAAACAATAGCTTAACTAATTTAAATAAGACTAAAGTCATTTTTGTAATCTACTAGCATAATCGAAGTTCAACTTCAAACATATGGTTCTCTCTCATCTTAATAAATTAGAAGATGTAGCATATATCATTGAAAAACTATGGATGTATACTTTTCAATGCAACTAAAATCATATTAATGAAAGGTCAAAACTAGCATATTTGAATCTTCTTGTTCCAATATCTGAATGCCTATCTACAAACCCTTTGTTGTTACCCATTTTTTACCCAACAAAAAAATCAAGACAAGAAAGAAAATCCAAAAATACAAGAGGATACACATGAAGAAAGCCTAAAGATTGCCCAAGTTTGTGGTGAAGGACCAAAATAACATGTGTAAAAGTTAAAGGACCAGAATGTATAAAATTGGCAAAACTGGTGATCCAATTCTAATTGACAAAAGACTCATTCAGTGAATTTTTTTTATTTGGGGTAAAGAAATACAAATTTGGATAAACAAAGGCCCCATCATGATTTTAGAAGGCTTAATCAATTTTATTGAGGACTTAATTGCAAGGAAAATCGGTTTTTTAAAGTCAATTTGGGTGTTAATTAGAAGATATTGAAGTTTGGAGAGTGAAATTGAACTTTGAAAAGTTTAATTTGTCAAATCAGGGGCTGAACTGAAAAAACTTTAAATTGTGATAGCCAATTAGGGGTTTGATTGAAGAAATTCAAAACGAAAGCCCAAATCATAAAAGGTGTGAGACTTCAAGGGCTGAAATTGACTAAATCAGGGGGTAAATTGAAAAAAATAAAAAGTTTAAAAAATATCGCTAAACTTGATGATTGAGTTTGGCAATGGTGAAATTGCATGAAAATAAGAGTTTGAAAGGCAATTATAGGTGGAATTAAAAGTAATTGGAAGAATAACGATTCAAATAAAATCTGTCATATTCCAAATTAAAAAACCTAATTTTTAGGGATTTAACCTAGACGATGCGTCGTTCACCTACTGTTTATCTCCTTCCTTGGCAATTTTAGATGATCGAGTTAGCACCTTCCAAGAGCTCGTTGTGGAGTTTTAGACCTCTAAATGACATGAGGATTTTTGCAAATGAAATAAGAAAATCCCCTTTAAAACCCTATTTCTATTAAATTAGACGTTTACATCTCAGTTCTTCCATAAAAGTCTCCAACATTTTATCCCTGATCAACCATTACTACATTTTCAAATTCTAGGTTGATCGAGTTGCCACCTTCAAGCGAATGAATGTGGAGCTACAGACCTTCAAATGGAGCAAGGATAGATAAAAAAAAATATGCATCTCCTCTACCAAGTTCAGGTGGTCTCCAATGATGTTTATATCAGAGTTTCTCCAGCGAAGCCTCAAAAGTGGCAAACTCAGTCAGCCTTGACTGAGATACCTAATTTTGCAAAACCACCTAATCTTTTTATATGTTCACATTTAAGAACTCCTATAAATGTATTTCAGCTAGGAAAAACCACCATCCCCGAAAACCATTGAAGGACAAAGGTTCCAGCTATTAACATTTATCTAGAGCTTTTTTATTTTGACACAAGACTAAATTTTGATCAATATTTGAGGGAATCCAGCAAAAAACCTAGAAAAATCTTATGAATACCCCTAGAAATCAAAGAAACAAATAGAGAAAAACATAAGGATATACTCTGTAAAAAAAGACCCTAGTGTGAAGGTTCAAAGACTTAATATGGAAATTCTAGCACGCTTTGGAAATAATAGAAAGGGAAAGGGAAAAAATAAATGAAAAGAAAAGGGAGGTAGCAGCCTATAGCCAGCAAGCTTGGAGAAAGTATACCCATATGAAAACTCAAGGGCGGAGTCTATATGGTCTGCCCATTCATGATTTCTTAATGTTTAATGATGTTATTTTTTTAATTTTTTTAGCATTTTTTTGTGTTTTAACATTTATGTGGATTGATGAATAAACATTTTGTTTTTATTGATTAATTCTATTTTGAATTTGTTGTTAATGTTGTTGGGATGTTCGAAAGGTGTTTGTATGTTTGGTTTTGATAGAGTATAGTAGTTTTGGAATCTATTAAAGGTAGCATTAGGTGTTTGATGACTTTTTCTAAGTTGTTAAGGCATGTTCTTGGTTCCTGAGTTTAGTTTGGGTCTCAAAATGTTTAAAGAATCAGTTTTGGATTGAGTTTTGATGTTTTTGTTGGCTAATAATAATGTTACAGTTTTGAAAGATGAAATCTTATACATGTTCTTGATGATTTGATGTTATTTGTTAGTGTTTTTTTTTATTCAAACATGTTTGTTTATGATAATGTGTTTTGTTGGGGCTAAGAGAGCTTGGTTTGGAAGCCTAAAATGTATTTTTTGGGTTTGACAGCGTATGTTGGGTTTTATGGGCAACCTGAGTTCATGTTCATCCAAAAAACATTGTCTTGAGTGCTAGTTTTAGATTTTATTTTAATTTGATTTTGGTTTCTGCAAGTTTGTATATCATAATTAATAAATAATCTAGGGTTTTCATGCATCCGTAACATGTTTTTATGGATTCTAATCTTAGAGTTTTGGTTTTGAATTGAAACCTATTTTGACAAAAATCGTGATGTTTGAGTACTAATCGAAGCAAATGGATGCTTAATTTTTTTATCTATGCTTGATTGCGAACAAAACCTTACCTTTTATCTCTTGAAATCTAGTTTGGTTTAATGTTTACATTGTTGGATTTGAGTTTGAATGTTCTTCATTGTTCTTTGTGTTCTGCGTTTTCCTTGGTGTTTAATATGTTTTCGTTAGAAAAATTTATGTTTTTGTGTTTTTTTTAGTTTTGATTTTGTTTTGGTTTAAATCTCTGTTCTAGTTTAGTTTTGGGTTAAACCTAGTTTTTTTTGTTCGGTTCATGGTTAAACCAGTGTTATTGGGTCGACCTAGTCGGGTCAAAACATGGTCAAATACTTAAGGCTTTGTTGGTTCGCCATTGTGGTCTGGGCATACGAGCCCATAATAAATTCCAAATGTCAGATTTATTTATGAGAGTAAATCTTTATTCTAAGCCATAGACAGAACATCGGTTACGAACCTATCAAAACCTTTAAACCATATATAAACCACACAATGCAGCTTACCTCTAGTAAGGTGCGCTAGGGGTGTTAAAACCTTCTCTAGCCACAACAAGTCCCTTACCCTTAGAATTTTTTATAAGACCACTACACCCAGGTCTTCTAATAACCCTAAACCAAACAACTAGGTTGTTCAACTCCTCGATCTCGATGTTCTGTTACGCCGCGCGCCCACATGCGATAGAATGACAATTACACTAGGGAATTTCTTCTTTTTTTAATAGTTTTAGACTATGATTTTTTGTGTTTTATGTGGTTTATTTGATTTGATGTGTTTAAATTTTTGCATTTGGCTTATTTTCTATACACTTTAGTATGTTTTATCCTACTCATGCATGCATATATGTATGATATGGATGAATGTCTTCATACATCAATAGTTTATTTGTGATATATCACTTTGTTGATTTTTTTATTTTTACTTTAGGC
>Ga0307516_10006670_pt1 | contig 13490 bp, 4 predicted proteins | sample 19_EM_MG_FD_203310 | JGI IMG/M metagenome (GOLD analysis project Ga0307516, IMG submission 203310) | Populus trichocarpa ectomycorrhiza microbial communities from riparian zone in the Pacific Northwest, United States - 19_EM | ecosystem: Host-associated > Plants > Roots > Unclassified | place... | reverse complement strand
CTTTCACGGCCAGGTCTCGGCGACCGAGTTCGTACAGAAACATGGCGCGGCGCACGAGTGGGTGCACGACATCGCGAGACACCCCTCCCTCGCTCAGCCGCTCCACGCGTCCGTACAGCACCAACGCATCGCCGAGCCGGCCGGCCGCCGCCAGCACGTTCGCCTGGACCTCGATCGTGTTCGTCTCGGCCCCGCTGGTGGTGACGAGGCCATCGACGCGACTCACCGCGGCCGCGCCCCAGTGCAAGGCCTGCGCCGGCAGGCCCTGGTCGAGTGCGTTCTTGGCCAGCGCGCGCTCCAGGTCGATGCAGTTGCGCTGGTTGCTGGCCTGCTCCGCCCGGCGCAGCGCTTCCAGGAAGCGCGCGTTGCTTTGCTCGTAGCGGCCCGATACGCCGAGCAGAACGCCAAGTGCATGGTTCAGTTTGAAATTGGCGTCGTGCATGCTCAGAAGCCGCTTGGCAGGATCGAGCGGCGCCAGCAGAGCCAGCGCCCGCTCGCACAGCCGCACCGCATCGGCCACCTCTCGACGCAGCCAGTGCATGATCGCCTGCGCCCAGCACAGCTCGGCTTCGATCTCGGGCAGGCCGGCGCGCTGGGCCTGCGGGATGGCATGAAGCGTGACGCGCCATGCGTCTTCATGGCAGCGGCTTTCCACCAGAAGCAGCTGTTGCAGCACGGCCAGCATGGCCTGCTGGCCGTCGTCTTCTGCCAGCAGCTCCATCTCGTCTCGCAGCTCGGCCAGCCGCACGTCAATCACTGCCGCCGACAAGACGTTGGCCGCAGCAAAGTAGGCAGCGAAGGCCTCTCGACGCTGGCCCGCATCACGCAGGATGTCGGCCGCCTGCCGGTGCAGCCCCGCCGACTCTTCCAGACGCCAGCCGGCACTCGCCTTGGCCGCAGCCTGGCTCAGTGCGGGTACGGCCCGCAGCGGCTGACGCGCAGCCAGCCAGTGGTTGGCGATGCGCGCCGGCTCCCCGTGCATCTGCTCCAACCGCGCCGCCACGTCGCCGTGCAGCGGCTGCGCAATCGCGTGCGGAACCGAAGCCAGCGCGGCCTCGGCGATCAGGTCGTGCGCAAAGCGCCCGCCCCCCTGCTCGCCGGAACGCAGCACCTGCGCGTCTTCGAGCTCGCTCCATGCATCGGCCAGATCCAGTGGACGCAAGCCCAGCACCTGCGCAATCAGCAAGGCGTTGGCATCCTGCCCCGCCACCGCCGCGCAGCGCGCCACGCGCAGAGCCAGCGGTGACAAGCGCATCAAGCGCTGTTGGATCAGGCGCGCCACATTGGGCGCGCTCGGCCAGTGCTTCCCTTCTGCAGTCTCGCCTCTCAATGCCACGGTGCGGCCGACCGGGGCCAGCATGAAGGCAGCCTTCAGTGTCTCCAGCACGTACAGCGGGTTGCCGCCGGTGCGCTGCTGCAGCGATTCGGCTTGCGCATCGCTGCCGACTCCGTCGATCTCGAGCGAGGCCAGCAACTCGGCCACTTCATGGGCCTGCAAGGCATGCAATGCGAGGCTGCTTACGTCGGCCGAACGTTCCAGGCCTTCGACCAAGGCCTGCGCCGCCAGTCCCAATTCATGGGAGCGCATCGCCAGTACCCAGCTGCAGCTGCTGCCGGCGATGAGCGCGCGCAGCAACTCCACGCTGGCGGCATCGGCGAACTGCAAGTCGTCGACCAGCACTGTGTGCAGGCCCTTCACCTGAGCGTCGTTCAACAAGGCAGACAGGGCATGCGTCAGACGCAACAGGTCGTCTTCATGTGCGAGCGGCTCGGCGTCGCCCAGTTCGGGCAAGAGCCGTGCGAGCAGGCCGCGCTGGTGCGCAGCAGGTGCAAGGCCGAAGCCTTTCACCAGTGATCGCATCCAACGCGCGAGCACCGCATACGGTGCCGCGGCGTCACCCGGGCGAGCCGACACCAGCAAGGTTGCGCCAGGTGCCGTCTGCGCCAGGTCGGCCAGCAGGCGCGACTTGCCCATGCCCGCCTCGCCCGCCAGCAGCACCGTGTGCTGCCCATTGCGCGCGCGGCACAAGGCCTGCCACGCCGCCTCGTGCCCGATGCGCCGCGGCGGGCGCTGCACCGCGGCCGGCACCATCGGCCGTTGAACCAGGCTCACACTGCCGGCCTGCTGGATGGTCTGCAACAGCGCCAGCGTTTCGGGCGACGGCGCCACACCGACCTCGTGCTTGAGCACCTGTTCGCAGCGATCAAAGGCCAGCAGCGCGCCGGGCCGGTCACCGGCCAGGTAACGCAGGCGCATCACGCGGCGGTGAGCCTCTTCGGACAAAGGCTGCAGGCTCAGCAACTCGCCGGCATGCGACAGCGCATCCGGCAGGTCGCGCGCGGCCTCGGCCAAGTCGGCCAGCTCGGTGAGCGATTGGCACAGCCGGTGGTGACGCCGCTCGCGCTGCTGCACCAGCCAGTCGCGCAGCTCGGTGCCGAACTCATCCGCCGCCTCGCCCAGCACCGAATCGGCATCGAGCAGGTCATGCGCAACCCCCTCGGCCAAGGCCAGGGTGTGGCTGCCCACGACAAGGTCGGCGCCCGCCGTACGGCGCAGGTGAAACAGGCGCTGGCGCAGCGCGTTGCGCGCCGATTCGGGCTCGCTCTCGGGCCACAGCAGCTGCGCCAGGCGGGCGCGCGGCGTCGGGCCTTCGAGGGCTAGCCAGGCGAGCAGCGCACCGTCGCGCGGGCCGAGTGCCGTCAAGCGTCCGTCGAGTGCGACGAGGCGTGGCGCAGTGGCAAGTTGGATCTGCATCAGTTCTGAGCGGCGAGCGCCAACAGCTCGCGGTTCACCGGGTTGCGGTGCAGGAAGCTGTCACGAAATTCGGCCGGGACGTGGGCGTCGTGCACGGATCGAACCCACGCCAGGCCGTCATCGGCGGCGCGGCGAGCTTCGGCGTCGCGGCCAAGGGCGCGCATTGCCTGCGCGAACACCAACCACACTTCGCCCAAGTAAAAGCTGTCGGGTTGATAGCTGCGCGCGAGGTGCAGCGCTGCCTCCGCATGCGGCGCCGCACGTGCAGGCGCGCTCAGGCTCAATGCGCAGGCCGCCGCGCGCACATGGCCGGCAAGCGCCACACCATAGCGCTCGCGTGTGCCAGCCCACACCGCCAGACTGGCGGCCATGCCCTCACCTTCTTCGGGCGGCACCAGGCGGGTCGCAAACAGACTGCAGATGCGGTGGTAGATGTCGTCGGGGTTCGGAATGATCTGCAAAGCTTCGCGCATCAACGGGAGGCCGTCCCGGCCGAACTGGTGCTCCAGCTCGGCGCGGTGCGCGAGCCGGATCATCGCCACGCCGCGCGGAACGCCGACGCGCTCGGCAGCGAGCAAAGGCGCGGCTCGGCCCGACTGGCCCAGCTGTTGGAAGAGAACCACCAGTCGCTGCTCTACGAGGGCCTTGTCGGAGTCCGACCCGCCCAGCCTCTCATACCCTGCCAGGGCTTCTTCAAGCATGTCGAGCGCCTCAGCGTATCGGCCCACATCACGCAGCCGGTGCGCCACGGTGACCTGCATCTGCAGCACGCGCATCGTCGCCCCTTCGCTCCCCTCCAGGGCCAGCTGGCGCGCGGCAGCGCCGAGTTGCGCCGCCTGGTGCACCAACCCCATCTTGGCTTGTGTCGAGGCGCTGTTCGACATGGTCTTCCACACCATGTCGCGCCGGCCCACCCGGTGTGCCAGCTCGCGGGCCTGGGCCCAGGCAGGCATCGCATCTCGCAGGCGGTTGTCGTAATCCAGGGCCAGCGCAGTGGCCTCCCAATACTCCCATTGCTGGTCGACGCTGGATTGCTCTGGCACTGACGGTGCATAGAGCTCGAGCAGAGCGACAGCTTCGGCAGCCCGCCGGGCATCGCAGAGGGCACCCGACAAGATCACCGCAAAGCGCAGTTCCAGATCTTGGCGCCCCAGGGCCTGTGCGCTCTCGATCGCGCGGCGGCCCAGCTGCAGCGCTTCATCGATTTCGTATCGGGTCATCGAAAGTTCCAGACGCGCATCGAGCGCCTGCAGTCGCTGCTCGTCGGTGGTAGCCACCTCATCGAGTTGGGCCACCGCCTCTTGCGCCTGCACGCCCAGGTCGTTGGCACTGAGCATGCGCGCTCGCTGCAGCAATGCATCGAAGCGCTCGCGCGGCTGCCCAGCGAGTTCGAAGCAACGCGCGGCCTCGGCGAGCAGTTCCGCCTGTTCAACCAAGCGGGCGGCATCGCGCGAACGATCGGCAGCCGACATCAAAGCCCGACCGGCGAGAACCCATTGCTTGGCAGCGGCCCAGTGCTGCGCCAGGCGAGCCGGTTCGCCACCGCGGGCTTGCAGGAAGCTCGCGATCTCGGCATGCAATTGCTCCGCGACTGGCGCGGGCACAGAGGCCAGCGCCGATTCGTAGATCAGATCGTGCACGAAGGCACCGTCGCGGAACACTTGGGCCGCCTCGAGCTCGGCGCAAGGGTCTGCAAGGGCCAGCGTGCGCAATCCAAGCACATGAGGCGCAAGCTCGATGGAGAAATCGCCCGCCGCCACGGCGGCACAGCGCGCAAGCTGCACTGCAGGCACCGACAACTGCCCGATGCGCCGCTCGATCAGCGCAGCCACATTGGCTGCTGACGGCAAGCGCGCCGGCAGATTCGACACCCGTGTGCCGCGCGATAACGCTGGCTCTTGCCCGGCTGTTCCTTGCGCCTGTGTCAACCATGCCTTGACGGTTTCGAGCAGGTAGAGCGGGTTCCCGCCCGTGTGGCGCAACAACGCCGCGGCGGCATCGGCCGCGTCCAAACTTGGCAGGTCAAGCGACACGACCAACTCATGCACCTGCCCCTGCGTGAGTGGCGGCAACACGATCGTCACCGCATCGGCCTGCGCACCGAGCTCTGCCAGCAGCGCCCGGCCCGCCGCACTCACTTCAGCACCCCGCGCGGCCAGCAACCAACGCAGCCTCGATCCCGCGGCCACGTACTGCAACAGCTCCACGCTGGCGTCATCTGCAAAGTGAAGGTCGTCGAACACGACTCCGTCAAGCTCGAGCGCAGGGCTGTCAAGCGCAGCTCCGATGGCATTGAAGAAGCGCGTGCGCTCTTCAGGTGAAGCAATGGCCTGCGCCTCGCCCAGCTCGGGCAAGAGTCGTGCGAGTTCCTTGCGCAGCGCAGGCGCGAGCCGCTCGATGGCAATACGCGGCAGCTGGCGCAGCAGGCGCGACATCGAGGCATACACGACGCGTGCGTCGCCTGGCCGCGCGCCCACCACCACAGTGCGTCCGCGAGCGATCGCGAAATCGGTCGCCAGGCGCGTCTTGCCCATGCCTGCTTCGCCATTGACCACCACGGCACACCCTTGGTCCCAAGCGTCGTGCAATGCGGCCCATTGGGTCTCGCGTCCGACGAGGCGCGGCGGGCGTAAAACGGAGGCCGGCACGCGCAGGGACAACCGCGCTCCCTCTGCGTCGGATCGTTCAACGGTCGCCAGCAAAGCCACGGTTTCTGGCGAGGGCGAGGTGCCGACCTCATCCTTGAGCACCTGCTCGCAGTGGTCGAAGGCCTGCAGCGCTGCAGCGCGGTCACCGGCCAGGTAGTACAGGCGCATCACACGCCGATGCGCTTCTTCCGACAGCGGCTCCAGCGCCAGCAGCTCGCGCGCGTGCGACAGCGCATCGGCATAGTCGCGCGCCTGCGCAGCCATGTCGCACAGCTCGACCAGCGACTGCCGCAGGCGCCCGCGCCGCCGCTCACGCTGCTGCGTCAGCCAGCTCGCCAGCTCGGGGCCGAAGTCATGGCTGCCCTCGCCCAGCACCTGGTCTGAATCGCCGAGGTCGTGTATCACCCCTTCGGCCAGAGACAGCGTGGCGTGGCCGGCTACCAGCTGCTCACCAAAAAGGCGGCGCAGGTGGAACAAGCGCTGGCGCAAGGCATTGCGGGCCGCTTCGCTGTCACTGCTCGGCCACAGCAGCTGCGCCAGGCGCATGCGCGGGGTCGGCCCTTCGAGGGCCAGCCAGGCCAGCAGGGCCCCGTCGCGAAGGCTGAGCGGCACTGGTGGCTCGCCCGCGCGCTGCGCGGCCGGGTCCCGGGCCAGGGTCAACATCATCGAGTGAGGTTCGGTGGTCATGGTCACCCTGTGCGCGCCGGGCCGGCCCCGCATGATGGCAGCTGGCCCCTGAACATCAAGCCGGCGCTGCAACGACACAGGCGCCGCTCAGCGGAAACCACTCGCCCACAGGCTCTTCACCGACGCGACCGCCTGCTCCCACACCACGACCAAGCGCCCGCTGCCGTCGACGCCGAGGGCCGGCTGGGTCGCAGGCTCCGCCTGGCCGTCGATCGCCACGGCGCTGCCCCACCCGTTGCCGGGTACGTAGCGGTTGACCCAGACGTTGTCCGTGAATCCAGCCAAGTTGCGCTGCGACCAGAACGCCGTGCCGATGCCGTTCGCGTCGATCGCGATCTGCGGGGTTCGGGCCGAGCCGGCGTTGTCGGTTTCGATCAGCGCCGGGGCATCCCAGGTGGCGCCGTTGTAGCGGCTGGCCATCACGTTGGCGGGGGAGAGGCCTTGCTCCCACACCGCGAGCGCATTGCCGGACGGATCGATCGCAACGCGGGCGTTGCGCGACACCACCGCCGGGTCGACCTCCAGCGACTGGACCCACCCCGCGCTCGCGCTGTAGTGGCTCGACTTGACGCGGTCGAGGCCGTTGTCTCGCCGGTGCCAGACCACGATCGCGTTCTGGCCGGCGCCCATCGCCACCTGCGGTGAGAGGTTGGGCTGCTCCGTGTTGTTGCTGTCGAGGGGCTCCGCAGTGCTCCAGCCAACGCCGGGCAGGTAGCCGGTCGCCCAGACGTTGTAGACGTAGTTGTTGCCCCCCGTGTCGGCCGCCCACGCCCACGCGACCACCGCATGGCCGGCGGCATTGACGGCGACCTGCGGCGCCGAGACATCGCCGGTGTTGTCGCTTTCGATGGTTTCGGGGCTGCTCCACCCGGTGCCGGGGACATATCGAGCGGCCTCGACGCTGAGTCGGCCGTTCCAGCTTTGCCACCAGACCGCGAGCGCGTTGCCGTCGGCTTGCATAGCGATCTGCGGGTTGCCGGCCGGGCCCGACCCGAAATCGATGATCCCCGGCGTGCCCCAGCCGACGCCGGCGGTGTAACGGGCGGCCCAAATGCTGTCCGACTGCTGCCAGACCGCAAGCGCGTGGCCGCTCGCGTCGATCCCCACCACCTGCGCATTTTGGGCGCCGCCCTGGCCATCGGAGATGCGCTGCGCCGTGCCCCAGCCACCCGCTGGCGTGTAGCGACTGGCCCAGATGTGGATGCCGAGGCTGCTGCCGCCGCCCTGCATCCAGACGGCCACCGCCTCGCCCGCTGCATTGACGGAGAGGCTGGGCGATTGCGCGTCGTAGGTGTCGTTGGTCTTGATCGAGGCGGGGGTCACCCATTCCGCGACGGAAGGCGGTGTGGTGACCGTGAGCACCGCATCCTGGCTGAACACGACGCCAGCGCCGTTGTAGACGATCACGGCGTAGCTCGCGCCACTGTCGCCCAGGGCCAGCGCCGGCGTGGCGTAGCTGGCCGCCACGGCACCGGAGATGGCCACGCCGTTGCGCAGCCATTGGTAGCGCAGGCCGTCACCGCTGGCGCTGACAGTGAAGAGCGCGCTTGCGCCTGCAGCCGCCGTGGCTGCTGCCGGTTGGGCGCTGATGAGGGGCGCGCCGATCACGATCAAGGGCACGGCACTGCTCGCCGCGGCGCCCGCGGCGTTGCGCACTTCCAGCGTGTACTGGCCGGCATCGAGCGCGGAGACCGCGGCAATGTGCAGCACGGCACCGGTCGCGCCGGGGATGTTGGCGCCGTTGCGCTGCCACTGGTAGGTGAAGGGCGCGGTGCCCGCCACCGCCGCCGCGAAGGTGGCACCGCCGCCCGGCAGCACCGCCACGCCGGCCGGCGCGGTGGTGATCGTGGGCGGCAGCGTCACGCCGGTTCCCGCGGTCACGGTCAAGGTCGCCGCGGTGCTCACCGCGGTGCCCACGTTGTTGGTGACGCGCACGGAATAGGTTCCGGCGTCGGCAGCGGTCACAGCGGGCAGGCTGAAGCTCGGCGAGTCGCCGTTGGGGATCGGCGCCTGCACGCCGTTCTTCATCCACAGGTAGGTGTAGGGCCCGGTGCCGGTGACCGCCACCGCAAAGTTGGCCGCGTTGCCCTCGGCGACGCTGATCGACGTCGGCGGCGCCGCGATCGTCGGTGCCAGCGCGATCGGCGTGCCGAGCGTGACCTGCAGCACCGCGGGTTCGCTCGTCACGCTGCCGGCGCGGTTGGTCACCACGAGCTCGTAGCGGCCGTCATTGGCGGCGGTGACATTGGACAGCGTGAGCACAGCCCTGTTGGCCCCGGCGATGGCCGCGCCGTTGCGTCGCCATTGGTAGCTCAGCGGGGCGGGTCCGGCGACCGTGGCGGCAAAGACTGCCGTCGCGCCGACCGTGACGTTCAGGTTGCCGGGCTGCGACTGGATGACGGGCGGTGTGAACTGCTCGATCACGATCAGCATCGCGGCGTCGCTCGCCACGCCCCCCAGCGCGTTGCTGACCGACACGCGGTATTGGGTCGCGGTGTCGATTGCGGCAAGGGGCGGCGTGGTGTAGGTGGCGGCAGTGGCGCCGTCGATATTGGTCCAGGCGAGAAAGCCGAAGGCAGCCGCCGCGACCGAGCGCTTCTGCCATTGCAGCGCGGGTGCCGGAGCGCCGTTCACGCCGACCGTGAAGCTGGCCGTCTCGCCGACCTGCACTGTCTGGCCGACAGGCTGGGAGCTGATGGACGGTGGGGTACGCAAGACGACCAACTGAGCGGCCTGGCCATCGAAGCAGCCCGCGTCCGAGCACGAGAAGACGCGGTAGAAGCCGGACTGACTTTGCTGCACGGCAGGGAAGCTGACCCGGACACCGTGGGCCTGGGAGTACTGCGAGCAGTAGGCACAGTTCGCCCCGCTGAAGGTCTCGCGTGTCACCGCGGACAGCGCCACCGGCTGCCAGGCCGTGGTCGTGGGATTCGGGCTGTACTCGACCCGGTAGGTCACGCCTGCGTCGTTGAAGGCCCAGCCGTCACGAGAGTCCGACTCCTTCAAGCCGAAGTACATGGACACCTCGGACTCTTCGGCGGCTTCGACGTAGTACGAGGAACTTTCGGGCGCGACGTACGGGTAGTTTCTGGTGACGGGCGGGGCAGCGAGCCGGAACGCGATCGGCACCGCTTCGAGCAGCAGCCCGCAGGTGGTCATGATGGCGGCGTCGATGCGCACGCTGCCGTTCTGCGTCGGCAACCACCAGACGTTGCCGCTCCAGGTGTAGATGTTGTCGGTGGCGTTGTCGGCGGCGGTGGGCATCGCGTAGACGTTGCCGATCGGCAGCCTCAGTGGCGGCGGGTAGGTTCTGTTCTGCGTTGCGGCCACCGCATCGATCTGTGCCTGCGTGGGCGGGTTGCTGTCGGAGAAACCCGCGATGCGCGGAGATTCGTTGCCGTAATAGTGGATGGCGCCAAAGCCGGGAAACCCGGTGCGGCCGATCGTCGTTTCGTCGGTGAAGGCCAGCGGACCGCCATCGCCGGGAAAGCGCGGCCATGGCTCGGGCGGAACCACCGCCCGGTGTTTGACCTGAGGCGAGAACACCTCGCTGCCTTGCCGGGTGAAGCGGAACGACATGGCGTTGTGGCCGAGGTCGACCGGGCGGCAGGTGGTGGACGGCGGCGTCGGCGGGGTCAGCCCGCCACGGGCCACCGCCCCGGGCTGCGTGGTCAGCGTCGGCATCGACAGTTCTGCCACCAGGAAGTTGGTCGGCCGAACGCTGTTGTCGTAGTCGTCTCGGGGGAAAGGCAGGTTCGCCAGCGCCGAGATCCGCGTGATGCCGGTGCCGCCGATGTTGTTGCCGCCATCGATCTTGGTCACCAGCGTCGGCATGATCTGGTCGACCAGGCGAATCGTCTGGAAGAACGAGAAGCGCATCACCGGCGCACGCATCTTGCCGTCGTAGTAGCTGGCACCGGAGAGCACGCGCCACTGCGTGTCGCCAGGCTCGGCGGTCACGAGCAGCAGTTGGCCGTCGCCCGCGATGTCGGCAGGGTCGACCGGGATCGACACCTCGACCGGTTCCTCGAATGCGCCGCCGTGCGGCGTGATCATGTACACCGCGCCGGCGGCGGTCGCGACGGGCGGCAACGGCGGCGCGCCGGTGCCGTCCTTGGCAATGCGGACGGTCACGTCTGCCGCCAGCGCCTTGGCCGGGAACCTGACCTCTGCGCCGTCTTCTCCGGTGACCACCCCCCCGGCCGCGCCGACGGTCGCGGAGCCGGAGCCCGTTGCGGGAGGCGATGGTTCCGAATCGCCTCCGCCGCACCCCGCAAGAACCGCTGACAAGACCCACATCCCCACCAGCCGCTGCACGCAATTGCCCATCACCACGCTCCTTGCGGGCCACCACGGGCTCGCACGATTCGGGTTATAGGAAGGCCAGCGTTATGACAGCGTTATGCGGCGGCGCCCCGCCAGCCGGGTGGCAGCTGGAGCGGTCGGCCGACGGAGTGCTCAAGTCCGGTTGATCGACACGCCGCCGTCGGCCAGCAGCGCCGTGCCGGTGACGAACGACGACGCGTCGGACGCCAGGAAGAGCGCTGCCTTGGCAATCTCGTCCGGCATCGCGATGCGCTTGAGGGCGAACAGGCTCTCGATGAAGCTGCGCGCCTCCGGCGTGTTCATCACCGTTTCGCCAGCTGGCGTGTCGGTTCCGCCGGGGAGCAGTGCATTCGCGCGAATGCCCTGGGTGCCGAACTCGACGGCGATCACCTGTGCCAATGCCACCATGCCGGCCTTGCTCGCCGCATACGCCGCCATGCCGGGGAAGCCGACGGTGTGGCCGATGAAGCTCGAAGTGAAGATCACCGATCCGCCACCGCGCGCCACCATCGCCGGGATCTGGTACTTCGCGCCCAGGAAGGCGCTGGTGAGGTTGGTGTCGATGGTGTGCGCCCACGCCTCGCGTGAGAGTTCAGGCAAGGGTGCCATCTCTCCCAGCACGCCGGCGTTGTTGAAGGCGACGTCCAGGCCACCGTAGCGCTCGGTGGCCAGCGCCACCAGGGCTTGCGCGAAGCGCTCGTCGCTCACGTCGCCGGCCAATGCGACGGCTTCACCGCCTGCCGTGACGATGTGGTCGACGAGCGCCTTCAACTCCTTGAGGCGGCGTGCGGCCACGATCACCTTGGCGCCTTCGCGCGCAAACAACTTGGCCGTTGCATGGCCGATGCCCGAGCTCGCACCGGTCACGATGGCCACCTTTCCATTCAATGCATTCATGTCTTCTCCCGTTGTGGATGAGGCATGAATGCTCATGCGGCAGCACCTCGGCGTCTCGCCACTTTCGGACGCGTGCATCGCGCTGCCAGCGCACAGCACAACAACGAGAATTGCCACATGCCCAAGATCAGCCTCGACGATTTGCGCCGCTATGCGGTGGCGCGCACGCTCTTCAAACCCACCACCTTGCCGCAGGCGATCAAGAAGCTCGGCTTCGTGCAGGCCGACCCGATCCGCGCGCCGGCGCGAGCACAAGACCTCACGCTTCGCCACCGCGTGAAGGACTACCGCGCCGGTGACCTGGAGCGCCGCTACCCGCGCCTCGCGGTGGAAGAAGACTGCCTCGTGAACTACGGCTTCCTGCCGCGCGAGCACCTGGCGCTGATGCACCCGCGCGTGGCTTCCAAGGTGTGGGACAAGGCCACGCAGGGCAAGGCTGCCGACGTGCTCGCGTTCATCCGCGAACGCGGTCGCGTGCACCCGCGCGAGGTCGACGAACACTTCGCCCACGGTCGCGTCACGAACTACTGGGGCGGCTCGTCCAACGCCACCACGCACCTGCTCGACGGCATGCACTACCGCGGCCTGCTGCGCGTGGCCCGGCGTGACGGCGGCACGCGCGTCTACGAACTGGCGGCCCATGCACCGGGTGACGACAGCCCCGCGGCGCAGATGAAACGCTCGGCAGCGCTGCTCGAACTCGTGGTGCGCAAGTACGCACCTTTGCCGGCCAGCAGCCTGACCTACCTCACACGCCTGCTGCGCTACGGCGCGCCGCACCTCGCCGAGCACACGCAGGCCGCCATGCGGCTGGCGCGCGAGCACCTGTCAAGCGTGCAGCTCGATGGGGTGACGTGGTACTGGCCCGCCGACGAAAACCCGGCCTCGCGCCGCCATGCACCCGACGACCAGGTGCGCCTGCTCGCCCCCTTCGACCCCGTGGTGTGGGACCGCACCCGCTTCGAGTTGCTGTGGGGCTGGACGTACAAGTTCGAGGCCTACACGCCAGAACCGCAGCGCAAGCTGGGCTACTACGCGCTGCCGCTGCTGTGGGGCGAGCAGGTGATCGGCTGGGGCAACCTGTCGATGGTCAACGGCAAGCTGAAGCACCAACTCGGCTTCGTCGGCAAGCCACCACGCGATGCGGCCTATCGAGAAGCCTGGGCGGAGGAGCTGGAACGCATGAAGGTGTTTCTGGGGCTGCGCGACTGAGCACAGCCGCCACGTGATCGGCGCGAACGCCCTCACCCACAGGCGAGGGGCGCCGCGTCACCAACAGATCACAAGCGCGGTTCGCCGTCGCCGTTGACGGTGACGCTGCGGCCCGGAGGCGAAGTGGCCTGCACGTGGTGCTCGACCCCGCGGAAGAAGTAGGTCACGTCCCAGTACTCGGGGCGACCTTGCACGGCGGCGGGCGCACAGCGCTGCACGTCGCGAGACGACACCACCTGGCCCCGGTCGACGCCCACGTTGGCACCGATCGCAGCACCGGCAACGGCGCCGCCCACGGTAGCGACGTCACGGCCCGAGCCGCTGCCGACCTGGTGGCCGAGGATGCCGCCCAGAATGCCGCCGATCACCGCACCGCCCACGTTGGGCTGGCCGCGCTGCTCCTGCACCACCTGCTCGCGCTCGACCCAGCAGCGCTGCTGCGGCGTGGCGTAGACGGCGTTGACCGCGGTCACATCCGCTTCATAGAGGCGCTCTTGCGGGCGCCGGCGCCAGTCGTAGGCCGGCACCGGGCGCGGTGCATAACGACCATCATCGACGGCGACCGTGCTGGGCAACATGCGCACCGACGACACGCGGTCATTGAGGCCCATGGCGCCCAGATCGGGGTAGCGCCCGGGGCGCAGGATCGCGCAACGGCCGCTGAAGTTGATGTTGTCGCAAACCTCCCAACGGTCGCCCAGCACCATCACCGATGACGCGCGGTCGTTGAAGCCGTAGCGGCGGAAGTCGTTGACCTCGCCTTGCGCCACGAACGAACGGCCGTGGAAGCCGTCGTGCTCGAAGAAGGTGATCTGGCCCGGCAGCGGCGGCGGGGCATAGCGGCCTTCATCGCGCGGGCGTTCGCCGCGGATGGCGCGTGCCGACGAGAGGCGGTTGTTCATGTTCATCGCGCGCAGCGAAGGGTAGTTGCCCGGCCGCAGGATCAGGCACTGGCCGTGGAAGTC
>Ga0307516_10006669_pt1 | contig 13491 bp, 15 predicted proteins | sample 19_EM_MG_FD_203310 | JGI IMG/M metagenome (GOLD analysis project Ga0307516, IMG submission 203310) | Populus trichocarpa ectomycorrhiza microbial communities from riparian zone in the Pacific Northwest, United States - 19_EM | ecosystem: Host-associated > Plants > Roots > Unclassified | place... | reverse complement strand
AGCCCGTCCTTGAAGATCACGCCGGCGCCGAGGAAGCCGATGCCGGTCATGATGCCTTGCGCCATGCGCGTCGGGTCGGTGCGGAAGCTGTCTTGCGCGAAGCCCGGCAGCCACTGCCCCTGGTACACCGGCACCACCATCAGCACGCTCGAAGCCAATGCCACCAGCGCATGGGTGCGAAAGCCGGCCGGCCGGCCGTGGATGCTGCGCTCCAACCCGATCATGCCGCCCGCCGCCAGGGCGCCGGTCAGGTGCAGCGCGATCCTCAGGAAATCACCCCCCAGCGACAAGTCGGGCCAATTCATGCGGCGCCTTTTCGTGAGTGTGTCACCTTGGTTCTACCCCCTCGCCGGTCCATGGGCAAGAGGCATGCCTCAGCGGGTGCGCTCAGGCGGTGCTTGTTGGCGCGCGAGCTGTGCGTCCGCGCTCATGCCGCCCTGGCTTGGCTGCCGCGCGCAGCTTGCGCCGCATCACATGCCGGCGCGTGCCCTCGCGGCCGATCTCGTGGAACTTGGCCTGCTCGAACATCGGCACGAAACCCATGAAGCGGTAGCTGGGCGAATCGGCATCGACCGGATACGCCTCGACCACCTTGGCGCCATGCGCACGTGCGTGCTTGAGCGCCGCGGCCAGCATGCGCTTGGTCACACCCTGCCCGCGCAGCTCGCGCTTGACGAAGAAGCAGGTGATGGCCCAGACACCGTCGTCGTCGGACGTGGTGTCCTTGACCAGCCGACGGTAGGTGTCGCGCGGCGCGATCGAACACCAGCCGACGGGCTCATCATCGGCGTAGGCCAACAGGCCCACGGGCACCTTGTCTTTCACCCGCTGGTGCATGGCGGCTTTGCGGTTCGCATTGCCGGTGAGCTTGCCCTCCTCAGGCGTCGCCCGCCAGACCATGCACCAGCAGTACTTGGGCGCTCCGCGCGATTCGAACAGACGCTCGAAATCGACCCAGTGCGCGCTGTCGACCGCGTGGAAGCTCAGCTTCGGGGTTGTCGTGCCACGCTCGCTCATCACCACACCGGCTGTAGTCAGTGTCGACGTATTTGACCAGTGCGCCGAGCAGCTTCAGGTTTCATCGCGTTGCCCATGCAGGCATCGCGGCCTTCGAAAGGTCAAGGTGCGGGGTCTGGCAGCGCGGCCAGCAAATCAACATAGGCGGTGGAGATCAGTTGCGACGGTTCGACACCGAGTTGCGCCATCAGCTCATGGGCTTCGCGTTCGCCGGCTTCGGCCGACTCGTCGTCGCGCAGCACCACTTCGAGTTCGAGAAAGTCACCCAGCCCTTCGACCTCATCGAGGTGCACCCGCGTGCGGCCCACCATCAGCAGCAACCGGCGTTTGCGCACCCGGCCGGCCTGGCCCCAGGCCAGTGTCAGCGCTTCGCGCAGCGTGTCGGGCGATGCGGTGGGCGAGAGCACATAGAACGACTCCTTCGGCCCTTGCTGGTTGGCGCGTCGGTAGAAGATCAGCTCGCCGCGCTCCGGCGAGAACGCGCGCAGCTTCAGGCGGCCGTCCGTGCAGGCGAAGAAGGTGTCGTCCTGCAGGATCTCGACAGCCGGTTGGCCAGCGAGCGCCGCGGCGCGGGGCAGCATCTGCTGCACGCCGGCAATGCGGGCCTTGATTTCGATGTTGCGTGCCATGGCTCGTGTTCAGTCCAGCGGGCTCGGGGCCCGGTTTTTCGCGAGCTGCCGACTGTACTGTGGCCGTTCACGTGACCGGGCCCTCGACCCGGCCCGCCAGCGTCAGTAGCGCCCGCTCAAACCCGCCATGCGCAGATACCAGTGCGCCACCCAGGCCACGAAGCCGCGGCCGAGCACCGCGAGCGCGCCTTTCTGGAACGGGGCCACGGTGATCTGGCGCGATTCCGCCAACGCTGTCTCGAAGGCCCGCGCCATCTGGTCGGTGAAGTCTTCGTCGAGGATCACGACGTTGGCCTCCAGGTTCAGCAGCAGCGACAGCGGGTCGATGTTGGAGCTGCCGAGCGTGGACCAGCCTTCGTCCACCACCGCGGCCTTGGCATGCAGGAAGGCAGGCTGGTACTCGTAGATGTGCACACCCTCGGCCAGCAACTCGTCGTACAGCACGCGGGCGGCCAGGCCGGCGAAGCGGTAGTCGACCTTGCCTTGCAGCAGCAGCCGCACGTTGACGCCGCGACGCGCGGCCTTGATCAACGCGCGGCGAAACGAACGGCCGGGGTAGAAGTACGGGCAGACGATGTCGACCCGCCTGACCGCGGCGCGGATCGCGTCGATGTAGGCCCGCTCGATCGAGCGGCGCTGGCGCAGGTTGTCGCGCACCAGAAAAGCCGCGCGCACCGGGCTCGGGTCATCGGCATCGGGTGGCGCCAGCGCGGGCAGGATGCGCAGCCGGCTGAGCAGGCGGCGCGCCTGCGCCAGCGGCTCGGTGCTGCGCGCCATCGACAGCACTTCGGCACGCCAGTCGTGGCCGAAGGCGGCGCGGGTCCACATCGCACGCACGGTCTGCTCGATCGGCGCGACCACCGGGCCGCGCAAGCCCACGGCGAAGTCCAGCCGCGGCGCCTTGTCGATGCCGTGGTTCAGGTCGTTGCGGTCGTCGATGATGTTGATGCCGCCGACGAAACCATGGGTGCCGTCGACCACGCACAGCTTGGTGTGCAGGCGCCGGAGCTGGCCGGGCTGCAGCCAGTTCCACCAGCGCTCGAGGGGCCGGAAGACGACCAGCGACACCCCGCTGCCGGCCAGCCAACGCTGCAGCTGCGGCAAGGCGCGGTGGGTGCCGAAGCCGTCGACCACCACCCGCACGCGCACCCCGCGCTGCGAAGCCCGCGCCAACGCCCGGGCCACGCCGGCGGCCGCGGTGTCACTGTGGAAGATGTAGGTTGCCAGCCAGACCTCGTGCAGCGACGCGTCGATGGCGGCGATCAGCGCCGGAAAGTACTCGTCGCCACCGCGGAGCAGCCGCGCATCGTTGCCGCCCAGGAACTGGGGCTGGGGCAGTGCGTACCAGGCCGCGGGGTGGCTTCGCCCCTCGTCGCTGGCCTCGGTCACGCCGACTCCAGCTCCACCACCAGCGGCAAATGATCGGACATGCGGGCCCAGGCGGCGCCGCGCGGCACCATCGTCGACAGGCAGCGAAAGCCGCGCATGTAGACACGGTCCAGCGCGAACACCGGCACGCGCGACGGGAAGGTGACGCGGGCACCCGGCTGCCCCGCGGGGGCGATGGCGCGCTGCAGGCCGGCGTCGGCCATCAGGTCGTCCAGCCGCTCGCCCCAGTCATTGAAGTCACCGGCCACCAGCACCGGCTCACCGTCCGGAACCTCGGCCGCGATGAACTCGGCCAGGCGCTGCACCTGTCGCACCCGGCTGGAGTGGATCAACCCGAAATGGGCCACCACCGCATGCAGCTTCAGGCCCTGCCAGATCACCGGCACGTGCAGCAGGCCACGCTGCTCGAAGCGGTGGTCCGACACGTCGTGGTGGCCGATGTCGCCGATCGGCCAGCGCGCCAACAAGGCGTTGCCATGTTCGCCGTGTCGTGTGACCGCGTTGGTGCGGTAGGCCGATTCATAACCCTGCGGCGCCAGGAACTCGGCCTGCCCGCCGTCGGGCCAGCCGAGGTGCGTCTGGTCGAAGTGGCGCGCCTCTCGGGCATGGAACAGGCGCACCTCTTGCAGGAACACCAGGTCGGCGTCCAGCGCCTCGATGCCCAGGCCCAGGTTGTGGATCTCCAACCGCTTGCGTGGGCCCATGCCCCGCACGCCCTTGTGGATGTTGTAGGTGGCCACCCGCAGCACCTGCGTGCTGTAGACGGTGCTGGGCCCCAGGCCGCCCGGGCGGGTGACGCGGCTGTTCATGTCTGCGGCACTCCAATGAATCGAGGCAGCAGCAGGATGGCCTCGGCGTTGGACGGCGAGAAGCACCGGTCGGCGGCCTCGCGCCACGGCAGCCAACAGTGCGCGGTGTGCTCGCGTGGCGCCAGCCGCACCGGCGTGCCGGCGGGCACGGTGAGGCCGAAGACATGCTCGGTGTTGTGGGTCACATCCGGTGCATAGCGGTGCCGCCAACGGGGGTAGATCTCGTAGTGGTTGGCGAGGTTCCAGTCGATCAGGGACTCGGCGGGCACCGCGGCGCTGCCGATCGTGATGCCGGTCTCTTCGCCGACCTCGCGGGCGCAGGTGAGCGCCAGCGGCTCGTCGACCAGGTCTTTCGAGCCGGTCACGCTTTGCCAGAAGCCGGGCGCATCGGCGCGCTCGATCAGCAGTACCTCCAGGGCCGGCGTGTGGATGACCACCAGCACCGACTCGGGGACCTTGAATGGGCGGGGGTCGGCAGGTGCGGACACGAGGCTCATGGGTCGATGGTAGTGCAGCCAGGCGTGGCCATGCGGCGCTGCGGGTGGTGCCGTGGCGTCGCTGCAGCGCCGACAATGCGCCCCATGCCCAGCGCTCACACCGCCCCGCCCTGCCCCGTGCCGCCGGCCACCGGCCCGGCCTGGCTGCAGGCGCATGGGCTGGCCTGCCGCCGCGGCGGTCGCCGCGTGTTCAGCGATGTCGAGCTGGACCTGCATGCCGGCCAGGCGCTGTGGCTGCGCGGCCCCAACGGCTGCGGCAAGACCAGCCTGCTGCGCTTGCTGGCCGGCCTGGGCGAGCCCGACGAAGGCGAGGCCTTGTTCGAAGGTGAGCCGGTGCGCTCGCTGCGCCCCGAGGTGCGGGCGCGGCTGCGTTACCTGGGCCACGCCAATGCCTTGTCGCCGGGCCTGCAATTGGGCGAAGCCTTGGGCGTGCTGGCACGCTTGGCTGGCGCTGCGCCGAGTCGCGCCCAGGTGGCCGAGGCGCTGGTGCAGGTGGGGCTGGCCGGGCGCATAGATGAGCCGGTCAGCCGCCTGTCGCAAGGCCAGCGGCGCCGTGCCGCACTGGCCCGCCTGATGCTGGACCACGAGCCCTGCCTGTGGCTGCTGGACGAGCCACTCGAAGCGCTCGATGCCGACGGCGCCGCGCTGTTCGAGCATTGGCTGCGTGCGCACCTGGCGCATGGTGGCGCGGTGTTGATGACCAGCCACGCGCCGTGGCCGAGCGACGGCCTGCCGCTGGCGCAATGGCACTGGGCCGACGAGGTGGCGGCATGAGCCATGCCCGGCCGCCCGAAGGGGCTCGTTCCCGCTTGTCGGGATCGGCCGCAGGACGAAGGGTGCCCCAATGAACGGCAGCACCGCGCTGCCCTCATCGGCCGCGGCGGGTGTCGGCGTCTGGCAGCGCGACCTGCGGCTCGCCGCGCGCCGGCGTGCCAGCTGGTTGTTGCCGCTGGCGTTCTTTGCCGCGGCGCTGAGTCTTTTCCCGCTCGGGCTCGGCGCCGAGCCGGCCTTGCTGCGCCGCGTGGCGCCGGGTGTGATCTGGGCCTGCGCGCTGCTGTCGACGATGCTGACCCTGACCACGCTGTTCGACGGCGACGCGGCCGACGGCACGCTGGAACAGATGCTGATCGCCCAGCGGCCGCTGACGCGCACGGTGGCCGAGCGCGTCGCCGCGCAATGGCTGGTCAGCGGCCTGCCACTGGTGCTGGCGTCGCCGCTGGCGGGTCTGGCCTTCGGCTTGCCGGTGTCGACCTTGGGGGTGTTGGTCTTGAGCCTGTTGCTGGGCACACCGGTGCTGGCCCTGCTGGGTGGCCTGGGCGCAGCGCTGGCCTTGGGCCTGCGCCACGGTGCGGCGCTGGTCGTGCTGCTGGTGTTGCCGCTGGCGCTGCCGACGCTGGTGTTCGGCAGTGGCGCGGTGTTGGCGGCATTGAATGGCGAGCCGGCGGATGCGGCCCTGTCGCTGCAGGCTGCGTTGCTGATCCTGACCGCGCTCGGCGCACCGCGCCTCACCGCTGCGGCCTTGCGCATCGCGCTGGCCTGAGGATTGCCCTGATGCGCCGCGCGACGCTTCCGCCCCACGCCACCGCCGCGACGCCGCCCGCACGCTGGACCCGCTTTGCTTCGCCAGCCCGCTTCGAAACACTGGCCGCCAGCCTGGCCCGTGCCTGCTGGGTGGTGGCTTTGCTCGCCGGCCTGGCCGGGCTGTATGTCGGCTTCATCGTCGCGCCTGCGGATGCAACGCAGGGCGAGGTTTACCGCATCCTCTTCGTGCACGTGCCGGCGGCTTGGATGTCTATGCTGTGCTACCTGGCGATCGCCTTCTGGGCCGTGGTCGGCTGGGTGATGAAGCTCCGCATGGCTTCGCGGCTGGCGCGGGCGCTGGCGCCGTCGGGCGCGCTGTACACCGCGCTCGCGTTGTGGACTGGCGCGCTGTGGGGCCAACCGACCTGGGGCACCTGGTGGGTGTGGGACGCGCGGCTGACTTCCGAGCTGATCCTGCTGCTGCTCTACCTTGGCTACATCGCGCTGGTCGAGTCGATCGACGACGACCGCCGCGCCGCACAAGCCGGTGCGTTGCTGGCCCTGGTGGGTGCACTGAACGTGCCGGTTATCTATTTTTCAGTGCGCTGGTGGAACACCCTGCACCAGGGCGCCTCGATCAGCCTGACCAGCGCGCCGAGCATGGCGCAGACGATGCTGCTCGCGCTGGGCCTGATGACGATCGCGTTCTGGGCCCATGCCATTGCCGCGACGCTGACGCGCGCCCGTGCGCTGAGCTGGGAGCAGGAGCCCGAGGCACTGGTCGCCGTGAAAGTGAGCTCATGAGCGACCACAGCCTCTTCGTCTGGGTGGCCTGTGCGCCGGCGTTGGTGTTGCTGGTGGTCGAAGCGGTGGCCGTGTGCCTGCGCCTGCGCCGCGCCCGCGCAGCGGCGGTGGCGGAAGTGGCCAAGGAGTGGGCGGCCGAATGAGTCCGCGTCGACAGCGTCTGGCCTGGGTCGCTGGGGTGTTGGTGGCATTGGCCGCGGCCGGTGCGCTGGTGCTGAACGCATTCCGCAGCAACCTGGTGTTCTTCTTCACGCCGACGCAGGTGGCGCAGGGTGATGCACCGGTGCAGCGTGCATTCCGGCTTGGTGGGCTGGTGCGTGAAGGCAGCCTGGTTCGCGATGGCCTGGTGGTGCGCTTCACCGTCACCGATTTGCAGCGCGAGGTGCCGGTGCGCTACGAGGGTGTGCTGCCGGATCTGTTCAAGCCCGGCAAGGGCGTGGTCGCGCAAGGCCAGTTGGGGCAGGACGGCGTGTTCGTCGCACGCGAGGTGCTGGCCAAGCATGACGAGAACTACATGCCACCCGAAGCGGCCGAGGCCTTGCGGCGTGCGGCCAGTGCGTCGGAACCACGGGCCGCGCCGACCTTGGTGGGACCGGGCCGATGATCCCGACGCTGGGTCATGGGGCGCTGATGTTGGCGCTGCTGATCGCGCTTGCGCAAGCTGCACTGGGCCTGGCCGGTGCGGCACGTGCCAACGAACGCTGGATGGCGTGGATGCGGCCGCTGACCGCCACGCAGGCGCTGCTGGTGTTGATGGCCTTCGTGGCCCTGGCCACCAGCTTCGTGCGGCACGACTTCTCGGTCTACTACGTGGCCGCGCATTCGAACAGCCATCTGCCTTTGGCCTACCGGCTGGCGGCTGTCTGGGGCGGCCATGAGGGCTCGCTGTTGCTGTGGGTGCTGATGCTGGTGGGCTGGATGCTGGCGGTGGCGTGGCGCAGCCGCGGTCTGCCCTTGGTGTTCGTGGCGCGGGTGCTGGCGGTGATGTCGCTGCTGAGCGCAGGCTTCGTGCTGTTCATGCTGGCCACCTCCAACCCCTTCGAGCGCCTGTTGCCACCGGTGCGCGAAGGCAGTGACCTGAATCCGCTGTTGCAAGACCCCGGCATGGTGCTGCACCCACCGATGCTCTACATGGGCTATGTCGGCTTCTCGGTGGCGTTCTCTTTCGCCTTGGCGGCGCTGATGGGCGGCAAACTCGACGCCGCGTGGGCGCGCTGGACACGACCGTGGACCATTGCGGCCTGGGTCTTCCTGACACTCGGTATCGCGCTCGGCAGCGCGTGGGCCTACAACGAGCTGGGTTGGGGCGGCTGGTGGTTCTGGGACCCGGTCGAGAACGCGTCGTTCATGCCCTGGCTGGCCGGTACCGCGCTCGTGCACTCATTGGCGGTGAGCGAGAAGCGCGGCGCCTTCAAGGCCTGGACGTTGCTGCTGGCGCTGCTGGCGTTTTCGTTGTCGCTGCTCGGCACCTTCCTCGTCCGCTCGGGCGTGCTGTCGTCGGTGCACGCGTTTGCCACCGACCCGAAGCGCGGCCTGTTCATCCTGGTCTTTCTTGCGCTGGTGATCGGCGGCTCGCTCGCGCTGTATGCGGTTCGCGCTGGTGCGGTCGGGTTGGGCCAACGCTTCGGCAACCTGTCGCGCGAGTCGGCGCTGCTGCTGAACAACCTGCTGCTGGTCGTGGCCACCGGCTCGGTGCTGCTGGGCACGCTGTACCCGCTCTTCCTGGACGCGCTGGGCCTGGGCAAGGTCTCGGTTGGGCCGCCGTACTTCGACAGCGTGTTCCGCTGGCTGATGGCACCGCTGTTGTTGTTGCTTGGTGCCGGGCCTTTGCTGCGCTGGAAAGACGATGCTTTCAGCACGCTGGTGCGGCGTCTGCGCTGGCCGATGGCCTCGGGGCTGCTCGTGTTGGCGTCGGCCTGGCTGTTTGGTGGTGCCGCGTCGGCCTGGTCCTGTACCGGCTATGCGCTGGCGGGCTGGGTGCTGGGTGGCGTGATCGAAGACCTGCTGAGCTGGCGCGCGAACTGGCGCCAGCTGACCCGTGCGCAGTGGGGCATGTGGCTGGCGCACACCGGCGTCGCCGCTTTCGTGCTGGGCGTGACCACGGTGCAGACGCACGAGAGCAGCCGCGACCTGCGCATGCAGGCGGGTGACACGGTGGCGCTGGCGGGCTACGACTTCCGCTTCGTTGACGCGGCCGCCATCGCCGGCCCCAACTACGCAGCGGCACGGGGTCGTGTCGAGGTCAGCCGTGCGGGCCAACCGGTCACGACGCTGTGGCCGGAAAAGCGTGTCTACCGCGTGCAGCGCAACCCGATGACCGAGGCCGCGATCGACAGCAACCCGGTGCGCGACCTGTATGTGTCGCTCGGCGAGTTGTTGCCCGACGGCAGCTGGACGGTGCGCGTGCAACACAAGCCGCTGGTGATCTGGATCTGGCTCGGCTGCCTGATCATGGCGCTGGGCGGGGCGTTGGCCGCCAGCGACCGGCGCTACCAGCGACGCCAGGGGCGGCCATGACGCGCTGGCTGATCCCGCTCGTGCTGTTCGGCGCGCTGCTCGTCTTCCTGGCGCGCGGGCTGAACCTGGACCCGCGCGAAGTGCCCTCGCCATTGATCGACCGGCCTGCACCGGCCTTCGCCATGCCAACGCTGGCCGACCCGGCCCGTGTGGTCCGGCGCGAAGAGCTGCTCGGCAAGGTCTGGCTGCTCAACGTCTGGGCCTCGTGGTGCGGCCCCTGCCGCACCGAGCACCCACAGTGGCTGAAGCTCGCACAGCGTCAACCTGCCGTCACGTTGATCGGGCTGAACTACAAGGACGAGCGCGACGCGGCCACCGCCTGGTTGCAGGATTTGGGCAACCCGTACACCGATTCGCTGTTCGACCCGCAGGGCCAGTTGGGCCTGGACTACGGCGTCTACGGCGTACCCGAAACCTTCGTCGTCGATCGCGACGGCATCGTGCGCTTCAAGCACGTCGGGCCGCTGACGCACGCCGTGGTCCGCGAGCAGATCGAGCCGGTGCTGAAGCGGCTCGGCGCCTGAGGCGATGATGAAACGCACGCTGCTGCTTTGTGCCTGGCTGGTGGCGCTCGCCGCCGCGGCACAGACCGTCCCCGTCCCGTCCAACGACGCGGCGCTGGATGCCCACGTGCAAGCCCTCGCCGCGCAACTGCGCTGCGTGGTCTGCCAGAACGAATCCGTCGCCGATTCACAAGCCCCACTCGCCGCCGACCTGCGCGAGCAGATCCGCCGCCAACTGCGCGAAGGCCGCAGCGACGAGCAGATCCGCAGCTACATGACCGAACGCTACGGCGACTTCGTGCTGTACGAACCGCCGTTGTCGAACCGCACGCTGATGTTGTGGTTCGGGCCGGCGCTGATGCTGGCCATTGGCGGAGTTGCGCTGCTGCGCTTGCTGCGCGTACGCAAGCGCCTGCCAGACGAGGCATTCGATCCCGACTCAACCTTTTGAGGTCTGACGGCAGAGCGGTCCACGCCAAAATCCGCGCTTCGACTTCTAAGACCAGATAGGAAGGGACTGTTTCAATGTCGACCCATTGGCTCCATTTCGCCGTCGCTGCTGCGATGGCCAGCGCCGCTCCAGGCGCCTTCGCCAAGAATGCGCTCAATGACACGGGCATGCTGAATTGCCTCAGCTCCGGCGGCCAGCTCACGACTTCCTGCGCCAACACCGGCCAGGACGGCGAGTTCGGCCGCGATATCACTCAGCCGCGTGCAGACAACGGCAAGGCTGGCTTCGCGTTCGAGCGCATGTGCAACAGCGGAGAGCTGGCGGGACAAGGCGCCTGCCCGGCCACGCCAGCGCTCGGCACGCAACCGAACGATTGGGGCTGCACTTTCGACAAGGTGACACGCCTGCTGTGGGAAGTGAAAACCGCGGACGGCGGCCTTCGCGACTATCGCAAGGTCTACACCGATTACGGCGACAAGCGTGCCGGCGACGTCTCGCGCTATCCCGCAGCGGTGAACAAGACGGGATTGTGCGGGCGCAAGAACTGGCATCTGCCGACGCCCGCGGATCTCTTGACCATCGTCGACCACGGTGCCATCGCGCCGGCGCCGCTGATCGATCTGCAATGGTTCCCGAACACTGTCGGCAACGCCTCGTGGACGGGCGTCGGCCAGGTCAACATCGAAGAGCAGGCCTGGGCAGTCAATTTTTCCTGGGGCTCGGTTGGCCCGGCGCAGCGCCACTTCCAACTCGGCGCACGCCTGGTCAGCAAGGCCATTAGCCCAACAGCGTCACGCTTCACCGCGAACGGCGATGAGGTGATCGACAACCGTACCGGTCTGGTATGGCGCCGCTGCAGTGAAGGTCAGACCTGGGACGGATCTACCTGCGTTGGCACCGCGACCGCATTCAACGGCTGGCACGGCGCGCTTGCGCGCGCCCGGTCCGAAGCCCAACGCACCGGCCAAGGCTGGCGTATGCCAAATGCCAAGGAGCATTTCAGCATCGTCGACCCCGCCCATGCCCAACCTGCCATCGATCCGGTCTTCCCGAACACGCCTGGCGACTACTGCTCCTGGACCTCGACCCCGGAGTCTTCGCTGACGGACGACACCATGCCATGGTCCGTGCGCTGCATCGCCTTCAATGAAGGTGGCCTGTACGCGACCTCCTTCATGGACGAAGGAAACCCGCGCTGGCTGCGACTGGTGCGCAACGCCAAATAAGCACCACGCGCATGAAAAAAGGGCCCCTCGCGGGGCCCTTTGTCTTGTTGCTGCGACCGCAGCGTCGAGATCAACCCGCCGCCACCGCATTGCGCAGCCGGATGTGCAGCTCGCGCAGTTGTTTCTCGTCGACGGCGCTCGGCGCGCCGGTCAGCAGGCACTGGGCCCGCTGGGTCTTCGGGAAGGCGATCACGTCGCGGATCGAATCGGCCTTGGTCATCATCGTGACGATGCGGTCCAGGCCGAAGGCCAGCCCACCGTGCGGCGGCGCGCCGTACTGCAGCGCGTCGAGCAGGAAGCCGAACTTCTGCTGGGCTTCTTCGGGACCGATCTTCAGCGCGCTAAAGACTTTGCTCTGCACTTCGGCGCGGTGGATACGCACCGAGCCGCCGCCGAGTTCCCAACCGTTCAGCACCATGTCGTAGGCCTTGGCGATGCAGGCACCGGGGTCGGTGTCCATCAGGTCTTCATGGCCGTCCTTCGGTGCGGTGAACGGATGGTGCACCGCGTTCCAGCGGTCTTCCCCTTCGTCGTGCTCGAACATCGGGAAGTCGACCACCCACAGCGGCGCCCACTTGTCTTCGAACAGGCCGCGGTTGCGGCCGAATTCGCTGTGGCCGACCTTCACGCGCAGTGCGCCGATCGCGTCATTGACCACCTTGGCCTTGTCGGCGCCGAAGAAGATCAGGTCGCCGTTGCAGGCACCGGTGCGCGCGATGATCTCGGCCAGCGCGGCGTCGTGCAGGTTCTTCACCACCGGCGATTGCAGGCCTTCGCGGCCCTTGGCCACGTCGTTGACCTTGATCCAGGCCAGGCCCTTGGCGCCGTAGATCTTGACGAACTCGGTGTAGCCGTCGATCTCGCCACGGCTCATCTCGCCGCCGCCAGGCACCTTCAGCGCGACGACACGGCCGCCCTTGGTCGTCGCCGGCGTCGAGAAGACCTTGAAGTCGACGTCCTTCATCACGTCGGTCAGCTCGGTGAACTTGAGCTTGACGCGCAGGTCGGGCTTGTCGGAGCCGAACTGGTGCATCGCATCGCCGTAGGTCATCACCGGGTAGCCCGGCAGATCGACACCGATGGTGTTGCGGAACACCGTGCGGATCATCCCTTCGAACATGCCGCGGATCTCTTCCTCGTTCAGGAACGAGGTCTCGATGTCGATCTGCGTGAACTCGGGCTGGCGGTCAGCGCGCAGGTCTTCGTCGCGGAAGCATTTGGTGATCTGGTAGTAGCGGTCGAAACCGGCCACCATCAGCAACTGCTTGAACAGCTGCGGCGATTGCGGCAGCGCGAAGAAATGGCCATCGTGCACGCGGCTGGGCACCAGGTAGTCGCGCGCGCCTTCGGGCGTCGACTTGGTCAGCATCGGGGTCTCGATGTCGACAAAACCGTTCGCGTCGAGGAACTTGCGAACCTCCATCGCCACGCGGTAGCGCAGCATCAGGTTCTTCTGCATCTGCGGGCGGCGCAGGTCCAGCACGCGGTGCGTCAGGCGCGTGGTTTCCGACAGGTTCTCGTCGTCGAGCTGGAACGGCGGCGTGACCGACGGGTTCAGCACTTCGAGCTCGTGGCACAGCACCTCGACCTTGCCGCTGGCGAGGTTGGTGTTCTCCTTGTCGGCCGGGCGGGCGCGGACCAGGCCGACGACCTTCAGGCAGAACTCGTTGCGAACGCCTTCGGCTGTCTTGAACATCTCGGGCCGGTCGGGGTCGCAGACGATCTGGACATGGCCTTCGCGGTCACGCAACTCGATGAATATCACGCCGCCATGGTCGCGGCGACGGTGGGCCCAACCCATCAGGGTCACGGTCTGGCCCATCAGCGCTTCGCTGACCAGGCCGCAGTAGGTGGTTCTCATGGATGCACTCCGGTGCTTCTTGGTGTCTGTTGGCGCGCCCGCGGAAAAGAAAGCGTCGGGGCGCAAAGGGATGCGGTGAAACCGCGATTGGAGGCTGTCGGGGCGGGGTGGTCAACCCTCAGGACTGAGCGCCGGACGCGGCGGCTGCTCAGCCCGCCCGATTGGGGTCGGCCCCCTCCGGCACGGGCACCAGGCCGGCCGGGGGCGTGTGCGGTGGCGGCACCACCACGCCCATCGAGATGATGTACTTCAAGGCCTCGTCGACGC
>Ga0307516_10006668_pt1 | contig 13496 bp, 20 predicted proteins | sample 19_EM_MG_FD_203310 | JGI IMG/M metagenome (GOLD analysis project Ga0307516, IMG submission 203310) | Populus trichocarpa ectomycorrhiza microbial communities from riparian zone in the Pacific Northwest, United States - 19_EM | ecosystem: Host-associated > Plants > Roots > Unclassified | place... | reverse complement strand
TCTATCACACTCTATCTGGGTGGTCAGCTCACGGAATGGAAGATCGCCGTCACTTGTCACCAACCTTGACATACGTCAAACAGTTCAACATGAAGACCCGATAATCCCACTTCGGCCTCAACTTGTGTTTCTCCCCCGAGGCGGTCAAACACATTTCGATGGCGGGATCGACCATGGAATCTATGATCCCTTTCGCTCCCGAGGCTTGTTGCTCGGGGGTTTCGCCTTCCACGAGGGAAGACTCGTAGACGATCATGATCTCTCGCAAGACCTGACCGTGATCCTGGATCGCGAGTGGTGGTGTTACTTCCAAGTCATCAGGGTCCTAGTAACCCGGATCAGCGTGAATTCGAGGACGGTGCTTGAGGCAGTGACTCACGAGAGCAACCCCGAGCAATCCCCGCCCGTGTGCTGCGGTGGAGTCGAAAAAGGTCTTGTATGCAACCTCTGTGATTCTTGGAGTGCATCGTCAGTGTAGACACGGCCGCTGTGTAACGTTGAAACACCAACTCGTGAAGCGTTTGCGACAGAAGCGCGTCTTCCCCAATCGTTCTCTGCATAGTGAGCATGTAGAACTGCAATAGGTTTGCAATTTTGAACGACACGATACTGCTCTCCTGGGACCTGATCGTTTGTTGGACCCTAACCCTGAGCGGAACGGAGACCTTGCACATAGCGGCATCCATCAGCTCTTGGATCCATTCCTCCTCCTCGCTCTTCCCAAACTTCCTCACACTCCCGACCATCCGCATGTCGGATTTTATGTCGAATAGACTCTCTAGGAATTCGCGCTCAGCGGCGATGGTTTGGTGAACCCACGCGAGCATATCCCCGACATATCGCATCGGATCGTGGGCATGTAATTCGATTGGTCGAGGCAGTCCGCTAGGGCCGCCACGAGTGAGGGCGTTCGTGAATGCGTTAAGGAGAACCGTTTGTCGACTTTGTGAGAGGAAAGCGAGGGCTTCACTGAACGCAAACGATTAGCATGAAAAAGGCCCCACATTAAAACAAAGGGAGAGCACCTGAGAAGCTCTTGTCGTTGACGAAGCCGTGTGATCCCTTTGCGCATCGTAGGGCTGACTTCTACCTGCACTTCACGACCCATCTGACGGAACTCAAACGAGCACCAACGGAAAATCTTTTCGTATGCCTGCTCGAGGTTTGAAGAGGTTGAGGACATGATGTCTAGGCCGACTTGAGTGGGTCCATCCTCGCCGGCCATCAGGACTTGACAGTCTTGTCGTATCCTCTCAGTTTTGTCCATGGTATCGTAGAAGCGACGGCCTACGGGGACATCGCGTGATGTCAGAATCTCGGTCTCCTCGTCTGTAAGAGTGAATCTCGACAAGAACAATGCGACGATTGACTGTTTCACGGCGATGCCCTGGCTAGATAGTGGACGATTAGGGATAGCAGATGATATAATGACACGGTCACAGACCGCTCTTGTCTAAGGCTGCCGGCACGTTCAAGCAGGGATCTACAGGATTCATTTGTCTCCTCGAGGTGACTTTCAGCGTCATCGCAATGCATCCTCATCGTGGCGACGTGGTCCTGTAGCACATCTAGTTGCTATCTGGGTTATTAGGTGTCACGATCGAACACATGCCGGCGAAACGCACTTGGTCTACTTCCCCAAAGGCCTTGAGAAATTTATGGCTGGCCTCTGTGAGCTTGTTTTCCACATCGCGACGTAGATGTTTCCTTGCGCGTGCGGCGGTATCGCCAGGGATATTTGCAGAGCCGAGAAACGTGTCCGCAAAGGCGTTTTGCGGGGCATTGGTATCCTGCTCCTCGTTTTCGTCAGAGTCAGAGCCGGTGGTGGGCTTGGGAGTTTTCCGTGATGTTTGGTGTGCAGTCGAGGATGGTCCATAGAGCTCAGAAACGGTCTTCAAGGCTTGCCGTGTCCCCTCGTCGTCAAAGTTCGTGCCCAAGATTTTGTACAGCCTAAGCGCGACTGGGTTCCGCGACGATGGCGTCGCCGGCTGTGGTGGGGGCGTGGCCGTGGCCATTGTTTCTGTCAAGCCGAGTTTTTGTGATCGGACCGAACGGACGGCCTCGCCCACGTTCAACTGGATCATGTAGCCACTGAGTGAAGTGATCACCAGCCACACTTTCCTTTCTTCTCTCTCCCTCTCTCAACCTCATGGAGATCCAAATCCGCCACATCCCAGAGACTGCGGACAAGTGGGATGTCGTACGGGCGATCAGCTCCGTCGTCCACCACCCGTCCTTTACCAAGGCTATGGAAGAGAAGCAGATCCAACTCATCAACGGGAAAATGCCACTCGAGTGTATGAACTTTGACGTCGAGCTCGACATGTGCGAGAATCGGGGTCTTAGGAACAAGACGACTGGGACCCTCTTGCTGTGTCTTTGGGAAGTCGGCGATCTGTTCCTCGAACGTGCCACCACCGACCTGCCCGCGAGAATGGATGGAAAGAAGCTCAAGTTTCATAGGAGAGGACGGGGCATGCATAAAGACAAGGTCCAGAAAGTGAAAGTGCTCGAGAAGACTCGGTTCATGGACCCAGGGATACAAGAGAAACGTGAATCGATCTCGTTCCACCTTCGGGACGGTTTCACTACCGTTCGTGCCCTGCATCTCGGGTTTATCTACAAGGACAAAAAGACCAAGATCTTCTCGAGCGAGTTTCAGGTCCAAAAGTATGGTCAGCTGTGGATCGATTACGAACAGAAGTTGTTTCGAATTTTGGTGAGAGTCCTGCCACCCTCGCCCTCCGCGTGCTAAATCTCCCCCTCAGCTTGGAGAGCCCGAGGTAGACAAAGACTTCTGGTGTATCGTTATCACCCTCGAAAATCTCAGAGGCCTCGGATTAGGCGACGATCACGGGAACCCATGTGTGTGCGCAATGAGATCTACACGGACTCACCATTAACCTCAGGCTTCAGATGTGGCGTTCGGTTTACATGCACCCCCACTCTTCCAGACGGAACAATACAACCGCGATCCCACCGTAAAGAAGTACCGCGAACGAATCAGCGCCCTGAATTATGCCCACGCCCGTGTGGCTCCATATGCTCACCAAGTCATTTTCTACCTCCACGAACACGAAGCCGGTCTCAAGATCAGGAACCTCTGTCAGTGGGCTGGCCTCGCACGCCCCGCAAAGATGAATATCGAAATCCAATCGCGCAACCTCTTCGCGCAGTCCCAACTCGACCGTCTGGCGAAACTTCTCACCAGGACCGATTGGAAGGTCGCGTTTCAGCTTGAGTCCCTACTTCGAAACAACCTCCTGCACGTCGAAGATGTCGTATACATTCACACGAATCGCTTGGCGTCTTTGCACGAAAGGTTTCAGCGTGATGAAGAATGCACCGACCCGTGGCATTCCGTCGCCCAGATCTTGAAGTACCTCGTCGAGCAACTCGTCGAGCAACTACAAGGCCAACGGGATGAAACAGTTCAACAGTGTATCGATAGAGTTATGATGGCTCCGAAAAAGACGTCTTTCGATCCCGTCGCAGCGAAGATGGCCTCTGGAGGAACGTTCCTATGTCACCACGTTACCTTCACCCCGACGAGGATGGTACTCGAGGGACCGTACATTACTCAGTCTAACCGTGTTATTCGTCGGTACCCTGGATTCGAACACTACTTCGTCCGGGTGGACTTCAGGGACGAGAACCGGACACAGTTCAGATGGTCTTTTGACGTCAACGGGCATCCCATCCTGGAGGAACGGGTTGGTAACGTCTTAAAGGTCCGTCACTCGTTCCTGGCACCGGGTGCGGGGTTTTAGCTGAGTTTCCCACAGCAAGGATTCGATCTCGCTGGACGACACCTCGAATTTTTGGCATATTCTTCGTCCGCATTGAGGCAGCATGCCGTTTGGTTTATGATCCCATTCGAGCAGGATGGAAGCCCGGTAACCGCACAGAGTGTCAGGAAGTCTCTTGGGGATTTCAGCCAGGACGAGACGAAACCTGCTAAGATGGCTGCGCGCATGGCCCGTAAGCACGTTTCACTCTACAACTCATTGGTTTATGTCATTCTGATTCCCTCATGGCAGAGGCGTTCACTGCGACCAACCCTAGCGTCACCTTGGTAAAGGGCGAGTGGGAAGACATGGACGATCTAGGAGAGAAACCGTACCTTTTCACGGACGGCGTGGGGACCATATCCAAAGAACTTGGGTCAAGGATCTGGGAGGCTTTGTGTCAGGAACGCCAGAACAGAACAAATTCACTTGAGCCTTCCGCATACCAGATTCGGTTTTTGGGGTCAGTGCGTTTAATTCTGTGCCTGTCGATGCCCGGACACATCCCATCCTAGGTACAAGGGGGTTGTCGCTATTGACAGACAGCTCGAAGGCACCAAAATGCGCTTGCGGCCCTCCATGAAGAAGTTCGAGGTTCCAAACGTCGAGAATGCGGAAATCGAGATCGTCCAACCCTTCGGTTATCCCATCAATGCCTACCTCAACAGGTATTCACCCTCCGTTACCACGTAAACGTCACTAACGTGTGTTCCTCAGGCAGCTAATTGTCATACTCGAGGACAGGAAAGTTCATGCAGATGTATTCCTTAAAATTCAGGCCGATGCCCTCGCGGATGTTAAGGGCGCACAGGAATCTCTCGCCACCGCTTGTCGGTTCTTAGTCGCTAACGGACTTGGCAAGGGCTTCAGCTTACGGTATATTCTTGAACAGCTTGGAAAACTCGGGCTCGACCTCAAGAAGCGACCCGCCCGAATCGACGACGACGACGACCCAGATGGTCCCTGTGATTCTGAGAGGATGGTGTTGAACAACAAGTTCCTATTGAGCACCCTCAAGTTCGCGGAGTTCCAAGTTTTGAGGGACATTAAACACCGGGCCAGGATACCCGTTAAGGATAGTCACGTCCTCGTGGGTGTCGCGGACGAAGGCCCGGAGTACAGGAGCCGGGGGGTTAAGAAGATAAATGAGCGGAGAATCTACACTTTGTCCGGGTTCGACGTTTTTGGTACGTCTCCAAAGTCTTCTTCGAAGCGAACGTTGTGGCTGAAGATGTTCTTCAGTTTGCATACAGGACCGTGATGATCCTGAGCCGAGGTACCTCAAAGGACCGTGTCTGATCTCCAGGAACCCTGTAGTCCACCCCGGTGATGGTAGAAACTGCTCATTTTGACAGAAGTTTCCATACCACTTACAAAACGTCGTAAAGTCCAACAGGTGAACGCAATTGGTCCACCCCCTGAGGATTCTATAGCTTTATTCGAACACCTCAAGAATGTCGTCGTGTTCCCCTCGACAGGTGCCGCCGTTTCCTCATACATGTAGCGGTGTATTCTAACGAATACCGTTGAAGGCGAACGTTCATTGCCCTCCATGCTTGGTGGTGGGGACCTCGACGGGGACATTTACTCCGTAATGCAATATGATCCCCTGTTGTCAGTGATCAGTTGGACTCCAGCCGAGTAAGTTTGTTGTGGCCTAGCTCCTATCTGACACTGGAGGTGATACCAACGTATACGTAGATACCCCGATGTTGCGGTTCTGGATCTTGAGCGCCCGTGCACGATCGACGATGTCTGTGACTTCGTCGTCCAGTATATCGAGTCGGACATTCTAGGCTTGCTCGCCGACCGCCATCTTACAATTGCAGGTATGGGGTCCTCCTCTGTACTTACCGATGATCCCTAATAGCCTTGGTATAGATCAATCAGCGGTCGGTCCACCTTCGACGGTACACTGAATGCAAGAATCTGACATTTTGGAAACAGTTCGGTGTTCTGGATCCAGCCTGCGAGACGTTGGCGGAGCTCTGCTCGAAGTCGGTCGACTTCAGCAAGAACGGGGGTATGCATGAGAGCCTCCTCGAAATTCATTGGCCTCTGAACGTACTTGTCTACAGTCCCGGTGCCCTTCAATAAGTGCCCCCGGCCCCTGATTCCTTACAAACCGGACTGGCATGCAGCGGAAGTCTTGGCACCTCGGGAGACTGACTATTATGAGTCTCCGCGTGCACTCGGCCAGCTCTACCGTAGGGTGACCCTCAAGCCCCCCCCAGAGAGAGCGGAGGAGGAGTCTGTGGACCCCGAAAAAGACAGCATCACCTTTGCGTTGCGGCCCAAGGTACTGGAAGTAATTCCTGACCTTGGAAGGGTTGAAGGAACCGGGGAGTCCGAAATCCTCAACGAGGTCCTCCACGCATTTTATCAGTACCAGGATGAGTTGTCGTACATCTGCGCGACCCACGTGATCACGAACCAGCCCGGTGCGAGGTTGACTGAGGAGGAAATCGTAACCGGGACGATAGTCGCAAAGGCAAGTCCTCTTAACCGTGACCATTTTCAGCATCTGATTGGACCCGGATCCCCACAGTCCACTGAATCGAGGTGGAGGAATGAACGGGTATTCCGGATGCGGCTCAACTCGTCCGCACTCGCTCACGAAACCCGGCGTCGGCTCACCCCAGGATGGAAACGTTCCGAGAATCTCGGCACGGTGGAGGCTATCAAGAGGGCCTGGGTGGCTTGGATGTTTAGCGTCAGGAACAGGATGCAGTTCGCCGCCAACACGTTTGGGATGATTGCCCTGAACATTATCTTCGATGGGTTGAACGATCTCGCCTTGGCCAAGGCTAAGGCTGCGGAGGCCGAGGCCGAAGCTGCAGAGGCTAAGGCTAAAGCTGCGGAGGCCGAGGCCCAGCCTGCAGAGTCTGAGACTCAGCCCGCAGAATCCGAGGCTCAGCCCACAGAGTCTGAGGTCAAACCTGCGGAATCTGAGGCCGAACTTGCCGAGCCTGAGGTCAAACATGCGGGGTCTGGGGCTGAACCTGGAGGGTCTGAGGTTCAACCTGCAGAGTCCAAGGTTCAACCTGCAGAGTCCGAGGCTCAACCTGCAGAATCCGAGGTTCAACCTGAAGAATCCGAGGTTCAATCTGTAGAATCCGAGGTTCGACCTGTAGAGTCCGAGGTTCAGCCTGCAGAATCCGGAGCTCAGCCTGCAGAATCCGAAGCCCAACCTGCAGAATCCGAAGCCCAACCTGCAGAATCCGAAGCTCAGCCTGCAGAATCCGAAGTTCAGCCTGTGGAATCCGAAGTTCAGCCTGTGGAATCCGAGGCCAAACCTGCGGAGCCTGAGGTTTGACCTGTAGAGTAACGCCGACCCCTACACCCAACACCACATTTTCTGTGTATATTACCTAGGATCTCGAGATAGTGTATGTAGGATTTTCAAAGAGTTGTAACCATGCAGTTGCGCGGTCGGACTGGGGTATATAAACAGTAGAGCGGGGAGGGGTCAACAGGTGATCCGACGTAAACCCGACCGCTGGCGCTTCCGCAGGCGGCAGTGACCGCAGCTTGAGATTTCCCGCCACGCAATGTCCAACTCAGCAACCCCAGCCACCCCAGACTTTTCGTCACCGCCGCTGAAACGGAGCAAGATCGTGCTCCTGGGTGACCAGAGCGTCGGGAAGACGTCGCTCATCACTCGGTCAGTTGGCACGCCTCGATTGTATCATATGAATCGTTCGACCGTTGGCGTTACAGTCGCGTTCATGCCCCCCGACAATATGCTCATTTCCTCCGTACGGTCGCCAGGTTTATGTATGATACCTTCGACAACACGTACCAAGCTACTATAGGGATTGATTTCCTGAGCAAGGCTATGTATTTGGAGGATCGGACAGTGAGGTTACAACTGTGGGATACTGCTGGACAGGTACGCCATAAAACGCACGGGCTGGGCGGGTACTGCGCGTACTGACTATCGGACCCTGTGTACCATGTAGGAGCGATACAGGTCGCTTATTCCCTCTTACATTCGGGATTGCTCCGTTGCAATCGTCGTGTTCGACATCACCCGTGAGTGGCTACCACTCTCCACAAGATGAACGACTTGGACCTGAACGTTCCTTAGACCGGGCTTCCTTCTTGTCAACATCCAAATGGATTGACGATGTGAGGTCGGAGCGGGGGAACGATGTGATCGTCGTACTGGTGGGTAACAAGGCTGATTTGGCGGACAAACGGTACGCATAGACAGCACCAACCGGCCAGCGTCTATTCATATCCTTACATCTCATAGACAAGTGACCTTGGAGGAAGCTAACACCAAAGCGACGGAACTGAACATCATGTTCATGGAGACGTCTGCGAAGGCGGGCCATAATGTCAAGAGCTTGTTCAAGAAAATTGCTATGTCGTTGGTTGGTATGGAGAAGGACAACGAGGCCACAGAACAACAAAACACGAGTACGTGCGGCTTGTTCCTTGCGCTTGACTGGTGCTGACCATGTTTCCTTCCCACCAGAAATCGATGTCACAACGCCAACTAACAACGACGTACCTGATGCATCGCAGTGTGCCTGCTGATGCCCTGTCCCTTTACATGTAACCTAGATATTCATGGTGTATAATTCCCATTGGTTTCGAGTGCAGAAACTCCTTGGTCTTATTCCACTATCCCCGGTTCATCATGTTGCCAGCACCCTTGGGGTGAGTATCAGTATACCTGGCCCAGCTTTCGTCCTTCTGCCGCTTCTCTTCTTGTTTTTCTTCACCAAACGTCGTCCCGTCATTCTCCGCATCAAGAGCCAGCCTTTCTGACGTGGTGAGCTCTTGCTCTGACTGGGGCCTATGCAACGATTGTCAAAAAATGGTGGGTCAGCCTGCCTGTCGCAGAACTTACCCTCCGCCTGTGATGACGTTTCCTCTTTGTCGCTCGATCTCCAAGTACTCGGGGATTGACATGGTGGGAAGCCGGTGACCCGGCCGGAACACCTCTCCTTGGAGGTGAGCCCTATCGGTTGCACCTCCAGGAAGTATCGTGAACGGCCTCAGGGGCTAAAACATCGTAAGGAATGACCGGATACGGGGTCGGGAAGTTACCTTGCCACTTTGGTCGAGCAGTGGGCCACGGTCATCAACCATATTTATCGGTGGTGGTGTGTCCAATCGCCATGCGTCCGCATCCCTCTCAGCACTCGTGTGCGGCCTGTTCTCGGGTGAGGGTGGGGCATTGTGGAGGAGTTCGATCTCCTGGTCGAGGCTATCCAATTGGCTCCACACCTGGATCCAGAACAGTCGGAGGAGGTGAATCGACAGTTCTCGCACGTGTTCATCCCATTCGGATTCATCGTCCTCATCTCCTGCGCCGGTCCGAGGTAAGAGTGATGCGATGTGGTCAAAGTCCGTGGATTCGGATGGTGCTGGCTTCTGCCCTTGCCGTTTTCTGATCTCCTGCAAAACTCGGAATGAGTGTTAGGCGGTCATACGACGAATGGTATCGACGGACGTTTATCTTACTCCGGAATTCTTTCTCCTGTTTGTACTGGTTGATCTTGAGGTCTCGTTGTTTCATGGGATCCGCGATTTTTGTTGACCGTTTGGAGTAGAGTGAGTTCAGCGATTCTGGAACGATCTCGTAGGTGTGGAGACCCTTGTGGAAGTCATGATACTGGTCCTGTATGCAAAAGCGTCACAAATGGGCATTATGGCACAGATGACGCGACGTACCTGTATAGATCTTATCCGAGCCATACGCTCCTGCCTCCCACTCGTGCGCACCCGGTTCTCGACCTCGGCCAGAACATAGGGGACAAAGAGGAAAGGCAAGTTTTTTGTAGGTATGTCTTCCAAAGTTTCGTTCGGGCTGAACAGCGAGAGGAGTTCGACCCTCTTCGCGATCTCCCTCAATGTCTCGAGAATTCGGCTTAGTAAGTCCTATAAGTTTCAAAGCTGCGTCTCAGCGCACATTGGACGAACACGATGATAAACATGGGAAACTTTACCTGCGTGTTATCCTCGATTGTCGGCAGGTTCAAAGCCTTACTTGCGCCGGCGAGGGCATTTTTGAAGAGGTCAGTGAGAGAGGAGTCGGGGTCCATGATCAAAAGTTCAATCGGTCATGTGACCGGCGCCGCGCTTCATCTCTTCCCCCACTCCGCACCAACGCGTTCGTCATTGTATTCGCCGCTTTCGCGACTGCCCGCGCTTGCCCATCTTTCCCCATCTCTTGAAACTGCTACTAAAGTTATGCCCAAACAACCCGTGCCCCCTCGGGGTGGCGATAATCCAGAGAAGCGGAAGAACCCCCCCCAGTCGGTGAATCAGATGCAGACCCAGGTTGCTGCGCGAGATATCCCCATATATCTGAGGAAACAGCCGCTCCTTGACCCCGAAGCCTTTGTTTACGTTGAGGTAACGATTGTTTGGCCAGATTCTGGAAGGGTCTCCCTTTTGGACGTGCGGATGGCCGAAGCCAAACTCAACCCAGCACGGTTCTCTGCATTCTTCATTGGAGATTGTGCTGGTTTACTCCACAGCGTGGAACCGAGGGATAAGCTTTGTCTATATTTATCAGACGCGACAATGCGCGAGGAGGTGCAGTGCAAGCAAAACACCCTCAACCTCCCCTTCGCCCTGACTTACGACAAGAGATGTCGACTGAGGAGTGTGGAAAAGGGTATGGCGGGCCCCTCCATAACTTTCCCCGCGCGTATGTGACCTTCAATCTCCCGGTGCTTTGTGGTGATTGATATCTGTGTAAAGCGAAAGGAAAGAAAGCCACATCAGCGAAGACGAAGCAGCAGCCACTCGCGCGAAAGGCGACCACTTCCTCTGTTCCAGAAGACACGCTCCCACAACTGAGCCCTGTTCCCCTTGATAGTGTGACAGAAATACCGCATCGCCCCGACACTGCCCCCGCGGAAATTGGGTCCCTCCCCGGGGACAGATACCCCACTCCCCAGCCAGAGGCTGGGCGTCGCACGAGGTCGCGCCGAAAGTGGGGGAAGAGGAGACTTCAGCAAGAGGATCAGGAAGCGTCGAAGTTACAACAACCGTCAGATCCCGCTCCCGAGAATGTGGACCAGGTGACGAAGCCGGATGATGCGGAGATTGGCTCCCCGAAAATTCCTGGCGACGGTCCAAATCCACCCAAGGGGGAGGTAATCGACCTCACGATCAAAGAGGAATCGCCCCCTACGACCCCTATCCCCCCTGTGCAAGTTCCAGGGCCGAACGAGGGTGCCCCGGGTCTCAAGGCCGGTTGCGTGCGTTCTGTAGTGTGTTGCATTTGGGGGCTTTCTGACAAGAAATTAGGGCTCGTTCCTACCCTTGAGTGTTATATCACGTTCCACGGATACCAAGAAGTTGTACTCGACAATCGGAGTGGTAACTAATGCCCGCGCCGTGACAGAAACTAGGACTAAAGGTCCAGTCTGCTCCCCGTCTTGATCTTTGGCATGCGAAACTGATGTACACGCGACCCAGAACTATCGCAGCGTATCCATCTTTCTGACCCATCCTACCCCAGTGCGGAGGATCCATGCGCAAACCCAATGGGCCACGGAATTACGATGTTCGCAAAACGCTATAGGGAGTGGCTTCCGTCCCCAAAGGAAGGTGACATTCTCATCTTGAAGGGCATCAAGCAAGTCAAGGTTTGTCAGCATTTCCCGCCCTTGTGCATCTCCCCAATCATTCTGCTGGTAGAATCATCAATTCGGAGACCACGGTTCGGTGATTTTTGGAGATAAACTCAAGTGGGCGATATACGATCCGGTCTCAGAGACTGTTACACACGGGGACCTTGGCGGCGCACCGCGGGAGTCCGGAGCTGACGACGGCAGGGGGACCGTGATAAAACCGTTCTACGAGCCCAAATCCGGCGACCTTCTATACTGTAAGCGATTATCGGAATGGTGGAAGGCCGTCGAGGCAAAGAGGGCGGAAGGGCACGACGCAACTGCTCAGTGTGTCAGTCTCGCAACGCGAAGAATGAGCCATCGGGTACATCGGTTGATTTCCGAAGCGCACCATGAATCCGAGCCTGGTGGGTACTTCGACTGCACGGTTCAGGTGACGCTTTCCATACATATCCTACGACAACATATCTCAGAGCATTTGGAACAGGTGCTGCATGGCTTCAAAAATGATAATGGAGTTTACAGCCTCTACGTCACAGACTTCACCAAGAATACAGCTTTACTTACCAATGACAAGTGGCCCCCAAGACGGAAGGATATGGTTCTGAAGATCGAGATGTGGGACGCCGCCGCCTCCAGGGGTCCAAGCCTAAAAAACAGAGGGTACTACCTGCTTGAGAACTGCCGTATGCTGAACCAAGAGGGCTACCAGCAGGCGAAGATTGTGGAGCCGAAGATACGAGAGTTATCGAAGGAGGACGAAAAGGACATGGCGGATCCGAAGTTCGCGGAGCTCCTCAAGTACGTGATTCCAAACTTCCTCGCGTTCTTCATAAATTGACCAACCTGCAGGAGAGAGGGAGAATTCGAAATAGGAAACGACCTACCGATGACGTTGGAAAATGCGCCTGACGAATCGTTCTTCACTTGCATCGTTGAGGTGCGTGGGTGAGGTTCGCGTGGTTGATCACAAAACGGTAAACATTTTCATAGCTCCTCGACAGGACCAGTGACGGGAGCGATATCTTCCTTCATGTGACAGACTACACCCTGGTGCCAGATATTTTTGGATCCGCGTTTTCCCAGGAGCCGAAATTTGAACATCTCAGAGGGCGTGTCGTTAAAGTTAGGGTCAGAGGACCGCTAGTGGAGAGAGCGTCAAGCATGCCGATGGTCAATTCATACTACCTCCTCGAAAAGCTGCGTTTCTGGCAAACAGGAGAAACCTGGGCTTGCGATATCAAGGGCAATAACGGGAACATTGAGAAACTCAACCCCGCAAACGCGGAACACAACGGGATGGCGGAAATTAAGAGGTACGCCGCACTTCAGCAGAAACTTACGCCGTGTTAACCAGATTACAGACGTAAGAAAGAGCTGGGATCATCTGTGACCGGGTCTGGCACTGCTTCGAGGGCTCGCTCGCTCATGACAGATCCTGGGGAGAGACAACTCGATGTCACCACAGGAAGACCCGCAGCAGGCCAGATGGGACCTCTAACGGTGTCTGTATTGCCACCGAAGGAAGAACTACCAACCTGCTTTGAGGTAAAGGCGAAGATTCTGGATTTTTATCCGATTGCCTTGGACGAACAGGTTTGTTTGTTACGCGTGTGCGGTGATTGCGAGAAATTGTAAGTTCCATGCGTCATCTTTTCCCATCCATTCGTGCCCACCACACTGTCGAAGAATCGCAAAGACTGCGGAGTCGTGTTTGAGTTGTTCGAGCATGGTCCACCAAGCGCCTGTGGTGTTTCGTTACTCACTTTTGTTCATGCTGGGCGCGGAAAGCGGAGAAGAGCTCGTGGCAACGGTTGGGAACATCGACGTAGGCCCCATTTCGATGATCAGTCAACAAAGATTATCGAGTGATTCTGATCCGATCCAAACAGAACGGACTAACCGGTGGAATAAAGGGTCAAGATGAGGACGACGCCTTACACCAGCTGAAAACGGTGCTCAAGCCACTGGTCGGTAATCTATTCGAGATTCACGAACATTGGCTTCGTCAAGAAGAGACGAATCTCCAGGTCGATGCACCTTTGGCAAACTTCAAGCTCAACGCTTGGGAAGAAGATTGGGACGGGAAGGGGAACGTGGTGCGATA
>Ga0307516_10006667_pt1 | contig 13497 bp, 19 predicted proteins | sample 19_EM_MG_FD_203310 | JGI IMG/M metagenome (GOLD analysis project Ga0307516, IMG submission 203310) | Populus trichocarpa ectomycorrhiza microbial communities from riparian zone in the Pacific Northwest, United States - 19_EM | ecosystem: Host-associated > Plants > Roots > Unclassified | place... | reverse complement strand
GTCTAGGCACCGGAGTAAAACCGTGCCAATGCCAGCAATCAGTGCTACACCATTAGCCGTTTTGGCGTAGTGCGCTCGCTTTAGCGCGTTGTAGGAGGCGAAATCGCCTATGTCACCAGTAAAATGGTGGGAGGCGCCAGAGTCTAGTAGCCAGAAGGCACCAGAGAGTTCACTATCGTCGGCCATCTTTCCCTTACAGCCAGCACAGCGTGCATTATTTGAACACGAACAGATATATGCATTACTCGAGACTCGACATGACAAATTGTAGTGACTACTCGCTATATACAGTGCAGGCGTATAGAGCACGTGTAAAGGGAGCGTGTCAGTGTCGGTCAGCACGCGTTGTAGAGACGCACGCATCTCTAGGTGCGCATATACCAATCAGTGTTCACCCGAGCTCGTTCGCGCTACTCAGCACAGCCACCCGCACCCAACCCGCACGAGAGCTCTCCAATGCGCAGCTTGGTACACCCGATAGGGTCCTGCGAAGGTCCTGCATGAGTAGCTATTCCCTACCTCTTCCTGCGAGCGTCACGATCACTCGGAATAGCTTCGGGTCTGTTCGGACTAGCTTGCGCTACTCAGCACAGCCACCCGCACCCAACCCGCATGAGAGCTCTCCGATGCTCAGCTTGGTACACCCGATAGGGTCCTGCGAAGGTCCCGCATGAGTAGCTATTCCCTACCTCTTCCTGTGAGCGTTGCGATCACTCGGAATAGCTTCGGGTCTGTTTGGACTAGCTCGCGCTACTCAGCACAGCCACCCGCACCCAACCCGCATGAGACCTCTCCGATGCGCAGCTTGGTACACCCAATAGGGTCCTGCGAAGGTCCTGCATGCGTAGCTCATCCCTATCCCTTCCTGAGTGTCTCAGTCACTCGGAGTAGCATCAAGTCGCACTACTACATCGCATCGGGTCGCGCTGCATCAGGTCGGGTCACTCTCCTGGGTAGGGTCTCACTGCATAGGATCTCACTGCATAGGGTCACATCGCATCGCGTTGTGTCGCATCAGGTCGTGTCACTCTCCCTGCTAGGGTCTTGCTCCATAGGGTCACATTGCATCAGGTCGCGATGCATAGGGTCGCGCTACATAGGGTTGCACTACATAGGGTTTGCTCTCCGCTTCTCTCCCTGTCACTTTAGCTTCTGCCTTTGTGTCCCTGAGCCCTTCCTCTTGCTTTAGCATCCCTGACAGCTGTCATTATGTTAGTATTACGTTCCCTCTTAGCACTGTCATCCTCTCTCCTTCTCTTCGGTTCGCTTGCACCCTTCCCCCTGGATTAGGCTTCAGTATATAGCCCTAGTCCTCACAAAAATAAGAGGTTTCTTTTCCGCCCCCATCTGAGTGTCTAAGTGCGAGTCCTGTCGTTTCCGCTGTTCCCTATTGTTTTCTCTCGTGTCCTGCCGCTCTCTCTTCGTTTTCTGACGACCCTAGATGACCCTATTCAGTCCTCCGACAATTTCCAGTGGTTCCTGCTACTCTCAGCTCTCCCTAGCGCGTGTCTACACGCTCCAGGCAACCTCCCTGTTCCCTAGTCACGCACTCCCTGCGCATTTTCGCTGTGCTCCTCACCCCTACTCTGCTCTTGACTCCCAGAACCTCCGAGCGCGCTCCTGCGCTCTAGTCTCCTTAGCTCTCCTAGTCAAGCCAGACCAGGTCTCCTTGGGCGGACACCCATTTTCGCGCCTTCAAGGGACTCACCCCCTACACCGGTGCCGCCAGACCAACTCCCTCCATCGGCTGGTGGCTTCCACCAATCTATTTGCATATTGGGTATATGCTGCAATTAGTTGGCTATCTTGCATGGGGTGGATTGGTTGCTCATTGAAAAAAGTCACCGATCTGGTGATTCACCTTGCCATTTCCACTGTGATTGTGTCAGACAGCATAACTGAAGGGCTCCAGACATACATTGTGTCAGGGGTACATCTCCCTCCTGCACAGCATACCTTGCAGACTCCCTTGCTAATAATTCATAGAGCTCATCTAGCGGTATGCAAACATTAGGAATGGGTTCATAGGTGGCATATAGCAGAACCTACCATCATCATTTCGCATCTCCGGAGATGCAGTATTGTGCTTTGAAGCTGGGGGTGTTGCAGATGCACGAAGTGGACTCTCAGTGAGATCAATAAAAACAGGGCCAGTGGTAGGTTTTGGCTGGACTGCATTGCTGTGGGAGGTATTTGTTCTGTCCAGTGAGTGCCATGGGGATCCGAGGGGGGGAACAAAGTCCCTGGACTGACTCCTGCGAGGTGAATTGAGGCGTGGAGTGGCAAGAGGAGTAAACACATGCATAGTAGTAGATGGTGAGCCGATTTGGGGTTGAAATAGAGAACCGGATGGTGGAGACATTGGTGATGCCGAAACCCATGAGTGCTGCACCACCGGTGAGTCAAATGGAGGGGGCGAAAGTGATGCAAATGAATTTGGAGATAATGGTGATTCATTAGATATATCATGGGGGATGGAAAAAGACCTTTCCAACATAGGGGAGAAAGCGATTATTGGTTCCGGCCCACAGGTGAATTTGGTGTCCTCAGAGAATGAGTGGAGAGGAGCCTCAGGAGTTAGGGACAAATCAGGGGAGTCAATGGGGGGTTCTGAACCTAGTGTGAAGCTTTCATCGGCACTTTGCTCATCGACCGACATGGCATCCTCATCCTCCTCCACTGTGGTGAGTGAACTGGGGCATGAACTTCCACCGGGTGAAGGTTGAACGACTACAATAGTTTGTCACATATCAATGGGAAATTATTGGGACTTACAGTGCTTCACCTGTCTTGTTGACGAGAACCTTACACATTTTGTTGAATGTTCGGTATCCATCAATGGAATTGTGTTTTGTGAGAGTAGAACAAATAGGATGCGAACAACCGGGTCAAGGGCAAGAACACCAAGGTGTATTATATAATCAATATGATCACCAGTGCAGTTTGGGTACCAACAGCCAAGCAAGGACCGGTCACCGGTTCCACCACATCGTCATGTGCGAATTATGTTAATCACTATTATTCATGAGGTACATATGATTACCAGCGACTAATTGAATTCACCGGTGTGTGTTTGTGGCACTGAAGCAACTGGTTATTGATTTTACATGTGTTCCATTTATCTTGTTTTTTGTCTGCATATCATAATTTGTATTGGACCATTGTGCACAATACATGGGAATATGTTATGTAATCATTTTCAACAATATATAGTGGCCATACCAGCATATTTCCCTTGCCTTTCCTCTACCACATTCACTCCCATTGAATCCCATTGCATTCAACTGCAAAACCTTTATCCATGTCATCATAAGCCAACACCTTAACCTCCTCCATCGGCACCAGTGAGGACCATGCAAAGGCGATTGTTACCCAGGCAGCCAAGGTCATATGGCAATATACCAATGGTCTCAAATATAATAGCACTATGGAATACTGGAAGGAAACCACACAGGTTGTGTGGGATAGGCTGGTGAGTTATTAGTACATAGTTTGATATCTGTACCCATCAATCCCCAGAAAGAGGTCACTGCCATTGTAGATCAGTTGCCAGCCGGCTTTGCAATCCCGATCCATGTCATCGCGGCCAATGCCTTCATGGTGAGCTGACTCACTTGAGGTGAAGAAATGGCCACCTTGGGAGCGCATCCATTGGGCAAAGGACAAAGACGTCGAGGATCACCCATGGTACAATCTCTGGGAGCCCGCCCTGCCAGTTCCTCCTGCACCAACAACAACACTGGTAATGCAGGTGAAAGGAAAGGAGAAGGAGAGGAATGAAGACATGGATAGTGGGAAATTAGGTGAGCACACCACATTTATAATCCCAATTGATTTCTGTTCTGAAGAGCCAAGGTGCAGGAACCAAGGAGAGTGGTGGAGAGTTGGCAGGACACCGGTCCTGATCCCGGCTGGCTGGTCTGTCTAAGAAAGGGAAGGAGAAGGCAAAGGTAGTGGAAGATCCACAAGGTCACATAAACCAGGGGATGTCTGGTAAGCAATATGACTGTTGGATTGACACGAAGGTGTTTTCTGATAAAGGTAATGTGCAGACAAGCAGGATGGTGGTGGCCTGGTGGTAAGACACCGGTCTCGGTCCCGAGCGACCACGCAGTCAAAGAAGGGGAAGGAGAAGGAAGTGCAAATGCAAGTGGAAGTGGAGGGAGAGTCACAGAGCATGATCACTGGGGGGAAATTGGGTAAGTGAGGTGCCATTGATACAATGGAGTCAGGCACTGATCAACTTGGAATGTAGACAACGAACAGGCCAGTGGAGAGCAGGCCAGAGGATAGTCTCTTTCCCGACAAGCCAGTGCATCAAATCGGAATCAGAGTAAATCCCGAGGATGCACACCACATATTATGTCTGCACCTACCGTTGACAGTGAGGAAGATCCTGATATGCCACTGGTCAACCCCACTCAACCAAAAGCATCATTCCTTGCGCCGGTAGGATTTGGCCCTGTTCCACCAGAGGATCGGTGCGATCGATGTCAGAAGGGTGACAAAATGTGCTTGGTAAAGCCAGGTCGGGCTTGCTTAAACTACAACAAGGTAAAGATGAAGTGCAGTTTGACAGACAGGCTTCGTGCCTGATCTCGGGCCCCATCTGAGGCAGCCACGACCACAACCCGGCGACATTGCTCCCCTTCCAGGGTTCCATCTGAGGCAGCCCCGACCACAACCCGGCAATGTCAGTCCCCTTCCAGGGTTCCATCGGAGATCGCTGTCGACAAGAAAGTATGATTATATCTTATCTAATCTAAACTTGGAGATTTCCAGAGATCACAGTTACATGTGATTTGGAGTAGTGTTAACCGGATTACCGGTATATCACATGACCGGTTCCACAGGAAGACCGGAACTATCACATGCAAGGCACGTGTTTAACACATGCTGATGCACGTTGCAAGCACGTTTCCAGATAACTACATATATGGAAACTTGCACCTTCTACATGAAGGGATGTGGTGAAATAGGCAAGAATAATACTTACCTACGCACAGACCAAGTACCACAGGTATATATACCCTGTAGGATCACCCATGTAAAATAACGAACTCAGTGTCTAACACTTAGCTCAATACAGTCCAAACTGTTCTCTTAACTCTTGCTACTCTCTAATAACTCTCAACTACAAGAACCAGCTACTAGCTATCAAAGGTACGCTTGCGTCCCCTCCGTTGCTGTTGCCCCAGTTTTGTTGCTACAATCGCCCCTGATTTCACCCCACAGCCAGCAAAGTGACAACGGTCATCCAGCATCCACCCTACTCCTGGACCATCGAAGGCCAAGGCAGGACAGGTTGAAAGGTCCTCAGGCAAAGGTGAGTATCATCCATGCTTTGTATCCTTGCATTCAAATCACTGAACAGGTTTGAAGTTTATATTCAAACACCTTCATTGTTGCCAAAATCAAAGTCCCGTGATACCAGTGTTGCCTCAACCTGTGCAGCATCTGCCACCGACCCTCCAATGACCCCATCTGCTGTTGCAACATCCAGCATGACTGAGGGTGAGCGGTTGCAGGATGTGGAGGAGGAGGTCTTCCTTCTCAAGAAGGATATTGCGAGGATGAAGGAGGATACCGAGGAGAACATTGTCCTTCTGAAGAGAGATAATGCAAGGATGAGGGTGGAGTTGGAGTAGAACCGGGAGGAGCTGGAGACACTCTGGGCACTTGTGGAAGCCATGTGCGAAGACCAGTTCCCCACTGCTCCTGCACTCCATGACCCTGCAGTACCTTCTCCAGTCAAATGTCCTCCACCTGGTATGCATGGCTCTCCGCCTTCTGAACATTCTCAATGTCCCAACATTTCCCCATCCATCCAGGCATTGTTAGATCTACCTGCAGGTTTGTGCTTTTGTTTTCCAATCTCTCGAATTCATGTTTTGAATGGTGCAGGTGACACTCCAGGTCCCAGTGCTGGTACCGACCACCAGGTATCTGCAATTCCGGCCAGTGTCCCTCTGGAGACCTCGGACATGGATATCTCAACAGCCTCCACCGACAAACCGTCACAGGTGGACCCAACACCTGCTATTACCATGGGGATTCAGCCATCCCCCATCATTACCATCACTCCCCCTGCACCAGAACCTCAAGATGTTGGTACTCCGGCATCAGAGCAACCAGATGTTGCAATGGGTGAAGAAGGCAGGGACTCCTCAGATAAGGACTAATTTTGTTTCATTGCCACAAACTTTGTATTTGTAGTACAATTAGTATCCTTTGTTTGTGTAAGAATATATTCCTGTGCATGGCTATGATTAAATGTGTAAGTGATCTACTTGTATGCTTAGCACCGGTCAGTCAGGCCAATGGCCCATTTCTTTACTTATAATTATTGTTGTACCATTGCCAATATTATCATGTGATGAATTACTAGTTCATATTTGTCACCCAACATTGGATACTACTGGATGATGAATCCCAGTCAGCACACTACTGGCATAATCATGACCGGTCAGTGCACACCAAGTATGATCTTCCCATGGTGGTTTGCTTACCATAGTATACTAACAATGTACTCATACCTTTGATTAGCTTGAGTGGGCTTGTCTTATAGCACAGCCGGCATGATTATGACTGGTATGTACACCAGTGTATTCATGACCGGCAAGTGCAATACTAGCATGTCCATCATCTGCCAGTACTCAGTCTGTTGTTACAATATAATTTTGGTATTGTTATTACTTTTCAGTGCTGTCCTTGTGAAAGTATCACTGGGCAGCATTCTGCCAGCATGGTGTTGTTTACCACCAAACAAAACAATACCGGTATCCATATCATCAGCCGGTACCAAACTACTGGTCGGTCGGTATGCTACCGGTATGACAGTGACCGGTTGGTATGCCACTGGTATGTACCGGTATGATAGTGACCGGTTGGTATGCTACTGATATGACACTGACCAGTTGGTATGCTACCAGTATGATAGTGACCAGTTGGTATGCCACCGGTATGACAGTTACCAGTCAGTATGCTACCGGTATGATAGTGATCAGTTGGTATGCCACCAGTATGACAGTTACCAGTTGGTATGCCACTGGTATGACAGTTACCGGTCAATATGCTACTGGTATGATAGTGACCGGTCGGTATGCTACCAGTATGACAGTGACTGGTTGGTATGCCACCGGTATGCTACCGGTATTTACCGGTTGGTATGCCACCGGTATGCTACCAGTATGACAGTTACCGGTTGGTATGCTACCGGTATGATAGTGACCAGTCAGTATGCTGCCGATATGACACTGACCGGTCGGTATGCTACCGGTATGACACTGACCAGTTGGTATGGCCAATTAATCATTACTGGCCAGTACACCACCTGAATGCTTATCATTAACTTGTACTACTTGTATAATCATTCAGTACAGTACCAGTCTTGTCTTTGCTAATACATACAATCCTGACATGGCTATCATCAGCCTGGACTTGTTTCAATATTTTTTCCTCTCTGCCCTGACCATACACTTATTGTGACACCCACACCCAGGCTGGACTATCCATTATGGTGACACACCTACCCAGCCTGACCATACACTATGGTGATGCTCACACCCAGGCCGGACTGTACAATATGGTGACACCCCTACCCTGGCCCGACCATATGCTATAGTGATGCCCACACCCAGGCTGGACTGTACAATCTCAGATCTTCTCCATTGTTGTCCCATCAAATTCTTGATGGTATGCAGCCCCCCATCAAACTTCTTAGGCTGTGCATCAATGACTCCTTCTGCTGTGCAGTGACTCATCCCTTGCTTACTGATGCTCTCTTGTCATCAGTATTACTCTATCCCTTTCGCATTTTTGGTATATTACTCAGCTGATGACTCACTCCCTTACCAATCAATCTTGTCATGCAGCTTACTCATTCCTTTACTCAGCAGCTTATTCATGCTTCCTATGCTTACTCATTCTTGCTTATCCCTTGCTTACTGATCGCTTACAAACCCCTTACAAATCCCTTACCAATCCTTGACAAATTCTGCTTACTCCCTTCTCTTTTTGTACTTTAATGCTGTGCCCCCCCATGTATTTAAACCCCTGGGCTCAGCCCAGTGAGGAGAGACCCAATTGTATGAAATTATCCCTCTCTCAGACTCTCTCAGTCAGTATCCCCTCAGCTTTTTGGGTCTTGTGGGCTTCAGTGAAGGTCTAAAGGCTCTGATATCTCAAGTCTATTCAATCCATTCAAGTCCAAGTATTTCTCTAGGCTCAAATGGAGTCTAGCCAGTCAATCCTTCATCTCTCATTGCTTCTGGACGTCAGGAGCCCCCTTGTCCCCTTGCTGCACCAATCTCTAGGTGTAGTATTGCTGTTTCAGTCTCAGTCAACCCAATCCCCGCTTTGACACTTCCTAGGCTTTAGGAAGAGTCCAGACCCCTATCCCCTTCATCATCTATTGCTCCTGTACCCCAGGAGTATCCTGCATCATCGTCTGCACCACCCTGTTGGTGTAGATCCCCTTCCCCCCTCCTCAGCACATCCTCTCTGGACACCGCAGAGGTAAACCACCACTCACACATTTTTCGTAGTCCTTTTTTGGTGTTGTGTTTGGGTTATTACTCTGACCCAAATCCACACTTTGACTCACAGTGGCTTGTTATGTCTGAGACAGACGCGCGTACCCTCCGTTCCATTGCTTCTTTGTCTTTCCTTCGCTTTTCCAACTTTATCTTTCCCTCTTTCAGCTTCCCCATGCTTAGACCCTTCACTGCTCCTGTAAACATCTCCCAATTTGTGTATTCTTCAACCAGTAGGTCTCGCACTATCTCCGGCAGCCATTCCCTGACCTGCCAGATCAGGACGGCACTTTTTTTGACCTTGGCTAGCTTTGCAAGGGCCAGCACTGCTTCGGCCCAGATGACGTGTGTCCATGCCTGTACTCCACTCTTTGTTTTGATGGTTCCTACATCTTCTTCTGCCAAAGTTAGTTCCAGTAGTTCCTTTTCGTAATCCTTTGTTGTTTTCACTGCTCACTGGATGGGCAGCCACCTTTGGTCGAACACGTACCGTAATTTGTCCCATGAGAGTTGGCAATCGGATGGGAGTGCATTGTACCACTCTTCTGCTGCTGATCCCCCAACCATGTAGTCCACAAGTGCTTCTATCTTCTCATACTCAGTTGATATGGTAGTACATTCTCTCATAGTGTGGTTGAACACTTTAATGAAGTCCTGGAGGTTTTCCATAGTGCTATCTTCGCCATGGAAGGGTTTGACCTCCATCATGGCTTTGTGGTTGCGTCATGTGGGCTGTGGCTGTGTATGTAATGAGCCTATGGGCTGTGATCACAGGACAAGTAGAAGCATCTGTTGGAGAAGTGACTGGAATGCCTGTGGCACTGGAGAGAAGTCGGCTGTAGTAGGACTCTGTGGCAAGTTAGGTCGCGGTGACGGTGGTAGTGGTCTTGTTGATGCGACGTCTTGTGGGGACTGTGGTTCTTGGTCTGACAGCAGCTGGAAGTTGCTGTCAGTACCCGAGGTATTTGTGCCTGTATGAAGTGCAGACGTTTTGGCTATGAAATGACCTCTGCCATCTCTTTCTGGTAAGCATCTATGGGACAGGTTGGCTGCTTTCTGGCAGTTTCGTTCAACTACTGATATACTGCTGTGCATGTGTAGGTTGTGTGTTCTGTTTCTGCAGATGGCTGTGGACTACTGTGACTGCTGTGCTGATGGCTGCGACTGCATGTGGTTTGGATCCACTCTTGTCACCACGTTGGAGTGGGCTGGCAGGCAAGGTCGATGAGGTTCAACTCTGTGTCTACAAACAACCGCTGCCCCATGGTTCTACACCTGCTGACCAATGCTATGCACCTCCGTACCCCTACTCCACCATCACCAATTCCATTTCCCAAAGCTGTGCTTGGCCAAAAGAGGGTAGAGGTCATCATCACTAGTCAGAAGGTGCCACACAAGCTGACAACAAGCAGGCCAACTATGATCACCATTTCCTCTGGATCCGACAATAGCCCCAAAGACACACATGCAGGGAACAGGCATAAGAAGAGCTCTGTGGGCTGCTCTGAAGCCTGCTCATCGGAGGAGCAAGCTCCCTCTACTCGCAAGTGCAAGGTGAAGGGTCTGGACTCACCGCATGCTATGAAGAGAGCAACACCTGATCAGCCCAGCAACCAACTCTCCAAGTCCAAGGGCATGCACAAATCCTTTCAGACCAGACAGGTGACTAAGAAAACTAGGTTCCATATTCTCTCACTGCTCAACACCGAGTCATCAGATGAAGGTAAGCTAACAATTGTCGACCCCAAGGATCATGGATTCCAAACATCAATGACTGCTGGAGCCAAGGATGTTCAGCCTGCCACAATTCCGCAGTGTGACAAGCCTTCTGGATGCCTTCATCACAACACACATAAGTTGTGGTACACTTAATGTGCAAGTTCTTTTGCCTCAATGTGCCCGCTGCAGCACCAGTGCAGTCACAGCACCCTCAAGATGACGTTGAGAATAGTGAAGCTATTGCTTGTCCACCCTCGACAGAACCTCGTTGCTCGGAAGGTAAATTGTCACTGCTTACAATTAAGCCACCAATCTAATATACTGCCATTCTGTACACTATGAAACATGATCTCGGTACTTCCAGACAAGCCTCCATGTGCTCGGAAGGAAATCATGACCAGCTTACCTCCAGAGGGTCTGCATCACTCAGAAGGTCTGACACTACTCCTTATGAAGCCATCAACTGATGTATTATTTGGTAGGCATGGAATCTGACCCACCTCCATGTGATACACAGAAGGAACAATGTGACGAACATAGATCATTTCAAGTATCAGTTGTATACCATACTGACCTTCATTTCATAGGAATGGACTCTGACCCACCTCTGAGGGAAGTGCAGAAGGAACAGTGCAACAAAGGTATACCATTTCAAGGATGAGCGATGTACTTCCCTGATCAACACTTTTTAGGAATGCAATCTCAGTCTACTTTAAATGAGTCTCAACGTGCACAAAATGAAGTAGCAACCAGTTTACCATCGGCAGATCCTTGTGACACAGGCGGCAAGTAACTACCATGATTTGACCAGGTCTGACAAGTTAATGTATTGTGTAGTATACACCCAATGTGATCCAGCTCCAAGTGGAATGTGTAAGGATTGGCCATACATCGAAGCATGCCAAGCTAACAGGTTTATTACATGTCCTCAGATTCAGTTGAGGATAAAGCTACATCAGTTTGTTTCTTAGATCCCCAAGAAATGGCTCCCCCATTCATAAGGAATACATATCCTGAGACAGAGGTAAGGTCTTCATTATTGGCATAACTGGCATCTGAGTACCCTTTAAAGTGGTTCTCTCCAGATTCAGGTTTATCAGCCCTATATGTTATGCCATAGTCTTTGGTCCCTGAGAGATAACGTAAAATGCACTTAGCTGCTGTCCAGTGAGACATATTTGGGTTAGACATAAATGAACCCAGTCTATAAACAGCATATGCTATATCAGGCCTTGTGGCCACAGCAAGATACATTAGTGAGCCAATTAAAGAAGGAAAACTTTTGGAGAAATTCTCCTGAGAATAATCAGATGCTAGACTTTTGGAGCAATTCTCCCGATGATTAGCCTCTGACTCCCCTTCAGAAGGATTGAGTTTTATAGCAGGATCCATAGGCATGCCTACAGAGTTGGCATTTTCCATACTCTGTTTCTGTAGGATCATTCCCAGAAATTGTTTCTGAGAGATAATAAGAGTATTTTTTGTTCAATCGCGATCAATTTCAATGCCTACTATTTTAGAAGGTTCTCCAAGATCAGTAATCTCGAAGGTAGATTGCAACTCATGTTTTAAATTCTTCATGAGCACAGGATTGCTAGCAAAAAGAAGTAGGTCATTGACCCATACAGTAATAATCTCAATCCCTTCTGTTTTATGTCGGGAGTATGTATATGGATCTACCATGGAAGGTGTCCAGCCATGAGACTCCAACTGTTGATTAAATTCAAGGTTCCATTCACGTCCTGCTTGTTTTAATCTATATAAGGATTTAATTAAACGACAAACACGGCCCGAGCCATCATTATATCCTTCAGGCTGTTTCATATATAATTCTTCTTTTATTTTACTATTTAGGTAAGCCCCTTTTACATCCATTTGCTGTATCTCCCAATTTTCTGTAAGGGCTAAAGCTAATAAGGTACAAATTGTTTCCAGTCTTACAACTGGAGCAAATGTATCTGTGTAATCCATACCAGGCATTTGAGTGTAGCCTTTGGCCACTAATCATGCCTTAAATTTTTGTAAATTGCCCTCTTTATTGTATTTCTTTGTGAGTACCCATTTATTAGATACAGGAGTACATTCTTTTGGAGGGTTTACCAGTATCCAGGTACCCATTTTATGTAATTGATTGAGTTCGGCTTGTATAGCCTTTTCCCAATCAGGCCATTCAGGAGATCTCTGAGCTTCTGTTAGGGACTTTGGGTTGTTGGGTGTGATGTCAAGTCCAGGTCTACTCCGGTAGGAGGTCCGGTCAAGTCCGGATGGAAACGGACGAGGGCAGAGGGCAGAAGGCTGGACAAGAGTTTAGTCCGGCCGGAGTTGGTGACCGCTTGGATTCAACGACTAAGGACAACGAGTGTTGATCCCTTGTGTAGGTTCCGGTCAAGAAGGGGAGACGGAGACAGAGGCAGAGATGGACAGGATCAGGAGTAGAGACTAAGTTGATTTCAGACTGAGGTATCCAGGATGGAGTACAGGGTACTTATACTATGGAGAACTAGGGACAAGTATTTACGGTGACAAGTAAACATCCTAAAAGGCGGACAAGGGACAACCGGAGTAAGGACTAGGTCAGGTCCGGTGAAAATAAAGTCAGGTCCGCATAAAATAAATCAGGTCTGGAGAAAATGATACAAGGTATAGAACATATCGAGTTCACGGAGAACTCACGTCAAGGCAGGGTAATGGCGAGGTGTGGTAACGAGCGAATGGACCATAGACCAAGGGTCGTACTTAATGGAGGGTTAACTGCGTGAGCGCTGTAGGGGGTGAGTCCCTTGAAGGCGCGAAAAATGGGTGTCCGCCCAAGGAGACCTGGTCTGGCTTGACTAGGAGAGCTAAGGAGAATATAGTGCAGGAGCACGCTCGGAGGTTCTGGGATTCGAGAGCAGAGTAGGGGTGAGGAGCGCAGCGGAAATGCGCAGGGAGTGCGCGACTAGGGAACAGGGAGGTTGCCTGGAGCGTGTAGACACGCGCTAGGGAGAGCTGAGAGTAGCGGGAACCACCGGAAATCGTCGGAGGACTGAATAGGGTCGTCTAGGGTCGTCAGAAAATGAAGAGAGAGCGGCAGGACACGAGAGAAAACGATAGGGAACAGCGGAAACGACAGGACTTGCACTTAGACACTCAGATGGGGGCGGAAAAGAAACTTCTTATTTTTGTGAGGACTAGGGCTATATACTGAAACCTAATCCAGGGGGAAGGGTGCAAGCGACCCGAAGAGAAGGAGAGAGGATGACAG
>Ga0307516_10006666_pt1 | contig 13499 bp, 13 predicted proteins | sample 19_EM_MG_FD_203310 | JGI IMG/M metagenome (GOLD analysis project Ga0307516, IMG submission 203310) | Populus trichocarpa ectomycorrhiza microbial communities from riparian zone in the Pacific Northwest, United States - 19_EM | ecosystem: Host-associated > Plants > Roots > Unclassified | place... | reverse complement strand
GTCTCCGGGCGGCGCGGCTGGTCGCGCCTCCCCAGGCGCCACGCATCCTCACGCCGGGACGGCGCCAGGGGCGTGAACTGCGCAAGCTTTTTGCAAGCCGGGCCGCAATTTCCACCGTCACATTCCGGCGACAATCCCTCGATTGGGCGATTGACGACCCGATAGGCGACAGAAGGCACCGACGCGGTGCTTCGACGTAGTCTGGCTACGGCGGAACGCCACTTGCCCAGGGACGCCTTGCAGCTGGCACGGAGTTTGCGATCCCGTCCAGCCGTTCGGAGCTGGAGAAACGAACGGTCGTTCTGGCGGGTTGCCTGTCACAAGCAACTGCCAATCGGCACATGAACAAAATCCAGTGCGGTTTAAACGCATTTGAGGTGTCGAAAATTAAGGGAAACCCGTAAAGGTCGGAGAACGGGATCACGCTATAGTTCGCGACTTCGCAGCGCAGCCGCGCTGCGGTGCGCAGGAAAAGATGCAGCGCCCAACCGGGTCGTCTGGAGGTATTTCGAGTGAATTTTGCTGAATCGCAGCGCAATCCGGGGAAGCACCCAACCGGCTTGATCATCGTCGTCATCATGCACGTGCTGCTGGCCTATGCCCTGGTTTCGGGCCTGGCCAAGAAGGTCGTCGACAAAGTGATGGTCACCGAGACGAAGGTGGTGGAAGCTCCGCCGCCGCCGCCTCCGCCGCCGCCCAAGGATCTGCCGCCGCCGCCCAAGAACCTGCCGCCGCCGCCGGTCTATGTGCCGCCACCGCCGGTGGACGTGCCGCCGCCGCCGATCGCGCCGCAGATCACGACCACGAACGTGATGCCGCCGCCAGCGCCGGATCGCAAGGTCGAGCCGGCCGCTCCGCCGGCGCCGCCAGCGCCGTCGATCACGGCTCGCCCGGCTCGCATCGACGCGAACGACCCGGCGTGCAAGCCCGAGTTTCCGCCGGCCGCTCTCCGTGCCCAGGTTTCCGGCGTGTCGCGCATCCGCTTCACGGTGGATGCCAACGGCAAGGTGACTTCGGCCGACGTCGTCGGTTCGTCGGGCCCGACCCGTGAACACCGCCTGCTGGACAACGCAGCCAAGAGTGCGCTCGCCACGTGTCCGTTCAAGGCTGGCGTCGACGCCAACGGTACGCCCATCGGTACCCAGGTCGAAGTCTCCTACGCCTGGAAGCTTGAATAGTCGGCGGGCCATCCGGCCCGCTTCATCGCCCCCTTTTTTTCTGTGATACCCGGCCAAGAACGACATGCTGGCCGGTCTCATTCCCTCGGAGGAAACATGTCCTTTCTGAACTCGATGCGCACTCCCTTTGCGGCCGCGCTCCTCGCGCTGGCGACCGTCGCCGCCGTCCCGACCACCGCTCTGGCCCAGGCATCGGCTCCGGAAGCAACGGCTCCGGCCGCTGCCGCCTCCGACGCTGCCCCCACCGCGGCGCCTGCCGCCGTCGACACGGCTGCCGCGATCCCCACCGCTGCCGTCGGCAAGGAAACGATTGAAAACCCGTACGGCCTCGGCGCGCTGTGGCGCGACGGCGGCTGGATCGCCAAGTTCAACCTGATCATCATGCTGATCATGTCGATGGGCAGCTGGTACATCATCTTCACGAAGTACTGGGAACAGCGCAAGATGTTCCAAAGCGCCAACGGCGTGTCCGACGGCTTCTGGACGGCGGGCTCGATCAAGGCCGGCACGAACACCCTGGACGAAGGCTCGGCCTTCCGCTACATCGCCGAATCCGGCCTGAAGTCCAGCGACCACCACGAAGGCACGCTGGTCGAGCAGATCGACCGCCACACCTGGATCTCGATGAGCGTCTCGCGCGCCGTCGAAAACATCCAGAGCCGCCTGTCTGACGGCCTGGCGTTCCTGGCCACCGTCGGCTCCACCGCTCCGTTCGTCGGCCTGTTCGGCACGGTGTGGGGCATCTACGGCGCCCTGACGCAGATCGGCATCGCCGGCCAAGCCTCGATCGACAAGGTCGCCGGCCCCGTCGGTGAAGCGCTGATCATGACCGCCATCGGCCTGGCCGTCGCCGTTCCGGCCGTCATGGGCTACAACTGGCTGGTCCGCCGCAACAAGTCGGTGATGGAAAAGGTTCGTGCCTTCTCCGGCGACCTGCACAACGTCCTGCTGGCCGGCAAGCGCTGAACTCGCGTTTTTCTTTGAACGCCTGTAACGCGAAGGAACCCTCATGTCGATGAATGTCGGCCCAGGCGACAGCGGCGACGAGGAAGAAGTCAACTCCACCATCAACACCACGCCCCTCGTGGACGTGATGCTGGTGCTGTTGATCATCTTCCTGATCACGATCCCGGTCGTGACGCAGTCGATCACGCTGGAGCTGCCCAAGGAACGCAACGTCGTCACCGTCACCAAGCCGGAGAACATCCTGCTGGCGGTGAGCAAGGACGGCGACGTCTACGTCAATACGCACCAGATCCACGACATCGACGAGCTGGTCACCCTGCTCTCCGAGAAGGCCAAGATCAAGCCCCAACCTGAAGTTCACATCCGCGGCGACCAAGGCGCGCGTTATGAGTCCATCGGTCGGGTGGTGTTTGCTTGCCAACGTGCCGGTATCGCGAAGGTCGGTTTCATCACCGAACCGCCGCCGAACCAATAAGGAGGAATTGCCATGTCAATGAGTGCTGCCTCCGAAGACGGCGACGTGATGGTCGACATCAACACCACGCCGTTGATCGACGTGATGTTGGTGCTGCTGATCATGCTGATCATCACGATCCCGATCCAGACGCACGCGGTGAAGATGAATATGCCGATCGCTTCGGACGCGAAGCCGCCCGCGCCGCCGGTGATCGTCGAGATCGTCGTCGATTTCGACGGCCAGATCGGCTGGAACAACGAAGTCATCAAGGATCGCGCGGACCTGGAAACGCATCTGTATCGCCTGACGCAGATGCCCGACCAGCCCGAAGTTCACCTGATCCCGAACAAGCTGGCGCCGTACAAGTACGTGGCCGAAGTGATGGCCGAGGCACAGCGCCTGGGCGTCACCAAGATCGGCATCGTCGGGAACGAACAGTTCACGCACTGATCCAAGGACCCATGTCTCTCGAAGGCGCACTGCTCGCAGTGCGCCTTTCTCCCATTCAGAGTGTCACTTACAGGTTTGCAAACTCCATGAAGACCACCCGTCTCCTGGCCGCCATGCTGCTGGCCGCCGGCCTGCTGCAACTCCCGGTCGCCCACGCCGTGTCCGCCGCCGTCGCCAAGCCGCTCAAGGAAGCCAGCGAACTGGTGCGCACCGGCAAGGCCAAGGACGCCCTGGCGAAGCTGAACGGCGTCGCCAGCGCTGGTCCGGACGACACGTACATGATCGCGCGCATCCGCGGTGCCGCATACCAGAGCATGGGCGACAACGGCCAGGCAGCACAGCAGCTGGAAGCCGCGTTCGCCACCGGCAAGGTGCCCGCCAACGAGGCCGGCCGACTGGCGACGACTGTTGCAGGCATCTACGCGCAGCAACACAACAATGCCAAGTCGATGCAGTGGGTGGAGAAGGCCAAGGCCGCGGGCTACTCCGGCTCCGATCTCCGCCAGATCCAGGACTACGTGCAAGGCTCCAGCGGCGACTACGGCCAGGTCGCGCGCGACAACGCCGCGAAGATCCAGGCCGCCGAATCCGCCGGCCGCCGCCCGGAAGAGGACGACCTGCTGCGCCTGGCCGACGCCTACCGCCACACCGGCAACAAGGCCGGCGACATGCAAGTCAAGGAAAAGCTGGTCACGTACTACGCGTCCAACAAGCAGTACGTGGGCATCTACCTGTCGGACCTGCCCGGCAAGTCGGGCTTCTCGTCGCGCTTCTCGCTCGACCTGCTGCGCCTGCGCCTCGCCTCGGGCAACCTGACGGTCGCCGCGGAGTACATGGAAATGGCCCAGCTCCTGCTGCAGGCCCAGTTGCCGGCCGAGGCCAAGCTCGTGGTCGACAAGGGCTACGCCGCCGGCGTGCTCGGCACCGGCGCTGAAGCCGCGCGCCAGCAGCGCCTGCGCGACCTCGTCACCAAGACCGCCGCCGACAACGCCGCCTCGCTGGCCAAGCGCACCGCCGACGCCAAGGTCGGCAAGACCGGCGACGACCTGGTCGCGATCGGCGCCGAGTACGCGTCGATGGGCAAGTTCGACGAAGGCATCGAGCTGATGCAGCAAGGCATCGGCAAGGACAGCCTGAAGCGCCCCGAGGACGCCAAGCTGCGCCTGGGCGTGGCGATGCTGCAGTCGGGCAAGAGCAAGGCCGCGGCCGTCAAGCAACTGCGCACGGTGCAGGGCACCGACGGCGCGCCGGAAGTCGCCCGCGCGTACATCGCCATCGGCACGGGCCAGTAAGCCCGGCACGGGCGGGGTCGACCTTTGGCCGCTCCCCTGCCCTCCTTCTGCGAACCGCTGGGCGACGGCCTCTGGGCCATCGACACCGGCTTCCATCGCGACCGCTTCGACGCCGCCTACCTGGTGGCAGAGGGCGGTCGCGCTGCTTTCATCGACACCGGCACCGCGTTCGCGGTGCCGCGCCTGCTCGCCGCGCTCGAGGCGCTGGGCCTGCCGCGTTCGGCGGTGGACTTCGTCATCGCCACGCACGTGCACCTGGACCACGCCGGTGGCGTCGGCCAGTTGATGCAGGCGCTCCCCGGCGCGCAACTGGTCGTGCATCCGCGTGGTGCGCGCCACATGATCGATCCGACGGCGCTGTGGCAAGGCGCGCTCGCGGTCTATGGCGCGGCCCAGATGGAGCGCGCCTACGGCACGCTGGTGCCGGTCGACGCGGAGCGCGTGCGAACCACCGTCGACGGCGAGACGATCGCCCTCGCCGGCCGCCCGCTCGTCTTCGCCCACACGCCGGGCCACGCACTGCACCACCACTGCATCTGGGACGGCCGCAGCGCGGGCTGGTTCACCGGCGACAACTTCGGCATGGCGTACCCCGAATTCAACGTCGACGGCCGCGCCTTCATCTTTCCGACGACGACGCCGGTGCAGTTCGAGCCGGACGCGATGCGCGCGTCGATCGCGCGCCTGATGGCCACGGCGCCGCGCCAGATGTTCCTCACCCACTACAGCCGCGTCACCGGCATCGCCGACTGCGCGGCGCGGCTGGAAGCCATGATCGCTGCCACCGTCGCGGCAGCCCTCGAGCTGCGCGACGCGCCGGATCGGCTGGAAGCCCTCACCGCCGCCCTCATGACGCTGTATGGCGACGGCGCGCGCGCGTTCGGCGTCGACCTGCCGGACGCGCGCATCGCCGAGCTGCTGCAAGACGACGCGGCACTCAACGCCGCGGGCCTGATCGCGTGGCTCGATCGCCCCGCGCGGTCGTCCGTCGCGCACTCGCCGTCCTGAGACGCAGGGCCGGTTCGCTCGCGGACACGGGCGCGCCGTATAGTGACGCCATCGCGCGCGCGGCCGCCACTGCGGCCTCTTCCAGACATCCGCTTCCCCGAGATCCTTCCATGAGCAGCACCATCTCCTTCGGCCTCGCCGGCCGCGTCGTCGTGATCACCGGCGCCGCCAACGGCATCGGCGCCGCTTGCGCGCGCCGGCTCGCGCGCGACGGCGCACGCGTTGCGTTGTGGGACGTCGCCGAGGCGCCCGGCAGCGCGCTGGCCGCCGAGCTGCGGGCCGCCGGCAGCGACGCCTGCTTCATCCAATGCGACGTGTCGTCCAAGGCCGCCGTCGACGCCGCCACCGCCACCACCGTCAGCGAGTTCGGCCGCATCGACGGCCTCGTCAACAACGCCGGCATCTTCCGCGCCGCCGAGTTCCTCGATGTCACCGAAGCGGACTGGGACGCGGTGATCAACGTCAACCTGAAGGGCTCGTTCCTGGTCGGCCAGGCCATCGCGCGCCAGATGGTGTCGCAGGGCCGCGGGGCGATCGTCAACATGTCCTCGGTCAACGGCTTGATGGCCATCGCCACGATCGCCAGCTACAACGCCAGCAAGGGCGGCATCAACCAGCTCACGCGCGCGATGTCGCTGGGGCTGATCGACCACGGCGTGCGCGTCAACGCCGTCGCACCCGGCACGATCGCCACCGACCTGGCGCGCGACGCGGTGCTCACGAGCGACGCCGCGCGCCAGCGCATCCTCGGGCGTACGCCGATGAAGCGACTGGGCGAGCCCGAGGAGATCGCCAACGTGGTGGGCTTCCTGCTCAGCGACGCGTCCAGCTACGTGACCGGCGAGATCGTCTACGTGGACGGCGGCCGGCTCGCGTTGAACTACACCGTTGCCGCCTGACCTGTGCGGCAGCGATAGTCTGCACTCGCTTTCGTCCACAAGGCCCGCATGTACCAGCCCGCCCACTTCGTCGAACAGGATGCCGACACGCTGCTCGCACTGATGCACGAGTTCCCGCTGGCGGCGCTGATCCGCGGCGGCGCCGAGCTCGCCGCGGACATCCTGCCGCTGGAGGTCGAGCGCGTGGGCGACGGCTGGCGCATCACCGGCCACGTCGCGCGCGCGAACCCGCTCTGGCGCGAGGCCGACGGCCAGCCGGTGCTGGTGGTGTTCCAGGGTCCGCAAGGCTATGTGTCGCCGAGCTGGTACGCGAGCAAGGCGCAGCACCACAAGGTCGTGCCGACCTGGAACTACACGATGGTGCAGGCCCACGGCACGCTGCGCGCGATCGACGATCCGGCGTGGGTGCACGCGTTCGTCACGCGCCTGACCGAAACCCACGAAGGCGGCCGCACGATGCCGTGGCACGTGACCGACGCCCCGGCCGATTTCATCGAAGCGACCCAACGGGCGATCGTCGGCATCGAGATCGAGGTGACGCGCCTCGAAGGCAAGTTCAAGCTGAGCCAGAACCGCTCGGCGGAAGACCGCACGGGCGTCGTCCTGGGCCTGGAGGCGGACGCGACGGAGCGGCGCCAGCCCGAGGCCGACGCGCTCGCGCAGGCGATGCAGGCCGCCGAATCGCGCAGGCGCTGAGCTGCCGTCGGACGGCGACGCGCCGCCTTGAGGGATGTCTGGCGCTTGCAAGCCGGATCGGTGCCGGAGGTGTCTGGCACCTCCGCGGGTCGCGCGGGGGCTTGCCGCAAGCTGCCTCCTCTCCTGCGACCCGAGGCAGGGCCTGACGCCGGCCCCGCTCGGGATCGGCGTCAGGCATCGCCTCATCCGCGCGAGGCGTTGCAGCAACGACCAGCGGCATGGCGCGGACGAGGAGATGCCAGACACCTCGGCCCCGCCAAGCGGCACCGGGAGACAACCAACTCACGCGGACGCGACCGCATGCCGCGACGCCCCTCAGCGAATCGCCGACGCCTGCTTCGCCAATTCGGTGATCCGCGCCCAGTCCCCGCTCTTCATCGCGTCGGCCGGCGTCAGCCATGAGCCGCCCACCACCTTCACGTTGGGCAGCGCCAGGAATTGCGGGGCGGTCTCGACCGTCACGCCGCCGGTCGGGCAGAACGCGATGTCCGAGAACGGGCCGGAGAACGCCTTCAGCAGCGGGATGCCGCCGACGGCGGTGGCCGGGAACAGCTTCAGGAAGGTGAAGCCGTCGTCGGCCGCCATCATGATCTCGCTGCCCGTCGACACGCCCGGCAGCAGCGCGATGTCCAGGCCCTTGCAGGCCGAACCGACCTCGGGGGTGTAGCCCGGGCTGACGATGAACTTCGCGCCGGCGGCGTGCGCGGCGCGCGCGTCGGCGGCGTTGCGCACCGTGCCGGCGCCGACGATGGCGTCGGGCACCTCGCGTGCGATGGCCTCGATGGCCGGCAGTCCGGCGGCGGTGCGCAGCGTCACCTCCAGCACGCGGACGCCGCCGGCGACCAGCGCCTTGGCCATCGGGACGGCGTCCTCGAGGCGGTCAATGACGATGACGGGGATGACAGGGCCGTAGCCGGCGAGTTCAAGCGGATTCATGGGTTTGTCTCTCTCGGTAAGGTCAGGTGTCGGTGGTTGGCCCCGCGCCGCGCCGCCCTGGCCGGCGAGCGCTCGGCCGCCCGGAGCGAGCCGGCCTGAGCCCCTCGGGGGCGGGGAGCGGAGCGAGCCCAGGTCGTCATCACAACCAGGTGCACGCGCCTTCTTCGGCCGTGCTGACGTTGCGCCGCATCCCCGCGAACAGGTTGCGTCCGAAGCCGACGCCGTGCGCCTCGGCCAGCGACTGGCTGCGCTCGGCCAGCGGGCGCGCGGCCCACTCGGCCTCGGGCACCAGCACCTGCAGCGTGCCGGCCACGGCGTCGAGGCGGATCACGTCGCCGTCGCGCACCTTGGCCAGCGGCCCGCCGCCCAGCGCCTCGGGGCTCACGTGGATCGCGGCCGGAACGTTGCCCGACGCACCGCTCATGCGGCCGTCGGTGACGAGCGCCACCTTGAAGCCACGGCCCTGCAGCACCGCGAGCGGCGGCGTGAGCTTGTGCAGCTCGGGCATGCCGTTGGCGCGCGGGCCCTGCCAGCGCACGACGGCGATGAAGTCCTTCTCCAGCGTGCCGGCCTGGAACGCGCGCAGCAGGTCCTCCTGCGCGTCGAACACCTGGGCCGGCGCCTCGATGACATGCTTGTCCGCCGGCACCGCCGAGACCTTGATCACCGAGCGGCCGAGGTTGCCCTCGAGCAGCTTCAGGCCGCCCGTGGCACCGAACGGTTCGGCGGCGGTGCGCACGACCGTGTCGTCGATGGGGGTGTCCGGCAGCGGCGTCCACTCGACCTTGCCGTCCTGCAGCGACGGGATCTCGCAGTAGGCCGCCATGCCGCGTTCGGCGACCGTGGCCACGTCCGCGTGGGCCAGTCCGGCCTTGAGCAGCTCGCGCAGCACGAAGCCCGGGCCGCCCGCGGCCTGGAACTGGTTCACGTCGGCGCTGCCGTTCGGATAGACGCGGCTCAGCAGCGGAATGACCGTCGACAGCTCGGCGAAGTCGGACCAGTCGATCAGGATGCCGGCGGCGCGCGCCACCGCCACCCAGTGGATCAGGTGGTTGGTGGAACCGCCGGTGGCCAGCAGCGCCACCATCGCGTTGACGATGCAGCGCTCGTCGACCAGCACGCCGATCGGCACGTTGCGGCGCTCGCGAGTGAGCGACAGCACCGTGCTCACCGCCTCGTGCGTGAGTGCCGTGCGCAGGCCGTCGTGCGGGTGCACGAAGGCGGCGCCCGGCACGTGCAGGCCCATCGCCTCGAGCAGCATCTGGTTGGAGTTGGCGGTGCCGTAGAACGTGCAGGTGCCGGGGCCGTGGTACGCCTTGCTTTCGGCCTCCAGCAGCTCGGCGCGGCCGACGAGGCCTTGCGCCGCCTTCTCGCGCACCTTCGACTTCTCCTTGTTCGACAGCCCCGTGGACATCGGCCCGGCCGGCACGAACACGCACGGCAGGTGTCCGAACTGCAGCGCGCCGATCAGCAGGCCCGGCACGATCTTGTCGCAGATGCCCAGCAGCAGCACGGCGTCGAAGACGTCGTGCGACAGCGCGATGGCGGTGGACATGGCGATGGTGTCGCGCGAGAACAGCGACAGCTCCATGCCGGGCGCGCCCTGCGTGACGCCGTCGCACATCGCCGGCACGCCGCCGGCGACCTGCACCGTGGCACCCAGCGCCGCCGCATCGCGGCGGATCTGCTCGGGGTAGCCTTCGTAGGGCTGGTGCGCCGACAACATGTCGTTGTAGGCCGTGACGATGCCGATGTGCGGCGCGCGCTCCGCGACGACGCGCAGCTTGTCGTTGGCCGGCATGCCGGCGAAGGCGTGCGCGACGTTGGCGCATCCGAGGCGCTCGGCGCCACGGGCGCGCGTGCGCAACGCATCGACGTGGCCGAGGTAGTCGGCGCGGGTGTCGGCACTGCGGCGGCGGATGCGGTCGGTGACGGCGGCGACGGTCGCGTCGAGCGGCTGCTGGGGCAGGGGCGGGGCGGTGTAACTCATGGTTTGATTATCTGGTAACTCCGTTACATCGTCAAACCAGCGCCAAGGCCGGCATGCGGCGGAGTCGGGTTCAGGACGCGAAACCAGCGGGCGGCAACCCGTGCGCCCGCGGCGCCGAGTTTGCGCCTTCGCGGCGCGTCGTGCGACGCCCGCACGGCGGCGGCAGGCGTCCAGGGCCGGTTCACACGGGAAGCGGGCCCGCTCCCCGTGTGAACCGGCCTAAAGCGCGACGGTAGGCGAGTCGTCGATGCGGCGGCGTGCAACCGCCAGGTCGTCGACGGTGTCGATGTCGAACAGCACCCCGGGGTCGTCGAGCTCGACGGCGGCGGTCGGGTAGCGCGCCAGAAGCCGTCGCGCGCCCTCGTCGCCCTTGAGCATCACCAACTCGGAGAAGAGTTCGGCCCCGAAGCCCACCGGATGGCCGCGCCGGCCGCGGTACTGCGCGAACGCGATGGGTTGCTGGTCGAGCGCGTCGGCGACCGCGCGCAACGTGGCCGGCCGCACCAGCGGCATGTCGGCCGGCAGCATCAGCCAGCCGCTGGCGCTGGCATGGATCGAGACCCCGGCGGCGATCGAATCGCCCATGCCCCACCCTGCTGGTGAGCAGAGGGAACGGGCATCGACCACGACCATGTCCTCGGGCGCGACCAGCCCCTTCGCCTCGGCGATCAACGCCTCGGAAATGACGAGCACGACCGTCATCCCGGAGGCGATGGCATTGCGCAAGGTGCGCACGAGCACGGTATCTCCGCCCAGTTTTTCGCTGAGCTTGTGACGTGTCCCGTGATATCGGCTCCCTGCGCCTGCGGCCAGCACGACGACGGCCGGTTGATTTTTCATGAGGCGCTCGCACGGCGTCTTCCTGAGGCAGCCGCGCATTGAATGGTTATGTGCCCCAAGAATGGTTGCCAAACCCCTTTTATTCCAGTGGGACGTTTACCTAAGGCGTTCCCCTAAACTAGCCGCATGACGAACCATTCGAACTTGTCGGATCAGCGCAAGAGCTACGAGCTCGATGCGCTCGAGGAGGCCGACGCGGCGCTCGATCCGCTGCGCCAATTCGGGACCTGGATGGACGAAGCGTTCGCCGCGAAGGTGCCCGAGCCGAACGCGATGACGCTTGCGACCGTGGGCGCCGACGGACGGCCGTCGACGCGCATCGTGCTCATCAAGGGATTCGACGCGCGCGGCATCGTCTGGTTCACCAACTACGACAGTCGCAAGGGGCAGGAACTCGCCGTGCATCCGTTCGCGGCCCTGCAGTTCCACTGGGTCGAGCTCGAGCGCGTGGTGCGCATCGAGGGCGACGTCGAACGTGTGGATGACGCCGAGTCCGACGCGTATTTCGCCTCCCGGCCACTCGATTCACGCGTCGGCGCCTGGGCCTCGCCCCAAAGCCAGGTGATCGCCTCGCGCGGCGTGCTCGTGGCCAACGCGGCCACGGTCGCGACGAAGTTCCTGCTGAATCCCCCGCGCCCGCCGAACTGGGGCGGCTTTCGCCTCCAACCGCAGGCCTGGGAGTTCTGGCAGGGCCGCAAATCGCGCCTGCACGACCGGCTGCGGTATCGACTCGACGGGACAAACTGGATGCGCGAACGCCTCGCCCCCTGAGCGCATTATTCGACCCGGCTGTCCTTGAAACCCTATTGGAATTCATGGGGCCGGGTACCGATTCCGGCCGAGCCATAACCCCGATCCGGATTCACGAAGTATTGCGGACGCCCCGCCTCGGTGGCCGCGAAAATGGCGAGCGGCTCGGCCTCGGCCACGACCCGCCCCCCTAATTTCGTTCGCCTGCAAATGGCACCCGACGCCCCCACCGTTGTCATGGACACGCCGGAAGACGCCGCGGTTCGGCAGCTCGAAGCCGTCCCCGGCTTGTCGCAGCAGGCCTTGATCATCGACCTGGCGGCCAAGAGTCAGTGCCATTCCCCCTGAGGGATTTCCTCCCCGAAGTGTCATGATTACCTCTCGGGTACAGATCGGATCATGATGGCCACCAGGAAGTTGCGAAGCAGTCGTGGCCTGGAAGTCCGCGCTCAGTGGTCGTTCACGAGTGAGGAACGCGGGCGACGGAACACGTGACGAACGGCGATGCGCCCGGCAGCGGAGACGGCCATGAGCTCTCGATCGAGATGGGCAGGATTCTTGTTCGCGGCAGTCGCCGCGATGGCTTCGGCGGACGAGGTCAAGCCGAAGACCGAGGAGTACAAGGCGGCCACCGTGAACGTCGGCAACATCGTTGCGCCCCGGGTCGTTCCGCCTTGCAAGCCCGGCCACTGCCCCTTCGCGGGACAGAGCGTGACGATGGTGATCATCAAGGAAGCCAATGGTGGCGCCATTGGCGAGCTCAAGGATGAATTCGAGGCGGCGACCGGCGCGAAGCTCACCCTGGCCCAGTTCACGCACCAGGATCTCTTCCCCAACTTCATGTCCGACCTGACCACGCACGCCGGGAAGTACGACGCGGCCTATGCTGGCGCCTGGTGGCTGGGCGAACTGGTGGCGGGCGACTTCATCCTGTCGTACGACAAGTACTACAAGGATCCGCGTTTCCCCCCGTGGAGCATCGACGACGTCTTGCCCGGGCCGCGCAGCCTGCTTTCCTATGCCGGAAAGAAGTACATGGTCGCCAATGACCACGACGGGCAGATCATGTATTACCGGCGCGATCTCCTGGAGGACCCGCAGCACCGCGAAGCGTTCCGGAAGAAGTATGGCTACGCGCTCGACGTCCCGAAGACCTGGGCGCAGTTCCGCGACGTGGCCGAGTATTTCAACGGCCGCGATCTCAACGGCGACGGCGTGCCCGATCACGGGCTGTCGATGCACCTGAAGGTCGGCGCGCAGGGCATGTTCCACTTCATGTCCTTTTCGGCGCCGTTCGTGATCGGCCCGGACAATCCGAAGATGTACTGGTTCGATCCCCGGGACATGAAGCCGCTGATCGCGAGTCCGGGGCATGTCCGCGCGCTCGAGGCCCTCGTCGACCTCGTCCGGTTCGGGCCCCCGGACATGCGCAACTGGGACCTCGGCCAGAGCTGGGATTACTTCCTCCAGGGACGCGCGGCGCTGACTTTCACGTGGGGCGACCTGGGCGCGCTGGCGCAACAGAAGGGCAGCAAGGTCACGGGCAAGATCGGCTCGGCGCCAGTGCCCGGCACCAACGAGTACTACAGCATCGCGCACCACCGATGGGTCTCGACGCCCGCCCCCAACGTGGTGGGCAACACGACCGGCGGTTCGTGGGCCGGCGTGATCTCGAAGTACTCCAAGGCGCCCGAGGCGACCTACTACCTGCTCGCCTTGATGGCGACGAAAGAGAAGTCCAAGGTGTACGCGGTCCGCGGCTGGGACGGCATCGACCCGGGGCGCACGTTTCACTTCCTGCCGCCCGATGGCACCGGACAGGTCGAGACCTACCTGGACGCAGGCTGGAACGAGGTCGACGTTCGCGGCTACCTCCATGCCTACTACGAGAACTTCAGCAACAAGCTGCAGATTCCCTATCTGAGGATCCCGGGCGCCTACAGCTACTGGCAGGCGCTCGACGTCCACCTTGGCGAAGCGGTAGCCGGGCAATTGAGCGCCGAGGCGGCCTTGCGGGCCGCGACGGTCGACTTCGAG
>Ga0307516_10006665_pt1 | contig 13499 bp, 11 predicted proteins | sample 19_EM_MG_FD_203310 | JGI IMG/M metagenome (GOLD analysis project Ga0307516, IMG submission 203310) | Populus trichocarpa ectomycorrhiza microbial communities from riparian zone in the Pacific Northwest, United States - 19_EM | ecosystem: Host-associated > Plants > Roots > Unclassified | place... | reverse complement strand
GGATTCCTCTGTCCTTGCTACTTTCTATTGACAATCCATTGTTATGGCCTTGTCATACCATTGTTGTATTGTCATGGGCATGGGCCGCAGCTCCATGAGTCTTCTTCTTAGTCCTGAGTTGAGCGAACGTTTGAATTCCACAACTAGGGGGTATCCTTTGTAACCAGCCTCCAATGCTGCTTTCTCAAATTCTTGGACAGGTTCATCTGCTGATCTATCTTCTTGTTGGATAGTCCTGATTTTGAGCAACTGTGTAGTCTTCTTGTCTGTGTCTCCAAACTTTCGATTGATTTCTTTTAATAGTTCGTCACTTGTTGAGAAAGATTGTTGACCCTTGTACATTAATGCCACAATGTAGTTGCGCCATGTTTTGGCAGAACCAGTCTGCATATACGAAAGGATCCAGTAGATTTTGGCATCCTCATCCAGGAATTCCGATTTTCGACCATTCATATATAAGCAGCATCTGTTTATGAAAGATTCAGTGTCGTCCCTTTTTCCAGAAAAGGGGAGGGGGGTTGCAATCTTTGGTTCTCTGATGCGTGAAGAGGAAGGCATGGGTGCCACCTGGTCCTGGGCCAGTTCGAGCGGAGATGGTGGTGGTAGTGGTTGATATTGGGGTGAAGGTGGAAGAGGGAAATTGCAGGGAGAGGGTTGAAGGATAGGTGCGGGAGGCAGGAAGTTCTGGTTGGCTTGCATAAGAGCCACGTTTTGCATTAGGTGGATGACTTGCTGAGTGAGATTTCCTACATTCACCATTAATGTTTGGATCACCGTTATGGTGTCAGCCAATTGGTTTTCCAAGTTCAACAATGCGGGGGTGGTTCCTGATTCTTGAGACATGTCGGAAAAGATGGGGGAGGTAGAGCATAGTAGTGTGAAAGAGAGAGCCATGGTGGGGGAACAATAGTATCCTGGTCCGGGTGTACAACCCTGTTCTGGACCTTGGATATGAAAAACCTAAAAGAAAAACCCAAAGAGCAGTCTGTCCTGTTTGGCAGTCGAGTAACCTTGCAGAAGGAAGATCTAGGAAAGATGGATACTCTGTGGTCAATTGCCTATGCACACGAGTACTGTCGATGTTGGAGTTGAGTTTGTTGCCTGATAGCGTTTTGCAGATTCCTCTCTTTTGCTGGTAGAAATTGTCTGGTCTTCTCTGTCCAACCCAGTACAATCGCCAGTCTCTTTTCCAAAGATCAGAGACGTCAGCCTAGATGCTCACCCGGTGCATCGGACTCAACGTTACATGTGTGGATGTAGAGCATCTACTTGATATGAGAGAAATTTGTCGAGCTGTCTCCTTATCCCTGGAGTCCGGGAGGTCTGGATAAAAAGGCACAAATGTGAGAGGAAACACTGGTAATGATTTGAGAGTTGTAAGCAGGTGAGGGGAGAAGTCATATTCTTCTGTTAAGACACACTAAAACCAAATAGGTCTTTCGCGGGCTTACAAGAATAACACGAGGAAAGGAAAAGAGAAGTCTATATTGACTAGAGCCCTCACACTAGGTTATAGTGGATAGCTTAAGAGAATACGACTAAGGTTACAGTCTAAACTCCTGACTATATATACTAGTTGGAGAACATGTGTTAGCAATGAGGCATTTCATGGAATCCTTATATAAGTAGTTCCAGAATGTTCTACATGTGTTATAAGTGAGGCATTGCGCAGCAACATGTGGTAACTATGAGGCATTGTGCAGCAATGCTGAATGAGACTGACTGCGGATCATGTGATGGAGCACATGATGTGAAAAGGTGAAAGAATAGAAAAAGACATATCATAACAGGGTGCCTCCGTGGTCATGTTCAAAAAAGGTCACGTACTCCCCTCAAGTAAACTAAGATATCACCTAGGACACAAAAGTCAGCACTCCTCCAACAAAGCAGAGGCAGTCGGCCTTTTATTAGGAGCTCACCTCCTGCATCGGGAAAGAAACAACCTCCAGGGCAAGATAATAATCTATTCAGACAACCAAGAAGTGATACAATCAGTCGCGAAACCCAGAGCTAAGTCTTCCCAATCCATCCTTAAAGAATTTCTCACCTTGATGAAGAAACTTCGAATGAACACAAAGCACGAGACAGCATTGATCTCACGCCGATCAAAATCTCATGGATATCGGCACATAGTGACATACAAGGGAATGAAATGGCAGACGGCGAGGCTAAATTAGCTGTGATGGGTAAGACTAGCATGACCGATGCACTTCCACACTTCCCACACCAGCCCCTCCCAAAGAACACATCAGCCATGAAACAGGAATTCCACGAGCGCTTAAAGGACAGATGGAAGACACGGTGGAAGAATTCACCCCATCACGATAAGTTCTCCCACATAGACAATCAATTCCCCATGTCGAACTTTAACAAGGCTAAAGACAATCTAACGAGAAAACAGGCTAGTCTTATAGTACAGATTTGAACAGGGCACGCACTGGTCAACAAGTTCCTATACAGGATCAAGAAACGAGAAAACACTAAATGCAACTCCTGCCTCGAAAACCTAGGGATAGAAGTCACCGAGTCAATACGACACTTCCTCTTTGAATGCAAGACATATGAAAGGGAGCGACACACATTCACATGATCAATAGGAAGATGCTCAAAAGACTTCAAATTCATTATGTCCAAACCCAAAAACATTGAAAAGCTAGCGAAGTTCGTGGTGGAAACAAAACAATTCGAGCAAGATGCTAACAGGTGACACCATACACCCCGATCCAACGAAAGCGGAAACGTGGATAACACAAAGGTCTAACCCCATAGCACCAAAAGTAAAAGGCCTGCCGTTGCGCAAGACGACTACCGGTTACGGCGACATAGCCTGATCCACAAGTCGGATGGTACCCCAAACACTAACCGACCCACAGGAACAAGCTGAACTCCCGTATCTGCTGGTCAGCCAACCAGTCGGTACCTAAACGTGTAATTCAAGAAGCCAACAACCTGTCTCACACATCAAAGGTGCCCTGCTAAATGGCATTTCATTGCTGGGCCGTCAGGGGATGCCACCATAGGGTGGGCCATCAACAGTGCTTGCAGGGACTAAGGGACAGAGGGGCACTAGGGGCCCACCGTAGCACATAAATAAAGTAATGTCTCATATAGGTTACAACGCCCCCGTAGACAATAAACTCAACACCAAGAAAAAAAAAAAGAGTACAGCGCGTATTACAGTCAGACTAACAGGCCCCCACCGCCATGAATTTATGTAGTCAATCACATTCCACAGAGGGCTGTCACATTCTGGGAGGCATTCGTGCAGTGTTCGGGTCGTTTGGTCGAGTCAGACCAAGGGTTGCTAATGGATTCAAGCCGACCATCGCACCGAATCCTTGATAGCCATTTAGCTGAGTGAGAGGGTCTTGGGGTTCCTGACCGGATTGCATAGTTGGTAGGGGCTGTCGGGTTGAAGAAGTGGAAGGGCCTGCGTGAATGGTGCCTTTCACCATGTGAATAGTGCGCCGGGATTGAATCTTGTGAAGGGAAAGAGGGTCTTCATCCTAATGAGACCTCGGCATCAGCATTAGGAAGCTGCCACGATGCACTCGGCCCATATAAAGAGGAACATTGAAAAGTCGAAAACATGAATATTCAGTCGAAGACGCACCAGAATAAATCAACCGTCGTCTCTCAGTCCCAATATCAGATCTCGCGCAATCACCTCTTCCGAATCCGAGAGTCTAAAATTTTACGAAACATCGAAAGAAGATCCTCAGAGCAATCACGGGCGAAATGGCTGCAAAACGATGAGCAGCCGTCAGTCAAGACTCCCCGCGCTTATCGCCTCAGAAACTCACCCTTCTTTTCTGCAAGTATAGCAAACAGGTTTTGTTTGAGGCTGTCTGCAGTCCCTACTGATATGACCCTAAAGGAAAAACATTTGTCTCGTCTACCATTCAACTAAAGAATCAGCCGGGGTCATACTCACAATACCATTGCAATTGTAGCACTTGGGGCCCTGATCACAATCACGAGACACCCACGGTACCGCAACTGTAGCTGAATCAACGGACAGACGGCAGACACTTTAGAGAATGCAGTTATGGTTGCGATAGGAAGGGATCCAACAGGTCTTCTGTGAACCTCCGCTAACTCCTCCACCATAGCTCGAATCCCTTCTGTACCCTGCACCGCCTGCACCGCCCTCCGCACAGTTGCGTGCGATGTGGCCGACCTTGCCACAGCGGTAGCACTCTGGATTAGGGCCGCCAGAGGAGGCGGATGGGCAATCGCGGGACTAGGCGCATCAGCAAATCACCAGTTGGCTACAGGAGCTACATAGTGCTATGTAGCGCTGTGTAGCTCCTGTAGTGAGCCAGTGATTTGCTGATGACTAGCGATAGGGAAAACCGTCAGTCAAGAAGATGATGTTTAAGCGAGGGACGCACGATATGTCCTTCCTCGCCACACCTGTAGCAAGCCTTGACTTTGGCTTCTTGAGTGCAATCCCTGGAGACATGACCTTCGTTACCGCCTAGGAAACGAAGGTACCTTTCAAAACTTTTCGACCAGAGTGATTGTTAATTAACGAGACTTACAGTTGTAGCTGATCAGTAGATGAACCAGAGAGCCAGACGAGAAATGAGTCACGAGCCCGCGCCAGAGGACAAATCATTACCAAGTGGGCGTGTCTGCTTTGGGGCAGCTTGCAGTTTGGTGGCCGACTAACGCGATTGAAGCGAACGAGAATGCATTTGATGAGATTCATATCGGAAGAAGGATGTGATCGTGGGGACGACGATGACGACGAGGATGAATCATGTTCAAGAGGCAGTATATGGTTTAATATCAATGTCGTAACGAACGACGATGGTGCATGCCGGTATGCGGGGGGGAAAGCAGAAAACAGGGCCCTGTCAGCACAGTACACACACGTTGCACAGAAAAACGGGCAATAAGGGGGCCGTGATGAGACTCATGGACCACGAAAGGGCAAGAAAAATGGCTCAAGAAAAACCATCATCCTTAAGCCAGCGAGCACTAGCCCGGTGAGGAAAGGAATGGGGGAAAACAAGAGGTTCAAGCGAACGCAACGCACAGCCTCCACAGTGAAAGCATCCACGAACACCAGACATTTTTTTCTGTTACACGTTTTCACGACTTGAACAAGTTGCTATCTCTGAACAGCGTCGGTCTTACGACGAACGAGAAGATGAGGTGAAAAGAACATACTTTGACGAAGAAGGATCTGGGGTGGGGTGGTGGAAGGAGACAAGATGGGGACGGACAGGGTGGTAACTCGCGTTTGGCGCGACTGGGATGTCTGTCTTTTAGATCAGATCAAGCTATATGGGATGAAGCGACGACGTACGGATTTTGAAACGGCCGTCGCGTGCGCGATAAAATGAACTCGGAAATGATGTACGCGATGGAGAGGTACGAGCTGAACGTCCCTTGAAACCGAGAACTGGAGAGTCGAGAGAGGAAAAACGGTATAGCTGTGATCAACACTTGAAGGAACGGGTCGTCAATAACTTACACGTCGAAGTCGTAGGAAAGTGTTGTTACCATTCCACGGTACGAGCATCGTACACCCAACACGAAATGGATCCACGTAATCCGAGGGTCGACGAATACGGGAAACGATGACAGGTGTGCGACTTGGCTGGACTCTGGTAGCATCAGCAAAAAGGGAGGTCACTTACATTGCCTGTTATGGGTACTTATGGGACCTCTGCCATGTATGGGTCAAAACGTGACCATATATCCCCCCAAAACAGCACATTTGCACACAAATATATCCATACATGGTAGATTCCGGCAATGTAAGCGGTCGACCTTTTTGCTGATGGCCTGACTAGATCCATGAGAAGGGAGTGATGAGTGTCGATGCAGACTCTCACTGGCAGGATACTTGCTACGTGTTGTACATGTGGTGGTCTTGAGTCATGTTTGTCAGTGACAGATGATTGTTTGATTCATTTCTTCAAATTCATCCTACGATATTCTGGCACTACTAGACGATAAATTATTCCTCCATCTTCACAGTAGCTGGAGAGGCTGCGAAGGGTCCGTGTAACTCAGATGACTATCGTCACTACAGGGGGATGGTTATATCGATATCGGGATGGATGGGGGATGCTGAAAATGGCAAGATGAAGCTGATGGCACGTGCTCCCATATCATGCACGACAGCACGAGCCCAGATAGGAACCGGATACACAAAAACAATGTCTTCCTCTGCGTCTCCTGCAGCTGGTGGGACGACACGGAGGGAATTGCATCAATGGGTCGAGTCATTTCTCCGCGGCGGTGGGCGGAGGAGGTAAAGGGGGAGATGTCGGGTTGGGTTATGGTGAAGACTTCGCATTCGTGGGATGGAAAGGGCGGGCGGCAGCCGCTGAATTTCAAGTTGTCGATGCGGATGCGGAGCCTACGTCGAGGATGTAAGGCGCATTGAACGAGGGGGAGGGAGGGTTTGTGAAAGGATGTGTAGTCCGAGGTTTGGATAGGTCGGACGTGGCTGCGAAGTCGATGATTCATCCTGGGAGCGCATTTGGGGAGTGGGCTATGGGGTGGGTCATTATTGGAGGTGGGGTTTTTATGGGTGATACGTCATCGGTTTTCGTTTGGAAGTCATGATCCCTATCGATGAGATTGAGTTGGAATCGAGTGGAGGATGGAAAGAGGACTCACTCCTGGGCCAACTCGTGTCAGAAGGTCCACTATGCCCTGGACAAAAAGCCCCAAGGACATCGAGCATCTTCTCACCCGCCAGCGTTCAGTTTGCTTCGTATTGCTCGGGCCCATTCCTCCTTCCAGTGGCCTTTCATAGTTGACGCTCCGTGGACCGTGGTGAAACAGCCATTTAAAAAATCCCGTTTCACAAGTCGCCCTTTCGGGCCTTTGCTTGAGATGCGCGACCGCTGGAATGAGTGGAGGATGGGATTGTTTTTGAGGATGATGGAAGTTGAGGCGAGAATAGTAGCTAGCTATAGGGACCTGCCGCTAGAAAAAGCACCATGGGCATCATTTCCTTTGAACTAGAGAGTTCGAATTCGATACATACGGGTCCAGTAAACTCTACTTGAGACCTTCTTGCGAAGGATGGTGTGTTGTGTTGATTCTTGAGAGAGTGAAGAATTGGGGTACGTCCACTTCTTTCGTGGGGTGGACTCAATTTAACGGTCCAACTAGTATTGAAAAATGATATACCATGTCAGCATTTGGGAGGATGGATTGGAAAGCTCTGAACTTCCGGGTTTCGTCGTCTGTGGATTTCGACTTGGGATGGAGGACAGGTAGCCCGGCGGCGAGTCCTCTTGCGAGTCCTGGTCCAGTGAGAAATTGTAGGATTGGCCTTGAATTCAAGCAAATAGCTAGGAAATTACAATGACGCATACCCCACTGTACAAAGTGCCAGGCACCTCGAGCCGGTTCAATAGCTATGGAACTACCCAGTTCCAGGACAGTGTAGTATGTGGGTTTTTTCTGTTTGACAAGTACGTCTGGTCACCGGTGGCTTTAGAAAAGCTTCCGTTTCGGTCCATTGAGCAGAACGGATTCGTTGACGATCGCGGAGAGGAGAGGATGATCCCACGGCTGGAAAAAATCACCGTACTTTGTGTGTAAACGCCGCGTCGTACCCCAGAGGTCTATAGCGCTCCTTCCATCAAATCATTCAGGGTTCCGTGCTTTTTAAATGGCGCAAAACGGAGGGGAATTCTCCTACCTTTTTCCCCCATACTTCCACCAATGTCATTCAATAGCCCAGCGGCCACACCTCATTCCAGGGCTCGTCACCCGAGTCGCTCTCGTCCCTCAAGAATTGCACCCTATCCAAAACACCGGTACTCTGTGCACAAGCTGCAGATAACCTATGTGGTGCGCTAGTACAACTATGCCTCTTTCTGCGCCGATACTTACCTGAAGTGAAGGATCCTGAATATGTTCAAGATTTGCTGGAGATGATTATGCCTGAAGTCAGTCCACATGATTAGACACGTCGGTTTACTCCATTCCAATTCTAGCATCCCATGGCCGTCCACCGTCTCGAAAATATTTTGAACCCCCCTCTGCGTGGCTTGGCTCATTTCTTCTGGGAATACTTTGGTTGTGAGGACTCTGTCTCCCTTGCGCGGCAGATTGGAGGATTTACGTTTCTCTGGCAGGACTTGCTGCGTGTCATTGAACGATGTCATTAGAGGGCTTTAGCAGGTGTGATGGTCATCAATCTGAGTCTCTACCATAAATCAGTTGAATACTTCTGGCTGTTTTTGACATGATTGAATTTAATATTTTCACCAAATTCCATTGCGTAAGTGTACCCCAGTTGAGGCTGAACCGACGAAAGAAAAGAAAAAACGGAACTCAACCGAAGTTGGGTCCGATTTTCCTGGGAACCAACTTGGTGGACTGAAAATTCTATGGGGTTTGAGGGAGTATGGGTTAGGAGGGAGCCGACTGTAGTAACATCATCTGACATCACACATATCTTTCGATCGGTACGAGGGGATGGTTTTAGAAGCTTGAGTATAATTATGATAACAATTCAAACAGTCTGCCATTTGTGTTACAGTCACAGTCCCCCACCACCGAGAATATACTCAATCGCGGAATGTACATTCCCACCAGTGGCCAAGAGGGCTCTAACATTCTGGGAAGCGTTCGTGAAGCCCATGTCTTGTAGTTGCTACCTCAGCCACTATATCAGCAACACATCAACGACGAAGAAACGAAGCATCCACCTGAAGCTGAACCTGGAATCGCTCCTCAGCTGGCCGAGGATCCGCCGGCGTGGCAGGCGCTGCACCAAACCCATTCCCAAGCCCACCACCCGCCATCATCTGTTGCATCAACGCAGGGTTCATTGCGAAAGGATTAGGCAGTTGTGGTTGGCCTGCGTCCGTGCCGGCACCGGGGTTCCCGAATAGGCCGAAATTGAAGGGCGGAGCACCTGCACCCGGCGCGGTCTGGGTAGGAGAAGCAGCACCCATCCCGCCGGGTGTTCCTGGAGCCGGAAATCCGCCACCAGCTCCTCCGAAGGGGTTGGCACCCGCGCCGAACTGGTTTCCGCCGAACAGGGACGCCATTTGCATCATTTGTTGGAACGCTTGCGGATTTGATCTATAACACGGGGGATGACTGTGCGATCCAAAGACTGCATATTGAGGAAGGCTCACAGCATCTCCTGGAACTGGGGGCTCTGTAACGCTTCCCTGAGCTGCGGACCCATGGCTTGTAACTGCGGATTGGAGGCGATGACTTGGTCCAAGACGCCGGGGTTCGACAACATGCTCGACATTTGTTGCATGAATTGTGGTGAGCTCATCATTGTTTGCATCTGAGAAAAGGTTGTTTTAGAGGTGTTACAGGGATTGGGTGCGTGAAAGAGGGAGACGCACGAGGTTCGGGTCATTCGGGTTTAGACCAAGGTCTGCGAATGGATTCAAGCCGGCCATCGCACCGAATCCTCTATGGCTGTTTAGCTGAGTGAGAGGGTCTTGGGGGTTCTGACCGGATTGCATGGCCGGTAGGGGTTGTGGGGTTGAAGTGGAAGCGCCTGTGCGACTGGCGCCTTTCACCATATGGATAGTGTGCTGGGATTGAACCTTGTAGACGGAAAGAGCGTCTTCGTCCTAGTCAGTGTCAGTGAAAACACCGGGAAATCGCCGTCATCAAGCACCTTCAACACTCGGCCTATGGGATGGGGAATGTCAGAAAAGCTAACGAGTATTCAGCCGAAAACGCACCAGAGTAAATCAAACGCTGTCGCTCAGCCTCAACATCAGATTTCTGCGCAATCGCCTTTTTCAAATCCAAGACAGTCTTGTCCGATGTTATCGATATTTGAAGCTTCAGCTCGCTGGGTCCTGGGACGTTCAACATCAATACTTGACAAGTGATCATAATCTCGGCTTGACAACATGCCTTTGATATTGATCTGTATTTCCGAGGTTGTTTCCTCAGCCATTGTCGCTGTCTTGAGGTTTCAAAGTTGGATATAAAGAGAAGAGGTCGTAGTTGCTGTCTGTGACGTCGAGGAAGAGGTCAAGATTACGACGACGACGACGACGACGACGCGCAATCTCACTTTGGGGCCGGGTAATCCTTCACGTGACGGTCATCAAATTCGCGACCGCTGAGGAGAAATGGAGAATACTCCCTCCCAATGGCTCCCACATATGTTACCGATAACCTCTTGAACTTTCCAAAGCACTCTTTTTGTCTGACGAAGTGGTCTGAACATGCTCCCACAAACGCGGGAAAGGAGTTGCACACGACGGAACGGTCTCAGGGCAGCTCACGTTCCGAAAAAAGTTTTCTTGATTTCGACTACTTAGTAGGCCTTGATATCGCACATACTGCGTACCCCTTCGATTTCATCCTCCAAGGTGTAATTAGCCGAAAAGTTGCCCGACGTTGGCACTCCTGACGCGTGCGACCTTCCAAAATCAATTAATCGGAAGCTCAAACAGCGTCCCTTCTGGTCATTCGTTCCCACTCGCTGCGATGGAGGCAGATTCAATGGCCCAACCTGCCTCACCATGTTTCGCGAGTATGGTGAGTGATGTATCCATCCTGCATGATGAAATCTAAACCATAGAGAGGCCGCTTCGCACCTGCACAGTCGTCAGGCTCAGTGACTATCAAAGCGCAATATGAACGTACCTCTCCTCCATACTGAGCGTCTGGATTGCTAGCTCCGTTCCGACATCTTCAACTAGCATTATCGGGCTGGAATAAAAGCCTAAATCCTCGTCTTCTGGGATATAATAACCGTAGAATTGCGGGACTAAAGGACCAAGTGGCACCGGATTAATCATCTCCTCGAGTAAATTCAAACCACTCCAGTGCTCGAAAAAGTGTTGCGGGAAACATTGATAATTCCGTGCTTCCCGTCGCAAGTGAACATCTCCTTTAACTGACAACTTCGCCACAACACGAACTTTCACGGTTGGAGGCGTAGATTGCGGGGACGGGGTCCTTTCGATATGTGAGCATGTGGGCTCCTGCGATGGGTCTTGCCATTTGACGGTAGTTCGGATACGCCGGAGGGGTCCTGTACCCTCACGCTCTTTTTCAACTGGATCCCTGCTTATCCCCACGTTGTCGGCGTTCCCCACCTCTTCGACGATCTTCTCCGCCTCTCTAGCTTCGTCACCCAAAATTCGGACGACATCCTCCACGACACACTCTTTGCACAGGACAAACCCATCTCCCGCAGACCCAGGGAGAAGATAGGACCTCGGGATCTCCCACTCGGCGAACCAGACGACGGAGTGGTTACCTTTCCCGCACTGCTTCGCAGGAGACAGGTATAGATGTGCTTCTTGCATTCCAGTCGGCTTCGGATCATGTATGATAAACACAGATAGAGGTAAACTTGGGCCCAAGGAAGTCGACGGCAGCGCCAAGACGAACCCATCTTCACCCTCATCCGTCTCTTTCGACGCCCCATCCCCCTTTCCGCCCTGTTGCGCTTTAGCGTTTGCCGCTTCCTCGTCGCGATACGCCTCGGCGCTTGGTGAAAGAGCAAGTATGTAAACCCGCGTGCTATACTTCTTTTTCGTCCAATAGGCCGTCGCGGATCCGTAACGGGTGCTATAGTCCACAGCGAGGACATTCCAGGGATCGTGGACAATCAGTCGCTTGGGGAGCTCGTGAAGGGGAATTTGCCGCTGGATACGTTCTGCCTGGTAGCTGAACGGGAGCGTGGGCCACGGTGCTGGATATTCCCAGCTGCTGGATGCATTTTGGCCGATTTTCGAACCCTAGGAATCATTAGAAACCGCGCCCAGAAATGTACCATCATCTGCGTACCTCATCTTTCTCTTCAGGCGGTACTTCATCATCTTTCTCATCCTCCTTTTGCCAACTCTGGCCTTCCAGGCCCATCCTGATGTTCTCCTCCTGTTGGATGAGAATTTCACTCAAAAAATCAACCTCCATTCGTTTAGGCCCCTCCTTGGCCTCTTCTCGCGCACGCTCCATCTCCTCAGGGGCGAATCCCTCCTCTGATAACTGCTCAGCCATCTTTGCAAGGATGCTTCCCGACATCAACTCCTCTTCATCGTCGTCGGGTGACGTACGAACCTTATAGAAATCACGCACCGTTGCACCCCATATTAGGATCCCATTCGGGGCCGTGATGCCGGTGTAGTCCTCTGCTTCGATTGTCTCGCCATCATGTGCGCGTGGCCAACGACGCGTGATTTCACGTGTATCGTCGGGGTTGGGGGTTTCTGGGGCTGGGGAGGGTGCTACTACGGTGCAGGAAGTGTCAGAGCCGAGGGCAGCCTCCTCATCAGATAAAGTCGGAGGGTCGGAAGGAGGTGGCGAGAAGGCGTGACCTGTCGGTGTAGATTGCTCGATCGTGGTGGACTCCCCGTCTAATACCTCCTTTTCGGCCGACGTGGTTACTGGCTCGGAGTTGGTGGTAGCACTCGGGATCGATGGTCCATCAGTCGGTTGTGTATCATGAAGACTGACGGATGGACTCGAAGCCGGGCCACTGTCATCAATCGTGGTGGATATAGATGTGCTTGCGCCTTCGGGCGTGGTCTGGGAAGCGGTTTGATCCTGTGATGCGATGGACGAGTCCCCAGCCTGTTGGTTGGATCCCTCGTTCTTCAAGGTGGATAACAATTCTGTGGCAGGTTCTTCTACGACAGGGAGATGGGCCACAGTCGCTGTTGAAGGAGAGCCGTTGATAGCCTCCTCATCAGAAAAAGTCGAAGTGTCGGAAGGAGGTGGTGAGAAGGCGTGACCAGTACGTGTATATTGCTCGATCGTGGTGGACTCCCCGTTTACTGCCTCCCCCGTTTCCGCTGACGCAGTTACTGGCTCCGAGTGGACAAAATGGGTCACAGGCGCTGCTGAAGGAGAGCCGTTGACAGCCTCCTCGTCAGACAAGGTCGAAACGTCGGAAGGATGTAGTGAGAAGGCGTGATACGTTTGTTCGACCGTGGTGGACTCCCCGTCTGACGCCTCGCCCTTTCCCGCCGACGCGGTTTCTAGCCCTGAGTCGACGGTAACACTCGCGATCGATGGTTCATCAGACGGGCGTTTATCATGAAGACTGGCGCTGGTGCCTAGCGACTCCCCAGATTCGGATGAGGGACTCGGAACCGGATCGGTGGTGGATATACACGTGCTAGATCTGTCGATAGGAGCTGACACGCGGTGGCATTAGACGGAGTCGTTTCCTTTGGTTTAGAAAGGTTTACCTGTCAAAATCGCTGTAGGTTCGACGATCCCATCGGTATTGGACGAATGAGTGCAAGTGTCATTGGCGTCTTGAGAAATCTCCTGAACTTGAATGCTGGAATCGTGAAGATCGACCCTCTTCTCCAGGACTCCTATTTCTATGTCACTGGACTTACAACCATCTGTCACCTTTGAGACGTAGAAGACGTTGAGGTCGATGGAAATAGGCATATTTTCGAATCCACAAAGGCGATCCGCTTGGAAAGAGGGTAGAAGTTGCATTCTGGTCGGTGTGACTCATTTGCGTCGCTTATAAGTTCTAGTGGGAGGCATGAGGCATTGTT
>Ga0307516_10006664_pt1 | contig 13499 bp, 13 predicted proteins | sample 19_EM_MG_FD_203310 | JGI IMG/M metagenome (GOLD analysis project Ga0307516, IMG submission 203310) | Populus trichocarpa ectomycorrhiza microbial communities from riparian zone in the Pacific Northwest, United States - 19_EM | ecosystem: Host-associated > Plants > Roots > Unclassified | place... | reverse complement strand
CTCCTCCATCTTCCGCTCCATCCCGGCTATGGCAGCTAGGATCTGGTCCAGCGCCGAGGCCGCCGCAAAGCCGACCGGCATCGGGCGCACCGGGCGGAGCCTGACGGCCCTCGGTGTGCCGACTGCCGGAGAAGACCAAGGAGAGGAGCTAGGAGGTGAAGGAGCTGGGAGCTAGGGGGTTTAGACAGGAAGGGAATGAGATTAGGAGTGAGTAGAGTATCTGCGTGTAGATACATCATATCTATGGGTCAGACCAGGGTGGAAGGCAGGGGAGTTAAACGCGCTGCCTACAGACTGATCGAGGTCGGGGCTGTACAGAGGCTGGAACAATGGTTGGGTTGCTGTGCGGGAGGTTAACTTGCAGTTCTCAGAGGAGTTGATAGTTGGTTTGCGGTGCAGCCGGTAGCCTTGCGGATCTCCAAGTATGCATCCGCGGAGTGGTGTGTAAACCGGAAAACGTTCCGGCCTTCGCCTACGATGACGAACGTATCCTTCGATAAGCTGTCCATTGTACTGTATTGTGACCAGATGCAGTACCACATTCAACCACAATTGCGTCAAGCACTGTGTTGATTGTAGTGTCTCGTACGAGCATTGAATCCACCGCAGGGCGTTCGGTGCCGGTCGAGCAACACTACCTTTTCAAGCGAGAATGCGCTGTATTCCGTCGGAGGGGTTTGACAAGCTGCCCGGAGTGGGCATGAGATTGTGTTCTGCTTGAGTAGACTAAGCTTCCGGAATGAGCAACTACTGGTGACTGCATTGCTGGAGCGCTAACTACAAGCCACATTCCCCAAAACCATCTGGAAAACAATCCAACACTACAATACACAACACAAACCAATTCCACCACTCGAGGGACGATCTGACTGTATCCCAACAACGTACACCTGCTCTGGCCAAGGCACGGCTATTAAAAAGGACTGGGATTTGGGGCATCTGCTCTCGATGTGATGGAACTCGAGAGAGAAAGAACTCGCTGGTTTTGAGGGCATAGGGTTCCAACCCCTAGACTCATAGCACCGCTGAGTTTTCTGGCTTCTCGGGTCCTTCAAAGAGTGTAAACTCCCTTTCCCTTCCTCAATCCTGGCTTTCGAGTCAGGCTCGCCGTGCTCTAAGCAGGTCTCCAGATGCGATTAATGAAGCAGGCGGAAAACGACATCGCCAGCCTACGCGATTAATGGTAAAATAATTTGTAAGTACGGCTCCACAACCTGTGCTATCCGTGTGTTACCGGCTTTTTATTTTGTCATTTATGCATGCGGCTACGGAGATATTGGTGGTGTACACACTGTCCGTTTCCCGTCCACAGTCGCACGACCACGTGTTACCAGCTGTTTGACCTCCACATTCGCCAGCAATCTCATCAACACGCGTGAGTGATGCGACATGTTCGCCTCCGCGGCGGAGGGAAGCAACAGCCCGTGGGTGGCTTGATGGACGCAAAAGCGAGCCGACTGTAGAACCAGCCCGTCGCGCGCACTAGCTAGGGCGGTTGCGGTGCGTCACAAGACCCGATGGACGCCGGTGGAAACTTGAAGAGACGGACATGAGTTATGATGGCCCACAATGTAAAAGGCAGTGTTCTACATAGACCGGTCCGGAATAATTTCGGGAAAGGTCGGGACTGGTCGGGATATATCCAGACCGACCAACCGTAGGTCAGGTCTGTCGGCGTACGTCGGGATAGGTTGGCTAGGGGCGTTGATTTTGCAGAAAAGTTCATGACACCCCTATGGGTGATTAGAAGCAACTCATCAATACTTTGACGTGGCTATCGTTACACTACAGCAGATCCTCCTCACAAAGGGTAGTCAACATCTGCTTAATGGTTTTAACATCCTCCCTCGTAGCTACGATCATTCCATCCCTCTGTCAGCCTTTCAAGCACTCGACAGCCTCAAGTACATCGTCCCCCATACGGCAACGGCGATCTGAGAGAGTGATCTTTGCAGTGCTGAACGCACGTTCTGGCTCAGCGCTCATTGCATGGAGAGTGAGACATGTCAAAGCCATCCGGGCGAGATCCTTCCAGCGCGGATCATGCAGCCTATCATACCACCAATCAACTACATCTCGTACCCTGTGGATCTGTGCCCCCTCCTGAAACCGGCGCAGCATGTTGAGATTGGCTGGTAGCTGCGTGACAGCAAGACGTTTACGCTCCCAGCGGGTGAGATTCTTCTCTGGATTTGGGTCAGCCTTGGTATTGGCTGGCTTTCCCCAGTTAGTAAAGTTTGGTTTCATAGATGGTAGCCACGCTAACGGGTCGACCTCACAAATTTCTCCCTCATCTTACAACCCACACATCTCTAATCATCTTACTGCAACGCCTGCAACTGTCTGGTTTAGGACCCCCGAGCGATTCGGAGGCGATCCGCCAGCTCTCGGTGCTTTAACCCTCGGTCAGTAGTTCTCGGGACTCGCCGAGTTCAAGGCAGCCATGGCCAACTGGTCTGCAGGCACGCTTCGACATCCGCTACGACAAGTCACAGCGCAAGGTCAACGTGGTTGTCTGCTGGATTCCCGAGTGTACGTTCAGAGTACGCACCGCGCTCAAGGACAAGATAGGCTGTTTGGGGATCACAGTTCTGGACGACACTCACACCGCTGTGCAGGAGCTTGAAGAGCGAAGCCCGCCCACTGTGGAAATGGCCCAAAGCATCTGGCACAAGGAGATGCATCGCCGAAACACGAATCTTTGGGTCATCGGAACAACAACACTAAAACCTTGGCAAAAAGCCGTTAATTTTATCCAGACCGAGAAGCCGTAGGTCGGGTCGGGGTCTTGGCAGACCGACTTAGACCGGTCTGCCGACATGTCTGGGTCTATGTTGAACACTGGTGGAACGATTGTGAGCACGAAATGGTCACGACAGATCGAGAAAGCGGCAGTAGGGGAAGTCGTTGTCCGCTTCCACTTTGACCGTGCAAGATCGCGCCTAGCATGACGTGTCATGCTCGTCCGCCGCTGTTCCTTCCCTACTCCGCCACAATTTTGTTTTGTTTAATCATACTCGCATTCAGCCTATGTAGACTATGGCGTCATACTTTTTACCAGAATCCCGGCCACTGTCCCTTCCGGCCTCGGTCGGTCCGTAAATGGATCGATGTAGCTTCCCTTGCCCTCCGCTCTGGCGTCCCTGAGATACAATGGAATTTCCATCATCCCGTTCCTCCCCCAAGCTCGTGCTCCTCCAACCTCTGTTCCTCTTCCCTCACTTCCCGTTCCCGGAGCTCCGACTCTGACACCTCACTCTGGGCCTCTTTCACAGGCCTTCCAGACCCATCCTCAGTGCTCCCCAGAGTCCAGTCCGACCGCTTGGATAGACTGTGTAAAAGTAGTCCGTCCAGTCCATGGCTTTTGTGGACTGCAGTCCGTAATGTACACTTCCTGGCGCTTATGCCAGCTGGAACCTTCCAGTCAAATGGCCTCCTAGTAGGTAACACATACTCTTCTGTCATCGCAACTTGTTATGGTCTGATTAACTATATCGACAGTGCTATGAGAGTGTATTTCTTGTTGGCCGCCGTTCCTACTTAGGCGACGCTGCAGCCCAAAACTCGGAAACCCACTCGCAGTACGGTTAGTGCCAGCGGGATTTCTTGCAGCTCCTCCAACTCTTCCCCGATCAACGGAATTTTGGGATTATCTTGTCCCTCTTGTCTTACCGGTGCTCTTCTGCCTCAGCACGGTAGTCTAGCATTTGTTATGGTGGCCGATCACTCCCCGCAAAAGCCAAGACGGTAGAGCATCATGAGGTCTCACCCGTTTGCTGGCACTCAAGGCCGGGCTGCTGCGACCCCCTGAACTGCTTAGGCGTTGTGATACCAGACCTGCTGCTGACGGATTACAGGCGACGGTTCCTCAGAACCTGCATCTGTATGTAAGTGTCGAAAAGTTAGATTTCTTTTTTTACATTTCTTAGCATTGGAATGCAGCCGACCGCAGCCAGTCCGTCCGGCTTGCGATTTTTTTTGCACCAGTCCGTCCGCACACTGCCCGCGGACGGACTGCCAAAACTCAATCCAGTCCAGTCCGAGGCCCAGGACGGATGTATTGAACTACGGGGAACACTGTCCATCCTTCGTCCCACGTCCGTAGTAGATAGAAAATCTAGGATCGCCTGGCCGTATAGCTCGTCTGCGAAGAGGTCTCGGATCCTGAACCGATTTTCCCGCCTTCTAGTCGGCTGTAATACCTCCGCTCACAGAATTTTCTACTGGGCCTTCCAGTGGGGCAGTTCCTGAGGCTCCCAGGTTTGGGTCCGGTACGGGCACCGCCGGCCCTTGGCTGTGGGCCTGCCCTTCTACACTTGAGGTACCCGGCCAGTGAGACGATGACCTGTCTTCAACTGGTAGAATCTCGCTGCCAGCCACTTGTTGTCTTTGCTGGTACTGGGTCCGGTTTCTGCAGCGTCTTCTCCTGTCGGCAGGGTTGCTATTTCTTTCGAGTGAACCGAGAATCCACCCTCGCCTTGGCTTCCTGCCACTTCTTTTCCGAGATTTCCCACTTGAGGTGTGCAAGGGACCAGGGAGATGCATTGGCCGTCTGCCATACCAGTCTTTGTATTGCATGCATTCCACTCCAAGCGAGTTGTCTTCATCAGCTGCCGGATTGGCCCACTAGTCAGCCTTCTCATTTCTTGGGACCCTTATGGGCTGGGCGCCATCAGATTTCAATGATGTCCGGCCTGACTCGCCGAAGCGTTGCGATGTGCCTTCTGGCCTGGATCGCATACACCTGACTGGAGCCAGGTTCCCCTGAGGCCAAGTGCTTGATGGCGGCCTGGGTACCTGTGAAGATTGTGACACTCTCCAATGTTTGTCGCCTTGTGGCGGCTTCCAGTGCCCTGGCAGAAGATTGACGATGTATCGGTGGCGGCGGCAGATCCCAAGGTACTCGAGTAAGTTCGGCCAAGGAAACAAAGGAACAGAGAATGGCAAAATGCTAGTCCAGCGAACGCCGTGGACAAGGGAACGGACTGAATGTTGGACGAGGGAACGCCGTGGGCAGCGGAGAAGGATATTGATTCGTTAGACAGGATATACAAGAGGTTTCATGAGTGAGAAAGAAGAAGAACAGACAACACGAAGAAGAAAGCCCTCCTTATATACATACGTACTCACACTCATACTCGTACTCACGCAACTCACACGCGTACTCGCACTCACTTGTGTGCACACTTCTCTCATGCAACAGAGCACAACAACCCTTTTCCAATGGTCCAGAACAAAACCTTCCAAACGCCAAGGCGTTCTCGGACGTCGCGCCGTTCTAGACCGAAACCTTCCAAATGCCGAGGCTAAACGCCGAAACCAAACATCGTGGCCTGCGCCGTGACAGGAGGTTCAGCCCAAACCACCGCTGTCGGTTCCCAAGCTGTGTCGTCGCCGGTCTGAGACCCAGCCTCATCACCAGGGCTCCCAGGTTGGTTGTCAGGAAGCAGCCTGTCGCACAGGCTTCCCGATTAACCAGTAGCTGTACATCGTTGGCCTATCCAATGGTGCCGTTGGCGTGGTCGCCCTTCCACCGAAGCTCCGCACCAAACATTGCAACCGAGACGCAGGCCAACATGACCGTCCGGCAGTGGATTGGAGAGACCCATCTGCCCCGTAAGCTGGCGAATCCGATTCATGGCATTCCTAACCTTCTTCAGCCTGATGGCGAGATGCTCTTTGAGCGTGAGGTGAGGGTCGATCCAGACTCCGAGCGACTCCGCCACGCCAGCCCCGGAATTTCACTCGCAGCGCACCACTCCGAGTGACAACGTACTCGAAGCGGCAAGTCCGACGCCACGCCGAACAGCAACGGTTCGGATATCAGCGCTGCACAGCATTGCATGCTCGCTGCCGCTTGTTCGCGCAATGCTCGGTCACACAAGAGCACAACGTGATCTCGACCAGCGACCAGCGAGCCTCACCATGGTCACCAATTGGTATGTCAAGTAGAGTATCGTCTTCTCTGCCTTTTTTTTTTTTGGGGGGGGGGGGGGGGGGGGGGAGTGAGGAGATCACGCGGAGAATCTTCGGCTAACGAGCCACCCTCCCCCCCTCCGATAAAGGTCTGAATTGGCGAACCCGGGATATCCTTACGGCAGCTGCGTGTGCTGGGGTGAAGAAGATCACGCCCGACCAGCCGGGAGTGGTCTGCTCGAGTCGCATCAGCGGTGCGGCGGTGGAGGCGGAGTGGGGCAAGTTCGCGGAGTAAATTGCGACGCCGGAGAGTCGGCGTTTCTTTTCTCTCTCGACCACTGGGCCGGCTTCGGCTTCGACTTCGACTCTGCGGGCGCTTGGATCGTCACGATGCGGCAGGTGAGCGGAGTTCCTTGAGCGATATGGATGATACCACTGGCGCGTCGCGGTGGCAAAAACTAAGGGGAAACACCTTCCCACATCGAACCGGGCAAGCCTCAAGCGAAGGCCTCTCTCCCGCGCATCCCCGATCATCCCCAGAGCGTTCGCAGAGCGGTCTCCCGACGCCGGATCGCGCGTCACTTACACGCGGCGCAATAATTGTGCAGTTGCCTGCACGCCTCACCCAGTAGCGGCGAGCGCAGGGGAAACCAGACCCGCCACCCGCCCCGCCTGGTCTGACGCCTCCCCGCGTGCACCGTATATATTTAGCACGCCGATACAGCAAACCGAGATCGAAGCGGCGGGCGGGCGGCCGAGACCCCCCACGGTTCTCCGGTGTCCGCCGTGGGAGGGCAAGGGCACGGCCACGGCCACGGTGCACCCCCACCTTCTCCGCTCACCCCTACCCACCCCGCCGACCCGCCGGCAGTCCGTGGTGGCTCCACGGAAGCGTCGGCCTCGCGACGTGTGCACGAACATGCATCGTTGGAGCTGGTTGGAACGGTGAGCACCTGCCCGGGAGGCTCCTGTCCACCCCGCGCCATGGCAGGTGGCGTCGTTCGCGGCGCGCACTGGTCGGCTGGCCGCGCGCCTATGTCCGCGCCCAGAGTGCCGGGGACTCCGCAGCGAGAGTATATATGTATGTAGACTTTTGCCACCGCTGGGATGGGTAGATAGCTGCTCTGCGTGTGAAGAAGATATCGATTCGACGCACCACTGCCCTGCTGACCGTCTCGCGATCGGCGGTGGCTGCGTACTATGGTGTGCCCGAGCAGAGGAGCAGGTCCGTGTGGGCGGGCCCAATGTCCAACCGATTCGCCTCGTCTTTTGCGGACAGATGGACGCAAGTTGCGCATGCACCCCAACCATCGCCGTCGCCATAGGCTGGTTCGTTGCTCTAGGCGTCCAGCCCGGTCGAGCTCAGCTCTGGCCCCCCACTCGCCGCAGTGGTCTGGGTATGGTCTGTGGAGTGACTGTTGGTGATAGTGGTGAGATTGCCGTGTGATTACAATCTCGTTGTGGTGCAGTGGCGCACATGTCTTTCCACGCCGGATATCTCGCTCCAAATCGCGCCGTGAGCCAACCGCAGTGATCTCGCGCGTCGGCGATCTGCTCGTCTCCGTATGGCGGTCGCTCGCTCGCTCGCCAGCCAGCCAGCCCCCGATTTTGCCGTAGATAGCTCGACATGACGGCGCCGCTACTGTAGCGCTGACGTGCGGATTCGCTCGCACTGGATACATACAGAGACTCCGTTCCACCTCCTGCGTCCTCGTCCAGCAAGAGATTGCGCCTCGCGTAGGCAGACTAGCAATTCCAGACCCGTGGCCGTGGACCGGTGCCTTCCCTCCATCGCGCCAGCCCAGTCCGGGAACTCGCGGCGCGGACTCTCCCTCCGCGTGTCGTCTCGCGCCTCGGCGTCGCCACCGACGGCAGGTCCCGGTGAACGGACGATTGGGCGACGGGGCGAACCGGATCCGTGTCTCCTCGCGCCGTCCGCTTGCAGTGGCTGGTCATCGTCGTTGTTGTCAGCCGTGGTGCCGGAGGAGGTGGAAAAGGACCGTTGCTGTGGTGGTGGGAAGGGGCAAGGAAGGAAAGGAGAGACAGGAGAGATGCATTCGTGCAAACGCAGAGCACCGCGCCGCCCACCCTGCGCACCGCCCAATGCGCTCCCTCCTGGCTCGGCGCTCCACCCCTCTGCCGTGGTTTCGATTCTTTTCCGCGGGGGATGTCAGCTGTCATCGCAGCAACTATCTACCGAAGCCGGCCAAGACGCGCGCCCCCTGCGCACGGGCGACAAACTCCTCCTTCCTCCGTTCGACGCTTATTTTTTTCTCTCCTTCACGCATTCGTTTTCTGCAGCATGTGCCTGCCGCTTTTTAAGCCGGCGACGGGAGAACAGCAAATCGCGGACTCCATCTCGGTCCTTTTCTGTTCCCTTTCACCCTTCGATAATGGGAAACAACCCGGAGACAAAGCCACAGAAAACACCAACGGACGAGGACAGGCGCCGGCGGAGCAGATGCCGAATCCGATGTGCTGATGTGCTGTTGTGCTGATGTGCTGATGTGATGCACGCGCAACGCAAGGCACCACAAGCATCGAACAGACGGTCGTCTGTTATGCAGATTCCTCCCAGGCTTAATGTGCCTATTTCCCCTTTCGTTTCCGCTCAGGATGGCTGGCTGGCTGGCAACAACTAGGGAAGGTCCGCAGGGGATGGAGAAAAGGCCCGTGGGAGGCAGACCGGATACAAAGCTAGGCATGCCGGTGCTGGACTTGCGTATCTGCGAAACCTGCAGACTGCGAGTTAGGCTCTGCGCTGCGCTTTTCTTTTTCCCCTTCTTGTTTGGAATCGACTCCTCGCTGGAGGAGGTCCTGCGGATGATGATGGGCCGTTTTACGGGTGGGGTGGGCGGTGGGAGGGCGAGCGGCGCTGCTTTGATAGGAAGGCGCCCGTATGCTTCGGCTCGTCATGGGGATTCATCTGGTGGCAAGCGGGCGGGGTGATAATGACCGCAGGCCGGCGAATGTGGCCCTGAGGAATCGGCACTCGCGATGGCGAGACGGACCGCCACCGCCATCATCACGGACGGCAACGCCAGCAGTGGAGCAGAAAAAGCAATAGAATCCAACCACGCATGAACGCCCAGTCGTCGCACGCATCACGGCAGAACCGAGTGTTCGGCGCCGCTTGGGGAAGAGTCCCATCGTCGCGGTCGCCTGGCTCGTCTTTGCCGGTATCGATACTAGCCCGGGGATGTTGGATTATTGGCTGCGGCATCTCCCGCGTAGAACGGCCGTGGCCGTGCCTGTCCCTGTGGCCCAGCGCGCTGCACTACCTGCGCTCCGCCACCTGGTCCCGCCGGCAGTCCTTTCGCTGAGCACCCTCCGAAACCTCTACTTAACTCATCGCTCCCCCTCGCCCATCTCTTCTCGCCTCGGCTGTCATCTCGTCCGGAAACCACTCTCCTCACTCCCTCCTTCTCTCCTCATCTCCTCCACTCTCCCGTCTGGAACTTCTCCAGCTGCCGTCACCTTCAGTCCGACAACCTCTCGCTCGCTCGCTCGCTTGCGCCATCTCTCGCTCCCCGCAGCTCCACGAGTCTCACATCTCGCCCACTCCGATCGCGCTCTGCAAATCCTTTTCGCCCGACCGCCTCCCGTCGTCCTCCATCCACCGCGCACCACGATGCTATCGCCGCCGACCAACCCGATCCCGATCACCATCTTGACCGGCTTCCTCGGTTCCGGAAAGACCACGTTGCTGCTCTCGCTGCTGCCCCAGCTGCCCGTCGGCTACAAACTTTGTCTCCTCAAGAATGAATTCGGCGATGTCGCCGTCGACTCGAGACTGGCGCAGCAGAGCTCGGTTGCTGGTGTGACGGAACTTCTCAATGGCTGGTGAGGCTCCTCACCCCTCCTCCCCCGTTCCGCACTGTTCTCCCCGCATCGCTCTTCACGGAGTCAATTGCTGATCGGACCGACGCAGTATCTGCTGCAATCTCATCGGCCAGCTCGGTGACGCTCTGCTCGCTCTTAGGGACACTTACAAGCCGACGCGGATCGTGATCGAGACCTCGGGCTCGGCTTTCCCGGCCACACTTGCCATGGTACGACTCACCTCCCCCCTCACCCTCAATTTGCCAGCACCCGAAGAGCCGCCCCCGCTAATACGCCCCACCCACAGGAGGTCAACCGCATCTCCGTCGAGAATTCCGGCATCTTCCCCATCGACGGCGTCATCCAGGTCATCGATGTCGAGAACTGGACCGGCTACGCCGACACGAGCTACACGGCGAAGCTGCAGGCCAAGTACACGGACCTGATCATCCTCAACAAGTGGGAGTGTGCCGGCAGCGAGCGTGTCGAGAAGGTGCTGGATCGCATCCGTGACGTGGCCGACGACACCCCGGTCGTCAGATCGCGGCAGGGCTGGGTCGACAAGGACGTTGTGTTCGGCATCGACACGAGTCTCGCACGTGGGCTCTCGTGCCGCGCTGGCATCCCCGACGAGCACGACCACGAACACAGCCGCGAGGTCGACGTTCTCTCGCTCAGGCTGCCCCAATCGGCCGACGAGGACGGTGGATACGTGGACGTGGCCGCGCTGGAGGCGCTGCTCCGGACGGCGCCCAAGGATGAGGTCTACCGCATCAAGGGCATTCTGCGGCTGCGCGTGCCGCCGCCGCAACACCCGGACACGGCCGCGACCGACGACACGCCCGTCGCGCCGCCCGCCGGGAACCGCTGGGTGCTGAACTGGGCGTTCGGCCGCTGGCGGTTCGTGCCCCTGCGCGAGAGCAGCGTCGTCACCACCATTGACACCGAGACGCCGATCAAGACGGTCGAGGAGTTCTCGCCCTCGAGCCTGACGGTGTGCGCCGAGACCGAGGCGTCACTCACAAAGCGCAAGGGCAGTATCGAGGTACTGGTGCAGACCAGCATCCGCACCGTCGTCGAGGAGAAGGCGCCCGAGTCCGGTGAGTGCGCGTGGATGAGCTTCGTCCTGCGTCGCGACGAGGGCGCGCGGTGGAAGGCCCGGCTGGAGGAGAACGCGCCAGTGCGTTACGACCGTCCCGACGCATCCACCGCAGCTCGCATCGTGAGCCTGGCATAGCGGACTTTGGTTGGGTTTCCGTTCTGGGCACGGTACCGGTGTTTGGCGTTTTTTCTCCGTTCTCTGCTTTCTTTTGTTACCTATTCGACCGGGGTATGCTTTTCTTTTCTTTTTCGCGCGATCTTTGATTTTTGTCGCCGCCAGATCGGGCAGGCTGGCAGATGTCGTGACGGGGGACAGCCACTGATGAAAGGAAGGACTTGCTGCAGCGAAGTACATAACCCCCACGCGCAAATGCACACATGCTCCCTCAGCAGTCGTATCGTGTTGCTCGCCTGTAAAACTAGTCGCTGCGAAACGACTTCCATCGTGAGGTCCGCCGACGCTATGCCAGTCCGCACTGCACACGGACGCCGCTGCCCAGTGACCCCCCTGAGACCACCGCCACCCCATCACGCCCCCGTTGGCAGTGCGGTGTTTTCCCGCCTTGCACCTGCGTGCACATCTGCTTGCCGACCGTACCTGCCTACGGACGAGACGAGCGTTGCCAGTCGACGAGTCGAAGGCACGCCGTGATTGCTACGGGGAAGGGGAAATCTATGTAGGGGACGGTGGGGCATGCGGGTGCGGGATTTGCGTCGACATGCCAGCGGTAGGCAGCGGGGATCGCAGTGGGGGCGATGTCGAAGTGCGAACCCGCACACATCTTTTTTTCTTCATTCAGCAGTCCGCACGCAGCGCTCCGGCTCCGTCCGTACCTGGTCGCAGAGGTGCAGCGCCGCATTGACCGCCGTGCCAGGTGATCCGCAGAGGCGATCTATTACGCAGATGTGATCCTGACCGTCGCCGCGTCCTGTGCTTCTCCGCCGCCCTCGCCACCTGCAGTGGCGCGATGTGGTGCTACGCGTGGCGGTGTGTGGGTCGTGCACGCACCCGCACTCGCTACCTCGCGACATCGCCATCCGCGCGGCGCGGTCTCTCTCGGGCGAGCGGCGGCCGAGCGGTGTTCGGTCGGATGTCAGTCCGCAAGCACTGCGTTGGTGCCACGTAGGGAACGCGTTTGCCGGGGGGATGAGTTGCGTCTCACCAGATGCGGAAACGTGCAGCTGCCGACACCAAAGAGGACTTGTTGCCAAGCGGTAACATTGCGTTACGTCTAGACTTAGACGCGATAGTGCCTTGGCAATTCTTGGCAAGGTTGCAAGTCCGAAAATTGGTATCTAAGCCCGAGTGATCCACCGTGTTACACAAAATTTGCACTGAGGGGGAGTTGCATGCCGAACGGCCAAAAGGTGGAACGGGTAGTCTGGATGGGGTTAGCGTGGGAGACTTAGGGTTAGCTAGCACGGATGGTTCTTTAGCTCGTCTCTGAGGAGGATTTGCTCCTCACCCTAGACAACATTCTCTACACGACATACTAGCAACGGGGTCACAATTCTTTTTTTCTCTACCCACCCACTTTTCTTTCGGTGACCTGTCTCTTCGTATCTCGCCCTCCCCGCATAGGTTTAGTCATCATCTGGTGCGCCAAACCCGGAACGGGGTTGACTGACCTTTGGATCTTCAACACGGGGTCGAGCGAATTTTCATCAGAGTTCTAGCGGCCGGAAACCGGATCCTCGTGTCAAACGTAGCTGCCGGCGAGCAGCCAGCGGTAAGCGCGGGGGCCGGCGTGTTGTGGCCCGCTATTGAACGTCTCTCTGTGAAGAAAATCGTGAAGGAGCTCCGCTGACGAAGACTTCATCTGAAAAGGTTTCCAAACTGGCGGACACTGAGAGCCAGTATCAGCTCCGCACGGAGCGTTTAGCTGAGAGAGTCAGAGAGAGAGCTCGGGATCATTACGAGTTTCCAAGACGGGAGCGCCGGGTGGTCAGCAGAGTGGTCCTAGAGAACGGTGTCTTGGCAGGATTGAGGAGACTGTCGATCGAAGAAGAAGAAGATTTGAGCGAATTTGCCGAGCGACAGGAATCCCCAAGAAGACCGACCAGGAGAAAATCTGTCAAGAAGCAAGAACCTGTTGAACAAGAACCTGTCGAGCAAGAACCCGTCGAACAAGAACCTGTCGAGCAACAACCCGTCGAACAAGAACCCTCCGAACAAGAACCCGTCGAGCAAGAACCCCTCAAAATGTCGACCGCGGAGGCTGCTCATGGCATTGTCGCGGACGCCGTGAAGGTTCCGAACATCATTGTGACGGCGGCAACGGGCTACCCACTGATTAAGATGTTCCGAGGAAAAGAAGGCAAGGATGTTGAGAGATTCCTGAGGAATGTCACAAGATACATTGAGCTGAAGGCCCTGAACGGAATGTACAAATCAGATGTGGAACAAAACCTGGATCATGTCACCCTAATTTACTCCCATTGCGCGCCTCGCGTGCAGGAATACATTGACACCATGGACGGGGAATGGGAAGTGAACCCCACGGCCGTGCAGGAGGGAATGCTATGCCGATATCGGAGGATGGGAGATACTGGGGTCGAGGACGAGGTGAATCCTATGGACAACCTGCGACAGAGACCAAATGAGACATTCCGACGTTACATCCAGCGGACCCAGAGATTGGCAGGACTTTGCAAAGGAC
>Ga0307516_10006663_pt1 | contig 13500 bp, 11 predicted proteins | sample 19_EM_MG_FD_203310 | JGI IMG/M metagenome (GOLD analysis project Ga0307516, IMG submission 203310) | Populus trichocarpa ectomycorrhiza microbial communities from riparian zone in the Pacific Northwest, United States - 19_EM | ecosystem: Host-associated > Plants > Roots > Unclassified | place... | reverse complement strand
AAGTTCATCACCCTGACCGGTCACATCACCGAGTCCCTGATCACTGCGGTAGCGGGTTCGGTCTGGTCCAAACTGAGCGATGCCGACAAAAAGGTATTTGACCAGGTGCTCTGGGAAGCCTCGAGCCGCGCCAGCCAGGACATCCTGGATGCCGAAAACCGGCTGGTGAGCGAGTTCGAAAAACGCGGCAAACCGGTCAACAAGGTGGATCGCACGCCCTTCGCCGCAGCCGTGCTGCCCTCGCTGACCGCTGCAGACGCGCCCTGGCCAAAAAGCCTGTACGAGCGCATCCAGGCCATCAAGTAAATCCCGGGGCCCTGCTCCGGCAGGCCCCGCATGTGTTCAGGAACCACCAGGAGACCCCATGAAACGCCGCTCACTGATCCACTCTGCCGTCGCCGCTGCTTTTGCGCTGGCGGGCACCGCCTCGTTGCCCGCCTGGGCCCAGGACAAATACCCGTCGAAGAACATCACCTACCTGGTGCCCTTCCCCGCCGGCGGCACGACCGACATCCTGGCGCGCCTGATCTCGCAGAAGCTGGGCGCCGCGCTGGGCAGCACCATCGTCATTGAAAACAAGGGCGGCGCGGGCGGCAGCATTGGCTCCGAGCAGGGCTCGCGCGCGCCGGCAGACGGCTACACCCTGGTGGGCGGCACCATCAGCTCCCATGCCATCAACGTCAGCCTCTACCCCAAGCTCGGTTACGACCCGGTCAAGTCCTTCACGCCCATCGTCCTGATCGGCTCCAACCCGGTGATTCTGGTGGTTGGCGAAAAGAGCCCGTATAAAACACTGCAGGACGTGCTGGCCGCGGCCAAGGCCAAACCCAAGACCATCTCGTCGGCCTCGGCGGGCAGCGGCACCTCGCAGCACATGGCGCTGGAGATGCTCGGCTTCAAGTCGGGCACGCAGTTCATTCACGTGCCGTACAAAGGCAGCGGCCCGGCCATCTCCGACGTGATCAGCGGCCAGGTGGACATGATGTTCGACACCTCCGTGGTGGCGGCCCAGCACATCACCAGCGGCAAGCTGCGCGCGCTGGCCGTGAGTTCGTCCAAGCGCCTCGAGGCCTTCCCGAATGTGCCCACCGTGGCCGAGTCCGGCGTGCCGGGCTTCGAGGTGACATCCTGGCAAGGCCTGTTTGTTCCGGCCGGCACACCCAAACCCATCGTGGACAAGCTGCATGAGGAAGTCATGAAGATCCTGCAGACCGCAGAATTCCAGGAGCGCCTCAAAGGCCTGGGCATGCAGGGCTCAACCATGACGCCGACCCAGGTCACCGAGTTCCAGAAAAACGAAGTCGACAAGTGGGCGCAGGTCATCAAGGCCGCTGGCATCAAGCTTGAATAGGGTGGAACGCGGGACCTTGCGCCTCGGCGTGGTGGGTGCGGGGCAGGCTTCCGGGCCGCACCTGCAAAGCATTCAGGATCTGGCCGCTGAAGTGACGCTGGCGCGCGTGGTGGCACGCAGCGCCGGCAAGCTGGCGTCCCTGAGCCTTCCCGCAGGCGCGGTCGTCAGCACCCGGCTGGAAGACATCCTCGAGGACGCAAGCATTGCGGCCGTGCTGGTGCTGACACCCCCCAACACCCACCTGGAAATTGTCGAGCGTCTTGCACGCGCAGGCAAACATGTGCTGGTTGAAAAGCCGCTGGACGTGAGCCTGGACAAGGCACAACACATGGTCGACATCTGCGAGCAAAGCGGGGTGAAACTTGCCGTGATGCTGCAGCACCGCATGCGCGATGCCTCGCTGGCCCTGTCCCGGCTGATCAAGGACGGGACCATGGGCCCCTTGCTCAGCGCGTCGGCCAGCATCCGCTGGTGGCGCACGCAGGCTTATTACGACGAACCGGGCCGCGGAACTATGGCGCGTGACGGCGGCGGCGTGCTGATGACCCAGGCCATCCACACCCTGGACCTGTTGCTGAGCCTGACCGGCATGCCCGACAAAGTGATGGCCATGGCCGCCACCAGCGCGGCCCACCGCATGGAGTGCGAGGATACGGTGGCTGCAGTGCTGCACTATCCAAACGGCGCCATCGGGAGCATTGATGCGACCACCGCGGCCTGGCCCGGTTATCCAGAGCGCATCGCGCTCAACTTCGAGCAAGGCAGCGCCACCCTGGAGGCCGGCGAGTTGAACGCCGAACTGCGTGATGGCCGGAAAATCCAGGCCGGCGCGCGGCAAGCCACGGGCTCGGGCGCCAACATCATGGCCTTCGACCATGCCTTCCACCGTGCGGTGTTGCAGGATTTTGTCGCGGCCGTCCGCGATGACACCGAGCCATCGGTCACCGGCCGCTCCGCCCTGCAGGTACAGCGGCTGATAGCCGCCATCATGGAATCATCGACGCGCGGTGCGGCGGTTTCGCTGGCACAGTGATCCCCGGGGCGGCCTTGCGGCCTAAGCGGCGTCCTGGCCCAGCCCCAGCAGCCGCATCGCGTTGCCCTTGAGAATGCCGGGCATCACTTCGGGCTTGAAGCCGGCCTCCTCGAAGTCCTTCATCCAGCGCTCTGGTGTGATCAGGGGATAGTCGCTGCCGAACAGGACGCGGTCCTTGAGCAGGGTGTTGGCATATTGCACCAGTTGCTTGGGGAAATACTTCGGGCTCCAGCCGGACAGGTCGATCCAGACATTGGGCTTGTGCGTGGCGACGCTGAGGGCTTCGTCCTGCCACGGAAAACTCGGGTGCGCCATGACGATTTGCATGTCCGGGAAGTCAATCGCCACGTCGTCCAGGTGCATGGGGTTGGAATACTCCAGCCGCAGGCCGCCGCCGCAGCGCATGCCGCTGCCGATGCCGCTGTGCCCGGTGTGGAAGATCGCCGGCATCTTGTGCGCGTTGATGACTTCGTAGATGGGCCAGGCCATCTTGTCGTAGGGGTGGTAGCCCTGCACCGTGGGATGGAACTTGAAACCCTTGACGCCGTGCTCCTTGATCAGGCGCTCGGCCTCGCGCGCGCCCATTTTTCCCTTGTGCGGGTCGATGCTGGCGAAGGCCATCATCATGTCGCTGTTCTTCTGCGCGGCTTCGGCGATCTCCTCGTTGGGGATGCGGCGGCGCCCGAGCTTGGATTCGCTGTCCACGGTGAACATGATCAGCCCGATCTTGCGCTCGCGGTAGTAGGCGATGGTCTCCTCGATGGTGGGGCGGCGGCTGTTCTTGAAGTATTTGTCGGCCGCCCGGTCGTACTCCTCGCCGTAATTGTCAAACGGATTCCAGCAGCTCACTTCGGCATGGGTGTGGATGTCGATGGCGATGAGGTTCTGGTAGTCCATGTCTTGTCTCCTGAATAAACGACGCCCCAACCCGGCATGCGGGTTAACACTGAGGAATAACGCCAAAAAATCGATTGAATTGGTTATTGTTTATAACAATAATCGGGGCAACTTGCAAACCTCTCATGAATCAACAAACACCTTTTCCAGACCTCCAGCTTGAACTCCGCGGCGACCAGCAGGAGATTGCCGTCATTCGCCTGGCTCGCCCGGCCAAACGCAATGCCCTCAATGATGGGCTGATTTTGGCCTTGCGCAACCTGTTCGAAACCCTGCCCGCCAGTGTGCGCGCCGCCGTGGTCCACGGCGAGGGCGCCCATTTCTGCGCCGGCCTGGACCTGGGCGAACTGCAGGAGCGCGACGCCGGCCAGGGCATGTTCCATTCCCGCATGTGGCACGCCGCGCTCGAGCGTGTCCAGCACGGCCCGGTGCCTGTGATTGCCGCCCTGCATGGCGCGGTGGTCGGCGGGGGACTGGAACTCGCCAGCGCCTGCCACATCCGTGTGGCCGACGCGTCGGCTTTTTATGCCTTGCCCGAAGGCTCCCGCGGCATTTTTGTGGGTGGCGGCGGCTCGGTGCGCATCCCCAAACTGATTGGTGTGGCGCGCATGACGGACATGATGCTGACCGGCCGCGTCTACAACGCCGAAGACGGTGAGCGCGCCGGCTTTGCCCAATACCTGGTGCCTGAAGGCCAGGCTTTCGCCAAAGCCCTGGAACTGGCCACACGTGTGGCGCAAAACGCGCCCCTGACGAACTACGCGCTGATGCATGCCCTGCCGCGCATCGCCGAGCAGCCGGCCGACCACGGCTTCTTCACCGAATCGCTGGTGGCGGCCATTGCACAGAGCGCCCCCGAAGCCAAGGAACGGGTCAAGGCCTTCCTCGAGGGCAAGGCCAACAAGGTCAGCAAAGACTGAACCGGGATCGGCACATCATGAGCGCGACAACACTTTCCCCTCCCCGCTACAGGCCGCTGGTCTTTGGTGTCACCCGCGTCGAGTTGCGCGATGGCGCGCAGGGCACGCAGTACCTGAAAGCCGACCAGCCGCTGGGCGACTATGCGCGGCGCATGACGGACCGCCTGGTGCACTGGGCGCAGCGTGCGCCCGACCGCAGCTTTATGGCCAGGCGTGGCAAGAATGCCGACGGCAGCCCGGGCGACTGGCGCCACATCAGCTACGCCGAAGCGCTGGCCAGCGCGCGCAGCATCGGCCAGGCCCTGCTGGACCGCGGGCTGAACGCCGAACGCCCGGTCGCCATCCTCAGCGAAAACAGCCTGGAACACGCACTGCTGGCGCTGGGTTGCATGTATGTGGGTGTGCCTTTCTGCCCGGTGTCGCCGGCCTACTCCACCGTGAGCCAGGACTATGACAAGTTGAGGCACGTGCTGGAGACGCTGACACCCGGTCTGGTCTTTGCAAGCGACGCCGGCCGCTACGGCAAGGCCATCGCGGCCACGGTTGGCCCGGATGTCGAGGTTGCTATGCATTCGATAGCTGGAGGAGACCAGCTGGCAAGGGCTGTGACCACTTTTGATCAATTGCTTTCGACAGAAACCACGCCGGCCGTGGACGCGGCCATGCAGGCCACCGGCCCGGACACCATCGTCAAGTTCCTGTTCACCTCGGGCTCGACCAAGCTGCCCAAGGCCGTCATCAACACCCAGCGCATGTGGTGCGCCAACCAGCAGCAAATGTGCCAGTCCATGCCTGTGCTGGCCGAAGAGCCCCTGGTGCTGATCGACTGGCTGCCATGGAACCACACCTTCGGCGGCAACCACAACGTCGGCATGACGATCTACCACGGCGGCACCTTGTACATCGACGATGGCAAGCCGACGCCGGCCCTGATGGGCGAGACGCTGCGCAACCTGCGCGAGATCGCGCCCACGGTCTACTTCAACGTGCCCACCGGCTTTGAGGCGATTGCCAACGCCATGAAGACCGACGAGCTGCTGCGCAAAAACCTGCTGTCGCGCGTGAAGATGTTTTTCTACGCCGGCGCGGCGCTGGCCCAGCCGGTGTGGGACAGCCTGCACCAGACCCAGGAAGCGGAAGTCGGCGAACGCATCGTGATGGGCACCGGCCTTGGCATGACCGAGTCGGGTCCCTTCGGCATTTTTGTCACCAGTCCCGACGTGCGCGCAGGCGACCTGGGCGTGCCGACGCCTGGCCTGGAACTCAAGCTGGTGCCCACGGACGGCAAGATCGAGGTGCGTTACCGCGGCCCCAACATCACGCCGGGTTATTGGCGCGCGCCCGAAGCGACGCAGGAGTCGCTGGACGAGGAAGGTTTCTTTTGCACCGGCGATGCTGTCGCATGGATAGACCCCAGCAACATCCACAAGGGACTGAAGTTCGACGGCCGCATCGCCGAGGATTTCAAGCTGGCCACCGGAACCTTCGTCAGTGTGGGTCCGCTGCGCGCCAGGATCATCGCCGCGGGCGCGCCCTACGTGCAGGACGCGGTGTTGACCGGCATCAACCTCAAGGAGGTCGGCGCGCTGATGTTCCCGACGGCAGCCTGCCGCGCCCTGAGCGGCCTGGGCTCCGACGCGCCCTTGAAGGACGTGCTCGAGAGCGCGCCTGTCCAGGCACGTTTGCAGAAACTGGTGGACGACCTGGCCCAGACATCGACCGGCAGCGCCAGTCACATCGCGCGCGCCCACCTGATGACCGAGCCGCCGTCCATTGACCGCGGCGAAGTGACGGACAAGGGCTCCATCAACCAGCGCGCGGTCCTCAAGCACCGGGACGCCCTGGTCAACGCCCTGCACGACGACACGCTGGCTTTCACCCTCAAGCCGCAGAAGGAAAAGAAATGAACATCCAGGGACATGCGGCCATCGTCACCGGCGGCGCCTCCGGCCTCGGTGAGGCCACCGCCCGCGAACTGGCCCGGCTGGGCGCCAGGGTTGCGATTTTCGACGTCAACCTGGCGCTGGCGGAAAAAGTAGCGGCCGACATCGGCGCGGACCAGGCCATCGCCTGCGCCTGCGACATCACCAGCGGCGACAGCGTCGCGGCCGCACTGGCGCAGGCCTCGGCAGCACACGGGCCGGCCCGCATCCTCATGAACATTGCCGGGATCGGCAGCGCCAAACGGGTGGTGCAGAAAGACGGCTCGCCCGCGCCGCTGGAAGACTTTTCCCGCGTCATCACCATCAACCTGATCGGCAGCTACAACGTCAGCCGGCTCTTTGCAGCGGCCTGCGCAAGGCTGGACCCGCTGGAGGACGGCGAGCGCGGCGTGATGATGTTTACCGCCTCTGTGGCAGCCTTCGACGGGCAGGTGGGCCAGCAGGCCTACAGCGCATCCAAGGGCGGGTTGGTCGGCATGACCCTGCCGATGGCGCGTGACCTGGCGCAGCACGGCATCCGCGTCTGCACCGTGGCGCCCGGCCTGTTTTCGACGCCGCTGATGAAGCAGTTGCCCGAGCCGGTGCAGCAATCCCTGGCGGCCTCCATCCCCTTTCCGTCGCGCCTGGGAAAACCCGAGGAGTTCGCCCAGCTCGCCTGCCATATCGTGACCAACAGCCACCTCAATGGCGAGGTGATCCGGCTGGACGGCGCCTTGCGCATGGCGCCCCGCTAGACACCCGATTCACTGCGCCCCCCTTTTTTCACCGGCTCATCGTTCGCTATCCAACCACCAAGGAGACAGACATCATGATCACACGTCGCGAATTCACTCACGCACTGGGCGGTGCAGCCGCCCTGACCGGCCTCGGCCTGCCCCTGTCCGCACAGGCGCAGGGCAGCCTGGAGCTGGCCAAAGTCATCTGCGGCTTTCCCCCCGGCGGCACCAGCGACGCGATGTCGCGACGCCTGGCCGACAAATTGCGCGGCAACTACGCAACCAATGTGGTGGTAGAAAACAAGCCGGGCGCCGGCGGGCAGATCGGCGTCACCACGCTCAGGGACAGCCCGGCCGACGGCAGCGCCCTGCTGCTCACGCCCTCGTCCATGCTGTCGATCTACCCTTTCGTTTATCCCAAGCTGCCGTACAAACCGGCCGAGGATGTGGCGGCGGTGTCACTGGCCTGTTATTTCAACCACGCCTTTGGCGTCGGCCCGGCCGTGCCGGAAAGTGTCAAGACCCTGAAGGATTTTCTGGCCTGGGCCAAGGCCAATCCAACCAAAGCCAACTACGGCTCGCCCGGGGCCGGCTCCATGCCGCACCTGATCGTCGCGCTCATGAACAAGCTGCTGGGCAACGATTTGCGGCACATCCCCTACCGCGGCTCTGCGCCCGGCATCCAGGACCTGCTGGGCGGCCAGATCTCGGCCATGTCTTCCCCGGTCGGCGACTACCTGCCCTACCTCAAGAGCGGCAAGCTTCGCCTGCTGGCGATATCGGGTATCAACCGTAGCCCTTTTGTGCCGGATGTGCCAACCTACAGGCAGCAGGGGATTCCGATCACCGTGCGCGAGTGGTATGGCGTTTTCCTTCCCGGAAAAGCCAATCCGCAAACCGTACGCCGTGCAGCCGCTTACATGCAGACCGCGCTGGCCCAACCCGATCTCATCAGCAGCATGGCGCAGGTGGGCATGGAAGTGGGTTCATCAACGCCGCAGGTTCTGGCTGACCTGCTCAAGGCCGATGCCGAGGAATGGCGCCGCCTGATCAAGCAGATCGGCTTCACCGCGGAATCCTGAGACCGTTCCCGTTTTTCACACATCCAGAAGGAGACATCATGAAGTTCAAACGCATCGCGCTGGCCGTCACGGCAGCATTGTTCCTGGGCGCGGCGCAGGCCGACATCAACATCGGGGTCAGCCTCCCCCTGACCGGCCCAACCTCGGCCCTGGGCATTCCCATCAAGAATGCCATCGCGCTGTGGCCCACCAGCATTGCTGGCCAGAAACTCAACGTCATCATTCTTGACGACGCCACCGACCCGACCAACGCGACCAAAAACGCGCGCCGCTTCGTGGCCGACGACAAGGTCGACATCCTGATGGGCTCGGCCGCCACCCCGCCGGCCAACGCGGTCGCTGCAGTGGCTGCGGAAACCGGCACCATGCACCTGACCTTCGCGCCCATCGATGTCTCCACCAACAAGGCCCCCTGGTCCTACAACACGCCGCAGTCCACGCTGGTGATGTCCCACGCCATCGTGGCGCACATGAAAAAAACCGGCGTCAAGACGGTCGGGTTCATCGGTTATGCCGATGCCTACGGCGAACTCTTCCTGCGCGACATGAAGGTCAAGATGGCCGGCACCGACATCAAGTTCGTTTCCGAGGAGCGTTTTGCACGCACCGACACCAGCGTGACCGGCCAGGCCCTGAAGGTGACGGCCGGCGCTCCGGACGCCATCCTGGTCGTGGCCTCCGGCAGCGGCGCGGCCATGCCGCACAAGGCGCTGATCGAGCGCGGCTACAAAGGCAAGATTTACCAGACCCACGGCGCTGCGTCGCGTGACCTGATGCGTGTGGGCGGCAAGGACGTCGAAGGCGCGTTCGTGGTGGCCGGCCCCGGCGTGGTGGCAGAGCAGCTGCCCGCCAACCACCCGAGCAAGCAGGTCGCCATGACCCACGTGACCGCTTGGGAAAAACTCTATGGCGCCAACAGCCGCAATCCGTTTGCTGGCCACGCCTACGACGCGTCTGTGATCCTGCAGAAGATCATCCCGATCGCGCTGAAGACGGCCAAGCCGGGCACCAAGGAGTTCCGCGGCGCGCTCAAGGCGGCGCTTGAAAACGCCGGCCCGATCCCGCTGTTCCACGGCACGGTGAACTACACCGCCACCAACCACGCCGGCTACACCGACGACACCGGCATCATCATGCAGATCGTCAATGCCGACTGGAAGCTGCAGGCCCGCTAAGCCCACTGCTTCCAGCGCTTCCGGCCAGCACCGCTTGCTCGCGGCGCCGGCCGGCGCTCCCCGTTTCGCGGCTCCCTGAAGGTTTTTATGGATTTCACAATTGCCAGCATCCTGCTGGTCGATGGGCTGACCAACGGCGCAATTTACGCGTTGCTGGGCCTGGCCACCGTGCTGGTGTTTGCCGTGACACGGATCATTTTTATTCCCCAGGGCGAGTTCGTCACGTATGGCGCGCTGACCCTGGCGATTTTGCAGACCGGCAAGGTGCCGGGCACGATCTGGCTGCTGCTGATGCTGGCCGGGCTCGCCGCCGTGGCCGAAGCCTGGCACACCTGGAAACGCTACAAGCTGCCGGGCAAGGCCCTGCTGTCGGGCCTGAAGGTGCTGGTGGCGCCAGCCGTGGTGTCGCTGGTCACGCTGTGGGCCGCACCGCAGCAGTTTTCACTGTTTGTGCAGGCCTTGTTGTCGGTCGGCATCGTCACGTGTTTTGGCCCGCTGGTGTACCGCCTGGCCTACCAGTCGCTGGCCGATGCCACGCCGCTGGTGCTGCTGATTGTGTCGGTGGGCGTGCATTTTGCGCTGACCGGCCTGGGGCTGCTGTTCTTCGGCGCTGAAGGTTTCCGCAACCCGCCCTTCTGGGACGCGCGCTTCAGCATGGGCGCGGTCAACCTGTCCGGACAGGCGGTGATCATCGGCCTGGCGTCCATCGCCCTGATCGTCATGTTGTGGCTCTTCTTCGAGAAAACGCTTTACGGCAAGGCCTTGCGCGCCACCGCGGTGAACCGCCTGGGCGCGCGCCTGATGGGTATCTCCTCGCAGACCGCCGGCCAGCTCACCCTGGCGATGGCTGCGCTGATTGGCGCCCTGTCCGGACTGCTGATCGGCCCGACCACCACGGTGTTCTACGACTCGGGCTTCCTGATCGGCCTGAAAGGGTTTGTCGCCGCCGTGATCGGCGGACTGGCCAGCTACCCGGTGGCGGCCCTGGGCGCGCTGATGGTGGGCATCATCGAGGCCTTCGGCTCCTTCTGGGCCAGCGCTTTCAAGGAGGTCATCGTTTTCACCCTGATTCTTCCGGTGCTTTTCTGGCGTTCGCTGACGGCAGGCCATTCGGACGAGGATCACTGACATGCGATTGCGAAATATCGGATGGCTGATGATGATCACGGCCATTGTGCTGGTTTCGGTGCTGCCGGTTCCGGAATTCTGGATCACCCAGCTCAACTACATCGGGATCTCCAGCCTGGCGGTGCTCGGGCTGGTGCTGCTCACCGGCGTTGGCGGCCTCACCTCTTTCGGCCAGGCCGCGTTTGTCGGCATCGGCGCCTACACCACCGCCTACCTCACCGTGAACGCCGGCCTGTCGCCATGGGTCACCCTGCTCGTCGGCCTGGCGCTGACGGCTGCCTGCGCCGTGGTGCTGGGCTGGATCACCTTGCGGATGTCCGGGCACTATTTGCCGCTGGCCACCCTGGCCTGGGGCCTGTCGCTTTACTACACCATGGGCAACCTCGAAGCGCTGGGCAAGTACGACGGCATCCTGGGCATGTCCGGCCTGTCGGTTTTCGGCTGGGAGATCGGCCAGGGTCGGGTGTTTTTCGCCATGACCTGGGCGCTGGTGCTGCTGGCCTCGCTGGCCATGCTGCACCTGCTGGACTCCCGTGTCGGCCGCGCCATCCGTTCGCTCAAGACCGGCTCGCAAATGGCCGAGTCCATGGGCATCAACACCTTGCGCTTCAAGATCGGCATCTTCGTGATCGCCGCGCTGCTGGCCAGCCTGTCGGGCTGGCTGTATGCGCACTTCCAGCGCTCGGTCAATCCCTCGCCCTTCAGCGTGCACATCGGCATCGAGTACCTGTTCATGGCGGTGCTGGGCGGCGCCGGCTACGTCTGGGGCGCCATCACTGGCGCCCTGGTGACCAAGCTGCTGGCCGACCAGCTGCAGGTCCTGCTGCCGGCCCTGATCGGCACCAGCGGCAGTTATGAGGTGATTGTGTTCGGCGTGTTGCTGGTGCTGGTGCTGAAATACGCGCCCAACGGCATCTGGGCGTTTGTGGACCGCAAGATTCCCAGGGCCCCGCGCAAGGTCGACTGGCAAAACGCCGCCGGCCTGCCCCATCGCGAAAAACCGGCAGCCGGTGAAGTGGTGCTGCAGGCCACCAACATCCGCAAGGAATTCGGCGGGCTGATCGCGGTGAACGACATCAACTTCAGCGTGCAGGCGGGGCAAATCGTCGGCCTGATCGGTCCCAACGGCGCCGGCAAGTCCACCACTTTCAACCTGATCACCGGCGTGCTCACACCCACCAGCGGGCAGGTGAGTTTTCGCGGCAAGGACATCACCGCCCTGCCTTCGCGCGAGATTGCCACGCTCGGCATCTCCCGCACTTTCCAGCACGTCAAGATGATTGCCGACATGACGGTGCTCGAAAACGTCGCGCTGGGCGCCCACCTGCGCGGCGGCCGTGGCGCGGTGTCGGCCACGCTGCGGCTGGACCGCAGGGAAGAACAAAGCCTGTTCCGCGAAGCGGAGATCCAGCTTCGCCGCGTCGGCATGGGCGACGCGCTGCACGAGCTGGCCGGCAACCTGGCCATGGGCCCGCAGCGCCTGCTGGAAATCGCCCGCGCCTTGTGCAACGACCCGGCCCTGCTGCTGCTCGACGAGCCCGCGGCCGGCCTGCGCCACAAGGAAAAACAGGCCCTGGCCGATGTGCTGCGCCAGCTGCGCGGCGAAGGCCTGAGCATCCTGCTGGTCGAGCACGACATGGACCTCGTGATGCAGGTCACCGACCGCATCGTGGTGATGGAGTTCGGCACCCGGCTGATTGAAGGCACCCCGGCGGAAATCCAGGCAAGCCCGCTGGTGCGCGCCGCCTACCTCGGCACCGAGCACTGAGAAAGTCACCGATGTCCACACCCATTCTCAAAGTGCAAAACCTGCACGCAGGCTACGGCAAGGCCGAAGTGCTGCGCGGCATCAGCCTCGAAGCTGCCCCGGGCAGCATCATCACCGTCATCGGCCCCAACGGCGCCGGCAAGTCCACCCTGCTCAACGCCCTGATGGGCGTGTTGCCCTCCACCGGCGCCATCGACTACAACGGCCTGCCGCTCGCCAGCCTGCCGCTGGAAGAACGCGTGATGCAGGGCGTCGCGCTGGTGCCGGAGCGGCGCGAGCTGTTCGGCAGCATGTCGGTCGAAGACAACCTCGTGTTGGGCGCGTTCCGGCAGGTGCGCCAGAACAACAAGCAGTGGCGCGACCAGATGGACGTCGTCTTCGAACTCTTCCCGCGCCTGAAGGAACGCCGCACCCAGTTGGCCGGCACGCTGTCTGGCGGCGAGCGCCAGATGCTGGCCGTGGGCCGCGCACTGATGTCGCAACCGCGTCTGCTGATGCTGGACGAACCCAGCCTGGGCCTGGCGCCGCTGATCGTGAAGGAAATCTTCCGCACCATCGATGCGCTGCGCAAGACCGGCGTGACCACCGTGCTGGTCGAGCAGAACGCGCGCGCCGCGCTGGAAACCGCCGACTACGGCTATGTGCTCGAGATGGGCGAAATCGCCTTTGAAGGGCCTGCGTCGGAACTCGCGCATGACCCGCGCGTGATCGGCACCTACCTCGGGGCCTCGGCCGCCGATCGCACAAACACCGACTGAGAGGAGACTCCCATGCCATCCACCCGTGCCCCGCTGAACATCCTGACCCTTGTGGCCGGCGCCCTGGCGCTGGCCGGTTGTAGCAGTATGGCGCCGGTGCGCCAGCCTGCCCAGGGCGCAAACGCTGCCATGGCGTGTGACAAGCTGGTCGCGGGTTTCAGTTTTGCCGGCACGCGCATCGTGTCGGCGCAAGCGGTGGAAGGCGGCCAGCTCCGGCTGCCCGGCATCGCGCAGCCCATGCCGGCGCACTGCGTGGTCAAGGGCCTGATGCACGAGCGCACCGGCCCGGTGGACGGCAAGCCCTATGCCATCGGTTTTGAGATGCGCCTGCCCACCGCCTGGAACGGCCGCTTTTTCTACCAGGCCAACGGCGGGCTGGATGGTTTCCAGACCGCAGCCTACGGCGACATCCTGGGCGGCGGCCAGGCCAGCAACGGCCTGCTCAAGGGCTTTGCCGTACTCAGCTCGGACGCCGGCCATATCTTCGACCGCAGCTCGGCCATAGGCGGCGCCACCTTCGGGCTGGACCCGCAGGCGCGGCTCGACTACGGCTACAACGCCGTGGTACAGCTCACCCCCATGGGCAAGGCCCTGATCAGCACCTATTACGGCAAGCGGCCGGACACCTCTTACCTGGTCGGCAGCTCCAACGGCGGACGCCACGGTTTTGTCGCGGCCTCGCGCCTGCCCAAGGCCTACGACGGCATCCTCGTCAGCACGCCGGGCTAT
>Ga0307516_10006662_pt1 | contig 13500 bp, 21 predicted proteins | sample 19_EM_MG_FD_203310 | JGI IMG/M metagenome (GOLD analysis project Ga0307516, IMG submission 203310) | Populus trichocarpa ectomycorrhiza microbial communities from riparian zone in the Pacific Northwest, United States - 19_EM | ecosystem: Host-associated > Plants > Roots > Unclassified | place... | reverse complement strand
ATCTCGAGGGGGCTTATGCACTGAACGCCTTCGCCGATCACTTCTTGGAGGACTCGTTTTCGTCGGGGCACCTGCGTACCGCCGATCACTTCTTGGAGGACTCGTTTTCGTCGGGGCACCTGCGTACCGCCGATCACTTCTTGGAGGACTCGTTTTCGTCGGGGCACCTGCGTACACCTCGCAGACTCCTGCACAACCCTCCTCCAGACCTCACAGCTGACGCCTGCGCTAAGGTATGAACCAACCTACCTTTGTGCCGGACGTACTGAGAGATTGCCACCAGTCTATGCACGACGAAGACTGCGCCATCGGATTCCAGGCCCAAAACCCCGCCGGAGAAACCTGGAAGTGTTATGGCAACAGACGGGCACTCGACAAGGTGGCCGCGGAAAACCTGAAGCGCTGTGTTGCCGCAGTCCAAGCACCCGCCGACGAAATACACACCGCGTACTCGACCAAAAGAGTTCCTCTACCTTCTACCCATGCGGCCTGGGGGATTGCTCCAACGCTGACGTCTGCTCACTCCATGAGTCAGGCACTGGCGAAGTTGTTTACCTTTGACTCGGGGAGGCGCCGGGATATCAAGAGACGCGAAGTCTGGGAGTTCAAGGCGGACTGGTGGTTCTGGTCAACCGCTCTCGGGTGCAGAACGAGCGGTTACTGGATTTATCCTATCATTCTCGGCGGCGTCCACACTGCCATCCCGTGGAGCGGTATTTCCGCTGTGAGCTAACCACAGGGCCCGGTCAATACAAGTCTTCTACCAAAAGCCCGGCGGCACCATCGCTCAGAGCACGCACCTGGACGGCCGAAAGACCGACCCTCGAGACCAGCCCATCGTCAGCGCTGTTCCTTTCACCCCGCTGGCTTCTATTAGCTGGAGGATGGGCGGGGAACAGGTGAGTGATATCTGGTACGCGGCCTGATGGGTATATGGGTAGGTGCGCGTGTACTACCCTGACTGCCAATACGTTCTTCAAGAATATTGCTCCTCCGAAGGTACGGGCTGGTTTTCAGGAGAGCTCGTCAAAATGAATATTAGAACATCCACCAACACTCGCACCGGCGCTGTCCAGTACGCTGACTGTCGTGGTGTTCATATTCGTGTTTATTATCAGGGTGAGCGTCATCTATCCCTGCAACGCTATACATTTCCTGAACACCTAACAGCTGCCGGATCTCGGGCCATCTGCGAGTTATGCAATGATGGTGGTTCCTGGTTCAAAGGGCCGCTGGACCTATCAGACATCCTTGACGGTACAGGTATCGCGGCTGTGGCGTACATACACTCGGGGCAACCATACCAAGATTCGTGTTTACTACCAAGCCGAAGACCCATCTCTCAGGGAACATTATCACGACAAAACTTATGGATGGCGCCCAGGTCAACCACCAGTACAGTTTAATCTCCTTTATCTGAGCAGAATCTGCCTCGTCAAAGGCGAATGGAGCCCTGGCAGGGTACGCGGGAACCCGGTCAGCGCCGTGGCCTTTACGCTTGGTGGTGGTGGTGGCCCACAGATCCAAGTGTACTGGCGTAACATTTCAGACGAGATCGTTGTCAGCAAACACGCCGGGCACTGGACACCACCTTAGGATCTACTACCAGAATCACGCGAATCTCTTACTTGAACATTGTAGTGGCGACGGTGGTAAGACCTGGTACTCAGCTGGCTAGGGGGGGTATTGGGATCGACTAAGAAGATTGACCGTAGAGACTTGATCTGGTCGGCCATCTGGTCGCCCACTGATTCAAAACACCACCTGTTTACCTATAACACTGTGACGCGGGACAGGGGGGATATAGTTTCAGTCCTGGCGCACCACCCTGGAGGTTGCCAAGCGTTCGATAACTACTTTAGCTTCCTTCCAACGGCGACACGAAGGTTGATTGAGGGTAGGCGAGCACGCGCAGCCACAAACAACGAAGTTTGTCCCTCACCGGAAGATAGCGTCGACAAGGCGAGAGAAGATCGCTCTCAAAACATGGGTAACCATGCGTGCAAAAGGTTTGAGCAGCCCAGCCCGACCCCCACGACTCACTACCAATCCGCAATACACACCTATCGTCTAAATGATACTCTCTAACTTTACTGACGACCTGCTCTCGACTACTTCACCCCTACTTACCTGCGTTCTCGAGCCCTCTCGAAGCGCATCACCGGAAGATCGTCTCGTGGACACTGTGTTCGCCAGCTCGACCGGACCGGCGGGAGTCTAAGCATATCGTTTGGCCGGAAGTCGACCACCTCATGAGAAACGCATATCCAGGAGGGCCATTAATGTCTCCCCACCTCACCTCTCTTAAACGATTGAACTCCAACTGAGTCTGCGAGGACTCCTTGTCGCAGTACGTCCAGAAGTGGTGAATAGCCTGAACAGATCCGCTTTTCCGGATGGCTTGACAGCGCTGCCGAAGCCGCCCGATCAGATATTCTTGGTCGGGCCGGTCCGAGCTCTCCGTCTTTCCATCCTCCTGTCTGAACATCGATGGTCGAGGCTCCGTCTGTCATGTCCACCATATCTCGGCTGGTGAGTCTGTGTTACGCCCAGTAGACCGGTCGGCTCAAGAGAGAAACCCAGCCTTCCTTGACCGGCGAATCGTCATACAGCGACAAGACCACGACCAACTCTCCCTTTGCTTCTGGCCTCACAACTCCAAACGATGAAGAACCCCGCCACAGCCTCTTCCCCCCAGTCATAGAAGATCAAACGCCAAAGCAATCGCGAGGGTTCGAATCCCAACAGCTATTCCAGAAGCATCCGCGGAAGGGACCGCTCCTCAGGGCCGTGTCCAAGGCGAAGGAGGCGGCCAAGTCGGTCTTCGAGACCCCGAAGAGACTCAAGAAGGTTCGGTGAACGCAGATACTTCCCGCCACCCCTTCTGACTCCCAGGTAGCGTCGGTCAATTGTCTTACAGGGGTACGTTACGGACGAGGAGGAGCCCAAGGAGCTGCCAGGGACTCCGAGTGATACGGTCCGTTCAAACTGAAAACTTTTACGCTTTCCCCAAGAGCTGATGTCCTTTGGATGTCGTTTCTAGTTCTCATACAAGATTAGAAAGTCGACCGAAGCGGTTCACCGTATGATCGTGGAATCGCCCTCCACATCGTCCCCCGCGATGGTTTGTTACCCACCCCCTGAGTCGCGTCGTATCCCAAACTAACCACGGCCCCAGGCGTCATTGGGGAGCTTCGACTACCTCAGATCCACGCCTACCCCCCACCTTTCCCGTCGTCCTACATTGGCGCGTCAACACGGCTGTAGCTTGGGCTCGGCGGGAGACGAAGATACCGCCCTACTACCCCCCTGGACCATCCAACGCCTGTTGCATACATTCATCCTGGCCCTCTGCTTCCCCTTCTGGACCTTCGCCGTTGGAGGCTGCATATTCCTATCCCCTGTGGCCCATCTGGACGCTGTAACCTTCAGCTCTGGATTCGTGTTTCCACCTCCCTCGGATATCGCGCGTTTCGGGTATTGGGCCGAGAATGCGATCCCCCACATGTGCACTTTCCTCGCTGGCTTGTGTTTCTTGATCTGGTGGAGGCTAGACCTGGGATTCTCGGCTCTCGTGATCGTTCTATATCTCTTCTGGCAAGCTTGGTACGATTTTGCGCTGGACAAAAGTGTGCCACTGGGCGAAGACGATCAACAAACAATCTACTTGGTTTCCATGGTGCATACTCTCGGAGACGGGTATCGGTTCAGGGCTAGTGATGGCTCGGTCGTAGATCTGCCCCCTGGTATCGAGCTCAGCAGGGGCATGCTGGTCCGCAACTGAAATCAAACACGCTTCGGAGTTGCCTATAGTACTATTCTCTCCGGATTAGGGATATGATACACTAGAAATTATAAAGCATTACAACGCTCCGAATACAACGAGAAGTCCGTCACAACAAAAGCTGCTCGATCAAAAGGTCTGTTGACCCAGGAACGTCGGCGTCGTAGAAGTCCTGTTCGCCTGCCGGTAAGACTTTCTGCGCCCTGGAGATGCAGATGTATCACGGTTGCCATAAGGGAGAGATGGAACCATACCACGCTAGCCAATCGTCCGTCGCCCAGGACTGTGCGGGGTCGTGACCGCTTGTGGTGGAGTCAGGTAGCGCCGCCGGGTACGGTGGTGGTGCGGGAGCGGAGGGGGGTAACGAAGGTGATACAGCTATGAGTGGCTCCAGGGGCCATCCGGTTTCCGGGAGGGAACAGGCGTCGAATCCCGAGGGGGAAACGGCTTCTCCGCTACTCACGCCCGTGGAAGAAGGTTCGAGTTGAGACGCACACCCAAAGGTCGCGGCCGACGTAGGCTGGGTACCACCCTCTGTGTGTCCCGGTTGTATTGCAGTGGTGCCGCCAAAGAGGCCTTGAGGTTTGAAGATATCCCAGTCTTTGGGAACCGACATGACATAGATTTTCCGATCAAGCACGTCAAAGTTGATGGATTGGGGCTCTGCGTTCTGGGAATCCACATCCCCGGTTGCCATACCGAGCACTCTACCCGCCAGGTTGACTGCCAGCTCCACGTATGCAGATCCTAAATCACAGGCAGCAGGGCTTGGGACGTTCCCGCGAGGGATAGACTGATCAACGTTGGAGGTCGTAGATCGGTTCGGGCCTTGTCCTCCCCGCAGCTTCTGGCGTTTCGTAACTCCGGATTTTCCATTCGCGGGTCTTTTCCTCCTTTTCGCCCCTCTCCCGGACGGTTTTGTCGGAGCCTCCGTGGGGTCGTCACCCAGACCGGGGGAGGTGACACGAGAGTGCGCGGGGCACCTGCAGGAAATCTGAGTAGTGTCGAGCTTCATGGGACTCCCAGTTCCAGGGCTCGAGGAACCAGGATGGGAAGAGCACGATCCAGGTGATATGGGAGAGATGTCCAGTACGCAACCAGCCATCCGTTTCGCGATGAGATCGGGCATGTATACGCAGTCGACACCGATCTGAGAGCACCGAACGCATGTAGTATGGCCAGAACACTTCTTCTTCCGGAAACGACAGTATTCGCAAGATTTCCGCCGGTTTCCATCGGGCCAGCGACCAGTGTTGTCATAGCGCAAAAGATCTGGCAAGCCTGGGAGAGGCGGGGGAGCTGACGCAGACCGCGCGTTGTACACGCTAGAGTGGTGAAGGAGAGGGGGGAGGGGAGAGGAACCATCCGGGGAAGGCCAATCGAGTCTGAAGCGAGTCTGAGACCAAGGTGGGGGGCTGCGACCGTTGCTGGGAAAACCAGAGGGGAGGGTATCCGAAGGAGCCACTCGAGATGGTGCTCTTGAATAACGCTCCTGATACCCGAGCAAGATATTCGTGCCCTCGTAATCCTCCTTGGGATCAGATTTGGGCTCCGTTGGGAAATCGAATCCGCGCTCCTCCCGCAAACACCGGACGCCGAGAGGCGGATGCCCCAAGAGTGGCCCAAGATCCAAAACATGCTCGTACCCTTCTCGTTTCATGGGGCGCGCCTGTCTGAGAATGCGAATGTTCATCTGTCGTTGTCGCCTGCAGGTAGGTTGGAAAAGATGCGGTTCCTCGGTAGTTTGTGAGATAGAGTGCCTTTCATCCATCCGGCGGATCGTGCAGCGGCGGACGACCGGTTGGTCGAAATGAGGGTCAAGAGCAGACGACGTCGGAAACCGCCGATGATAGAGTTTACGAGGCGGATGATCAACGTCGGTGCGGAATTGAGATGCAAAAAAAAAAACGTTGGCGCGGAACCAAAGGGATACAACGCTGGTCGCTCCTACGTGCGTTTCGTTTTCTACGCATGACAACTTACGAGGTGGTAATTGCCCCGAGAAAGGGTTTAACCGGGGGACGCCAACTCTCTTCCGTTTCCATTGCTGCAAGCAACCTCACCGGAAATTCCAGGAACGGTGGGCTGCTTCTATTCATCCAACAATCAAGAAACTCCGGCATCGATTGAAGGCTATATATCTATGTATCTTGCATGGAATGGTGTGACGGACTGTAGGAAGGAACAGCCAACAATGTTGATTGAAAGGACTGAATGGGTCAGGGTGAACATATACACGAGATACTGCACCAAAGGGATGGCGTCCGCCGTTGGCACATGAATACAGATTGGGGTCAAGATCAGCATGATTCCTGTGGTGACCGTTACTGCGAAGATACGCCATCAAATCGGCTGCCATCTGTACGCTCCCTCGGACCAACGTAGGGAGCGCACGGTCCCCCACCTCGATCACGGGGATTCGTTGGGACAATGTGAAAAAAATCGGGTGTCCTCAAGGCATCGGACATGAAACAACCGTCAGAGGGATGTCTTCCTCGGTGGGCAACACGGTGTCTTCGTCGGACAATTGAGCGAATCGCGCACCGTTCGAACGTTTTGGTGTGCGGTCCCCCGGATTCGGAGCCTGTGTCGTACCCGTGAGCGACCATCCGGCCTCTGAGGTGTCCGCCGCTTTTTTTAATGAAAGCATCAGTCGGCCGATCATTATGGGGAGGTACCTGAGGGAAGAATTGGTTCGGTGAGCGTCTCATAAGTGCATCCACTGGACGGTCGGTACGTACACGTGGTTTCCACTAAGTATCGACGTTACGCAAGTGGAGTGGTGAGTGTATATTCGTTGGTAGACTTCAAATCTAGCGCTTACACGGCCGGCAAGAGTTGAAGGTTTGGCTGGAGAAATTTCAGCATCGTCCTGGCACAGACAATAGAGATAGTTACCCTCGCCAATAGTAACGTCATCTCGAGCACGAAATGGGATGTAAAGATAACCAGGAAATATACGGTCGAGTCTTGAACAATCGTCCGAAAGATACTTGGCATCTTGAAGTCCTTGAGTCCGGACTTGGCCGCAAGGACAACGATCACCAGAAACGTCAGAAAGTCTATCGTTGCGTCGGTGACGGAGCTAAGATAGAAGGGCATTTCGGAAAAAGCGAACCATAAAGGAGTGAGATGGCTGTGTAGGCAATTTCCACCTTCCGATGTCTGGCGAGGAGGCATAGTTTGTATGCCGTAAGGTGGATAGGGGGGAACTGTTGCGCTGAGTTTTTAACGGTCAATGGACATCAACACCAAAAGCCCAGAGCATAAAGACTCGCAGACATAGATACCATACCTGGGGTATTCGCAGCCAACGTTGTCAGGTATATCCCTAACGCAAACTGAGGGACAGTTATGCATACGAAGAAACCTGTAATGATTGTGTTTTTCATCGTGATGGCGTAGATCCTGCAGCCCCGTCAAGATATAGAGGCATCAGGTGGAGAATGATACGCGCCGGAGATGGAGCCACTCCGTACCTTGTGTTCAAAACGATTTGAGCACTCACCGTGCACCAAACAAAGAAAGCCATCTCGATGAACGCGGTCATCGTGCACCTTCGGGCATCAAATCGATCCCAAGATAGAACAGGGATTGGGGACATCGTGGAAAGTGGGTGTGAGCGTCCATTGGTCACCAATCTGATATTCACATACATCTACAAACGGGGATGAAAACCAGTCAGACGCCCGGCCAATGGTCAAACGAAGGCAAGAGCCTTCACCTTATAGGTGTATGACCACGAGTAGTTTGCTGTGATGGAACGTCTTGGGTGAGTAGGTCTTGAACGTTGCTTGTAACACATACCCACGAAAACCCATATCATATACACCATTGGTAGATACCTGTTCTGCGCAGGGTGTGAGTCTGAGGGTTAATTAAACTTGGGATGGAGGCACCAGAAAAAATATCGCGAATACTTCGGGTGACTAAATACAGTGAACAGAGCGCTCGGAACATGGGCAACACACCCCATGACTTTTTCCCATTCCACGCATACCGCACCTAGGCGAGGTCAACAGGGGTACTTCCCATGCGAGTAGAACACAGACCTCGTCCCGAAGGGTAAGAAAATAGTCGTAGAACAGGAGGGTCGCAAGCGCCACCGCGTAGTACTGCAAATCCGGGTCTCATTTGAGCCTGGGGCCACGGACACAGCCTCAGAACTGCGGTTTACCTTTACCGAAGTGCTAATCCAGGATGGGTCAGAGAACGCAGCCACAAAGGGGAGTCAAAAGGGACGTACATATCGTGTCCGCCCTGAATGAGTTCGTCCAGCAGCACCGAAGACATCGAGGTTCTGGGCAGCCAGACAGAGACGGGAATCTTCCGTAGGATCCAAGAAAATATTAACCAAGTGCACCCATCAGCTTTGTACGTGTTTGTCTGATTGTCTGATTGGGGGTGCTCCTTGTATCGCCGCCAGCCCGTGGGATCCATGGTGGAAACACCCCCACCTCGGCCATCTGTTTATCCGGTTGGGCTTCGAGCAACGGCTGTTATCGTTAATGTCCGCCAGGGGGACAAGCCGCACGCCGGGGGCCCGACGGAGCTTGTTGCCACCTTGTATATTGCATCGAGCCAGAACAGATTCTCCAGTGGCTGAGGCCTGAGGCCTGAGGGATTTGAGTCCGCGATCCTGGAAACGCGCTTGACTTGTGCTCGATATTCAAAGTCCGCTGATGCCCAAAATCGCCGTGCCTCACTCAGAACGATAGCGCTCAGTTTTGTCATCGACGGTGGGCCTGCAATCCATTCCTCGCCACTGCCACCAGTGGAGTTTTGGTTCTGAGCACAAGGAACTGAGCACGACCTAAGGTGTATCCCAAACGGTCGTGACTCGTCGGATGGATGATCCAAGCTCACTTGAGTAGGTGACGTAAAAGGGAATGGAACCCCCCTAGCATTTGGAATCAGGTGAGATGACACGATGGTGTTGCACGGGTACAGTTCTAAACAATGGGGAACCAAACGGAAGCGAAGCACGAGATTGCGGGACGCCACCAAGACGAGGCCAGGTGAAAGACCATCACAACTTACACGGAGTGAGGGATAGTGTCAGAGACGGAGGCGTTGGCTCCGCCACCTTCGCTCGCGCCGCCGGTCCCCCTCGATTGTTTCGCCCAACGTAAGCCACAGGCGTTGCAAAGTGTCTTGGGCCCGAGCGGACCCTAAATGGCAAATTCCATCGGAAAATCGGGCAAACGCTCGAAGTGAAGACGAACCTTCCTCCATTCGGGCGAGTCTGTCCTCCCACACGTCACGCAAACGCGTTGCGACTCCGATGAAGCCTGTTTCTTGGTCTGGAATACATGGTGTCAGGTATCCATCGCGGTGCCAGCTGTTACCGAGCGGCGTACTTTTTTCTTGGCAGGCTCGTCCTGTTCGTCCTCCTGGAGACCGGCGGCATCGAAGTTGCGCGTGGTGAGACTGGGATCTGGAACCGCTGGTGGCCGCGGATCGACAGGCGGCTGGAGCAAGGATGACGTAGCGAGTGACGGATTGCTTCCGAAATCTGATGGGAGGGTCGCCAATGCGGAAGCCATCGCGGTTGAAGGGGTCTGCATGAATGGTGCCTTTTGAACCCTGAGTTCGTGTATGCGATGCTGTAACCGCTGGTTCTCCATCTTCAGCTCGAGGAACGAGTTCAGCCTTGGTGCCATGCCGCACGTGAGCGGAATGCGAGGCAGCCGTATCATTGAATGATGCACTCACATCGCCGTATTCCTGCTCGGGTACGTCTTTGCGGTGGCGAAGAAGCATTTGCATGAGTCATCGCCCTCTATGAAGTGGGGGTACCCGATAACTTCGAACAACACCTCCGTCGCCCTTGGCGCGGCCTCAGAGGAACTGGAGGAAGAGGGTGGCGACGGAGCATCGGGTTTCGTTTGCATCCTAACGTAGGATTGCATATCGGAGTTGTCCCTGATGGATTCCTCAAAGTTTTTCTTGAACGTTTCGCGGTCGTCGACTGAGGAGACAATCCGACGGCGTATTACAGAGGGATAAGACTTTACACCGGCCGCATTCACGCACCATTCACAAGGTCAAGAAATTCGGTATCAATCAGATCCTCGTCCCTCCATCCGAGAAGTTCCTTGACGGCTGCGCTGCAATAGAGGATTTGGCATCGTGGCGAGAGGATGAGGATGATGGCTTCAGTAAGTTCGGTGATAAGTAAGTCGGCCCAGCGTTTTCGCTTGGTGAATTCGAAGGTAGGTGAAGGAAAAGAGGAGGGTGGACAGAGTTGGGAAGACGTCTGTGCCTGCATGAATATCGTGGGTGGGGACAGGGATTTAGGTTGGCCTTCCGCCTTTACTTATGTACGTATTGGTCGAATCGATGTCGCCGACTTGATTTCCCACGGCTGCTCATCCTCGGATCGAATGAACATCACACCCAGGTATGCCACGGGTGCTCGCCCGAAACGACAGCCGGGAACGCTCCGTATCCCCTTACACTTGGGCGAAACACGACCGGACTGTTCGTTCTCAATCAGCCACTAAAATTCGTCGGGATCGGCGATCACGTTCAAGCGTAACACATGAGATGTATGGAGGATAGCAATACTATATTTATTGTGGAAGGGGATGAACTTTAAAGTGAGACTGATATGAATTGGGTGGCCGCATCTCACTCCGATGCAGGTCCAGATGGGGTAGCCGGGTTTGGCGGGCCTACGAACCACGGGTGATTCAGGAGGTCCGACACGCCCGGTCGCCGTAGTGGGTCAACGATGAGAACCTGCTGGAGCAATGCGGCCAATCCAGGTGCGTCGTCGACCTCCGAGGCCGACTGGACGTTCTGTTCGAAGGAGGTGTCCCGAGCGCCGGTGACATACGATGCTCCTGTGGACTCCATTAAAATGCAAGAACCTTCCGCGGGTGAGCGTACGCACCTAGCGAGTCTATCCATTCCTCTGGGGGTGGTCCAAGGAGGGTCGTCAGTTCACACAGCGCCGTCACATCGTCGTGCGTATACCAGCCTATCAGAGAACTCGATGTGGCGAGCTCATAGATCTTTTAGTGATGTCAGTCTCGCATCGCTTTGTCGATTTCGTAGAAGCGCACCAGACACCCTATCGACCAAATGTCTACTTGCGTCCCAAATTCGACCCTGAGCAACGTCGAGAGACGGTTGAAGATCGCCTCCGGCGCCCGGACTTGCAACGGAATGCGTAGGTATTGAGGGCCCTCGGCACTGAAAAAAGCTACGGGATCTTAACGCTTTAGGACACAATCGAGGCCATCGGAACGAACCTTCTCCTAGGTCGACTATCTTTACACGGAGGTCGTCTTGCTTCACACACTCCACTAGACTCCCGGGGATAACCAGGTATCTGGGGTGTGAATCTGCCTGACGCAGCTGATCTCGAGTGATCACTGGTACACATCGTGGCACGCCCAAGGCCATCATCGCTTGTTCCTCGGGTTTTCCGTCAAGACTGGGGATCTCGAACGCGATGTTCCCTTTGTGCAGATCTAGATTACGCCTGTGAGTTGTTAACCGACGCACAGGACGGCATTTTACTGACCCGCATGAACCACCCCGCAATCATGGAGAAAAGAGATCCCGAGCGCGACTTGATGCATGAGGGACTTGATCGCTTGTTGGATCACGTTTGGTTCTTCGTTGAACATGGCCTCAAGGTGAGGCCCAACGACTTGCAACACCAACACGTCATGTTCTCCGTTTGGGCCCCGCACCTTGAAACGGTCCAAGAGAGCGAGGACGCGATCAGATCCAGGGTGTGTCCCTGATCTGGAAGTGAGATGATCATGGATCTTGATCTCGTTGTTGGTAAGTTCAGCGATAGCGAACTTGAGAGCGACATATCGGCTGAATGACGGAGGTATTGTTAGCGACTGCTGCCGAAACAATAAACCGGAATTCGTGACCGCGATAACTCACGTCTGAGTGGCCGATTCGAGGTCGCGTGCGAGCCAAACAGTGGAATAGGCACCGAATCCAAGCTTATGGATCACCCTGTACTTCTGGCCGTAGACGTCCCCGAGGTGTACTGGGTGGTATCCTCCGGGTCGATACCCATGTGGACCCTCTATCTCCGGGCCAGAGAAGTAAAAGTCGTGGGGCGTGAGGGGTTCCGTCGACATCGAAACTCCGGGATGGTACGTGCACCAGTGAAAGAGCGGTGGGCGAGTGAAGAGGAGTGTTCACAGGGTTTCCGAAGAATACCTTGAACGCGTTGGAGGGGCCGTGCAGCACACGCGGTAGACGCGAGAGTTCGATGGAGTCCAGAGGCGGCCAGTCGAAGAAAACTGTAGGAAGGGTTCGCCGTTGACCGGTTAGTATTTATCGATTGGCCGTGGGGACGCCGAGAGACCAACAACAGATGCCCGCATTTTATAGGCTTTCCCTTGCAGCTTTCATTGCTGCAACCCGAGCACATCGAAACGACCCTGGACGCACGGCGGACACCATCCCCCACCTCTTGACAAACCGTCCGTCTCTCTCCCTCGTTGCTCAGTGGCACATTACCTGCCTGGTAACTTTGGGCCTTCCTCGTGCAGCCTCCTATCCAATCACCCCCCCATGTCAGCGAGGGTGACTCGAAGCATACCCGCTCACGTTCGTGACGATGAGTGGAGTTGTAGTGTAGAAGCGAAGATCGCAGTTTGACGTTCTGTCGCCCGCGATTAATCGGGGACAGATGGGTTTCATGATTGTCACCCCCCGGTCCCTGAGGATTTCCCCAGGCGTGTCAAATCCAGGCTTTCCGACACAACCGTTGGGCCCAGAACGGGTCTGGCGGTTCGTCGCTGACGTTGTCACCTTGGAACGTCCTCGTTCGTTTTTCCTACTTAAACCAGCCGGACAGACCAGAACTTACCTCACATCCTGCTCTCTTCCCCCCCAGGCCTCAGCCGCTTCTCCCCTTATCTTCAGAAGCATCCCCCAGATCAATGGCTACAACGACCTCAACGTGCGGCTGGGTCTACCTCCCGAAATGTAAACGACGCTGCTGGTTCGCTCACCTTCCCGCCCCTGAGGAGATCCGAAATTACGTCGCGATTATGGACGACTTCGGTGTCGACCTCGAAAGGCGTGGTCATAGGTTCCAGCACCTCATGATGTGGTAAGCTCACACAATGTTTCATCTCAATCAACCTCGTTGTTCAGTGCTCAACACTTCCTGGTTCACGCTCAACAGGGAACTAGGTCATAAAACCACGAAGGGGTCAACACCTTTCATGCCGGCCGACACGACATATCACATCACCGCCCTGGCGTCTGCTGATATGACGGTTGGCCGGTTCCGGGCGTTCGCCGCCCATATCTACGTCAGTGGAGCCATCCCGCGAGCAAGGTACTCCTGCTTCTCCTCGACGTACATCGCCATCAGGCGGGGTAGTAGAGAGAAGAGGGTTGTGGACACGTCCAAGCCTCTACCTCTGGCAGTGGCGTCCTACCGGGTTCCACCACCCCGGGTGTGCTGACCATCATATAACTCTCTTCCGTTATCGGTAAGCCCGTCGCACGTTTTCCTCTCGTCAAGGTCATCTTAACCGTCGTTGTAGATTCACGGGGCGTCCCACATTTACGTAGCCTCCATTTCTTCCCCGCATCCTACTCGGCTTATGTTTCGGGTTCACCGTCACACGTGTGATGTTTTTAATATCCCCGCCTTCTACTAATCCATGCGGTCGGTGGACTCTCATGTAAATGCTGTACTACGATTTCCTTTCCTGTTCGGT
>Ga0307516_10006661_pt1 | contig 13500 bp, 11 predicted proteins | sample 19_EM_MG_FD_203310 | JGI IMG/M metagenome (GOLD analysis project Ga0307516, IMG submission 203310) | Populus trichocarpa ectomycorrhiza microbial communities from riparian zone in the Pacific Northwest, United States - 19_EM | ecosystem: Host-associated > Plants > Roots > Unclassified | place... | reverse complement strand
CGGCGGCCGGCCGCCGACGAAGCTTCCCGCCAGATCGAGCAGGGTCTCGGTTTGGGCGCGCGTGAGCACAATTTCCCCACGAATATCGGCATGATCTGCCTCAAAGCTGCCCTTCTGAATGAACTTTTTTTGGCTGGAGCCGAACATGATCGACCCGAGCATCCCGAGGTCCACCGAGGTCGCGGCGATGAGAGCGGCGGTGAGCGCTTGAGCGTCGCTCGACGCCAGCGACTCGCTTTCGTCCTGCGCTAAGATATCGATGCTGACGCCGCCATCGGGCATGGGCGCAAGCCGCAGCGATGCAGACTTGATAGACTTGGGGATCGCGACCGGCAAGCCCAAGAAGGCGCGCCACGGCGTCGCCAGGTAAGCGACGGCGATCTCGTCGTCTTTGGGTCCGGGCAGATTGACGCGCTTGAACTTCTTGGCAGCCTCGAGCGCTTCTGGCGGCGTCACGATCAGGAGTTTGGACGACCGTAGGACGAAGGCTCGCTCACCGCGATCGGCGTGCGCGTGAGCGACCGGGACCGGGCCCTCATCCCAGCTGCCCTCGGGATCTCGCGCTACCAGAGTGTCGATGGCCGCGCGCACGCGTTCCTGCGGAATGTTGAACTGCAGCAGCGCCACGACGCCACGCGAATCCCTCAATTGCGAGCCCACCAGCATCATGCGATCGATATCTCGCACCGGGTCAATCGCAGTGGGCCCGAAGAAGTCGCGCCACTGATAGACGCTTCGCAAGAGCGGCCCAACGCGACCGCCAAGCGGATGCTGCCGCACTCGCTCATTGAAGATGACGACCCTCACGTTGGCGTTCGGGTCGACGACCTTCTTATCGCCGATGCCAGCCACGGGGTCGCCAATCCCCTCGCCTGGGCGACGCGTGGGACCCGCATCGCCGGGGCCGGCGTCCGCGGCGCCCGCGTCGCTGGACTTCGAGGCGTCGGGCGCACCGGCGTCGGCCGCCTCCGCATCGGCGCCAGCGTCGGGCAGAGGCTTGGGCTTGGGCTTCGGCTTGGGTTTCTCGAGCGGGGCGTCGGGCTCCTTGGGCAGCGCCGCCGCGGTTTCGCCCGACGCCTCCGGATCCTTGCCAGCCGGTGGCTCGGCGGCCTTGCTAGCCGAAGGGCCGTCGTCGTCCAAAATGTCGACCGGGATCTCGGTGATCGGCGGCGCGTTGGGTACGTCTGGTTCCGTGTTCAAGAACCGGACTAGCCCGAGAAAACCCATGATTGGGGTGAGCGGGGCGTGGAGGACGACGGCCAAGGCGAAAAAGCGGCCCAGCCGCCCGGGCGTCGTGTCGAGTTGCACGCGCCGGCGCGTCCGTCGTTCCACGCTACAGACCATAGCCTCAGACGAAGACCCGCGCGAATTCGGCCCTTTGGCCCTTGGCACACCAGTCGCAACTACGGCCATGCCATGCTCGCGCCGAGAATTGGCTCGCGCGGCCTGACTGTGGAAAGACACGGATTCAAGTGAAAGTTTCGACCGCCCGATTCCTCACCGGCAGCAGCCTCGCGCTCGTCCTCGGCGCGCTCGCCTGCGAGAAACAGCCGCCGCCCGGCGCCCGCGACGAGCCTGAAGCGCCCGAACGTTCGGAAGCGCCGCGCGCTGGCACGCCGATCTTGCCTCGTGAGCTCGCGCCGCCCGCGCCGAGCACACGCCGCTCGACGCCCGCGCCCTCGGCAGTCGCCACGCCCGCTGCACCCGACGCTCCGTACACGGGTCCATGGTTTGCGGTCACCTCCCCAGCCGCCGGCGTCTACAGCGACACCTCCTTCGAGCGAAACAAGAAGATCGGCTTCCTGCGCAGCGGCGGGCGCACCCCGGTCGACCCCGACAAGCTCGAGAAAAAGAACTGCAGCGGCGGCTGGTACAAGGTGCGAAGCGGCGGCTTCGTGTGCGGCAACTACGGCACGACGGATCTATCGAATCCCGACGTGAAATTTGCGACCTCGCAGCCGAACCTGAAAGAGATTCTTCCCTACCCCTACGCGCGCAACGCCAAGAACGGCACCCCGCTCTACAAGACCGTTCCTTCGCGCGAGCAGATGGAGCGTTACGAGCCGTACCTGAAAGAGAAGGACGGCGATAAGGACAAGGACAAGGACAGAGACAAAGAGGCCTCCGCCAAAGCGGCGACGGATCGCCCGGTCGCCGACAAGACCGAGACCGCGGTACCGATCGCGGCCGCTGACGCTGGCACGACGCTCTTACCCGCGCCCGCCGCGCAAGATCCCGAGCCCGACAAGCCTTGGTGGCAGCAAGACGACATCAAAGATCACCTGCACGAATTCAAGCTCGACGAGCTGAGCAAAGATTCGGACGACATTCTCGCCAAGCGCATGGTTTCGGGCTTTTACGTCGCGATCGACAAGACGTTCCGCTGGAACGGGCGCAGTTGGTACAAGACCACCAAGGGCCTGGTCACCCCGTCCGACCGCATGTGGCAGACGTCGGGTTCGAGCTTCAAGGGAGCGGAGCTCGACGGCACGACCCTGAAATTGCCGATGGCTTGGGTCTACGGCGGCAACAAGAGCGCCGGCACTTTCACGATCGATACCGACGCGAATACGATCAAGAACGCGAAATCGATCGACCGCTTCGTGCCCATTCCGCTGACCGGCAAGACGCTGGAGTTTCAGGGCAAGGAGTACGCTGAGCTCAGCGACGGCACGTTCATCAAAAAATCGCAGGTGCGTATCACCGAGCCGGGGCCGCCGCCGCAGGGCCTGGCCGAAAACGAGCGCTACATCGACGTCGACCTGAGCTCACAGACCCTGGTCGCGTTCGAGGGCGCGCGCCCCGTCTACGCGACGCTCATTTCGAGCGGCAAGTTCTCGAAGATCAAGGACAAGGATCACAGCACCCCGACGGGTGAGTGGCGGATCCGCGAAAAGCACATCACGACGACCATGGACGGCGACGGCACCGCGGCCGGAGATTTGCCGTACAGCATCGAAGACGTGCCGTTCGTGCAGTACTATTTCCGGTCGTTCGCGCTGCACGCCGCGTTTTGGCATTCCAATTTCGGGGTGCAGATGAGCCACGGCTGCGTGAACCTCTCGCCGCTCGACGCCAAGTGGCTGTTTTTCTTCACGGGCCCCAATCTGCCCGAAGGTTTCCACGGCGTGTGGGCGAGCGAAGCTGCCGCCGGCACGCGGGTTATCATCCACGACTGAGACGCGACTCCAGGAGGGCGTACGTACGTTTGGGGTTGGGGCCCCAAACAGCACGCGACAGCGGTTGGGGCCCCAAACAGCACGCGACAGCGGTTGGGGCCCCAAACAGCACGCGACAGCCGTCCACGACTGAGCCAAAACGCGAGTTTTCGGTTGACCGTGCGGCCCGGGCACGTCAATAGCTGGGCCAGAACATGGACCAATTCTCGGCCCACCTCGACCGCGGTTGGGATCTCGTGCAGCGCGGCGACCCGCGCGGCGCAGAGCTGTCCGCCCGTCGCGCGCTCGAGATCGACGCCCAGTCGCCCGAGGCCTACAACTTGCTGGGCTACGTCGCAGCCTTGAAGGGTGAGTTCGAAGAAGCCGTCGAGCACTACCGCCAAGCCATCGCCCTCGACGACACCTACCTCGAGGCCATGCTCAACGCCGCCGAAGTTTACGTGCACCCGCTAGCCGACTTCGACGAAGCCATTCGGTTGTGTGAGCTGTCGCTCGATCTCGCCGAAACCGACGACGAAGTCGTCGACGCCTTGCTACTCATGTTCGACGCCTTGCTCGGCAAGGGCGAGGTCGACCGCGCTACCGAGCTCTCGCATCGCTTCCCCGCAGGGCCCTTCGACAACCCGCAGCACACCTTCTTGGTGGGTCGCGCGTTGTACGAGGTCGGCAATTTGGAAAACGCCTCGCCGCTGATCGAGGAGTCAGTGAAGCGTTCGCCGAAGAACGCCGAGGCCTGGTACTACTTGGGCCTCGTGCGCGACGAGCGCGGCGAAACGCAGGCTGCCACAGAAGCTTTCTTGCGTTCGCGCGACTTGGATATGACGCAACCTTCGGCGCCGCCCGTGCTCTCGCGCGAGACATTCGAGCTTACCGCCAAACGCGCGCTCGCCGCGCTTTCGCCGATGCTGCGAGCCTACGTCCGCGAGCAAGAGGTGTACGCCGCCGACGCCCCGGGCGTCGAAGTCGTGGTCGATGGCGTCGACCCCCGGGCGCTCTTGCTGATCGATGCAGTCGGCAACGAGGGCCAGCCCAGCTCGGTCAGCGCGCGCGTGTTCGTCTATCAACGGAACGTCGAGCGACTGGCCGCGTCGATCGAGCAGATCGAGGCAGAGATCCGCGGCGCCCTGGAGCGCGAAATCACCGCCACGTTCATCGAGTCGCAGCGCACCGATTCGTCGTCTCCGGGCACGCTGAACTAGCGCGACGCAATTCTCCCCGCCCGGCAGTTTCGCCACGGAAAAGCCCGGGTACCGGACCAACTTTGTGCTCGCAATCGGCGAAGCGACGTCGGCATTCGACTTGCACTGCTCGGGCGCAAGATGCGCGCTTTTGTTTGTGCCTGTGGCACCCCGATCTTCTTCGATAACACCCGCTGTTTGAGCTGCGGACGCGGCTTGGGATTCATGCCCGAGCTGCTGGATCTGGCGGCATTCCCGGCCGACCAAGGCGAGCTCATCAAGACGCCCCACGGCGAGTATCGTAAGTGCCGGAACTACACTGAGGAGGGCGTGTGCAATTGGCTCGTGCGTACCGATAGCGGCTCGGAGCTCTGCCAGGCCTGTCGCTTGAACCGAGTCATTCCCAACCTTGGCGAGCCAGAAAACCGCATGCGTTGGCAAGAGGTCGAGCTGGCGAAGCGGCGTCTCGTCTACGGCCTCGACGCCCTGGGACTGCCGGTCCGTTCCAAGCTCGATGACGCGGAGCGCGGTCTGTCCTTCGATATCAAGCAGACAGTCGACGACGAGCGCGTGCTGACCGGTCACGCCGACGGGTTCATCACCCTCAATCTCGACGAGGCCGACGCGCCCGAGCGCGAGAAAATGCGGGTCGCGATGAAGGAGCGCTACCGCACGCTGCTCGGCCACTTTCGCCACGAGATTGGCCACTATTTTTGGGATCAACTGCTGGCGAACAGCGAGCGACTGCCAGCCTTTCGGGCGTTGTTCGGCGACGAACGCGCCGACTACGCCAAGGCGCTCAAGCAGCAGTACGCAGCTCCGCCCGACCCCAACTACGCGGCGCGCTTCATCAGTGCCTACGCAGCATCACATCCGTGGGAGGATTTCGCCGAGACCTTCGCGCACTACCTGCACATGGTCGACACGCTCGAAACCGCCGCCAGCTACGGCATCGCCACGGGCGCCAACGCAGCCGACACGGAGGCCAGCCCGGACCCCTTCGAGCGGCTTGCGGCTCAGTGGTTCCGCTTGACGGTGGTGCTCAACGCACTGAACCGCAGCATGGGCCTAGCCGATGCCTACCCTTTTGCGATCGCGCCGCCAGTGAAGGAAAAGCTACGCTACGTGCACGACTTGATTCAGGCCGCGCGGCGCGCAAGCTCGGAAGCGACGTTCTCGAGCAGCACACGGGCTGGACCGGGCACGAGCGAGCTCAGCGCTTCGACCGCGGTTTGAGTGTACTGACCGGCACGACGCCGCACTTCCTCGCAGGCACCGGTTTCGATCACGGCTTGGCTGACGAATTGCACCGGTTCACGATCGCCCGCGTGAATCCGTCGCAGCGAGTGTGCCAGCTCGGGGCGGCGCGCGACTGCCAGCACCAGCGGTAGCGTCAACTTTCCCTCGCGCAGATCTGCCAGCAACGATTTGCCGCTGTGCTCACCCGAGTAGTCGAGCACGTCGTCGACGAGTTGAAACGCAATGCCGAGACGCTCCCCGAAACCGCTCAGCCGCTCTTGATCGGCGGGGCTGGCGCCGGCCACTCGCGCGCCGTTGCGCGTGGCCCAGCTGAACAGCGACGCCGTCTTGTCGCGCAGAATTCGCTCGTAGGTGGCCTCGGTGACGTCGAGCTCGCTGCGACCGCGGAGCTGCACGATCTCGCCTTCGACCAGACGCCGTAGCGTCGAAATCAGATCCGGCATTGCCTGCGGAGCGTGCTTCGACGTGCGGTCGAGCGCGTTGACGAGCAACAGATCGCCCGCCAGCACGCTCACCCCGTTGCCCCATGCCAGCCGCGCCGTGGGCGCGCCCCGGCGCTCCATGCCTTCGTCGATGACGTCGTCATGGAGCAGCGTCGCGGAATGCACGAGCTCCGAGACCACGGCCAGCTGCCGAGCCTCGTCATTGATGCCGTCGAAGCAGGCCGCGCTCAGCAAGAGCGCTATCGGGCGCACGCGCTTGCCGCCACGAGCCACCAGGTGCTTGGCCGCGTCGATTCCGGGCGTCGGTCCGTCCGCAACCGCACCTGCCAGCGCACCCTCAATCCATCTCAGGTCGTCCGACAGGAGCTCCTGGACGTTCTGGATCCGGCGCTCTAGCCGGACGTCCGACGCGTGGGCCGCGGCAGCCGCACCCAACGTATGGACACTCTGCTCCAGGCCCAAAGAGGAACCATCTTCGAGTTTCTGAGGTTTCAAATTCTTGTGAAACCAGTATGGAGTAGGCCGCTCTGGAGGTCAACGAGGGGTTTGACGGGGGCGCGGGCTTCCGGCACAAGGCGGCTAGATGGCCAGGGTCCCCCGTTCCGCACTATCGCCGCTCGAGCGGCGTCGGCTAGCAGGCCGACGAGCGGGAATCGCCATCTTCAGCGCTATCTTCGCCGGTGCAACACTGGTTTGGACCTTCCAAATCTTATCGAGCGTCTGGGGTAGCGCGCCGCCCAGCCCGGCCGGATGTGCGGGGGGCACCGCGAGCCTGGAGCGCGCGGTCGCGCGCGCCCGCAGCGCTTATGCACTTTTGTCCGGTAACGAGGACGAACGAACCGCCGTAGCTCGTTACCGGAATGCGCTCGAGCCGGAATGGGCGCAGAGCAAAGCGGTCGAAGCCGCCTGCCGAGATGACCAGGCCGGGCGAAAGCGGCTGAAAGACGTAATCGCTCTGCGCTATGCCGAAGAGCACGCCGTGAGGTATGAGTCCCTCGGCCTTGCGCCGCTTCGGCGCCGACTCCAGGGGACCAGCGCGTCCCCACCGAACGAACTTATCCGATGAGCCAGCCTGCGGAAGACTCCCCGCCAGTCACTTTCGACGCCCTGCCCTTGACCAGCGATGTGCGTAAAGCCATCGACGAGCTGGGCTACACGCATCCGACGCCCGTGCAGCGAGCGGTGTTCGAAATCGCCGCACGCGGGCGCGATCTCGTCGTGCAAGCACGCACCGGCACCGGCAAGACGGCGGCTTTCGGAATGCCGCTGATCGACAGCCTAGTCAAAACCAACCGGCCTGTCGTGCAGGCCATGATTCTGTGCCCGACGCGCGAGCTGGCCCTGCAGATCACGCGCGAGCTCACGGCGATCGCCAAGCATCGCGGCACCAAGGTGGTGGCCGTGTACGGCGGTGCCCCGATGGGCAAGCAGATCGAACAGCTCAAAGACGGCGCCCAAATTCTGGTGGGCACGCCCGGTCGCGTTCTGGACCATTTGCGGCGCGGCACGCTGGACACCAAGGCCTGCAAAGCGTTCGTGCTCGACGAGAGCGACGAGATGCTGTCGATGGGCTTTCTGCCTCAGATTAGCGAAATTTGGAGCTACCTGCCGGAGCAACGTCAGGTGCTGTTATTCAGCGCCACGCTGCCGCCGGACGTCAAGCGCGTAGCAGAGACGCGGCTCAAGAATCCCGAGTACGTCACGCTCAGCGGCGACAACATCGGTGCGCTCTCAATCCTGCACTTCGTCTACATGACGCTGACGGACAAGCTCGCCGAGCTGATCGCCGTCATCGAAACCGAAAATCCGGAGAGCGCAATCATCTTCTCCAACACGCGCGACGATACGAAGCGCGTGGCGGCGGGGCTTCAGGCGCAAGGCTATTCGGCAGACTGGCTCAACGCCGATCTGTCCCAGAACGAGCGCGAAGCGGTGATGGCGGCGACGCGCAAGGGTGAGTTGCGGTTCTTGGTGGCTACGGACGTGGCGGCGCGCGGCATCGACATCTCGCACCTCACGCACGTCATCAACTTCGATTTTCCGGATAGCGCGGAGAGCTACGTGCACCGCACCGGGCGCACCGGGCGCGCGGGCCGCACGGGCACGGCTATTTCGATGATCGAGCCGAGCAACATCGGCGGGCTGTACCTGCTGCGCTTGACCTATAAAATCCGCCCGATCGAGCGGCATTTGCCGTCGGCGAGGGAGCGCAAGACGCGCGCTGAAGCCGATGTCGTGCAGATGTTCGTAGAGGCAGCTCAGGCGCGCCCCATTCACGCTGAAGACTTGGCGCTCGCGCGGCGCCTGCTTACGCACGACGCTGGCGAACGCGTCGTGGCCACGCTGCTGCGCGATCATCTGGGTGCTCGGCCCGACGCGCCCGAAGAGGCAACCGCCGCGCGACGAGCGAAGGCACCCACGCCCGCCCCAGAGCCGGCGCCAGCGCCGGCACCGGCACCGGCACCCGCGGCACAGGCTCAACCTCAACCGCTGGCCGTGGAACGACGTCCCGAGCCGCCGCGCGATAACCGACCCCGTGACGACCGACCCCGCGAGGCCCGAGTCGAGCGACCCCGCGACGACCCACCCCGCGAGGCCCGAGTCGAGCGACCCCGCGACGACCCACCCCGCGAGCGACGCCCACAGCGGCTGCGCGAAGAACGGCCCTCCGAGCGGCGCGCCGAAGAACACCGCACGCTCGAGAGCGCGCGCCTCGACCTGCCGCCCCCGGTGCGCAAAGAACCTCCGCCGCCGGAAGTGGTACAGCCTTCGTCTCATCCGGAAGAGCTCGAGGGTGGCGAAACCATCCGCGAAATCTTCGTCAATGTCGGTCGTCGCGATGGGGCCAAACCGAGCGACTTCCAAATTTTGCTCGAGAAACACGGCATCACCGGCGAGGCTGACTACATCCGCGTCCGGCATAGCCATGCCTTCGTCGGGGTGCGCGGCGAATTGATCGAACGCGCCGTGGCAGCACTGAACGGCGCTCAGATCGCTGGGCAGACCGCCAGCGCCGAGCTCGCCCGCCGGCGCTGACGGCGTTTTCGACGCGGCGGGGGTTCCCGAGTCGCGACTGCAGAACTATTAGACGGCAGCCATGCTGAAGCGGTCCCTCGGTCTCTGCCTGCTCCTCGTAAGCCAAGCCGCGCTCGCCCAGCCGGCGCCGAAACCAGCGCCAGCTGCCCGGCGCCCTGCTGCGGCTCCCGCTGCCGCCCCGCCGGTCGCGGCCGAGCCCGCTCCGCCGCCTGCTGAGCCGGTGCTGCCGGAGGTGACCGACGACATGCTCGCGCCGGTCCCGCCCGCCACCAACGTGCTCCAAAACTGGCGCGACGCTTTGCGCCTGCTCCGCCAAAACTCCACGACCTTGCGCACCCTGCAAGCACAGCAAGACGTGGCGCGCGCACAAGCTCGCGAGGCGCTTGCTCCAGCACTACCGAGCCTGACCGGCAACGGCAGCGTGTCGCATCAGCTCTTGCGTGGCAACGCGCCAGTGCTCGACATCGACCAAACTTTGGCAGCCGTTAGGGCCAATCCGCAAACCGCCGGTGCCGTCTACGACATCGTCAAGGTTCCCGACCCAACCACCACCTGGCAGGCCGGGCTCAACCTGCGCATTCCGATCATCAACTTGCCCGCGTGGCACAATCGCGGCACCGCCCTGCAGCAGATTGAGGTCGCGCAGCTCAATTCCAAAGCCGCCGAACGGCTCTCGATCGCCGCCGCCGCCGATGCGGTGGTGACCACCGTGACCGCCGAACGACTGGCCGAGGTCAGCCGCGTATCCCTCGAGAGCGCGCTTTCGACCCTCGATTTGACCAAGCGGCGGGCCGCGTTGGGCGCCTCCAGCGCGATCGACGTGCTGCGCACCGAGCAAGAGGTTTCACTGTCGCGCGGCCAAGTCGTGTCCGCCAACGACGGCGTGCTTCGGGCGCGCGAAGATCTGGGCGCGGCGCTGGGTTCGTCCGAGCCTTTTGGCGTCACGCCCAGCATTCGGTTGGACGAGCTGGCCAACGACGCGAAGAGCACGTGCAAACCGGCAGACGTTTTTAGCCGCGCCGACGTGCGGGCCGCTACCGCGTCCGTTGCCGTCGCCAAGCGTAACGAAGAGGGAGTCTCGAAAACCTATTGGCCCACGGTCGATGCGGTTTCGAGCCTCACCTACTGGTCGCCCGTGTCAGGCATCAACAACGAGCACGTGACGTGGTCCGTGGGTGGGGTGCTCAGCTGGTCGCTTTACGACGGCGGGCTACGCTACGGCACGCGCGAAGAGCGCGCCGCCGAAACGCGCGTCGCGGCCGAACAGGTCACCGAGACGAAGCGCCAGGCGCGCCTGCAGGTCATGCAGGCGTTTCGCAGCGTGAGGGCATCGGAGGCGACGCTGATTGTCGCCGCCCGTACACGTGAGCTGGCGGCGGAAACCGCTCGGCTGACCAAAGTTTCTTACGTCAACGGCAGCGGCACGAGCTTCGACCTGGTCGATTCCGCGCGCAAGCTCCGCGAGGCCGAGCTCGACTACACCATCAAAGAGTTTGATGTGCTTCGCGCTAAGATTGCCGCTTTGCTCGCATTGGCCACTTGTGACGTGTAGCCGGACTCTTTGCTGGTCTTGGTTTTGTTTTGCGCTTCGCCGGGAGTGTCCTGCGAGTCTCGAAGACTGAGCTGCTGCTGCGCCGGCCTCGCCGGTCTTGTCCCAAGCGCGGTCTCTCAGGCGATCGTGATCTGATCTCGCCAAAGTCTTGAAGTGTGGTTCCATCCACTGGGGCCCCAGCCGTTCTTCGTCTATTCGCATCTGCTTCGGCATCACCGCCTCGCGACGCACCTTTGCTCGCCCGCTACTGCACCGGCCCCGCCGGTTTGTCCCAGGCGCGGTCTCCGGGGGCGATCGTGATCTGATAGCGCCAAAGTCTTGGATTCTCGTTCCATCCACTGGGGCCCCAGCCCCAGTGGGGCGCGTCAGTGGGCGGGGGTGATCGCAAACCCGCCAAATCGGCATCAAAAACCAGGAACAAAAGTTTCAGTCCGCGCGCTATGGTTCGCGCATGCGTTCCCGCGGGTTGATTGTCGGTGTTTGGGCCGTTACGGCCCTCACCTTCTTCGCCTTGATCCTGTTTGTGTTCCTGAAGGTGCCAGAGGCTCAACCCCAAGCGGGTGGCCTGGCCCAAAAGATTTTCTACTTTCACGTGCCGGCGGCCTACGCGCTCTATCTTTGCGGAGGCGTTTGCTTCATCGGCAGCGCGCTTTATCTAGCGGGGCCGACCGACGCGCGCGACGCCTGGGCCAAGGCTGGCGCCGAATGTGCGAGTGCCTTCGGCGGCATGGTCATGGTGAGTGGCCCGCTGTGGGCCAAAAAGGCCTGGGGCGTCTATTGGACCTGGGACCCACGCCTCACGTCGCTGCTGCTGAGCATTCTCATCTACGTGGCGATCGTGCTGGTACGAAACTTCATGGGCTCGGGCGACGCCGAACGGAAGTTCGCGGCGGCCTTCGGTATCTTGGGGACCGCCGTACTGCCCATCGTGCACTTCTCGGTGCAGCTGTGGGGCGGAAACCACCCGCGCGTGCTCAAGGCAAACGGCGGCGAAGGCATCAAAGATCCGGCCATGATCCAGGCTCTGCTCGGCGGCTTTTTCGCGATGACGCTTTTGGCGGCGCTTTTACTCACGCTGCGTGCAAACCTGGCCATCTCTCAGGCGCGCCTAGTTCGCGCCGAAGAGCTAGCCCCGGACACCAACGGTTGAATCATGCTGCAAGCTAGCCCCGCCCCCACTACCGCCGAAGGCCGCTCCCAAGAGTTTAGGCCCGTCACCGGCGGCCCGACCCAGACCAGCAGCGCCGAAGCGCTCTTGATCACCGCTTACGTGCTGATGTGGGCCATTTTGATGGGCTTCTTGTTCGCCACGTTTCGCCGCCAGGCGGCGGTCGACAAACGTCTGGGAGAGCTCGAACGCGCGCTGCCCAAGCGGCCCGACGCATGACGATCGAGCACGTCATCTTCATCCCCGGCGTGCTCTTGGTGGGTGTGATGGTCGGCTTCGTGCTCGGCGCCCGGGCCGTTCGGAATGAGCTGGGACGCGCCAAAGAACGCGCCAAGAAATAGCCGCGGCTTTGCGCTAGGCTCGTCGGGTTGACCGGCAGAGTGGCCGGCGCTTTTCGGGAGAGACAGCATGCTGAGCTTCGAGCCGTCGGATGAGCAAAAGGCGTTGATCGATACGGCGCGGCGGTTTGCGCGCGAACGCATCGCCCCTGTGGCGGCCGAATGCGATCGAGAGAGTCGCTTCCCGCGGGACGTGTTCGTCGCAGCGCACGAGCTCGGCCTCGTCAACGCGACGGTACCGCCCGAGTACGGCGGCGCCGGCTTTCCCGAGCTCGACAACGCCCTGATCGCCGAACAGCTAGCGTGGGGTTGCACGGGCATTCAAACCAGCCTGCTCGCGAACACGCTGGCACTCACGCCCATCAAGCTCGCCGGGAGCGAGGAGCAGAAGAAGAAGTACCTCGGCATGCTCACGGCTGAGCCGCTGTTCTGCAGCTATTGTACGACCGAACCAACGGGCGGCAGCGACGTCGCGGGCCTGCGCACGACCTTCAAAGCGGTCGGCGACGAGTACGTGCTGAACGGCGAGAAATGTTGGATCACCAACGCCAGCTTGGCCTCGTTCTATATCGTTTTCGCGACGAGCGATCCGAACAAGCGCCACAAGGGCATCGCCGCGTTCATCGTCGATCGCGAGCTAGCGGGCGTGAAGGTCGGCAAGCACGAAGACAAGATGGGACAGCGCGCCAGCGACACCGCCGCCGTGCACTTCGAAGAGGTGCGCGTCCCCAAAGCCAACATGCTGGCGCCCGAGGGCGAAGGCTTCAAGCTCGCCATGGAGACGTTCAACCAAACGCGGCCCGACATTGGCGCCATGGCCACCGGCTTGATGCAGCGCTGCCTCGACGAATCGGTCGCCTACGCCAAAGACCGCAAAGCCTTCGGGGTGGCGATCGCCGAGCACCAGCTGGTGCAAGCCATGCTCGCAGAGATGGCCATCGCCATCGAGGCCACGCGGCTTTTGTACCAGAAGGCCGCCTGGAACCTGGACAACGGCGTCCGTGATCCGATTGTCTCGAGCTACGCCAAGGCCTACGGAGCCGATCGCGCCATGCAAACGGCGATCGACGCCGTGCAGGTCTTCGGCGGCAACGGCTACGTGAAAGACTACCCCGTCGAAAAACTGATGCGCGACGCCAAGGTACTGCAAATCTACGAAGGCACGAGCCAAATCCAGCGCTTGGTCATCGCACGTAGCTTGATCAAGTAGCTTGGCGGCGTTGCGCTAGAAGAGGCCGGGCGGGCTCACGACCAAAGCTACTGGCGTGACATCGAGAAGGAACCGACGGGTGCCTTATCGTGGATGCGCCCGTCTGCAATGACGCTGGCCTCGACACGACCAGAAA
>Ga0307516_10006660_pt1 | contig 13501 bp, 7 predicted proteins | sample 19_EM_MG_FD_203310 | JGI IMG/M metagenome (GOLD analysis project Ga0307516, IMG submission 203310) | Populus trichocarpa ectomycorrhiza microbial communities from riparian zone in the Pacific Northwest, United States - 19_EM | ecosystem: Host-associated > Plants > Roots > Unclassified | place... | reverse complement strand
GAAGTGAACAGAACATTAACTCGGTTATATTAGTCAATTTTTAGGTTACTCACAGAACTCAGCTTGAAGATGTTTACATGGTATTGGGCAACAACCATCAGAACATAGGTGCAAGCAAATAGTCTTAGTTCTTAAGTTTTTACCTTGCTGATAGACTGGCAGTTCTTCCCCTTGACATTGACTGTTGCAGAAGCATCAGTAACTAATGGTTTATCTAGTAAAGTGCTAGGAAGTACAGATAGAGTCTGATCTACTTCGTTCTGTTCTCCAAATTCTTTTGGCTGAATTCCCGGATCTCCCATATCATAATGCTGGAAAGAACCTGTATAATTGGAAGTTTCTGAATCATTGTTGTTATCATGTGGAACCTGTAGAACATTTGAGATAAAATATATGGTCCCAGGATCCACCATTTTTTGCTCCTCAGCAGATTCCTCATCAGAGGATGGCTCAAAGGTCAAGATATCAGCTACATCAGAAATCAGAGCTACCCAATCACATCCTGGTTCATCTTTATTTTGCCTAGTTTGACCAATTTTACATAAATCCCTTTCACTTTCATATGATTGATATCTTTCATTTAAATTGCCTGCCATCTCTGGCTCGGTAATTGCATTGAGAGGCACCATGATCATGTTACCACCTGAGCTAGCACAACCATATTTCAAGGCTTTTCGCTCCTCGGTTGCTAATTCCAAATGCTCACTGGGTGGCTTAGTAATAACCCCTTTACCTGAATTCCCAGTAATGAAGCATTCTAATTGTTCAACGCTCAAACCAGTTGATTTAGCAGCCTCAAAATTCCCTTCACTTGTGCTGTTTTCATCTTTGCTTTGAAGGAGCTCAGGTTTTGAAGGCTCTGAGAATTGGCCCCTAAGAGAGGAAACAACTCTAAGTTAAACTAGTGTATTTAACAACAATTGCTATACTTTTGATCCTGGTTCTGTTGAACAAAGCCAGGCAATACGTTTTACCTTCTAGTAAATGATCTGGTGTCACGCTGGGAACTAAGCTGAGGTAAAGTGAATACAGAAAGTGGGGATGCAAATGATGGCAAGTTGAATGCTTGAACAGTGTGTATGGATTTGACTAACTCAATTGGTGAGAGATTGTTGATTTAATTAAACACAGGAGAATCCTGCAAGGTTAACAAATCATTACTTCTTAGAAGTAGCAGCCTTAGAACCCGACTATTTATGAATGATAAAGAACCACCACAATGAAAGGAAATTACAATTTCCAATTAATCAAAAGACAACAAACCCAAAATCTTTAAAGTTGCATACTTTCCAAACCTTGAACAAAATCTGCAAAAGGAAATCTTTCATTTTTCTTTTACCATTTATTTTCTTCTTTTAGCTCAGTTGGAACCCACGATTGGATTCCATACTCATTAAAATGATAGCAATTTACCCATATCCTTCAAATTAACATAGATAAACAAAAACTCCAAAGCCCTAAAAGGTTAACAATGAAAAAACTCTAAAGGACCCAAACCCACTAAAATCCATATCAATTCAGACAAGTATACACAGACACGAAACAAAAAATCATGTAACCCTAAAAAAAAGCAACCATAATCTCAACTTTGAAGCAAAATAACCCAGAAAAAAAAACCATAACCCATGATTCTACTCTCAACATGAGAAAGAACAGAGACCCAAAAGACTAGCAAATAAAAACCCACACATAATTATGCATTTAATACGAAAAAAAGATAAAGAAAATAAATAAATAAATAAATAAATAAATAAATAAGGGGTTTAAAGAAAGTAGACCTCGAATTGAGAGAGGGGGTTAGTGGAGGGGATTAGGTTCTTATTGGGTGTGTTTAGCTCCATTGGAACTACACTGCACTTCTCCTTTTCTACCTCTCAAGGATTCTCACTTTCAAAGTTGAAAACACACAAGTCCTGCTCTCTCTCTCTCTCTCTCTCTCTCTCTCTCTCTCTCTCTCTCTCTCTCTCTCTCTCTCTCTCTCTCTCTCTCTCTCTCTCTCTCTCTCTCTCTCACACACACACACACACACACACACACTAAAATGTCTCTATCTTTTCTTGGGTGACTCTGTCTCACACACAAGAAAGAGAGAAGAATTGAAGTGAGAGAAGGAAAGAGAGAGAAGAGCTGGGAAGGCGGGAAAGAAAGCATAAATTTTTTTTTAATGGTTTGACAAATTTGGGCCAAAACCCTAAACCCATTAGGTTTGTTTGTTTGTATCTTTATTCATCATAAAAAAAAATATTATTCATGAAATATAACTTATATATAATGATAACTTAAATTGTAAACACTATTAGTAAAATTATAAGTAAATTATTTTATCTTTAAATTTATGTAAAAATTTAAATATAATTTAAATAATTTTAAAATAAAATATTAATATACATAGATTTTTATTAACTAATAATTATCTAATTTAACAAATAACATGCATGTTAGTAAAACGCCATTACCAATCAACTCAACAAATGAGAGATCACGTGCAAGGCAGTTTTAATGTTTTTTTTTAATTATATTAAAATATTTTATTTTTTAAAATTTATTTTTTACATAACATATTAAAACAATTTTTTATAAAAACAATTGAATTTTAATCAATCACAATTTCAAACAACTAAGTCTTTATTTGATATTATATTCTAAGCAGGATTGAGCAAATTTTAAATTTTTTTATTTTAAATTATTTTTTTATTTTTTAATTATTTTGGTATATTAATATCAAAAATAATTTTAAAAAAATATTATTTTAATATATTTTTAAACAAAAAATACTTAAAAAAAAACTATTACTTTTAAATAACCGATGCGTAGATTAATGAACAGAATAGATGAAGAGAAGATAAGATTGTGGGGTTGCTTTTGTATACACACCATGAAGCCATTCTTTGTTGTAAAGAGGGCCATCAAAACTAACATCTTTGATGATGTGTTCTTGTCTGCATCTCTGCCACTACGTCGTGTTCCTGATGGCCATGAGGAAGGAGAAAACAAAGCACAACAGCTTGGGCTTTGGAAAGAAAGAAGAGTGAGCTCCTGATTGCTGCTCCTATCAGAGTTGGTGGCTGTGAATGTGAGGGTTGGAGATTTTGATTTTCATTCTTAGGTGTCCGGTGCCAAGGCAAGGTCTGTGATATTTGTTAAAATCGTGTTTGTGAATTTTTAAATTTTTTTATACAAAATTAATTTTTATGTTATTTTATTTTTGTTTTAATGTGTATATATTAAAAATAATTTTAAAAAAATAAAAAAATATATTATTTTTATATATTTTCAAGAAAAAAAACATTTTAAAAAACAATTATCATTATGCTCTCAAACATTATCTAAATTGAAGATGAATAAAAAAAAATCACAACAATGTTTAGTTCTTGCTTCTTTCTTTTCATTTTTTTTTCTAACAATTAGACAAAATTGATATTTTTAATGAAAATGTATAATCCTTATTAAAATCAAGAGTTAACATATTTTACTAAATTAAAATGTTTTTAGTCTAATTTTATAGGTTTTCAAGTTTTTAAAATGATTTATATAATAAATATATGTTAAACGGTAAAATTATTATAAGTTAACTCGTAACTTTAACAATTTTATTCACATCTAATTCCATGTAATTAAAATAAATAACTATACCAAAGATAAAATGGTTTGAGTTTGAGAAGTAATTTTATGATTTTTAAAGAATAACTAGTAGGCGTGATCTACTTTAAAGAAATTAATACGAATAAAAACAATCCTAAATAGAGATATTTTTATAATTTTTATAAGTGGTGTATTTTATTTTTATTTTTATTTTTTTATAGTTATTTTAAAAAATTAAATATTTAAAATAACTAATAAAATATTATTAATTATTATTTAGCTACGATAAAATCTTCTGAGTTCAGTTGGCTATGTATTTACTTGCCCCGTGATCAAAATGATCATAATTCTAATGTGTACTTATAAAGCTTGTAATGTTAAATGGTTAAATCCGATCTCATCATTTTTCTTGATATAATATTAGAAAACCATCACAACAAACACATTCAACGTGTAGGAACTATAAATATAAAGAGAGATTGGCCAATATAAAACAAATAACATTGGAGAATACAAAGTTTATAAGGTGAAAATGATTTTTCTTTCTTTTCGAGAAGAAAGAAAAGAAAAAGAAAAAGAAAAAGGATTTTTATGTTTTAGAATTTTATTGACAACCAGGAACGAAGAAAAAAGAGATAAAAAAACAAATTAAACATTTTTATTACTATTTATAATTATATTCTTGTAAACTTAAAGTTTAATATAATGTTTGATTCCTGGGTCATGTTAAATACTAAATAGATTACTTGAAGCTTATATCATGTTGACTTTTAAATTAAAAATATTGAAATCATAATTCTATTTTTACTTATCATACTTGTTGTTTCTATAAATAATGAATAAAAATCCTGATAACGCTCGTATTTATTGTTTATTGCTATTAAACATTGTTTTTTAAATTTTTTTATTTTAAAATACATCAAATTAATATTTTTTATTTTTTAAAATTTATTTTTAACACCAACATATTAAAACGATTTAAAATCACAAAAAAAATTAAAACTAAAAAAATTCAAAAATATAATTGGATCACGATGCCAAACAAGTTCGAGCGAATTAAACAGTTGACCTGAGTTTAATTGTTATTAAACAATTGACATCAAGTCATCAACTAATACTTATAATTTCCTCTAAGCTAGTTTTTCCCTTTAAATTTATATGTTGATGTTGAAGTCTCGAGTGATGTTCAAATTAAGTCAAATCACAGTAATTAAGAAATTAGATTAGTAAAATTATTAGATCTATGGATCCATACAAGATCTCAACAAATGTTGTTCTTTAGGCATTGTATTTGCAAGGCTTGGTGGAATTGGAATATGGCAAACCTTGAAAAAGAAAATGAAAGCTATAAAGGGTTGGTTTGGTAGTTAGAGCCCGTTTGAGAGTGAGATTGCGGTTGCTTTTCAAAGTACTTTTCATGCCGAAATGCATCAAAATAATTTTTTTTTATTTTTTTAAATTATTTTTCAGATCAGCGCATCAAAACGATCCAAAACATACAGAAAAAAATTAATCTAGCATCTCCCTGGCCATTTGCAATGTGGGGAATTGATGTGATTAAGCTTGTTAACCCAAAAGCTAGTAATGGGCATTGATTCATTCTCGTAGCTATTGACTATTTTATAAAATGGGTAGAAGTCAGTTCATATGCCCATGTAACACAGAAGGAGGTGAAAAGGTTCATCGAAAAAGACTTGATTTGTCGGTATGGTTCGCCCAAAAAAATAGTAACTGATAATGCACAGAATTTCAACGGCAAAATAATAGTGGAGCTCTGTACTAAATGGAAAATCAACCATTCAAATTCCTCCCCATACAGGCCGAAGATGAATGGTGTTGTGGAAGCCGCTAACAAAAACATCAAGAAAATTATTCAGAAAATAGTAGTCACTTACAAGGATTGGCATGAGATGTTGTCATTTGCTCTCCATGCATATCGCACTACAGTGAGAACCTCGACAGGAGCTACTCCGTATTCTCTAGTGTATGGGATGGAGGCGGTGATGCCTTTGGAAGTAGAAATCCCCTCGTTAAGGTTGTTGATGGATTCAGAACTAGAAGAGGCTGAATGGGCCAACGTGAGATATGAACAGCTAAATCTGATTAGTGAAAAGAGAGTAGCTGCAATATGTCATCATCAACTCTACCAGAAAAGGATGGCCAAAGCATATGACAAGAAGGTTAGACCTTGTATGTTCCAAGAAGGAGATCTAGTACTAAAGAAGCTATTGTCTTTACCAGGGGAAAATCAAAGCAAATGGGCTCCAAATTATGAAGGTTCTTATATAGTGAAGAAGGCTTTCTCAAGAGGAGCTCTACAGTTGTCTAGAATAGATGGAGAAGAACTAGTTAGACTTGTGAATTCCGATTCTGTAAAGAGATATTATGTCTAATGTGTTCAGTTTTCTCCCAAAATCAATAAAGTGAAGTTTGGCCATGATTTCTTTGTGTAAAGAATCTTTTTTCCCACTGTTTTAATCTCACAACACTTAATTTTTTAAAAAAGAAAAATCTTGAAAGAGTTGGCTTTGTGTATGATTACAAGGAATGTATCATAAAATGATCAAGGTGAATTTTAAGCACTTCCCGATAAAGAGGGCACCAAACCAAAGCTACGATAAAACCTAGTCTTTAGTAGTATTTTGAATTGCATAGATAAAACGTCTAGGTAATCACTTTGTAATCATGTGCAATTTTCGTTCAGGATGAGAACAAAGTTTATCAATCATAGTAAATATGCGATTGAAATAAGAAAAGGCCATTTTTGTTAGCCCTTCACTTTCTAAAGATTATATCCTTAGTGGTCCCCATTTGAGCCGGAACGAGTTTTTTTTTCCTTTGAAAACCTTGACCACGACCACACTTTATACTAGGGGCAATGAGAGATCCTTTGTTAGAAAAGATGAAGACAATGGTAGAATCAAGGGTAAAAAAAGGGCTAAGAATGGAAGCCCCATGATTGATAAAAGGCTAAGAAGAAAAAGGAGAAAGAATTTGAGCAAATTGTTAAAGAGAACACTCGGATCTTTACAAGTCAGAACCCAACACTTGGGGGCATAAAAAAAAGATATAATAATTCGATGATGCTTTAAGACTAAGATGAGGATCCTTAAGCAAGTTTCTCCAAACACAGCCTGTGAGACAGCTTCACAAGAACAAGAGATAGAAGAAGAGTGGTCCTAAGTCTTTAAATCCTCAAACACTTTTTAAGCCTTAAAACATCCTTTTCTTTCATAACCCACAACTGTAATCAACATTACAAGCCTTTAGAAGTCCTTTCTAATCAAGCGTATATAACCTGGTTTGATAGACATTGGTTTTGCGGTTCGTTTGACATGATAAATGAGTGATAATCCGCTTTTATCCAAGCAAGAAAATGCTAATATGAGACGATCCCCTTTTCTACACAACCTTTTCATAAAGATATTTGAAACCTTTCAAAAAGATTAAATAGAAGGTTGCCTTTGGTAAAAAGTCTGACCTTAAGTCAAACCACATTTCAGAAACCGATAAAACCCTCAATCGGAATTGCTTAAAAGAGTTTTTTATGCATATGTTGAAAGTTTCAATTGTTATGAACAAAGCCAAGACTTTTTTCTTGAAAAGATTTTTGTGCTGAAACAGAACCAAAAAGGCTCTTAATTTGAGAAAAGAAAAATTAAAGCATTGATAAGAGCATGATAACAAGCAATGATAGATCATGTATTTTTTTGGAAAAAGGGTCACTAAAAAAATAGGTCGGAGATTTCTTCTTTGAGATGTGATGGGTAAGAAGGACGGTATGAGAGATAGATTTTAGCATATGATTTCAAACACAGGAACAAACTCATGCCAAGAAAGAGTTCTATGAAATGGAAGGGATCTATGTTTCAAAACCAGGTAAGGATGCATGCATGACATCTAACCTTAAAGCATTGCACATATATTTTTGATTTGTACAGGAAAATTATCAATGAAATCCAGTAAGATTGTGGAGAAAGAGAGAATCATTGAGCTGATAATAACAAAGAATAATGGTTGTGACCCTGAAACGGGAAGAAGATGAGATGAACCCTACTGTTAGAAAAATCTTAAAGAAATGAGAAGATCAACCTTGTCATCATGAGGAGTCTTCAGGTCAACCCTACAATCAGGAAGCACCAAGTTTTCCAACCTTGTCATCGAGAAAAATCCAGTTAATTTCAGTCATCAAGAAGGACAGATGTCAATCCTATAATCAGAAAGGACCGATGTCAGACCTGCAAAATAGCAAAAAAAAAAAGAGAAAAAAAGCATCAAGTGAAAAGTTTGATCAAACCTTATCATCAAAAAGAAAAATGAAAAGAACCTTACCATTAGGAAATTCTCAAAACAAAAGAAGAAAGTTCAAACCCTACCATCAAGAAGAACCACACAGAGTTTGGTTATGGTTGAAGGGGACCCAACTACACAGACTTTGATTCTGGTTAAAGGGGGTCGCCAGATGGGATCTTAGTTTAGCCCAACCACACAGACTTTGGTTCTGGTTAAAGGGGATGGCCAGAGAAGATCTCAGTTTAGCCCAACCACATAGATTTTGGTTCTGGTTAAAGGGGATCGTCAAAGGGGATCTCAGTTTAGCTCAACCATACAGATTTTGGTTCTGGTTAAAGGGGATCGTCAGAAGGGATCTCAGTTTAGCCCAAGAACAAAGATTTTGATTTTAGTTAAAGGGGATCGCCAGATGGGATCTCAGTTTAGCCCAACCACACAGATTTTGGTTCTGATTAAAGGGGATCACCAGATAAGATTTTAGTTTAGCCTAACCATACAGAGTTTGGTTCTGGTTAAAGGGGATCGTCGGATGGGATTTGAGGTTAGCCCAACCACACAGCGGATTTTAGCTTTGGTTAAAAAAAAAAAACGAAGGTTAGAGGGGCACCAAGATCTAGTACTTCTCAAGATAATCAAGTCCCTGGTTTAAAGGAGATTGTGGTAAAAATAGACTTTCAGATCAACCAAGTTTTGAGAAAATCAAGATTGGAAGTTCAGTTTTGTTTATCTTTACAAAACTTACTGCGCAAAGTCTTTGCTCTGTAAGTATTGTAAAGAGGGGGCATCTGTTATTATTTATTTTTGGGTTCCCGCACAAAAATAATATATATATATATATATATATATATATATATATTCGAAAAGAATCCAAAAAATAGTATGAGTGAGAAAAGGACACTGGAATGCCCAAAAAATAGCTAGAAATTGGTTGAGGAGGTTCAAAAATACAAGAATTAAAATTTTAATAGTATATTTTTGACTGATGAGAGCCCTGTGGACAAGAAAAATTCAATTTGAAAAAAAAAGTCCAAAATCAAATGTTTATGAACTCAATTAAATTTTATCAAGGGTTTAATTAAGTTTATAGAGGGTTTGATTGAAAAAAAAATGATTTTTAAGTCAATTTAGGCTTTTATTAGAAAAAAAATTAAAGTTATGGGGTCCAATTATAATTTTAAAGAGTTGATTTGGTCAAATCAGGGGCTTAATTGTATAATTATTGAAGTTTGATGGTCAATTAAGGACTTGATTGAAACAATCCGAAACCAAGGACTAAATTGAAAAAGGCATTAAAATCAAGGGATTCAATTACAATTCATCCGGGGGGCTTGATTATAAAATTATAAAAACATCCAAGGACCGAATTGAAAATATTCATTTGAATTTTGAAATGGCGTCGTTTCCTTAAGAGCACTATTCATTGTCTCCTTAAAAAAAAAAGTTGTTTTCATGTATAAAGAAACGGAGATACGTTTTGCAACAAATTGCTCTAATTATAGGGCACGTTTTATAGCTGATATCCCGTTGTCTCCAGATTACAAGTAAAAGGTGATTCCCGGGTTCCTCACAAACTAGATGGAATATACCAGGGGAGTAACCTCAAAGGCAAGTAAAGGATTTTTCAAAGCTTTTTTCAACCTTTTTATGAGTAGTTTATTTTCTAAACTCAAAAAAGTCTTTACGTGTTAACCCACTGCCATGGCAACAAGTTACTATATACTACTTGGAACGGAAAATAGCTAGTTTTTTTTATTCAAGTTTTACTTTTGCATGTTGTGAATTCCACTAATCATTGAGCCTTTTTTTTCAAAAAGGCTTGTTGCATCTACATTAGGTTCTTCTTTTATGATTGAACATTGATTGACATTACCTTGATTTATTCTCATTGCATCCATAACCATATTCCTGTAAGGATTACTGTTTTCATTTACAACTCTATGCACGTTGTTAACACTAAAAGTTGATCTAACCACCCTTTCTACCATGCTCTTATTAGGAACAAATAGTTTTCCGTGTGCATACCAACACGGGTGATCCTTCATGAACCTTTTGGTTAGAAGATGCATCGTTACAACATCTGGATGCGGATACTTTTTTATTTTTACACTTCCTGTATGAACACCTAATACCGGCTCCAGCAAAATTCCTTGAAATAGATGTTGCGAAATTAATAAAACCTTGAAACCCATTACAATAATCCATCATCCGCAATGCTTGGGGTGAGTCTCGATACATCCATGAATGATCATCCATGACTTCTATCGAACCTCTATAAAATTATGATGAAAACATGTATTAATTAACTATGTTAAATAAATAAATTTGTAAAAATATTGGTTTGCCTCGACATTATCCAACAAACTAAAAAAAGACTTCTCTTAAATATTTATTATCAATTATCAACGTCCATACAAATTTAAACATATAAATTTACGAAAATTACAACTTCGTAATAGCATTCATAAAAATTAAAATAGACCCATTAAAGAAGCTATTATTTATTTCATCACAACACATCTAATTCGGTAATTTAACAAAGTTTCAACAATTTACAAATAAATATAATTTTACAAAATATAAAACAAACCATAATAAGTACAAAATTATACATTCATACTACAAGTTTGTTTGAGAAATAACAATGAAACATGTACATACACCAACAAAATACATATACTATAAAAAATAATAAAATTGACATTTAAATGTTAAAATTAAAAAAGATAAATTTACTTACAAAAAATGACAAAATCTACAAAATTAGAACATGGATGTTGTGACCACAAAAGTACAAGAAAGATGACTTGTGTTGAGAAGAGGGAGATATTTTTAGGGGGTGGTTGTTTGCAGTTTGGGAGGGGAGTGTTGGGATGGGGAAGAAGAAGGAGAAATAGAGGTGGAGAGGGTCGACAACGTGGTGATATATTAGCTTTTACCGATGGAATCCTCAACGGACACATTCTGTCGGTATATTCGTCTGTAATTCTGACGGTGAATGGGTCACGTCACTGTACGGAGATCCCGGTTTGAATCCCTCGGTAATTCCGTCGGTAAAATCGCCTGCAAAAAGGTCCACGTCATCGAACCAGTTTTTTTTTTTTCAAAATTCTATATATTCTGTCTATAAATAATTCGGTCGGTATATACCAACAACATCATTCCGTCGGTATATACCGACATAATTACAGACGGAACATAAGCTATCGATAATTATGACTGCAATTTACCGACAAAATTATTCCGTTAGTAATGCCGTTGGTTTTTGACAAATTTCTAGTATTGTTTTTTTAAAAAATGTTGAAAGATGGTATAAAAACAATTGCTAACGTTATATATATAAAAAATTATAATCTTATTCAAAAATAAAGTTAAAATTGAATGGTATTTAATAAAGTATAAATCAAATATATTTTTAGTTAATTTATTTTAATGAATTTTATTGATTTTTTTTATTGCTCCGTCCTCGCATAACTTTGAATTGCCCAACCAACATGGAATAAATAGAAATGTGTTTTTGATTAGAGGGATAAGATGTAGATATAAAATTAATTTATTTTTATAACAAATTTAAAATAAATTTATATTATTTCAAAACAAGAAAAACTCGGAACTTGTCCTCTCTTTTTCTATTATATATTTTCATCCTCATGGTTATTTTACTTTAGGCAACAAATAATGTCATTTTTATGCTATATTCCGAGCAGCTTCTGATAGAGCCAGCTTTAGTTTTTATATCTTATCATAAGTCTTGTGCTTCCGTGAAAGCAAGAAATGCAATTTCTTGTATATTAAGTAGCTCCTCTATTAAGTCTAGTGGTGTAGGGTGAGGAAAATATATAATCAAGAGCACTTTCTCTTGATTGGGAGCATCCCAAAAAGTAATAAGCTTCGCCCTAATCTTACACTGCTGTATGGCATGGAAGAGCAATGTTCTCACAAGTTACAATAAGATTGCATGATGCTTAGAGCATTGCAACCTTTTAAAACCACCAACCATGATTGAGCTTCAAGCTCCTGACTTTCAGTCTTGAAAGAAACAAAATAAAAAATAGTACATGTTTTTCAAAACCATGAGATTCCCTAGTGTTCTTGAAAAGCTAGACATCGAATCTGTATTCGTGTTTTTCATGTAATAAAAGCATAGCCTAAGGGAGAAAGGAAAGGATAAATTCAAGTGTGATTAAGATTGTTAGTATAAGTAATAAGTAGAATCGATCCCTTAAAGAGAGAGAGAGAGAGAGAAGGAACATTAAAAAGTTGAAGGTGATTCCCGGGTTCCTCACAAACTAGATGGAATATACCAGGGGAGTAACCTCAAATTAAGGCAAGTAAAGGATTTTTCAAAGCTTTTTTCAACCTTTTTATGAGTAGTTTATTTTCTAAACTCAGAAAAGTCTTTACGACCCACTGCCATGGCAACAAGTTACTATATACAACTTGGACTGGAAAATAGCTAGTTTTTTGGATTCAAGTTTTACTTTTGCATGGTGTGAATTCCACTAATTAATCATTGAGCCTTGTTTTCAAAAAGACAAGACTTAAACGAGTCCTCATCAATTCTAAAGCGACTACGTTAAAGTGGCCAGAAACTTTCTGTGATGATGATTTGAAGAAACTCATACAATATTCCAAAAAAAGAACGGAAAAAACGTAAAAAGTTTTGACGCGTTCTTGAAGTCGTAGTTTTAATTTCTGAAGGATGGAGGTTAAGGAATAACCGTTTCAAGGATGTTACTTGGAAATCATGCTTGATATATTTTGTTGTTTCTCCATTCACACATGCATCTCCTTCGTTACCATGCATAATTTGTGGAATCTTGTTGAGCACGCAACAAAAGTTGCTTTGAATGGCTCACGAGTAAGTTATTTTTCTCTTGAAAATATATTAAAATAAAAAATTTTATTTTTTAAAATTTATTTTTTATATTAGTATATTAAAAAAATCTGAAAACACCAAAAAATATCAATTAAAAACAAAGAAAAAAATATTTTTAAAACACAAAAACAAACAGGACATAATTAATTGACATGAAATATCTTATAGGAATGTGATAGAGAGAGTAGAGTTTTTAAACCCGGGTTGATAGTCGACCCAGCCCTAGGCCCCGGTCACCGGGTCACCCAAGTGACATAAAAGATAAAATATATTGAATTGGCCATTATATTTCTCTATGTTTTTTATTTTGGTTTCTTATTATTGGATTCGTCTGATAATTAACAAAATTTAACAAATTAATCATCAATTTGGACTTGGAAGAATTCAATTGAAAAGGAAAAAAAATTCAGTAAAAAAAAAACTAGAGAAATTGTCTAGACGTTTTAGTATATTATATAATGATAAAATTAACTATAACTTAAGGTATCAGCCTTCTACAGTAAAAGGCTGAAGCCTTTAGTTTTTTTTTTTTTTGGCTTTTGTCTTCTTTTTTTTTAATTAATTTTTTTGTTAAATGTAGTTTGTTAATAAGTAGACTAAAAGTAGTTATGTTCTAATACTGGTTGAATAATCACTTGCATCATTCTCATAGTCCTAGGTATAGCTTTCAGGGCCTGCAAGTAGTCCCCAGGACATTCTTTAAACACTGAAGCTGCATGATATTAAAAGGAAGTACAATTAATGTTCATC
>Ga0307516_10006659_pt1 | contig 13504 bp, 10 predicted proteins | sample 19_EM_MG_FD_203310 | JGI IMG/M metagenome (GOLD analysis project Ga0307516, IMG submission 203310) | Populus trichocarpa ectomycorrhiza microbial communities from riparian zone in the Pacific Northwest, United States - 19_EM | ecosystem: Host-associated > Plants > Roots > Unclassified | place... | reverse complement strand
CCATCGGGTGGGCGGCATCAGCCGTGCACGGCCTTGTACTCGAGGTAGTCCTCGATTCCGGCTCTGCCCATCTCGCGGCCGATGCCGGAGAGCTTGAAACCGCCGTGCGGCGCCTTCATGTTGATGGCGGTGCCGTTGATCCGGACGCGCCCGGTGCGGATCTTTCTCGCAATGCCGCGCGCCCGCTCCCGGTCGGCGGCCCAGATGCCGCCCGCAAGGCCGTACTGCGAGTCGTTGGCGATCGAGATCGCGTCCGCCTCGTCCGCGAAGGGAATGATGATGACGACGGGCCCGAACACCTCTTCCTGTGCGATGCGCGCGGAGTTGGGGCCGGAGAAGACGGTCGGCTTGACGTAGTAGCCGCGGTCCAGACCCTCGGGCGCCTCCGGGCCTCCCGTCAGCAGGCGCACGCCGTCGTCGATGGCGCGCTGGATGTGGCCGCGTACGCGCTCTCGCTGCACATCCGACACCACCGGACCGAGGGTGGTGGCGGGATCGAGCGGATCCCCGATGACGAAGCGCTCGGCGGCAGCCACGGCGGCGTCCTCGGCCTCGGCGAGGCGGGACCTCGGCACGAGCAGGCGGGTCAGGCCACCGCAGACCTGTCCGGCGTTGCGGAACGCGTCCTCGATCCCCGAGGCGATCGCGGCCTGCAGGTCGGCGTCCTCGCAGATGAGGTTGGCCGACTTGCCGCCGAGCTCGAGGGCGACCCGCTTGACGGAGCGCGAGGCGAGCTCCATGACGCGGCTGCCGGCGCGCACGGAACCGGTGAGCGAGGCCATGTCCACCGCCGGGTGGACGACGATCGCCTCGCCGACGTCGGGACCGGTGCCCGAGACGAGGTTGACCACGCCGTCGGGCAGTCCCGCCTCGGTCGCGATGTCCGCGAAGACGTAGCCGGTCAGCGGGGCGACCTCGGACGGCTTGAGCACGACCGTGCATCCGGCGGCGAGCGACGCACCGGCCTTGAGGATCACCGAACGCAGCGGCCCGTTCCATGCGCAGAGGGCTCCGACGACACCTGCGGCCTCGCGGTGGACGACGGTCTCGTCGATCCGCTCCGCCCAGCGCACGTCGGCCATGGCGTCCGCGAAGTTGTTCAGGTCCGCGATCGCCGACGCGGTCTGTGACCCGCGGGCGATCGTGATCGGCGTGCCGACCTCGCCGACCATCGTGTCGGTGAGCTCGTCGGAGCGGGCCTGGAGGAGCCGGGCCATCCGGCGCAGGACGGCGGCCCGCTCCTCTACGGGAGTCCGTGACCACTCGTCGAAGGCCGCGGCGGCTGCGCGCGCCGCGAGGTCCACGTCCTCCGTCGTTCCGCGCGCGACCGCGGCGATGGTCTCCTCGGTCGCCGGGTTGACGACCGGGATGACGTCGGTGGCCGTTGAGTCGATCCACTTTCCGTTGACGAAGATCTGTCGATGCTCGATCACGAGACCTGTCCTCACGCTGGCGGGCCGCGATCACACGACCCTGTATCGTTCGTAACTACGAACTTTGTTTCGTATATATTAACTAGCTTAGGACACCTTGTCGGCGGGCGTCCACGGTCTGATCGCCGCGAAGACGCTGGGGTGGGCCGGATTGGCCCAGCTGTGCACCGTTCGCTCCGGAGTGGGTGCTCGGCGTGGCGAGTCGCTGGGTGGCGAAACTTCCACCCCGATCGTCCGCGCTGTTGACACAAACGAAATGCCGTCCTACGTTTCCTGCAATTCGTTAGTTTGATCACACGATCGTAAATGCGAACTACACGTATCCAAGTTCAGACAGGCGCCGAGGGCGGTCAACGACCGACCGACGGCGTCGGCGCGATGAGAACTGCACTCGCGACTGGTCGCCGGCGGTTCGGGCCGGTGCCCCGCACACCACAAGGGAGTCTGAATGCTGACCTGGCGGATGAAGCGCACCACGACACGGCGCGCGCGTCGGACCTGGCTCGTCGGCCTGGCCGCGACCGCGCTCGTCCTTGCCGGATGCGGAGGCGGGGGCGAGGACAACGAGAGCAGCGGGTCGGGGGACCGCATCCCCGTCACCATCAGGTCGACGGGGCCGACCTTCACCGACCTCGTGACCCTGGTCATCGTCGCGCAGGACTACTTCACGAAGGTCGGCCTGGACGCCGACTTCGAGTTCATCCTCGCGAGCAACGCGGCGAACGCCACCCAGGGCCTGATCGCCGGCGAGATGGACGTCGCCTCGGGCGGGGCGGGATCGCTCTACAACGCCTTCGCGGAGGGCAGGACCGAGCTCGTCAGCCTGGGAACGGCCAACCCGGCCGTGACCTTCGGGCTGGCCATCAACAACGAGACGGCGGCGCAGCTCGCGGCGAAGGGCGTGACGCCAAGCTCGCCCGTCGAGCAGCGCGTGAAGGCGCTGTCCGGCTTGTCGCTCGCGTCCTCTCCCGAGGGCTCGACCGGGCAGAAGTACCTCCGGAAAATGCTCAACGAGTACGGGGTCAACCCGGACCGCGACGTCACCCTGGTGGGGAACGCCGACAACGCCGCGCAGCTGGCGGCGGCGCGCGAAAAACGCGTGAACGGCTTCGCGAACTCCTTCCCCAACACCAACATGCCGGAAGCCGACGGCTGGGGCGTCCTCTGGCTCAACTGGGCCAAGGACCTCCCGTCCATCCTCCCGTTGGCCTCTCACGAGTACTACACGACGCGCAAGTGGCTGGAAAAGAACCCCGAAGCCGCCAAGCGGCTGACGAAGGCGCTCTGGCTCGCCTACCAGGACCTGCAGAACCCCACCAACGAACTGCGGGAAAAGATCAGAAACCTGGAGGGCTTCAAGGGGTTCAATCCGAAGGGCTTCGACCTGGGGTGGGAGCTGTCGCTCGGTGCCTACAAGAACGGGACGCCGCTCACGACGCAGGAGATGTTCGACCACCAGGTGGCGCTCGTGAACTACGGCCGCGACAAGCCGATCGACGTCAAGTTCTCCGAGCTCTACGACCTCGGCCCGGTCAATGCGAGCAAGCCATGACCGGGCCCTCGATGGCGGGGACGAGGAAGCCGGACCGAGTTCCGGAGTTCTCCTACCGGCGTGTCACCCGGCGGTTCCGGTCCGAGGCCGACCAGGAGTTTGTGGCGCTAAGTGACGTCGACCTCGAGATCGAGAGCGGGTCGTTCGTCTGCTTCATCGGGCCCAGTGGCTGCGGGAAGACCACGCTGCTGAACATGTCCGCCGGTCTGTTGCCCGCCAGCGGTGGCTCGATTCACTTCCGCGGCGAGAAGTTGAAGGGGGTCAACACCAACGTCGGGTTCATCACCCAGCACGACAACCTCCTGCCGTGGCGGACCGTCGAGAAGAACATCGGCATCGCGCTCGAGATCCAGAAGGTGCCGCGGAAGGAGCGTCGCCGGCGCGTGGCCGAGGTGATCGACCTGGTGGGGCTGACCGGCTTCGCCCAGCGATTCCCGTCGCAGCTGTCGGGCGGCATGCAGAAGCGCGCTTCGCTCGCCCGCGGTCTGGTCTACGAGCCCTCGACGCTGCTCATGGACGAACCCTTCGGCGCGCTCGACGCCCAGTTGCGGCTCAACATGCAGAACGAGCTCCTCCGGATCTGGGAGCGGGATCGCAAGACCATCATCTTCGTCACGCACGACCTCGACGAGGCGATCCTGCTCGCGGACAAGATCGTCGTGTTCGGCACCCGCCCTGGTCGGGTCGTCCATGTCGAGGACGTTCCCCTCGCGCGGCCCCGGGATCTCGCGGAGCTTCGCGTCGACCCGGCCTACGGCGAGATCTGGGAACGGCTCTGGAAACTGCTGGACCACTCGTCGACGGCTCAGGAGGTGTCATGAGCAGCATCCACACGACGACCCCGGATTCCGGCGCGGCGGCTGTCGCGACGCCCCACGAGAGCCTCCCGCCGTTGACCGTGACGGACCGCGACGACCGTGGGGGGAGGGACGTGAAGCGGATCGTCGTCAACGTCTTGCGGATCCTGCTGCCCGTCGCGGTGGTGGCCCTCTGGGAGTTCGCCTCCGGCGATCCGGACGACGGGGCGCTGGTCGACGACTTCTACATCAGCAAGCCGTCGCAGATCTGGTCGGCGCTCACGGGCTGGGCGGAGGAGGGCGTCCTGTTCGAGGCGATCTGGTCCACCTTTCAGGCGATGATGGTCGGGTTCGCGGTCGGTGCCGTCCTCGGCATCGTGGTGGGGATCATCCTCGGCAGCAGCCCGGTGCTGAGCGGCATCTTCCGGCCGTTCCTCGTTTCGCTCAACTCCATCCCCCGCCTGGCGCTCGTGCCGTTGTTCATCCTGTGGTTCGGGTTCGGGCTCCAGATGAAGGTCGCTCTCGTGGCACTCATCGTCTTCTTCCTGGTGTTCTACGCCACCTATGAGGGAGTGCGGGACGTCGAGCAGCGGCTTCTGGACGTGCTCAAGGTGATGAACGCGTCGAGGTTCACCCTGCAGATGAAAGTCCGGGTGCCGTCAGCCATGGCGTGGATCATCCAAGGCCTCCAGGTTTCGATCCCCTATGCGCTGGTGGCAGCCGTGACCGCCGAGATCATCGGCTCGAACACCGGGATCGGGTACCTGATCCAGCGGTCGGCCGGCACGTTCAACACAGCAGGCGTCTTCGCCGGGATTGTGGTGCTCGTCCTGGTGTCGGTCGTCATCAACGCGCTCGTGACGTTGCTCGAAAGGCGGCTGCTGCGCTGGAAGCCCCGCAACCTGAAGTCGGCGCGCTGAGCCACTCGGTCCTCGCACTGACGAGGCCCGCCGGGAACCCCTGGCGGGCCCAGGCCGTCGCAACCGCCGGTTCGGCCATACAACCATGCCGAGAGGTGTCGCATCCGTGTCAACGACAGGAGCATCAGCCGGGCCCGCCGCGGCACAGCTGGGGCGATACTCGGTCGCCACGACGTACTCCGCATTGCCGGAAGGCGTGGCCGAGCGCGCAAAGATGCTGATCTACGACCAGCTGGCCTGTGGCTTCGTGGGTGGTGACCTGCCAGCCGGCAAGATCATCGCACGCTACGTCGACGCACACCGAGGGGTGGGCGAAGCCGCCGTTTTCGGCCTCGCGGGCTGCCGCGCGCCCGCCGCGCTCGCGGCTCTGGCGAACGGCACCTGCGGTCATGCCGACGAGTTCGACAGCGTCCACTCGACGTCGGACTTCATCGCCACGGGACACCCGGCCCCGGTGATCGTCCCCGCGGCCGTCGCCGTCGCCGAGCGGCAGTCCGCCACGGGCGCCGAACTGGTGAACGCGGTGGCCCTGGGCTACGACGCCGGGTCGCGGGTCGTCTCGGCGACCGGCGGGTCCAAGCCGATGCAGGAACACCACGGGCTGTACGCCGGATCCTTCTACTCGGTCGGTGCGGCGTTCGCCGCGTCCAGGCTGCTCGGTCTCGACCAGCGGCGCACGCTGCACGCCGCCGCCCTGGCCCTGAACCAGGGGATGAGCGGATACTCCTTCTTCGCCGAGCGGCGCCACATGAGCAAGGCCTTGTTCACCGCCGGTCAGGCCGCGGCCGCGGGGGTGAGTGGCGCGACCCTCGCGTCGCTGGGGTTCGAGGGCACCGAGGACGTCTTCGCCGGCCGCGGCGGCATCCTCCCCACCTGGGGCCAGGCCGGTCGAGAGGGCGAGCTCGTGCGCGACCTCGGCCGCGAGTTCACCGTCATGGGGGCCAACTTCAAGTTCTACTCGGCCGGATATCCCATCCACTCCGCCGTCGAAGCCGCGCTCGTGCTCAAGGAGCGCCACGCCATCGACCTCGCCGACATCGCCGGCATCCACGCCCGGCTGCCCGACCATCCGGCCGGCGTGGTCGACGACCGCGGCATGCCGACCATCAGCTTGCAGCACATGCTCGGCGTGGCACTGGTCGCCGGCAAGCTCGGCTTCGACGAGGCCCACTCGGCCGTCCTGCAGTCCGACCGGGAGGTCCTCCGCATCAAGTCGCTGGTGACGCTGACCGGCGACCCGGACTTCGAGGTCAGCCAGCCCCGGGGCGCCGTCATCACCATCCACCTGGCGGATGGCACCACGGTCGAGCAGCGGGTCGAGCACCCCAAGGGCCACCGCTTCCGCGAACCCCAGCCCGGGTGGAGCGATCTTCGGCGAAAGTGGGCCGACCTGCTCGTCTCGCGCATCGGCGAACGGCGCACCGACGAGTTCTACCGGGCCTGCCTGACGATGGAGACCATCGACGACGTCGGCGACCTCGTCGCGATCCTGGTGCGTTGACGACATCCTCTACATAGGACTCCGATTCGTCGGCGCGCCGGTCGTCGCGGGCGATGATGGAGTACGGCAGTGAGCGCTCGAACCACGCAGCGCAGCAGTGTCAACGGCGGCCGCCGTTGCTGATTCCCGAAGTAGGCCTTCCGCTGAGGGATGATCCGGTCTCAGGCGGCGGCGATGGTCGCAGCGTCGAGCACGAAGCGGTACCGCACATCGCCCGCCGCCAGCCGGTCGTACGCGTCGTCCAGCTCTTTCGCGGAGATGACCTCGATCTCGGCGGTGATGCCGTGCTGGGCGCAGAAGTCGAGCATCTCCTGCGTCTCGGGCATGCCACCGCTCATCGACCCGGCCAGCTTGCGCCGATTGGTCAGCAGGGCGTAGGGGTCGATGCGCAGCGCTTCGTCCGGCACGCCCAGGTTGACGAAGGTGCCGTCGAAGTCGAGCAGGTCGAGATGGGCGGACAGATCGTAGGCCGAAGGAACGGTCGAGACGATGAGGTCGAACGAGTCGCGCAGCGCGGCCAGGTCGGCGGTCGTGCGGTAGTCGTCCGCACCGAGACGCTCGGCGTCGGCGCGCCGCTCCTCGGTGAGCTCGAGGACGGTGGTGTGCGCGCCCAGGGCGTGCGAGATCTGTACGCCGACATGCCCGAGCCCGCCGAAGCCGAGGATGCCAACCCGCCTGCCGGGTCCCGCGCCCCAATGGCGCAGCGGCTGGTACATCGTGATGCCGGCGCAGAGCAGCGGGGCCGCGTTCGCCAGCGGCAGCACCTGCGGGACCCGGGCGACGAACCGCTGATCGGCGACCACCCGCTCGCTGTAGCCGCCGAGCGTCACCTGGCCGTCCCGGCCGATCGCGTTGTAGGTCAGCACTTTGCCGCGCCGGCAGTAGGACTCCTGCCCCGCCCGGCAGACCACGCACTCCCGGCAGGAGTCGACCAGGCAGCCGATGCCGACATGGTCGCCGACCGCCAGGCCGGAAACGGCCGGGCCTACCTCGCGGACGACGCCGGCGATCTCGTGGCCCGGCACGATCGGGTAGTGGGTGTGCCCGAACTCGGCACGGGCGTGGTGGACGTCGGTGTGGCAGACCCCGGCGTACGCGATCTCCACCAGCACGTCGTCCGGGCCGACGTCGCGGCGCTCGACCGTGATGGTGCGGAACGGCGTGGCCGGGCCGGTCATCGCCCGCGCCTCGGCAGTGATCACGTGTTTTCCTCTCGTCTCAACTGATCAGCGATTGGTATTCGAGGTACTCCTCGATGCCGTAGCGGCCCATCTCGCGGCCGATGCCCGACAGCTTCAGACCGCCGTGCGGGGCGTGCATGTCGATCGGGGCGCCGTTGATGCGTACGCGTCCGGTGCGGATGCGGCGGCCGACCTCGCGGGCCCGCTCGGGATCGGCGGACCAGACGCCGCCCGCCAGCCCGTAGTCGGAATCGTTCGCGATGGCGACGGCGTCGTCCGTGTCCTCGTACGGGATGATGACGTTCACCGGGCCGAAGATCTCCTCCCGGGCCAGCGTGTCCTGGTTCGTGCCGGTGAAGATGGTCGGGCGCACGTACCAGCCCCGGCCGAGGTGCTCGGGCGCCTCCGGGCCGCCGGTGATCAGTCGCATCCCCTCGTCGATGCCGGTCCGGATGTAGCGGCGCACACGCTGGCGCTGGACGTCGGAGACGACCGGCCCGAGGGTCGTCGCCTCGTCGAACGGGTCGCCGATGACGAAGCGAGCCGCCCGGGCCGCGGCGATCTCCTCGGCCTCGGCCAGCTTCGAGCGTGGGACCAGCGTCCGGGAGAGACCGCCGCAGACCTGTCCGGCATTGCGGAACGCGTCGGTGAGCCCGTCGTTGACTGCCTTCTCCAGGTCGGCGTCCTCGAGGATGATGTTGGCGGACTTGCCGCCGAGCTCCAGCGTGACACGCTTGACCGACGCCGACGCGAGCTCCATCACCCGGCTGCCGGCGCGCACCGAGCCGGTGAGCGACACGATGTCGATCAGGGGATGCCTCGCGATCGCCTCACCGATCTCCGGTCCGGTCCCGCTGACCAGGTTGAAGACGCCGGCGGGCAGACCCGCCGCGGCGACGGCCTCGGCGAAGGCGAACGAGCTCAGCGGGGCGACCTCGGTGCCCTTGAGCACCATCGTGCAGCCGGCCGCGATGGCGGCGCCCGCCTTCAGTGCGATCATCCGCAAGGGACCGTTCCACGGGGTGATCGCCCCGGCCACACCGGCCGGAATGCGCCGGACGATGGTCTCGTCCCAGCGCTCCTCCCACAGGATGTCCTTGATGCTGGCCGCGGCGATCCGCAGGTCGTCGATGGGCGTGGCGACGTGCGAGCGGCGGGCCAGCGAGATCGGCGTGCCGATCTCGCGCACCGTGGACCGGGTCAGCTCCTCGGCCCTGGCTTCGAGGTTGTCGGCGATGCGGAGCAGCACTGCCGTCCGCTCGTCGAGCGTCGACCGGGACCAGGACGCGAACGCGCGGGACGCGGCCCGGGCGGCGCGGTCGACGTCGTCCGCGTGTCCTCGGGGCACCGTGGCGATCGGCTCCTCGGTCGACGGGTTGACCACGGTGATCCGGCCGGCGCCCGCCGACGGGATCCATTCACCGTCGACGAAGATCGTGTCGCGCTTGATCACGCAGGCTCCCATCTCTGACGTATATACGAACAGCTGTACTCTATTACGACCTCGACGCTATCGCTGCGCGCCGTCGCGGTCAACGCCCATACGGAGCTTGCGGTGGCGGAATTCGATACAGAGCTCGCATATGAGAACCGCGGATGCGCCGGTCGCCGAGCGTCCGGCGCGGCGGCTCGACTGCTTCGCCATGCGCAGCGGCGTCCGGGCCACGGCCGTTCCCTTTCCCAGTCCGCTGGCCTACTCCTTCTCGTACGCGCTGCGCTACCCGACCGGCGTCGTCGTGGTCGATCTCGGCCGGGACTCCGACGAGGTTCGGGACGCGTTCTGCGGCGGTCTGGCGCGCGCGGGTGCCGGACTGGGTGAGGTGATCGGCGTCGTCGTTACGCAGGCCCATCCCGACCACTACGGTCTCGCGTCGCGGATCCGTGCGCACACCGGCGCAAAGATCGCCGCCCACCCGGCCGAGCGTGCTCAGATCCGCGTGGACGACACGGAACGCCGGGAGCGGGGCGCCCCGATCGGCCGCTGGCTGGCGGGGTGCGGGGTGCCCGGCTCGGTTGTGGCCGGCCAGCGGGACCAGATGAAACGGATGGATGCCGTCCTGCTCGCCGACGCTGGTGTGGCAACGCGGCGACGACCTGGATACCGGCCTCGCTCGCATCCACGCGATCAAAGCTGACGGTCGGCTGGCTGAGTAGCGTGAGACGCGATGCTACCCGCAATTCGAAGGCTCGGACCGATGGCTCTCCGCTCCTACCAGGAAACCCTGAGCGCAGCAATCGACAGCGGTGTGATCACCCTCGAACGCCTGGTCCGGTCCGACGTCGCGGTCGATCACCCGCTCGATGTCGAACAGCTCCGCGATCGGTGGAAGCCGGGGAGCCCGCTGTACCGGGCCGGCCCGGCAGCGTGGCCCGGTCAACGCTGGTAGCGAGACATCTACGCCTATCCGTGGCGGTCCTCCGCAGGCTTCGGGAAGTGCTGCCAATACTGGCCAGCCAATGGCGGCCCGAAGGACACGACCCTGGACAATGTCGCCACGCTGGGCTGTCAGGCGGTGGCCCCGATACGCTCGGCAGCGGGTGTGTGGTGTGTGCGCTGCAAGCCACCGAGCGATCATCGATACTCGTTCCGCCTACTGGTTGTCGGGGGACTCGAGCTGCTCCTGAATGCCTCGCAGCACCGAGGCGACCATCATGACCGCGACGGCCGCGTGGCCCGGTGTGTAGTGCGCGACGTGGGCCTGGTGGACGGTGACGTGCCGGCTTAGCTCCTCCGGCACGGGGTCGCCCTTGTCGGGGTGCCACGGTACGAAGAACGGACCGATGGGCGCCATGGCGGCGCGGAACCGCATGTTCCCGACCGTAAGATCCTTCGGATCGTCGACCTTCAGCGCCTCGACGATTCGCTGGTACTTGCTCTTCCGCTCGCCCCTCACCTGCTCCTTCGGCTCGATCAGCCGGGTGACAACGGTCTCGACGACCACGACGGCCAAGGCCTGCGCCGCCTCGTGATGTCCCGCAGCGAAAGCGTCGATGGCCTTCAAGCCCAGGGGCACCTGTTCAGCGAGCTCCGAGTGCATCACCTCGGTCAGCACCGCCCGGCAGTCGTCGGCCAACTCACTATCACACGCCACAAGAATTTTAAGCCGGGCCGCGCGGTCCGGTGCGGCGATCAACTCGGCCAGGATCTCCGCGCGCGGCACCCACACCAGCGGAATACCTTCCTCCTGCAGCACCGGCCACGCCTCGACCGGGTTGATGCCGGAGCCCTGCCAGTTCGGCGGAAGCATGTCGGCCAGCAGCTGCATCTGCTCACGCACGTCACGCAAGTTCGGGATCTCGAACGACAGCTGCGCCGTCATCGACGCCACGTTCGGCATCGCAGCCCTGACGACGCGAGCGACGTAGGCATCAAGGTTCGGCAGGTTCACCGGCGCAATGTCCACGCGCGGCAGCTGCATCGGCGGCAGCTGCACCCGTATTTGCCGGGCCATCTCGCTGATCTGCGGCTGCAGCGCCCGGGCGAAGGCGTCCCGCACGGACGTGAGCACCTCCGCCGGAATGGCTACACCGCTGAACTCGCCCTCCTCTGCGTCTTCGGCATCACCCATGTCTGCTACCTGGTCCTCCGTGGACTCACCAGCGGGTTTCTTGTCCTCGGGTCGATCGCTCATGCTTATGATGTCCTCCTCAAGCATGTCCGAACATGTGTTCGGTACGGCATGATCGTATCGGCATCTGCAGGTGCCAAGTGCCCACCCGGATGAACGCGGTCCGAGAGATCGCCAGCAGCGCGCCGCCGACGAGACGGCCCAGCGCGGCCATCATCCCTGAACAGCATCATGTACACCGGCTGCGTGGGATCGTCCACCACGAGCTCGCCTCTCTCCTCACCAGCGTGGGCGACATCAGGCCAAGTCGCTGGACTATCTGGCCAGCTGGCCGTGCACGCCGTGGGGAAACAGATTCCCAAAGAATCGAAGATCGTTCTGATGGACGCGTACCCCAGTCTCAACTGGATGTCGTAGCCATAGGAGAAGATGGGTACCGGCACCGCCCATGACGAGAGGCGCGAGGCCTGAAGGAGTGGCGCCAACGGTGGGACAAACAGAACGCGGGTTCGCCAGCCCCTACTCCACGGGCGGCGGCGGAACCACGCTGGAACACGCCTACGGCGCAATGCTGCTGGGCGAGCTGCTGCTCAAGCATCCAGTCGTTGCGCTCGGTGACGAGTTCACCCCTCGTCAAATCCGCTTTCAGCAAGGCGCCACCAGCCCTGTCGACGACCTCGTCGTTCTCGGGGACTGCCCGCCGACCACGCGTACTCTCTACATCGGCGTTCGCCGAGCACCGACCATCGCCGGCGGTAACGCTTCGTTCGTCACCCTCCTGGTGGACTACCTACAGATGGTGATCAGCCGCCAGAACAGTCTCGACGCAGACCATGAGCGACTCGGGCTCGCCATAGCGGCCGCGCATCCAGGAGCGAACGAGGTGGCGCAACTGGCGTATCTGGCTCGCCGCCAACCGGACAGCCCCATGTTCCGGCAGGCAGTTGCCGCGCCCCGGGCGACGAACGGCAAAGTCCGTACTCGTCTCCAGTACCTCGACGACGCGGTGAATGCAGCTGCCGTGCAAGGCGGCATCTCACTGCCTGACACCGAAGCGCGCGACGACTTGACGTGGCGGCTGCTGAAAGCTCTGCGGATCATCGAACTGCGATTGGAAGGCGACGACCAAGCCGACCGCACCAACCTGGTGAGCCGGCTGGTAGCGCTGGCTGGCGACCCTGTCCGGGCCGCAGCACCGTGGTGGCGGCTGCGGGAACTGTCCGCCGAATATGCCCAGAGCGCTGCTGTCGTCACGTACGAGATGGTCGCCCGCGCTGTGTCCACCCTGGTTCCGGTCGCCATCCTGTCACCACCCGTACCAGCATTCACCACCAGTGCACGCGATGACCAGATGTACGAGCGGCTGCGCCAGCTGCCACCAACGTGCGGCCCCCGACTGCTCGCATCCTGGCGCGACGACCAAGAGCTGACATGGCGGCTGATCACCGCGATCACAACCATCGAAGACCGCCCGGCCGACGTCCTGAAGAACTGGCAAGCCAACCGGCCACGATGGCTCGCCGAAGCGCCGTGGCAGATCCAACTCGCCGCTGGCGAACTGGCCGCAGCCTACGGCCCCGGCGAACTGGCCGCGGAGCTATTCATGGAGGCAGTAAGCCAAGGCGCTCCCCGCCGCGCCTTTTGGCTCGCCCAGGCTGCCATGTTCTACGACGAGAACGGCGACGACCGTGGCCGCCAGGACGCGCTTGCGTCCCTGGCCGTAGGCCCAACTGACGGTGAGCCGTACGCCCAAGCCGTCGCGGCTCTACTCGCCGGCGACCGGCACACCGCAACACGCCTCGCCGACGCTTGGGCGCCCGATAAACCCAACGAAAGCTGGCTACGGGCGACACTTCGACTGCGGCTCGCCGGACCAGCCGAACCGCAGGCGACGCTGGATCGCCACGACCTCGACCGGGCCCTGGCCATCCTCGCAGAGACACTGCGTGACCAATGGGCAGCCGGTCTGGCGTTGGCCCGCGCCCGGCTGCTGATCCTCCGAGCCCAGCGAGGCGAATCACTGAATCTGGACGCCGACCTACGCGAAGCCAGAACCCTAGCCATCCGTGCCCGTGACGACCGGCGAACCTTCCGGGGCAACAGCGCCGACGCCGTCTCGATCGCCTGTCACGCCAGCATCATGCTCATGGACCCACGCGCGGTCCTACTCCTTGGTGGCCCCGATGGTGACGCCACCACCCAGGAGGCAGATGCGCCAGAGGTCTGCCAGGCCGTTTCCATCGCCGCAATCCATGTCGGCCACCTCGACCTGGCCCGGCAACGCGCAGAATACGTCCGCGACGAAGCCGCCAGAGCCCGCATTGACGCCCATCTGGCGCAGGCCAACGGTCAGAACCCACAACAATACTGGTGGCGGGCCGCCGAACTAGCCGACGCCGACGACAACGAACTCCTACAAGCCCTGCTCGGCCTCGCCCTGCTAAGCGCCTGATCATTGATCTTGTCCGTAACCCTCGGGTAGCCAGGGTGAGGTCCAGGGCGCGGCGGTGGTCAGGTTCTGTGTCGGGGTGCGGTGGCGGAAGAATGCGTG
>Ga0307516_10006658_pt1 | contig 13504 bp, 9 predicted proteins | sample 19_EM_MG_FD_203310 | JGI IMG/M metagenome (GOLD analysis project Ga0307516, IMG submission 203310) | Populus trichocarpa ectomycorrhiza microbial communities from riparian zone in the Pacific Northwest, United States - 19_EM | ecosystem: Host-associated > Plants > Roots > Unclassified | place... | reverse complement strand
GCCCCACGCGTCCGCGAGGGACTGCACCAGGAGCAGGCCCCTGCCGTGCGTGCCGTCGTCGGCGATCGGTACGCACAACCGGGGCCTGCGGGCCACGAAGTCCCGCACCTCCACCCTGAGACCACGGGGCCCGACGGTCGCCGTCAGGACCGCGTCGTGGTCGGTGTGGACGAGCGCGTTGGTGACGAGCTCACTGGTCAGCAGCTCCGCGACCTCCGCTCGTCCGGGCCTGCCCCAGTGCCGTAGCAACTCCCGCAGCGCCCTGCGCGCCTCGGGCACCGCCCCCAGGTCCGCCCGTCCGAGCCTGCGGTTGAGCCGCGGTGCCCGCGCCTCGTCCCTGGCGCTGTCGGCCTCTTCCTCCGCTGTCTCCGCCGAGAAGGCCCCTATCGCGATGGGACCGCCTCCTCGTGCCTGCCTCTCCATGACCCCCGCCCGCGTGCCGATGTCGGTTCCCCCCTGCTCGAACACGTTCACCGGGATCCTTGCCCATTGGCCCACGGGCCAGTCATGTCGAATCCCCAACCACCAGGTGTTCAGCCACTGTTGGGCCGCTGTCGGCCGGGCGGACACCACCTCGGACAGCACCGTCCGAGCCACCGGGGAGTCGCGTGGCGCGCCACCGGTTCGAGGCGGTGATCGACCCGGGATGTCCGGGGAACCGGTCCCGCCTCCGGGCCGAGGACCGCTGTACGACGACGCCGGAACGCCACTGGGGCATCCACCCACGAAATCGTCACCTGCCGATCACCTCCCCTGCGTATGGAGGCGGACCGGAACGTCCCCTCCCGAGGGCGGCGGGCCGTCCGGCCGTCCCGCACGGCTTCGAGACCACCCGCCGGAGGGACCATGACCGCGGACGACGGGCCCGTCCACCGACTCCGGTCCGCCGGCCTCGCCGTACCCGACGAAGAGGTGTGGCGGTTGATCCCGGACGTCGGGGTGCGAGGAGATCCGACTGTCCCCAGCTCGCGAAACTGGCCGGAATCCAGTGGTCGCTCGCCCGCGAACTCGACGGGCTCGCAACGGTGGTGCGGTGGTACGACCGCTGGAACGGCCGCGGTACGAGGCCCCCGCCTTCGTACCGCGGCCGTCCCAGAGCCCCCGGCCGCGGTGGGCTCGGGAACCGCTGCGTGAGCTACTTGCCGGCTACGCCCTTCGTGCCGATGTGGAAGATCTTGTGGCCGCCGTCCATGTCGACGACGAGCTTGGTCGTCGCGCCGCCGCCCCAGGTGAGGGTGACCACGGCCTCGGTGTAGTCAGCGGTGCCGTTGTCGGTGACCTTCCACGCGAGCGGGACGTTCTGGGCCCGCAGGACGCCGTTGGCGTGCTCCTTCGCCTCCCAGGCCGCCAGTTCCTTCTGGAAGCCGGCGCTGAGGTAGTTCCCGCGCAGCGCGTCCGCCAGCCTGCCGCCGTCGTCCGCGTCGGTCACCGCGTCGATGTAGGCGCCGTAGAAGTCGGCGATGCGGGTGACGTTGTCGGACGGACTGCCGCTGACGGAACGCGGTGCGCCGGCGGAGGCCTGGGCCGTGACACCGAGGCCGAGGGCCAGGGCGAGGGCCGCGGCCACGGCGGTGCGGCGGGTGGCACTGCGGCGGGTGGTCGTGTTGCGGTTCATATGAGTGTTCCCCGGTTTCGTACGTGCTGTGGTCGTTGTCGGTGCGGAGCGGGCCGCCCTCCCGACCCCCGTGACGAGAGGGCGGCCCTGGTCTTTTCCGGTGGTCGCGCGACGGTCGGTGGTCGCGCCAAGGTCAGTCGTCGCGCGAAGGGTCAGTAGAGCTTGTTGACGGCGGTCGTCGTCGTCTTCCTGAAGGCCTTGACCGGCGCGTCACCGAAGTCGCCCATCTGGCCCCAGTCCACGACCGTCACGGTCCGGCCGTCCCGGCCCACGGAGAGGAGGCTGATGTCGGTCGCGCCCCAGGAGGTCTCGGTGTGCAGGCCGTGGACGTGGGCCCCCTCCTCGACGGGCAGCGTGCCGTAGTCCCTGCTGCTGGCCTCGATCTCGGGGTCGGCCCCCTCGATCCGCACCGGGCAGGACTTGATGTCCTTGTTCAGCGCCGATGCCAGGGACTTCGCCGAACCGGTGTCCGGCAGGACGACGGTGATCTGCCGGGCGCTCGTGTCGAGGTCGGTCCGGAAGTCGCGGTACCACACGTTCTCGTGGCCCGGCAGCGCCCGCAGACAGGTGTCCCACTCAAGGTCCTCCGGCTCACCGCCGGTGACCTTGCCCGCCGTCCAGGACGAGGTGGGGTGGGGCGGCAGATCCGCGGCCGAGAGGAAGCCGGGTCTGCTCGTGGCGGCGCCCGCCGGTTCGGCGAGCACGGCGCCGAGCGTGAGGCCGGTGATGGCGAGTACGGTGAGCGCTCCTGCTCGGGTGCGCTGTGACATGGGTGTCCCCCGTGAACGAGTGCATGAGTGTGGGATGGCGCCGCGGCGGCGGATGGTCGGTCCGGCCCTGGTCGGTGCGACACCAAGAGCATCAGCCGTCCCGGGGTCCGGCTGCAACCGTCGTCGCCCGATCGGCCACGGTGGAACCATCCCAGGCCATCTGACGTGCAGGTACAGGAGAGCCTGGGATGCCGTCCCGGGCCGACGAACACGGGGGAACGGTGTCCACGGGGGACGACGTAGCAGAGTTCGCGGCACTGCTGAGAGAACTGAAGGCCCGCACGGACCGCAGTTACGGCTCGCTGGCGCGGCGCCTGAACATGAACACCTCGACGCTGCACCGCTACTGCTCGGGCGACGCGGTGCCCCTCGACTTCGCTCCCGTGGAACGGTTCGCGGCGTTCTGCGCGGCGACACCCGAGGAACGGCTCGAACTGCACCGCCGGTGGCTCCTCGCCGCGGCGGCCCGCCAGCGCCCACGAACCGCCGACGGTGCCACCGAGGACGCGGCGGACGGCGCGGACGGCGCGGACGGCGCGGACGGCATGTCGGGACCGGATGACGACATGTCAGATCCAGGTGAGGGCACGGTAGGCCGAGGCGGCAACAGGCCGGATCCAGGCAAGAGCACGCCGGATCTGAGCAAGACCACGCCGGGCCCGGGCAAGAGCACGCCGAGTCCGGGCAAGGACAAGCCGGAACCGATCGAAGGTGCCGGGGGTTCCGTCGCCGCGCCCGGTGCGGGATCCGGCGTCGTCGTTCCGGGCGCGGGCTCCCGGCCCGGTGTGGCCTCGCAGGGCCCGTCGGCCCGCCGCCCCTGGTACCGCCGTCGGCAGTCCCTGCTCGGCGCGGCCGTGGCGACCGTGCTCCTGGCGACCCTGGGCAGCCTGGCGGCCCTGTCGGCGGACCGTCCTCCGGCCGACACCGTCGGCACCGCCCCGGACCGGGCCCCGACGACGGACACGGGCGAGTCCCACCGCCCCGCGCACACCACCCTCAGCCCCTCCCCCAGCGCCTCGCCCGGCCGCTCCTCGACGTCGTCGCCCTCGCTCTCAGCCGACGCGCGGGCTTCCACGACCCCTGGGAAACCCGGGAAGAAGGACGGCCCGTCGGCGGCCGCACAGGGCGACGCCCCCGCGTCCGACGGCCGGCCCCTCGCCTGGACCGCCGACTCCCAGGTCTGGAACCTGGGCTGCGGCCACGACTACGTGATCGACAGGACGCCCCAGCAGGTCCCGCCGCCCCCGGTCCAGCAGGACGCCGGCACCTGGGCGGCGAGCCAGGGCGCGGTGCACGGGCACGAGACGATCGTGCGGATCTCGGTGCAGGGCCGGTCGTCGACGGCCGTGGTCCTGGACGCGCTACGGGTCCGTGTCGTCGGTCGTGCCGCGCCCGCCTCCGGCAACGCCTTCGCCATGGACCAGGGCTGCGGCGGCGAGCTCACGCCCAGGTCCTTCGCCGTGAACCTCGACGCCGACCGGCCCGTCGTCCGCTCGCTTCCCGGCGCCGACAGCGAACACACCATCCCCGCGGTGCACTTCCCCTACCGGGTCTCCGCCGAGGACCCCGAGGTGCTTCTGGTCAGCGCGCAGACCGATACCTGCGACTGCCAGTGGTACCTGGAACTCGACTGGTCCTCCCAGGGCCGCTCCGGCACGATCCGCGTCGACGACGACGGCCACCCGTTCCGCACCAGCGGCATCAAGGGCCTGCCGCGGTACATGTACGACACCTCGGGACGCCGTTGGACGCCTTATGCCTAGAGCCGTGGCATGTTCCGCAGGTTGGAGCGGGCCATCTGCAGCATGCGGCCGACTCCGCCGTCCAGCACGATCTTCGAGGCGGACAGGGCGAAGCCGGTCACCATCTCGGCGCTGATCTTCGGCGGGATGGACAGGGCGTTGGGGTCGGTGACGATGTCGACGAGGGCCGGGCCCTTGTGCTTGAAGGCGTCCTTCAGGGCGCCGGCGAGGTCCTTGGGCTTCTCGACCCGCACACCGTGGGCACCGCAGGCACGGGCGACGGCGGCGAAGTCGGGGTTCTTGTTCGTGGTGCCGTACGAGGGAAGTCCGGCGACCAGCATCTCCAACTCGACCATGCCGAGGGAGGAGTTGTTGAACAGGACGACCTTCACCGGAAGGTCGTACTGGACGAGGGTGAGGAAGTCGCCCATCAGCATGGAGAATCCGCCGTCGCCGGACATCGACACGACCTGCCGCTCACGGTCGGTGAACTGCGCGCCGATCGCCATGGGCAGCGCGTTCGCCATCGATCCGTGGGAGAAGGAACCGATCACACGGCGGCGGCCGTTGGGTGAGATGTAGCGGGCGGCCCAGACGTTGCACATGCCGGTGTCGACGGTGAACACCGCGTCGTCGTCGGCGAGTTCGTCGAGGACGGACGCCACGTACTCGGGGTGGATCGGCACGTGCTTGTCCACCTTGCGCGTGTACGCCTTGACGACTCCCTCCAGCGCCTCGGCGTGCTTCTTGAGCATTCTGTCGAGGAAGCGCCGGTTCTTCTTCTCCCGCACCCGCGGAACGAGACAGCGCAGGGTCTCGCGCACATCGCCCCACACGGCGAGGTCCAACTTCGAGCGGCGGCCGAGGTGTTCGGGCCGGACGTCCACCTGGGCGATCTTGACGTCGTCGGGCAGGAACGCGTTGTACGGGAAGTCCGTGCCGAGCAGGATCAGCAGGTCGCACTCGTGGGTGGCCTCGTAGGCGGCGCCGTAGCCGAGCAGACCACTCATACCGACGTCGTACGGGTTGTCGTACTGGATCCACTCCTTGCCCCGCAGCGCGTGCCCCACCGGGGACTTGACCTTCCCGGCGAACTCCATGACCTCGGCGTGCGCGCCTGCCGTGCCGCTGCCGCAGAACAGGGTGATCCGGTCGGCCTCGTCGATCATCTCGACGAGCTTGTCGATCTCGGTGTCGCCGGGGCGGACGGTGGGCCGGGAGGTGACGAGGGCGGTCTCGGCAGCCCTGTCCGGGGCGGGTTGGTCGGCGATGTCGCCGGGGAGGGAGACGACACTGACACCGGAGCGGCCGACCGCGTTCTGGATGGCGGTCTGGAGCAGCCGGGGCATCTGCTGCGGGCTGGAGATCAGCTCGCTGTAATGGCTGCACTCCTGGAAGAGACGGTCGGGATGGGTCTCCTGGAAGAAGCCGAGGCCGATCTCGCTGGACGGGATGTGCGAGGCGAGGGCGAGCACGGGGGCCATGGAGCGGTGGGCGTCGTAGAGGCCGTTGATGAGGTGGAGGTTTCCGGGACCGCAGGAGCCCGCGCAGGCGGCGAGCTTGCCGGTGATCTGGGCCTCCGCCCCGGCCGCGAAGGCGGCGGTCTCCTCGTGGCGTACGTGCACCCAGTCGATGGCGGAGTTGCGGCGGACGGCGTCCACCACCGGATTGAGGCTGTCCCCTACGACGCCGTAGAGGCGCTCGACTCCGGCGCGGACCAGGATGTCTACGAACTGTTCGGCAACGCTCTGTTTGGCCATGGTGCTCTCCTGCCCCTTCGGTCTCCGGAGATCCCTGTGGGTTCCATGAAGGCACGGCCAAGACCGTCATGCCTCCCACACCGCGGCAGCCGTACGGTCGTCCGCGTACCCCTTGACCCTGACCTGGGCGTCGGCGAGGAACGCCGCGAGGCCGGGCGGGGTGGGGTCGGACCATCGGCCGGCGAGGTACTGGCCGAGCTCGGGCTCACCGCGCAACGGCTCGGCCAGGCCCCCGGTGCACAGCAGGAGCGTGTCGCCGGGGCGGGCGATGGAGGCGCGGAAGCGGAAGGGTTCGCGGGGCGGTTCCGGGGCCGGTTCGTAGGGGCTCGGGGGTGTCGGTATGCCCAGGTCCATGGTGAGGCGGTCGCCCTCGGGGGTCTCGGAGGGCAGTGAGCCGAAGCCGACGACCGGCTCGCCGGTGACGTCGACGACACGCGGTTCGATGTCCTGCCAGTCGCCGTCGCGCAGGCGGAACAGTCCGCCGTCTCCGATGCCGAAGAAGACGCGGGTTCGGCAGTCGGGGTCGGCGGGGAGGAGGAGACAGCGCAGGGTGGCGGCGTACTCGTCGGGGTCGATGCCCTGTTCCGCGGCGCTGGCGCGGAGTTTGCCGAGGCTGCGGTCGGTGAGGCGGTGCAGGCCGGACTTCAGGTCGCCGCGCCTGCCCGCCCTGATGTCCTCGGCGAGCCGGGCGTGGCTGCGGCCCACGGCCCGGCCGATCCAGTGGCAGGCCTCGGCGGCCGCGCGGTGGGCGCCGGGGGTGGCGCGGGCGCCGGTCGCCATGGCGACGAGGACCAGTGTGTGGTCGCCCGTTCCGAACCGGGCGGTGAGCAGCGAGTCGCGTCGTGGTTCGCCACGGAACCGCGCGGAGTCACCGCGCACGGACGCCGCGCGCAGGGTGCTGGACCCGTATCGGGCCCCGTCCAGCACGGTGTCCGCGACCAGTTCGTCGAGATCGTCCGGGTCGGCCGGGGGCAACGCGGTGGGCTCGGCCTCGTAGGTGGGCGGCCCGGAGCCGACGTGCCCGACGGGCTCGGGCGGGACGAGCGGGATGTCGACGCGGGTCCCGCGCGGCGCGGAAGCAGCGTCCGGGCCCGCCGCGTGACCGGGCTGCTCCCGGCCGGGCCCTCGGGAATCGTCCCCCGGCGAGCCGACTCCGGTGTTCGTCGCGGCGGACGGAGGATTGCCGGCGGCGAGGGGTGGAGGGCCGGCGGCGAGGGGTGGGGGGCCGGCGGCGAGGGGTGGGGGGCCGGCGGCGAAGGGTGGGGGGCCGGCGGCGGGTGAGACCTCCGCGGCATCTCGCTCCGGGCCGGCCGGGGTGGTGGGCCGGACGTCGACGGGGGCGGGGGCCGGGGCGGGCGGTGGTCCCCAGGGGACGCCGAGCGCCGGAGGGCCGGCAGGGGGCGGGGGACCAGCAGCGGGCGAGGCGTCACCCGCGCGGACCTCACCTGCGCGGGCGGCGAGGCCCGGCGATTCCCAGAACCGAGGCCGCGGCGCAGGGCCGGCGGGAGGCGGCACGTTCGGGATGTCGGTCGCGGGTACGGGCTGGTCGGGGCCGGTGCCGGTGCCTGGGCGGGTGCCTGGGCCTGGGCGGGTGCCTGGGCCGGTGCCGGGGCCGGGGCCGGTGCCGGGGCCAAGGTCGGTGTCGCTCGCTTCGGCCGGCGCGGGGCCGGTGGCTCCCCGGGCGGGCGGAGCCGTTGGGAGCGGGGGTGCGAAGGGGGGTGGGGGCGGAGGGGGCGCCGTGGGAAACGGGGGTGAGTCCGGGGGGACCCGGGAGGCCGGGGGTGTGTTTCCGGGGATCTGCGAAGTCGGGGGTGATTCCGGCGGAATCCACGCGCCCGGGGCCGCGTCCGAAGGGACGCGCGAGCCTGGGTCGGTCGTGGTCGGCGGCTCCGGGGAGCTGCGTGGGCCCGTCGCCGGGTCCCTCAGGTCCCGGGGTTCCCGCTCCGTGAAGCCCGGTGGCTTCGGGCCGGGCGGGAAGGCCGCAGGGCCCCGAGGCAGGTCGGGTGGCGCCTCCCAGGGGGCATGCTGCGATGCGAACGGCACTGAACGCGGCTCCGGCACCGTATGCGGGGCGGCCCCGGGGCCCGTGTCATCCGGGGCACCCGGGGCGTCCACGGCCTCGCCGGCCCCCGATCGCGGACCGAACCCTCCGGCCTCCGTACTACCGGCACCGACACCGGCATCCGACGAGGGCGCCGATCCTCCAACGCCCCCGGTACCGACACCGGCACCCGGCGAAGCCACCGGCCCTCCGCCCTCCGGGAGCCCGCCCGCACCGGACCGCGGCGCCGGGACCGCGCCCTCCGTCTCCGCGCGGGCTCCGGACTGTCCCTCCACCGCGTCCGCCGCCGAGGCGAAGCGGTCGTCGAGGGAGTCCGGTGTGGGCGCGGGGCCCGTGTCCTCGGTGGAGTCGTCGTACAGCTGACCCCACCAGTCGTCCTCGTGACCGGTGGGCTTTCCCCCCTGCTGGCTCATGCCCCCAATTGTCCACCGCACCGGCAATATGAAAACGGGGCATCGGGAAAATCCGGCGCCGCGAGCCACCTCGAACTGCTTGTCGAGCAGCCTGTCGAACGGTCGTACGAATCAAACCACCAGACGGTCCCACCCTCACGGGAGAACCGTCCGACGACATCCGCGTGATCGGTGATCTGCGCCTTCGCCCGTCCTCCGGCACCCTGGACAGATGGGAGTGGTGGACCCCCTGCTGGCCGGTCTGGTCATCCTCCTCGGTGTGGGCGGTGTGCTGGTGCCCGGGGTGCCGGGGTCGTGGCTGGTGTGGGCCGCTGTCATGTGGTGGGCGCTGAAGGATCCGCAGCCGCTCGCCTGGGCTGTCCTCATGGGGGCCACCGTCGCCCTGTTCCTGTCGCAGGTGGTGCGCTGGGCACTGCCGCCACGACGGCTGCGCGCGAGCGGCGCCACCCCGCGCATGGCCGCGTACGCCGGCGTCGGGGCGTTCCTCGGCTTCTTCCTGGTCCCCGTGCTCGGTGCGATCCCGGGCTTCATGGGCGGCATCTACCTCAGTGAACGGCTCCGGCTCGGTCGGCACCGTGAGGCGATGGCCGCCCTGCGCACGGCGATGCGCTCGGGCGGCTCCAGCGTCCTCGCGGAGCTGTTCACCTGCCTGTTGATCATGGGGGCGTGGCTGGGTGCGGTGTTCTGGGGCTGAGTGGCCGCTCCTTCGGAGCACGCCTCGGAAGACACCTTCAGAAGACTCCTGCAGAGGAAGCCTTCAGAGGGCGCCTTCAAGCGTGAGCAGGCTCGTCTTGCGCTCCAACCCGCCCGCGTATCCCGTGAGGGAACCGCCGGCCCCGACCACCCGATGGCAGGGCCTCAGGATCAGCAGCGGGTTGGCCCCGATCGCACCGCCGACGGCCCGTACGGCGGCCCGGGGCGCACCGATCCGCGCCGCGATCTCACCGTATGTGGTGGTGGCCCCGTACGGCAGGGAGTCGAGGGCGGCCCAGACCCGCTCCCGGAACTCACTGCCCGGCGAGCTCAACTCCAGTTGGAACTCCTCGAGTTCCCCGGCGAAGTAGGCGGCGAGCTGCTCCTCGGCGGCCCGGAAGTGGCCAGGGTCGTACCGCCAACTCTCCTGGATGGTACGGCCGTTCTTCTGACCCGGCACGGACAGCGAGGACAGCGCTCCGGTCGGACCGGCGGTCAGGAGGAGCGGCCCGACCGGGCTGTCCAGTGTGGTGTAGCGCGTCTCGATGGTCATCGGTACTCCAACTCCCCTGCTGCACGCAGGTGTTGCACGGCATATGAGCGCCAGGGGCGCCAGCTGTCAGGGACGTCGGGCCCGGGCGGGGCGACGTCGGGATCGCCGAGGGCGCGGCTGCGGATCGCGGCGACGGCGGGGGCGTCCAGACCGGGCAGGGCGAGCAGTGCGGCCTGTGCGTCGTCCCGGTCGGCACCCGGGTCCAGCCGTACGGCTCCGTCGGCGAGGGCCGCGGCCAGCGCGCCCGGCGGTCCGGTCGGCTCGGCCTCGGCGAGGACGGCCGGTTCGGGAAACACATGGGTGAGCGAGCCACAGGGAGCGTCCAGCGCCTTCCCGTACCGCCGGACCAGCTCCGCGGCCTGGGCCCGCCCCACCAGTGCCCGCACCGCGAACTCCTCCGGATCGGTGGCTCCCGGCGACCGCAGTCCCGGCCGGGCGGCGACCAGCGGGGCGAGCCGTGCGTCGGCACCGAGCCGCTCGTCCACGGCGTACGGATCGGCGTCGAGGTCGAACAGCCGTCGCAGTCGCTGGACGGCGGTGGTCAGATCGCGGTGGTCGGTGAGGTGGAGCCGGGCGTCCAGCCAGCCGCCCGGATGCGCTCCGGACGCGGATCGCGCCGTGCCCGTCCGCTCGTCGACGGCGACGATGCCGGTGCCGTGCGGAAGCCGCAGGGTACGCCGGTACGTCCGCCGCCCGCGCGCCCCGCTCACATCCTCGACACCCGCCACGGCCTCGGCCTCCAGCAGGTCGAACACAGCCCCGGCCTGGTACGGGCCCCGGTGGGCGAGCCGCAGCGGAATCCCGGCGGTCGGCGTGGCCGTACGCCGGACCGCCCGGCCCGCTCGGGGCGCGGTGGTCCGCAGCTCGCTGGGGGTGGCGGCGTACACCTCCCGCATGGTGTCGTTGAACTGCCGCACGCTGGCGAACCCGGACGCGAACGCGATCTGGGTGATCGGCAGGTCGGTGGTCTGCACCAGCACACGGGCGGTGTGCGCCCGCTGGGCGCGGGCGAGGGCGACCGGTCCGGCGCCGAGCTCGGTGGTGAGCTGCCGCTGCACCTGTCGCGCGCTGTAGCCCAGCCGCGCGGCGAGTCCGGCCACGCCCTCCCGGTCGACGACACCGTCGCCGATCAGCCGCATGGCCCGGCCCACCACGTCCGCCCGGACGTTCCAGTCGGCGGAGCCGGGCACCGCGTCCGGCCGGCACCGCCGGCAGGCCCGGAAACCCGAGCCCTGCGCGGCGGCGGCGGTCGTGAAGAACCGGACGTTGTGCCGCTTCGGCGTGACCGCCGGGCAGCTGGGCCTGCAGTAGATCCCGGTCGTCACGACGGCGAAGAAGAACTCCCCGTCGAACCGTCCGTCCCTGCTGCGTACCGCTTCGTACCTGGTGTCTTCGTCCATCACGCCATCCAGTGTCGACGACGCGAGGGGGCCGGGCCAGCGGAAATCGGACGTGGACTTGTCAGGAATCCGGGGTCAGGAATCCGGGGTCAGGCATCCGGCGTCAGAACCCGGCATCCGGCATCCGGCCGGTCCGGGCAGCGGCCACGTCCGACTGACTCCGGGTGCCCTACATCCAGCGCCCCTTCTTCGCCTCCATCGCCGCCTTCCCCTCGGCTCCCCTGCGCTTCCACTCCTTCCTGATCTCGGACCGGAGCCTCGCATCGGTCTTGGCCACGATCCGCTGGTTCTCCCGGATGAGCTTGCGGTAGCTGTCCAGCCGCCGCTCGCCCAGCTCGCCGGAGGCGATCGCGGCCAGTACGGCGCATCCCGGCTCGCTCTCGTGCGCGCAGTCGTGGAACCGGCACCGCGCGGCCAGCTCCTCGATCTCGGAGAACACCTGCCCGACCCCGGTCTCGGCGTCCCACAGCCCGACGCCCCGCAGTCCCGGCGTGTCGATCAGGACACCCCCCGTGGGCAGGGCCAGCAGATTGCGGGTGGTCGTCGTGTGGCGGCCCTTGCCGTCCGCGTCCCGAGTGGCTCGGACGTCCATCACGTCCTCGCCGAGCAGCGCGTTCGCGAGCGTCGACTTGCCCGCGCCGGACTGCCCGAGCAGCACGGACGTACCGCCGCCGACGACGGCGACGAGGACGTCGAGCCCGTCCCCGCCCATGGCGCTGACCGCCAGCACGGGCACACCGGGCGCGGTGGTCTCCACGTCCTGGACGAGGTACGCGAGGGTGGTCGCGTCCGGTACGAGGTCGGCCTTGGTCAGCACGACCACGGGCTGCGCCCCGGACTCCCAGGCCAGCGCGAGGAACCGCTCGATACGGCCGAGGTCGACCTCGACGGCCAGCGACACGGCCACGATCGCGTGGTCGACGTTGGCCGCGAGGATCTGCCCCTCCGACCGCTTGGAGGAGGTGGACCGCACGAAGGCGGTACGGCGCGGCAGACACGTCCGTACATAGCGCGGGTTGCCTCCGGGCTCGACGGCGGCCCAGTCGCCGGTGCACACGACCCGCATGGGGTCGTGCGGGGTGACGAACGCGGTGTCCGCCCGGACGATCCCGTCGGCGGTGATCACGTCACACTGCCCGCGGTCGACCCGGACCACCCGGCCGGGCAGCAGCCCTTCGGACTCGTAGGGGGCGAACTCGTCCGCCCATGCCTCGTCCCAGCCGTAGGGAGCGAGCGCGGAGAAAGCGGAGAAAACTGAGGTGGAATGCAAGGGTGACCCTTCACAGGGGTGGCCCCGGCACGCGTGCGAACACACGGAGTTGAGGAATCGTCAGCCGGTGGCCACGGAGGTGGACTTGATGAACTCCTGGATGCGGGCAGCGCCCAGCACAGTGACAGCCATCGGTCGACACCTCCTCACAGTCGGCCGCGGCGGCCGAACGGCCACCACGGGAACGCGCTCACTCTAGCCCGACCGCGGACGACCACGCCAAGCTTTTTTCGCCGCCCGCCAAGGCCGGCTCCACCACTCCCCCCGCGCTACTCCGTCGCGCAGTTGTGCCCGTTCAGGGTGAAGTCGTACGCCGGGGAGTTCTTGCCCTGCCAGGAGGCGAGGAAGCCGAAGGAGAGGGAGCCGTCCGCGGGGACCGACTTGTTGTAGTCGGCGGCGGTGGCGGTGACGCGGGAGCCGTTCTGGGTGAAGCTCGCGTCCCACATCTGGCCGACCTTCTGGCCGTCGTGGAAGGACCAGCCGACCTGCCAGGAGTCGAGGGCCTGCTCGGTGGTGACGGTCACGGTCACCTGGAAGCCGTCGGGCCACTGGTTGAGCAGGTCGTACGTGACGCCACAGGTCACGGCTTCGCTCGGCGCGGAGTCGCTCGGCGCGGGGTCGTCGCCGGGGTCGTCGCCGGGGGCGGTGGACGAGGCCGTGCCCTGGGCGGTGGCGTTGGGGTTCTTCTCGTCGGACTTCTCGGGCACGGACTTCTTGGGCGTGGGCGTCGTCGCGGGGGCCGACGACCTCGGGGAGCTGGTGGAGCGCGCGTCGGTGGACGGCAGGGACAGGCCGGGGTCGGCCACCGGCTGACGGTCGGCGTCGCCGGATGGTGCGGCGCCGGTGTCGGTGCCGCCGCCCGGCATCATCGACACGGCGAGCGCCAGCAGGGACACCAGGACGGCCGCGACGAGGAGGCCGTTGCGCACGACGCGGGCCTTGTGGGCGCCGGGGTTCGGGGGCGCGCCGTCGCTGTCGGCCGACCCTGGGCGACCGGCGCCGAGGCGCACCTCGGCGGCCCGTCGACGACGTTCGAGGTAGGCGAGACCGCCCCAGCCGATCACCCCGCCGGCCAGCGCTCCGGGCAGTCCGCCGCCGTGCAGCCGCAGACCGGCGGCGGCCTCCGCGCACTCCACGCACCGGGCGAGGTGCCGGGAAAGGTCCTTCGGGGTGTCGGCGGCCGGCGACCGGGTCACCGCGTCGAGCAGCCGGGCGTAGCTGCGGCA
>Ga0307516_10006657_pt1 | contig 13504 bp, 11 predicted proteins | sample 19_EM_MG_FD_203310 | JGI IMG/M metagenome (GOLD analysis project Ga0307516, IMG submission 203310) | Populus trichocarpa ectomycorrhiza microbial communities from riparian zone in the Pacific Northwest, United States - 19_EM | ecosystem: Host-associated > Plants > Roots > Unclassified | place... | reverse complement strand
TGTCGGCGGTCACCACCACCCTGCTCTCGGTGCTGAAGGCCGGCGATCATCTGCTGGTGACCGACAATGTCTACCGGCCCTCGCGCAATTTCTGCAACGGCATGCTCGCCCGCTACGGCGTCGAGACCACTTTTTTCGATCCCCTGATCGGCGCCGGCATCGAAAGGCTGTTCAAGCCGAACACAAGGGCGGTGCTGGTCGAAGCGCCCGGCTCGCAAACCTTTGAGATGACCGACATCCCGGCCGTATCAGCGGCGGCGCATGCGCGTGATGCGCTCGTCATCGACGACAACACCTGGGCGACGCCGCTGTTTCACCGTTCGCTCGACCAGGGCGTCGACATTTCGATGCAGGCCGCCACCAAATATATCGGCGGCCATTCCGACATTATGTTCGGCACGATCTCGGCCAACGCCAAGGCGTGGCCGGCGTTGCTCGAAGGCATCCATCTGCTCGGTGTTTGCGCAGGCCCAGATGACGTGTTCCTGGCGCTGCGCGGCACCCGCACGCTCGCGGTGCGGCTGGCGCAACATTACCGGTCAGGGCTCGAGATGGCGCGCTGGCTTGCGACGCGCCCGGAGGTGTTGCGGGTGTTGCACCCGGCACTGGAAAGCCATCCCGGCCATGCGATCTGGAAGCGCGACTTCACCGGCGCGTCCGGCCTGTTCAGCATCGTCCTGAAGCCCGCGCCGCAACAGGCGGTCGACGCCTTGCTCGACGCGGTGAAACTGTTCGGCATGGGTTTTTCATGGGGCGGCTTCGAAAGCCTCGTCATTCCCTTCGATTGCGACGGCTACCGTACGGCGACCAAATGGGCGCCGGGCGGTCCAACGCTGCGGCTCCACATCGGGCTCGAGAATGTCGATGACCTCAAGGCCGATCTCGAACGCGGCTTTGCCGTGTTGAAGGCCAACGCGTAGGCCACGACATCTCCAGGCGATCTACGCTGCACGTCCGCCGCCGCGCTGGCGGCGCAACGGTCGTGCCTTTCGGCAAGCGCAACTGGCTGCGGCATCATCCGTACAAACCCGGATTTTGCCGGCACGGGCAATAACCACCCGTTCACCATGACGATGAATCCAGCCGTCCTTTCAACCAAATAGTTCACCCCTCAAGTTCCCTTATACCATTGACGCTTAGTCATGCCCTGAGAGGAAGGCTGTGACCGCCATGCGGTTGAGCTCTCCCAGCGTAAAAGTAGACAGTAAAACGCATGAGTGCTGCACGTATCGCCGCCCTGACCGATATCCGCGTACGCGCGATCGAGCAGGCCCCCAATGAAAAACCCGCGATGCCCGCCCGCGCCCGCCAGAGCGGCACGCCGGCGCTGCGCAGCATCACCAACGTCGGCATGACCGGGAACAGCTCGCAACGACGCGCTCCGAAGCGGAGCGCAGATATCAAACTGGTTCGCCACTGCATCGCGAACCAATCGACGGCACAGAAGTGACCGAAAGGACGCAGGTATGAAGTTTGGGGAAAATCAACCAATGCGGAACGCTCGGGCCCGCGCCCTGTTATTTTCGGCGGTCGCCGTGCTGGCGCTTTATCCGGCCCTGTCGCCAGTCGTCGCCGCCGATTCGGATATCGAACCTCCGGCAACGACCACTTCGATCGGCAGCGCGAAGACCCGCTTCCTGGCGCTCGGCATTGGTAAGTCGGTGGTGCTTGATTTGCCGCGCGACGTGAAAGATGTGCTGGTGGCCGATCCGAAGATCGCCAACGCGGTGGTCCGGTCAGCGCAGCGGGCCTATATCATCGGCGCCGCAGTCGGGCAGACCAACGTCGTGTTCTTCGATGCCAGCGGCCAGCAGGTCGCTTCCTACGACATCGCGGTCAAACGCGACCTCAACGGTGTGCGCTCAGCTCTCAAGCAGACGCTGCCGGGAATCAATATCGAAGGCGTCGGCGACGGCGTCATCCTGACCGGCTCGGTATCGAGCCCGGTCGAAGCCCAGCAGGCCGGCGACCTCGCCGCACGGCTGGTCGGCGGGCCCGAGAAAGTCATCAACTCGATCGTCGTGCGTGGCCGCGATCAGGTGATGCTCAAGGTCACCGTGGCCGAAGTGCGGCGCGACATCATAAAGCAACTCGGTGTCGATCTGAATGCGAGCATGAATTACGGCACCGCCGCGGTAAATTTCAGCAACACCAATCCGTTCACCGCGAACAGCGGACCGCTCGTGCCCGGCAACAACTTGACAGGGGCGGCGTTGAACAAGGCCGGTCTGCCGTCGGTCACTGCGACGCTGCGAGCGATGGAGAGTGCGGGCGTCGTACGAACGCTCGCAGAGCCGAATTTGACGGCAATCTCCGGCGAGTCAGCGACATTCATCTCAGGCGGCGAATTTCCTATTCCGACCGGCGTAACCTGCCAAACGACGCAGACGGGCGTTATCGGACAATGCATCCAGACGGTCGCCTTCAAGAAATTCGGCATCTCGCTGAATTTCACGCCGGTGGTGCTCAGCGAGGGGCGGATCAGCCTGCGAGTGATGACCGAAGTGTCGGAAATATCGACCGAAAATTCTTTGACCGGCGGCGCCGGCGGAACGACGATTCCCTCGATCAAGACCCGTCGCGCGGAAACCACGCTGGAAATTCCCTCCGGCGGCTCGATCGCGATGGCAGGTCTGATCCAGGAACAGACCAAGCAGGCCATGAATGGAATGCCCGGCATCGACCAGTTACCGATCCTTGGGGGGCTCTTCAGAAGCCAGGACTTCATCAAGAACGAGACCGAGCTGATGGTCATCGTGACACCGTATGTGGTTCGGGCGGTCGCGCAAAAGGATCTGGCGCGCCCCGATGACGGATTTGCGCCCGCCTCGGATTCCCAATCCGCGCTGCTTGCCCGCATCAACCGGACCTACGGCCTCGCCGCCCGCGTCGGGCCGGTCGGCGCCTACCAGGGCAATTTTGGCTTCATCATTGACTGAGACGGAACTGCCCCTTTGCTGCGGGACGAGGACAGAACAATGACTCATAAAACGCAAATCGACCACCTCCGCACCTTGCGCCTGCTCGGTGTATTGATCGGGATTTCGACAGCACTCGGTGCCTGCCAGCAAACCACGGAGATCGTAACGGCGAGCGTACCCTACGACTACCGCCTGAGGCATCCGATCGCCGTCCAGGAAGCCAACCGCTCGATCGTCGTTTTCGTCGGCCACGCCCGCGGCGGCCTGTCCGGTCCGCAGCGCACGGACGTGGCGGGGCTGGCCAAGATCTGGCTCCGCGAAGGCACCGGCGCGATCGTTGCCGACGTCCCGGCCGGCACCGCGAATGCGCGAGCTGCCGAGGCGACCTACCGCGAAATCCACTCGATCCTGGCGGCCAGCGGCGTGCCCTCGAGCGCCGTTACGGTGCGTCACTACACGCCGGATGATCCGCGAACGCTGCCGACGATCAAGCTGAGCTATCCGAAGATTTCGGCGGTCGCCGGCCCCTGCGGGCTGTGGCCGGAAGATCTCGGGCCTAATCTTAACGACAGCGGCTACAACGAAAACCGCCCCTACCACAATTTCGGTTGCGCCAGCCAGCACAACCTCGCCGCCATGATCGACAATCCGGCGGACCTCGAACAGCCGCGGCCCGAAACGCCCGCCTATACGATCAGGCGCAACGCGGCGTTCGAGAAGTATCGCAAGGGCGAGTCGACCACGACTACCTATCCAGAAGCCGAAAAGGCCAAACTCAGCGATGCCGGCAAATGATTAGCCACAAGAACCCCGAAGAACGGGCGGACCTCACGCTGCCGGCCGACCAATACATCGCACCGGCGCCGCGCGTGTCGGTGCAGGCCTTTTGTGCCACCGTCGCGACCGCGACCGCGGTGAAATCGGCGAGCCAGGACCGACGCCTAGACAAGGCGCACCTGTCGGTCCACATGGGCGGCATCGCTGCCGCCATCGACGCCTACCACAAGGCCCCTACGCCGAACGTGATCATGCTGGAGACCGAAGGCTCCAGCGACATGCTCGCAGGCCTCGACGAACTCGCAACCGTCTGCGACGCCGGCACAAGGGTTGTCGTGATCGGCAGCGCCACGGATGTCGCGCCGTACCGCGAACTGGTACGCCGCGGCATCAGCGACTACGTCGTTGGCCCGGTCGAGACGCTCGATGTGGTGCGGTCGATCTGCAACCTGTTCTCATCGACCGAGGATGTCGCCGTCGGCCGCATCGTCGCCGTCGTCGGCGCCAAGGGCGGCGTCGGCGCCTCCACCATCGCCCACAACGTGGCCTGGGCGATCGCGCGCGATCTGGCGCTCGATTCCGTCGTCATCGACCTCGACCTCGCCTTTGGTACCGCGAGCCTCGACTACAATCAGGATCCGATCCAGGGCATCGCCAATGCGGTGTTCCAGCAGGACCGGCCCGACAGCGCCCTGATGGAGCGGCTGTTGTCGAAATGCTCGGACCGCCTCAGCCTGCTGGCGGCGCCGGCGACGCTCGACCAGGTCTACGATTTCGGCGCCGACGCCTTCGATGCGATCTTCGATACGCTGCGCATGACCACCCCCTGCATCGTGCTCGACGTGCCCCACCAATGGTCGGCATGGACCAAGCGCGCGCTGGTCGGCGCCGACGACATTCTGGTCGTTGCCGAACCCGATCTCGCCAACATGCGCAACGCCAAGAACATGCTGAACGTACTGAAGGCCGCGCGGCCGAACGACCGGCCGCCGCTCTATTGTCTCAACCAGGTCGGCATGCACAAGCGTCCGGAAATCACCCCGCGCGAATTCGCCAAGGCGCTCGAAAGCCAACCGATCGCGACGATCCCGTTCGATTCCAAGATGTTCGGCACGGCCGCCAATAACGGCCAGATGATCGCGCAGATCTCGGCCAGTCACCGCACCACCACGATGTTTCTGCAGATGGCGCAGCGGTTGACGGGACACGCCGTCACCAAGCAGTCGCGTTCGCTGCTAGCGCCGATCATGCCGATCATCAGGAAGTTGCGCGCCGGCGGCCGTCGCTAATCGCGCGGAGCTGGCTACGAACAGCCCTGCCCGCCGATTGACGTTCAGTCGGTGTGGCCGGGCTTCGCAACCGGCAGCTTGTCGATCTCGGCGCGCGCGTTTTCTTTCCGCGCCAACAACAGCTTCAGCTGCGTAACGTTCGCAGCCGCTTCCGCCGGCGGTAGATCGGCTTTCGCGATCTTCTCGGCCTCGGCCATGTTGCCGCGCAGGCCGACCACCAGCGCCAGATTTGCCCGCACACGCGCATCTCCGCCCGCATGACCATAGGCGCGGCGCAAGCTCTCCTCGGCCTTCGGCAGATCTTTGGAAAGCACGTAAGAAAGCCCGAGGTTCGACAGCACTACCGGTTCGTCGGGCGCGATCTTGAGCGCGCTCGAATAATATTGCCGTGCCTCCTCGAACCGGCCGAGCTGATCGAGGACAGCCCCTTGCGCCGAGAGGATCCGCCAATCCGGATCGTCAGGCGTGTGGGCCTGGCCGAGCACGTCGAAAGCCTGCTGGAAATTGCCATTGTCGGCGAGCGCACGTCCATAACCGGCCAGCAGCGCCTTGTTCTTGGGAACGGCGATCGTCGCCTGCTCCATGACCGCAACCGCTTGCGACTTCTGCCCCGTGGCCCGCAGCGCCTTGCCATATTGCAAGGCCGCGTCGGCATCCTTCGGGTTGGCGCGATAGCGCTCCTGACATATCTCGACGTCGCGCCTGGGATCGGTGGAGCGGCTGGTTTCGACCTTTTCGCCGAGCGAACCGGTGATGTCGGACGACGTGACCTGGCAGCCGGAAAGCCCCAACGCGAGAATCGCCGACGACGCCGTACACGCAAGAAGTCGCGCGAACTCAGATGGTTGGAGCAATTTCTGGAACATTTACTGGACCCGCGTCGGCGACTGTCCAGAATGCTCACAGCTTAACCCTAAATTCGGGTTAAGCTGGCGCGATCATGCGGCAACGGGCGGCCGCAACGGGCCCGCCGGTCGCAATTTTCACTTTAATCGACGAATTGTGCGCCGAGTTCGCAGCCGATCCGCCAAGCCAGCTTGCACGCACGCGGTCGTTGCCCGGTGGTGAAAATCACGGTGAATTCTGGGGGGATTTCCGGATATTCGGCAATGATCTTCAGTCCGCCATCGGATACGTCGGTGATCATGCAGTCGCGCGGCAATCCACCGGTCGCAAACTGTATTTTCGCAAAGCTTCTGCACACACGACGTTCGCTTCTACGGCGATTCGATAACATCTCGACCCCTGGCCCTGCTCGATTGATACATCCGGCGGTGCTGAAGTTTTACAGAAGAATTGTTGGAATTAGCCTAGCGGAACCGCTCGAAATCTAAGGGTTGTTTTTGTGTTCCGTTTACCGCGCCTCGCTCGCCCGTAAGCGCAATCCAGGCACGTATCCTGCTGCTACCACGGCAATTTTCGGCAAATTAAGGGTTGATCCGCTGTGGTTTGGCGATAGCCTGAATTTTCGACTCAATTCGTCGGAAACAGACGAGCATGGCAACGATGGTTCTTCTCGACTTGATGGGTGGCGTGGCGTTGCTGCTGTGGGGCCTGCACATGGTCCACAGCGGCATTCTGCGGGCGTTCGGCCCCGACCTGCGCTCATTGCTGGCGAAAGGCCTCAGCAACCGCTTCACCGCCTTCGCGGCCGGCCTCGGCCTGACCGCGCTGCTCCAGAGCAGCACCGCAACGGCCCTGATCACGAGTTCGTTCACCTCCGAAGGCCTCGTCAGCCTGGTGCCGGCGCTGGCCATCATGCTCGGCGCCAATGTCGGCACCACGCTGATCGTGCAGATACTGTCGTTCAATATCGCTGCCGTCGCCCCGGTCCTGTTCATCATCGGCCTGGTGGCGTTCCGCAGCGGGCCGCGCTCGCGCATCAAAGACATCGGCCGGGTCTCGATCGGGCTCGGGCTGATGCTGCTGGCGTTGCATATCCTGATCGACACGCTCGCGCCGGCCGAGAATGCACCGGGCATGCGCGTGTTCATGAGCGCCATCACCGGAGATCCCGTGCTCTGCATCATCTTCGGCGCCGTGGTGACCTGGGTGGTGCACTCCAGCGTCGCCAGCGTGCTGCTGGTGATGTCGCTGGCGTACGCGCATTTCATCTCGCCGGCAGCGGCGTTGGCGCTGGTGCTCGGCGCCAATCTCGGCAGCGCGATCAATCCGATTTTCGAAGGCGCACGCCGCGACAACCCGGCGAGCTATCGCCTGCCGCTCGGCAATCTCGTCAACCGCCTCGCCGGTGTCGTGCTGGTGGCGCCGTTCCTGAACCCGATCGCGGATCTCCTGCAATCCTGGCAGCCGGACGTCGCCAAGGCGACCGCCCAGTTCCATATCGCGTTCAACGTCGTGACCGCCCTCGTTTTCATCGGATTGCTCGACGGCATGGCGCGGCTGTTGAAGAAGCTGCTGCCGACGCGCGTCCAGGAGAGCGACCCGCTGCGGCCGCGCTATCTCGATGAGAGCGCGCTGGAGACCCCGTCGCTGGCGCTGGCGGACGCCGCACGCGAGGTGCTGCATATGGGCGACCATGTCGAGGTCATGCTGCGCAAGGTGATGGCGGCAATGATGACCAACGACCGGGCGCTGGTCGACCAGGTCTCGCAGATGGACAACAGCGTCGACAGCCTCGACGAGGCGATCAAGCTCTATGTCACCAAGCTGACCCGCGGCAGTCTCGACGAGCGCGAGGGCAAGCGGGCGATGGAGATCGTTTCCTTTGCCATCAATCTCGAGCATATCGGCGACATCATCGACAAGAATTTGAGCGAGCTCGCAACCAAGAAGATCAAGCGCCGCTTCCAGTTCTCAGCCGAAGGCGCTGAGGAGCTTTCAGCCTTCCATAAGCGCACGATGGATTCCTTGCGGATCGCGTTCGGCGTCTTCATGTCGGGCAACGTCAACGAGGCGCGCAAGCTTTTGGCCGAGAAGTCGGCGCTGCGCAATACCGAGTTGGCCGCCACCGAACGCCATCTCGACCGGTTGCGCGAGGGTCGCCCTGAAACCATCGAGACCACATCGCTTCACCTGGACGTGCTGCGCGATCTGCGGCGGATTCATTCCCACATCTGCTCGGTCGCCTACCCCGTGCTCGATGCCGCCGGCGAACTGGCGGCCTATCGTTCGACTGAAAGCGATATGGTGGCGCTGGCCGCGCCAGCCACGGGCCACAGCGGTTAGCGATCCAGCGTCTTCGACGCCTGGCCGCGGTTCTTCACGATCAACATGATGTTTCTGATATAGATGATGGTGGCCATCGCCTGACCGAGAATGATGACGGGTTCACGTTTGGCGATGCCGTAGACCAGCGTCATCAACCCGCCGCCCATCGAGAAGAACCAGAACGCCATCGGAACCACGCTTTGTCCGGCGCGCTCGCTCGAAATCCACTGCACCAGGAAACGCGCAGTGAACAGCAATTGCGCAATCAGGCCGAATGCCAGCCAGAAATCGAACTTGGCGACGAAGACGTCGTAAAGATAGTCGCCGAGCGCCTGCCCGTATTGAATCAGCATCAGGTCACCTCGGTCGCAATGGGCGTCGGCTTCTTGCGGCGGATCAGCCACCAGACGCCGGCCAGGTCCATGATCCCGATCCATAGCCGGTCAAAGAAGCCGTAATTTGACACGCCGGAATGCCGCGGGCGGTCGATCACGTCGACATAGGCGATCTCAAACCCCTCGCGGCGGACCAGCGCCGGCAGGAAACGATGCAGTCCGTCGAAATAGGGCATCGACAGGAACAGTTCGCGCGGGAATGCCTTCAGCCCGCAGCCGGTGTCGCGGGTACCGTCGCGCAGGATCGCATTGCGCACGCCATTGGCGATCCGCGACTGCATTTTCTTGAAGCCGGTATCCTTGCGGCCGACCCGCTGGCCGGCCACTAGCCCGATACGGCCGCCGCCGCGTTCTATCGCCGCAATCAGATCCGGCAGGAAGGCCGGATTGTTCTGCCCGTCGCCATCGAGCGTTGCCACGATGGCGCCGCGCGCGGCGCGAACGCCGCTGCGCACCGCTGCCGATTGCCCCGATGATGTGGCATGCAGGAGCTGCCGGAGATGGCTATATTTTTGCATCAGCGCCGTCAGCCGCTCGGCGGTGGCATCCGTCGAGCCGTCATTGACATAGATGATCTCGTAGGCCCAGCGGCCGTCGAGCGCGGCCGTGATCTCCGCAATCAAAGGCGCGACGTTGTCCTCCTCGTTGCGCACGGGCACCACGATGGAAACGGCGACCGCGGCTGGGTCGGAGGCAGGCAAATCGGTACTCTTCGGTTGGTGGGACTTGGCCCTTATTATGGGGCGAAAGCGCCCCGGGCAACCCTTTTGAGGCGCCCCGATGAAGGGCCGACCAGCGGCACGATGGTGCCGTCGCGGTGGATCGCAAATCCGAGCCGGCGGGCCGCAAACCAGTAACGCACGAACATCGCACCGATCACGCCGACCAGCGCGCCCGCGACCACGTCGCTCGGATGATGCGCGAGCAGCACCAGACGGGTGGCCAGGATGACGAGGACATAGACGATCATCGCCGGTCGCGCCTTCGGCCACAGCGCCGAGACGCCGAAGGCGAGCGCTGCCGCCGTCATCGAATGACCGGAGGGAAAGCTGGAATAGGCCGCCGTCCCGTTAAAATGCGAGAAGTTGAACACACTGGCGTCGCTGCCGACAAAAGGACGGCCGCGGCCGACCGACCATTTGATCACTTCGCCGATCAGTACCGGCACCGCGACGGCGAAGAACAGGAACTGCAAACGGGTTCCCAGCCCAAGCAACAGCGAGCGCTGAATTCCGCGCGTCGCGGCCGACATGATCGCCACCGCGACCAGCAGCACACCGAGCGTGCCCAGGACATATTCATCCTTGCCGAAATCGGTGAGGATGCGCATCCACCAAAGACCGGGTGAACCCCGCTTCGGCATCTGGCCGATTTCCCAGGCATCGAGCGCGTACATCAACACGATGATCGCGACGCCGATGACGACCGAAAGCCACAGGACATGACGGGCGGCGCGGCGCGCGGCTTCGGCCCGCCGCGAATGCGACGGCGCGCGTACCAGCTGGGCAAGCGACAGCCACGCCAGCGCGAGAAAACGCGACAGATAGTTTCGGGAATCGATGTTGGCCGGGGCGGTCATCTACTCGGTGCCTTCGGAGCGGAAGATCGCAATCGAAATCGCTCTGCCTTGCGAGATGTTGTAACCCTCGATGCGCGTGGCCACATTGTAGCGCAGTCCAATCGCTTCGGCGCGCAGCACAAAAACGCGTTCCGAGCGCGCTTCCACCAGCGCGAAGCGGCAACTGCCCTGCCCCAGGAAATCCGCAGCCCCCGATCCGTCGGTCAGCAGCGTGCCGGTGCCGGTCATGAACACGAGACTCGGTTCGTGGAAGCCAGCCGCCGCGGCCTTGGGCCCGACACAGACCACATTGCGCAGCGCGCGTGCGACCTCCGCGCTTGGAAATACCGTGGTCAGTGACGGCAGCACGATGCCGTAGACGCCGATGGCGAGCAACATCGCCGCGATTACGGCGTTCAGCAGCGAGCGCTCGGCGCGGCTCTCCTCGAACAGCCACCACGCGATCAGGCCGAAGATCATGGCGACGGCGAGGAACGGCCAGGCCGGAAACACCGGCTGATGCGTCAGCTTAATGGCGCCGACGATCGCGATCACGGCAGCACCCGCCGGGATGACGAACCACCAGGCTGCGCCGCGCACCAGCCAGGAGCGCGACAGTACCCGGCGCTCCAGCGCGCCGACGGTCAGGATTGCGATCGCCGGATAGAGCGGCAGCACATAATGCGGCAGCTTGGTCAGCACCAGTTCGAACACGATCCAAGACGGGATCAGCCACGCCAGCAGATATTGTGCGCCAGGCTCGCGCCGGGCGCGCCACACCGCCGGTGCCGCCATGCCCGCCAGCGGCGCACCAGGCCAGAACGTAACCCAGAATAGCAGCAGATAAAGCCCGGGCGGCGCGCCATGGGATTCCTGCGCGGCCAGCTTGCTCAGCATGTCACCGCCGAGCGAATCGGCGAAGAACGCGTCGCCCGCGCGCCAGAAGATCGCAACGAACCACGGCAGCACCAACACCAGCGTCCACATCAGGCCCCACACCGGGCGCATGCGCCAGAGCCAGACCGCGGAACGGTCGAGGATCGCCAGCACGAGGATCGTCAATCCGACGAACATCAGGATCAAGGGTCCCTTGAGCAGGATGCCACCGGCGAGCGCGGTCCAGAAGATCGCGGGCGAGCTCCAGGGCGGATGCGCCGGGTCCTCGCCGCGTTGCCATGACAAATACACCCGCGCCATCGCTCCCATCGCAGCGGTGACTGACAGCAGCAGCATGGCGTCGGTCTTGGCGAGCCGTGCCTCGGCGCCGAGCAGCACGCAACTGGCCATCAACAGCGCCGCCAGCGCCGCGCCGCGCCGGGTTACGAAAGCAAGCGCGGTCCAGTAGGTCAGCAGCACCGCGCCGATGGCGCCGATCAGGGATGGAACGCGATAGAGCCAGATGCGTAGTTGCGCCCGCGGCACGCCCAATTTGGAGGCGGTTTCGACGGCGGCAGCCTGCAACCAATAGACGCCGACCGGTTTCTTGTAGCGAACGTCGTCCTGGAACCGGATATCGACGAAATCGCCGCTTTCGACCATCTGCTTGGTCGCTTGCGCAAACCGTGCCTCGTCGCGATCGATCGCCGGAATCGTGAAAAAGCCGGGCACGAAAAGCACGATGCAGCACAGCACCAGGAACACGATCGCGCGCGAATGACTTATGGTGGCGAAGTCGAACGCAGCGAGCAGCCTGCGACTGGAATTCGCTGGTTTCACAGACTGTTGGCCTGCTCCAAATCGCCTGGGTTGGACGGTTTCAACCATCTTGTTCGCATACGATGAAACCGCACTGCAAACAACACCACAGTTCCTTCAATCCGGTGATGTCCTTACTGGACCCGGATCACCACCGTATCGGCGGCGCCGGTGGCGTCGATCACCGTCAGCCGCGCAAAGCCCGGTCCGGGCGGCTCGACCAGCCGCTGACGCCGGCTGTCGATCTCGCCGACCGAGATACCGTTGACCAGCATGGTGAGCGGCAGCACGCCGCCGGCGACCTTGACCGGCATCGCCGAGAATTGCCCGTTGTTGGAACGGTCGACGTCGATCCGCGAGCCGTTGAGCGGGAACTGGATGCGCGGTGCCTGATCGCCGCCGGTCCGCACCAGTTCGCCGACGGGACGGAACCGGCGCAACGGCAGCGGAAGCTTGGCGTTGCTGGCGAGCAGCGCCCCCTTGGGCGGCTTCGGCAGCGCGGAGGGGATTTTCCCGGTACGGGCGAAGGCGTCGAACAGGATCGGGGCCGCGGCGGTACGCCCGACGAGGCCTGCCACCGGCGCCCCGTCAGGACGCCCGACCCACACACCAATGGTGATGCGGCCGTCGAAGCCGATCGACCAGGCGTCGCGGTAGCCGTAGCTGGTGCCGGTCTTGAAGGCGATGCGGTTGTGCACGCCGTTTTCCGGCGGTGGCGTGCCGATCAGGACGTTGCCGACCTGCCATGCCGCGGCCTGGTCCATCAGCCGCATCGGATCGCGCTCATCTTTAGCTGTCATGATCTCGCGCAGCGGCCGCGTGGTGCCGAGCCGCGCCAGCCCTGAATAGAGCTGCGCCAGATCCTGCAAGGTGACGCCGACGCCGCCGAGGCCCATCGCAAGGCCCGGCGCTTCATCCTTCGGCAGCACCAGATTGCCGCCGGCCTGTTTCAGCCGCGACGACAGCCGGCTGGCGCCGACGCGGTCGAGCAGCGCGATGGCCGGCACGTTCAGCGACAGTTGCAGCGCCTTGCGCACCGGCACCGTACCCTGGAACGTCATGTCGAAATTTTCCGGCGCGTAAGAGCCGAAGCGGATCGGGCGATCGTCGATCAGGCTCTCCGGATGCACAAACCCGTCCTCGAAGGCCAGACCATAGATGAACGGTTTTAGCGTCGATCCCGGCGAGCGCAGCGCGCGGGTCATGTCGACCTGCCCGGCGCGGCGTTCGTCGAAATAATCGGAGGAGCCGACGCGGGCCAGCACGTCGCCGCTCTCATTGTCGACCGCGATCATCGCCACCGAAATATTGGGCCCTTGCGCAATCGCACGGTCGCGCGCCAGCGCTTCCAGCGTTTTCTGCAGGCTTGCATCCAGTGTCAGCTTGATGACGGGCGTATCTTTCATGGCCGCCATCGCTGCATCGGCAGAATGTGGTGCCAGGATCGGCATCGCCTTGCGCAGCTGCGGCACGGCGACGGCTTTGGCCTGGACAGCGTCGTCTTCGGAGACGCGATGCTCCTCGACCATGCGCTCCAGCACGCGATCGCGCGCGGCGCGCGCCACGTCGGGATAGCGATCGAGGCGGCGCGTCTCCGGTGATTGCGGCAGCGCCACCAGCAGCGCCGATTCCGCCAGCGACAGCCGCTTCGGCTCCTTGCCGAAATAGGCAATCGACGCGGCGCGGACGCCCTCGAGA
>Ga0307516_10006656_pt1 | contig 13504 bp, 13 predicted proteins | sample 19_EM_MG_FD_203310 | JGI IMG/M metagenome (GOLD analysis project Ga0307516, IMG submission 203310) | Populus trichocarpa ectomycorrhiza microbial communities from riparian zone in the Pacific Northwest, United States - 19_EM | ecosystem: Host-associated > Plants > Roots > Unclassified | place... | reverse complement strand
AATAGTATATATAGAGTAGCACAGAAGCATGTAACTCTAGTTGTATTCTCTTGGAATCCCCACCTAACCAGTGTGTGACTCTAATGTCAATACTATCTCATTCCACTCCTTTATTGTTTGTTTCTATGTGTGAGCCCACGATGCTAGTGCTCTGGTCACTGTTGAGTGTGCCATTGAGCTTGCTGGTTTTGGTGTTGCTCTAACAATACCCCACAACCCCTCTTTTACCCTCAAAATTCTTATCAACAGTGGATCTTCCAGGTCCCTTATTGACAAAAACCTGGTGGACAGACTCAACATACCGAAAATCAAACTCTCTCACTCCAAACTGCTTGTAAATGCTGACCTCTTGTTAAATAAACACATCACACATGTTATCTACCTCAACTTATGCATAGGCCCTTGAAGGACACTGTCCTCTTTGTGGTTGCCAATCTGGGAAATGCTGGTGCATTCCTGGGCTTTGACTGGCTTGAATGCCTGAATCCAGTCATTGATTGAAAATGGTGCTGTGCAAACTTCTCTAACAACCTCATGACTGACACTTCCATCCTTGAGAAGGGTGACAAGGTACTCTGAGTGGACCCTGAGGCTTGTGCGATCTCCCTAGAAACCAGAAGAACCTCAGAGAGCTCTCCACTTACCCAAATACCAGGTCACTTACACAAGTTTGCCAACATCTTCCTGAAGAATGGCTTTGATGAGCTGCCACCTCACCATGAATGGAATTATGCCATTGAATTGGTCTCTGGGGCTAAACTTCATGACTGCAAGGTGTATCTCTTGTCACCTGGTCAGCAATGTGAGTTAGATATGTTCATCAAAGAGAACTTAATCTCCTACCAGATTCGCCTCTTGAAGTCTCCTCTTGCATCCCTGTTTTTCTTTATACAGAAGAAAGATGGATCACTTTGCTCCATTCAAAACTACCATTACCTCAACTTTATTACAATCAAAAACAAGTATCCCCTATCACTCATCTCAGACCTCATCAACAAGTTGAAGAATGTGACAACATTCACAAAGTTTAATGTTTGATGGGGCTACAATAATATATGTATTCATTCAGGAGATGAATGGAAGGTGGCGTTCAAAACCAACTGTGGGATTTTTGAGCCACTTGTTATGTTCTTCAGGCTCACAAACTCCCCTGCAACCTTCCAAGCAATAATGAACAAGATATTTGCTGAGGAGATCTGGGAGAGGCACATCGTCATTTTTCTTGATGAGATTCTTATCTTCTCTAACAATCTAGATGAACATTGTGCCCTTGTCGCCTGAGTGTTACAGAAACTCTGGCTATACAAACTATACCTGAAATCAGAAAAATGCGAGTTTGAGCAGGAGTCAGTGGGCTACTTGGGGATGGTGGTCAGTGAAGGGGAGGTATGGATGGAGGAGAAGAAGGTTGAGGCAATTAGGAGTTGGAGTACACCATCAAAGAAGAAAGACCTACAACAGTTTCTAGGCTTCATCAACTTCTACCATAAGTTCATTCAAGAACTTCTCTAGAATTGCACGGCCTCTCCACAAGTTGACCAGAAACACTCCTTGGGGATGGCTGCCATGACATCATGAGGTGTTCAACACCCTGAAGAATGCCATTTCTAATGCAATGATACTCCACAGACCCCAGGATACTGGTAAATTCCAAATTGAAGTGGACAGCTCTGACTTTGCCATAGGAGGAACATTGTCCCAACTACAGAGAGGACAATAGAAACCCATTGCCTTCTTCTACAACAAGGAGCTCCTCACTATCATGACTTGCCTGGATGAGTGGCACCACTATTTGCTTGGAGCTATAGAGCAATTCAAGGTATGGAGCAATCACAAGAACCTGGAGTACTTTCAGAAACCCCAGAAAATCAATCATCGACAGGCACATTGGGTATTCATACTAGCTGACTATGACTTCTCATTACACTACTTACCAGGCTCCCACAACTCTGCCACAGATGCTCTCTCTTGTCAACCAAACCACAACGACAGATCTGGTGATAACATGGAAGTCATCATACTGAAGGAGGCATATTTCCAGATGAGGGTGATGGGAGACATTTCATCTCTCAAAACACAGGTCCGAATGGCACAAGACACTCATGAACATGTCATCATAAAGAACTTAGCTAAGGGGACAGGGCAGTGGAGAGTGGATGACAAGGAGGTTATTTGAGTGAAGGATCAGTTATACTTCCTGAAGGACAATGTTCTCTGAGGCAAAATCTTATAAGCCCATCATAACTCTCCTCTCGCAGAACACCCAGGATGCCATGGTACTCAAACCTAGTTGAACAAAACCTTTTTTTGGCCAAGTTTATTATGTGATGTTCACAGGTATGTAAATGGTTGCACAGCCTGCCAAGAGAACAAAACTTCTCGACTACCTATGTTGATGGCCTCACACTCCCACATTCCACCCTCACAGCTGTGGGATGTTATATCTGTTGATCTTGTTGGCCCTCTCCCTACCTAAAAAATGAAATAAATAGTTAAATTAATACTACTACTAAATAAAACTGATTACCAATTATTACATTTCCCCTGTTCTTCTACTTATTGAATAAACAGTACTTTTATTTTGTATTTAAATATAAATAATTTAAAAAAAAGATTAACTGAATTTTAATTATAAAAATAAAAAAAATTTGTTCAATATAATAAATAGGAAATATATAGGATTTAATAATATTTTAAATAAAATAAAATTAGCTTTTCTTAATTATAAATAATAATAAAAACAATAATAATAATAAATTTGTATTTATAATTGGTATTAAGTAAATAAAATAAGAAAACTAGATCTAAAATAGCTATAATAGGATTTTGTTGCCAAAGGCCACAATACAATCCTCAATATTGTTGAGCACTTCTTCAAGATGGTAATCACAGTCCCCACCTCTATTACCTTGATGTCCTCACAGCTCATGAACATTTACAAGAAAAAGGTCTTCTATTTCTTCAGGGTCCCAAAGAAGATCATATCGGATCAGGGCCCACAGTTTGCAAGCAAGTTCACCCATGACATCTGCTATATCCTCGGCATTGAACAGAACCTCTTGACTGCATATCACCCCAAGATGAACACCCAGGTGAAATGAATGAATCATGAGGTGGTCCAGTACCTCTGCATGTATGTCAGTTACCACCAGGAAGACTGGTCTGAATGGTTACCCCTTGCTCAGTTTGCTCCAAACGATAAAATCAGCACTTCCACAAGTCAGTCCCCTTTCTACCTCAACCATGGATGTCACCCACATCTGCTGCACATCTGCAATATCTGCGTGACAAAGGAGGTGGCTGCTCAGTTTGATGAATGGTTGAGATGGATGAGGAAGTGGAGAAGGCTTTGAAATGAGTGCTACAGGTGTCAGATGAATTGTTCAATCAGAGCATACAACCAACTATCTGTTTGTCATGGGGGGGGACCTGGTTTATATCAAGAGTACAAATGTAAAGACTACCTGACCATCAAACAAGCTCACCCAACACTACTATGGCCTATTTGAGGTCATACGACAGGTTAACAAAACCTCATATGAACTGAAACTACCTGACATGTGGCAACTCAAACACACAGTTTTTCACCAAAATTTACTATCAAGCCATTAATGTGTGGTGGAGGACTTTGATGGAGGGCCTGTAATAGTACTCAGTATGGTGGTGAATTACATGTCATATTGCACTTGCTGTGCTCAGTCAGAATCAGGCATATGGGTAATATGTGAGGCTGATATGGCATCAATATATCTACAATGTTGTATATAAATGTATATCTAGAGGAAAAATAGAAGTTATTCATCTTCTTCCTTCTCTTCTTCTTCCTCTTCCTCTTTTGCTGTTCCAATGCTTCCAGATCTTTCTGCAGGTCTTCAAGATCTTCATAAATAGCATCTAAGTCCACTTCAGGTTCTCCCAAGCTACGTCCATATGCATCTGCATCCCCTACAGGTGCTGTCCTTGCCACAAATTCAAATTCTGTAAGTTCATCTGTCCAGCGCATACCCTGTGTGAAGTTCAATGGTCATCCTTTTTTAATTGAGTACTTCAGGATTTGTAGTGCTTCCATCAGTTTAGCTGAGATACACCTTCTCTGTGGTGTCATTGTCTCCTTCCCAGATGAGATTACTCTTTCATATGGAACACTTGAAGCTTGGATAGGTATAATATCCATTGCAAATCAGAATATACGAGAGTACTGTTGTTCATATTTCTGAATATATTTTAGCAAAACAACCAATCACAGATTGAATATATATTACCTGCCAAAATGCCAAGATACCAGATCCAGAGTTAGGATTGCTTAAATACTGGTCTACCTCCTTCTCCAATGAAACTTTTGGTTTTGATGATGTAACTTGATTTAGACCAAGAATATCCATTGCTGTTAGCTGAGAAGATGAAGACTTGACTGCTGGTTGGTTTGATGGTCTCTTATCAGCTTGATCATTATAAGGGCAAAGCCATCAGAATCAAAGCATTACTTTTGCTTGTAATAGGTTACCAATGTAAAAGCTTACAGCTCTCAAGAACAGGTTTTTGGCTAAGACATACTTCTGTGGTGATTGATCATGATAGTAACTCAGTTTGTTTGCAGGATCAATTGCTATTTCAGATTATTTTTAGTTATTCCAGACCAATATGAATGTGAATAAGTTTACCCATTGCCACCACATATGCTGGAGTATCAGCTAGATGGTCTTGATAATCTTCAAGCTTATCCAGACCTGGCTGAATGATATCGGTCCACTGTAGGTTGTCTTCCTTGAGCTGTATCCACCTGTTGATAAAGGCAGCGTATGCAGGAACTGAGTAACATATTGTAGATATTGCTTCAGCACCCAAAATATCCTGAAATGCATGAGGGACCTAGAGCATTTATATTAGTATATTTAATTCTTAGAAATTAGCTGTATAATTACTTGAAGTATTTGCTGATAATCTGTTAACAACTCCCAATCATGCTCATCTAACTGATATTTTGATAGTTCTTTAAATTCATTATCATGTGTGATGTCTTCAATTGCCTATAATACTATTAGTCTGAAGTAAATCAACAACATGCCAAACTTACCTCTTTCAACTTCAAAACCTGATTGATCATTAGCAATGTTGATAACCACCTTGTTGTTACATCACAAAGGAGCTGATAGTCTTGTTCAAAATACTGTTGTACATATGTGGAAAATTGCTGTCTCTTGATATTACTGTTTTGGATCTGTTGATGTTGTCAATCAAAATTGGTAAGGATGAATTAAAATATATTTTACTACATTTACAAGAGAGCGAGCAGTGGCAATGCAATCCTTGGCATAGGTGAAACTGGGATCATAATCTGAATAGCTTTCAGTAGTGTTGTCAATGTATGTCAGATCTGTGATTGCTGCCAATGCTGCTTTGCATGCAAGATTTACAATATGAGACAAGCAGCTATCAAATAACATCAAAATTAGAGGTGTTCCCTTCTGCTCTTGTTGCTCTAGCTGGGGTCACAACCTCGACTACTGCTGATCTATCCGCGTGGTGTGTCCTATCTGCATGGGACCACATCGTGAGTCCAACCATCGTGCCTTTGCAGCAAGCTGCAAAGGTAAACCAAACCATGTGCCACCCGTGCCACCTACCACAGATGGGGAACCGTGCCCTCATCCTGCTTCAGCCAAAAATTCACCATCACAGCAGGCCACAAAACCAAGGAGTTTGTCCTACAGTACCCAGTACAAGAGCACATGTGCCAGGTTGTGCCTGGGGCAGCCCGCTAGCCCTCGTCAAGGACAAAATCGGCTATTAATCAATACTATTTGAGAACCAAGTTCTCCAGCCAACAAAATCACCATTGCTGCAGGCTACAGAGCTGAGGGATTCCCCCTATAGCACCCATAGCAAAGGCATATGTGCTGGGTTGCATCTGGGGCAGCCCGGGCACGAAATGGTGTGGCGGTTATGGAGAATGTGCGAGACGCGCGCGTTCTGGACGTGTCACGTGTCATGTGATCGTGACATGTTCGTTTATCGGTGACAAGTCATCGATAATCAGGTCTCGTGGTGTCTACCACCACCATATACCATCGACGGTGTGATCTTAGCCCGTCGACTGGGTTTTATGCACCAACGCCTCGCGTTGGTGCCCATTTATGGGCCGAGGATCCATTCCTCGGTCACAGACTGTTCGGAGCAGCGAAATTCGTTGCTCCTCGATCCGTTTCGACTCGATCGCGATGGCTGCAAGAACGACAACCTAGGGGATGAGCGGCGAGGGATAAACGGACGGAAACCGTCTGTTTAGTGGGATGGAACGTGCTGAGACGCACACGGACCGTATGGGGGACGTTGGGGGGACGAAGGTTCGTCCCCTCTCATTCGGAATCGACGACGGCCGTCGTCCTCAATTACTGACCGTGGTTTCACAACCAGGGATCATTCTAAACGGCAACCGAACGAGCTTCCTCGTTCGGTCCTTTACTGGACAATGGGAACTGAGCTGTATAGCTCGTTCCTCCCCCTTGGTGGCGTCGAGACGACAACGACATATCGGGCGTCTATGGGGAAACGGACAGAGTCCGTCCGTTTTGATGTTTAGGATGTGTCGAGGACACATCCAATGTTTGGGGAACATTGGGAGCACGACGGTTCGTCCTCTCACATTCCGAATCAAGACGACCGAACGAGATGTCTCGTTCGGTCCCTTCCTTGACGATCAAAGCTGAGCTGTACAGCTCGGCTCTTCCCCCTCACGGCGGCGTCAAGACGGCGACGGAAAAGGAAACGGTTGGGTCGAGGGATTCAGAATGATGAAGGTGCATTCTGCCCTTCATCCCTTTCAATCCAAGACGGCGTTGTATAACGCCGCCTAATTTATTCAATTTGGAACGACGAGGTCACCTCGTCGTTCCCCCAGGCTTATATCCCCGACACCTACAACGCCGCCTGAAGACGACGACGTCGATGACGGCGTCTATACCTCACCCAATGGTGAGTTCATCATCCGAAACTCCCGGAGACGAAGCTTCGTCTCCGGCACATGCTCCTGCCTTACGGCGGGGTGCTCATTGCTTGCAGGACATGTCCTGCAAGCCGTTCTCGACTGGCGTTCGCTTCTTGCGATGCCGTTTCTGTTTTCTTATGAGGTGGATGACGATAGGTCGTCCACTATTTTCTTTCTTTTGACCTTGCTTTCGAGCAAGGTTTGTTATGATTTTTGCACAGGCTTGGCATAGCCCGTGCTCCCGCCCTTTCGACGGTCGTTTTACAACGACCGCCTCTCCTGCTTTCGTAATGAGGCGTTCGTCGACACGACGAACCCTCTCTTCAACATGAGGAATGTCTTCTCGACGTTCCTCTCGGCCCTTTTGTCCACGACGACGATGACGACCACGTTTCCGTCGTCGTCCCTTATTTCTTTGATGGTGGGTTTCCCCCCCCACCCCATTCATTTAAATTAAAGGAGAACGACGATGCTCGTCGTTCTCAGTATGATGTGCACTCTTGTGCATGTTGTATTGGTGCGACGACTGTTGTCGTCGCTCCTGGGCCCAATTACCACCACATGTTGAACGACGGAGTGATGGGGGACATGGGCCTTGGACGGCGGGACGCCATCCTGATCTCCACCACGTCGAGCGGTCTGCTCGCGTGGACTTCTGTATTTGTGAAGGGTGAGGTGTCTCGTCCTTCTCATGGATCGTCGATTCTCGACGACTTGATTCGATAGGAGGGGGAGCCTCTCCCCCCTCTGAATTTATATCTTTCGTGGTTTCGTAACCATGAATCAATTCTGTTTGATGGCGAGGCTTGCTCTCGTACGTCTTCGGAATATTCTCGAATAGATGTGGATGAGGTCTCTCATCTACATGTTGTGCTGCCATCGTTTCAGAACGACGACTCAATCTGTTGAGAGGGAGCAACTCCTCCCCCTCAAATTTTTGAGGTTTCGTCGTGGGTTTCACCTCACGACATTCCACTATTGGATGAAGACAATGGTCGTCATCCACCTTTCTCATTATAGAGGTTGTTGTCGACTCCCGACAACCTCCTGCCTCCTGCCTCTCACGACGACTTGCAGAATGAGGGGAAGGCTCTTCCCTCTCAAATCTTTTCTGTTTCTTCGTGGTTTCTACACCACAACGAACCTCTTCTACTTGATGGCGAGGATGTCCTTCGTCGTCAGCATGTTTGATTGATTGCAGGCGAGATTTCTCGTCTCGCAATGATTTCGAGGTTGTTGTGAACACCACAACTCCTCGTATCTGCGAGTGAAATATCTTGAATATATTTCGGGCGTGTGAGGAGGGCGATGCCCCACACCGAAGCCAATCTGAGAAGGGTACCACACCCTTTCTCGTCTGTACTATCATGTGCTCCATGATAGGTATAAATTCCGCAATGTATCGTCGATGGGTCTTTACCCCTCTCGACGAGAGCTCGCACTGCATGTTTATGAGCTAAGCAGCTCATCTGACATTGAACGTCATTTGGGATCTCGAGGGGCTCACTCGACTCCCATACCTCATCTTCTGCCTCCAACAGCTTCTTGAGATTCACTCTCGGGAAGATCATAGATATAGGCTGAGTAATATCGGCATAGCGTAGTTTTGGCATATGGGTTTGCACTGGCTCCTGGAGCTCACAAACGCGTGCGTTCGTCGGCTCATGCTCACGTAGAATAGATGTAGAGCCTCTCGAACAGTTGAAGGACCGTTCAGGAACAGGGTAGGGGTCTCGACGCGTCGCGTCGCGTGCCACGTCACGACTTGATTTCGTGGCGAGAACCTCAGTTCTCGTCACCTCTCGTATATCTCGTAGCCTAGAAGGCATAGAGTAGTCCTCAGAATAGTATAGCTTGAGGTTTTCGAGACAATCTTGAGGAGAACAGCTGGTGCAGCTGTTCTTAAACTCCAATTAAAGCTTGAGTGCTTGAGGGTTGAGGGATTGCTCCCAACAACTGGATAGCTCAAAAAAATGTAACAGAGAATCTGTTACAACTCCTCTCAGGCTCACAGAGCACCACAGAGCTTGACCAGGTATATTTGGTAGCAAAAGTAGTACAGGTGTGAGTGAAAGAGAGGATCTGTGACATGATGTCACACTATCCAATATGTACGAAATACGACCCCCCAGGTATCTAGAAAGTATCCGTAACACTGAGCCCTCCACCAGTCAACTTCCGGCTCTGACTTCAACACGTATCCGGGGATTTTTAAATTCGCTGTGAAATTTTTTGCCTTGGCAATTCATTTTTCACCATGTGCCCACACATTCCACAGTCAAACTGAATAGGTGAGATCCTCTCGATTGAGATTCAGCATGAGATTGATTCAACATGAAGGGCTTCAACACCTGATCACAGCAGATGAAGATGGAGGTGAGTGTTGGAATTCGGGATGTATACGAGCGTGCATGATGCACTGCCCGCACCTTTCCTTATTAAGGTTCTCCCTTTGTTGTTCTTACCTTTGCATTCTAGGTACACATTTCATGTCTCTATTGTTTTGTACATATATAACTAGTCTTGCTACATTGTTGTACCTCATCCATTTGCCTCTTGAGCTCACCGAGGCCAAACAATAATAGCATCTTCATCTGTTTTCGTCGTCGTTCATCAGATCGTGTTGCTTATCCCAACACAAACAGATCCTACCCCACTGGCTGGGGCTGTTCACAATTCACCAGCACTGGAGGGCTGTTCAAGCCCTGTCGACCGTTGCCATCATGTGCACATGTCATTGTCAAGTCGTTGTTCTCGGCACTTGCACTTCAGTTTTCTCATGCTGCTGATCCCTGTTGATCCCGAAGCCGCTTGTCGAAGCACAGAAGACCACCGCTCATCGTGAGCGCGCTGTTGAAGCCCTTGCATAACCGAGGCAGAAGGAGGCTTGCAGAGCCTATAAACCTGTAGAAGGAAGCCGCTATTGATCGGCGCAGAAGAACGTCAGTCACCATTGACCATTGATGATTGGTGCATCGGATGATGAAGAAAAGCCCTCCTCACTGGGAGGCAGTTGATTTTGTTGTAGGAGCTGGAACTTACGTTGAAGGAGGTCTCGTTTTGGGCTGTCCTGCCTGCCATTCCCAGTCGCCACCTCACTGTTGCCGAGGCTGCTTGTTTTTGCCTAGGTTGTTACCTATCACCACCGATTGAAAGTTTTGCCAAAGAAGATCCTGACTTGAAGCTAAAGTTGCCGTTTTTTGAGATGCTGTTATTGTTGTTTTCACCGTCTGTTTCACCATCGCCATTGATTGTTTCATTGACTCGCCACCTGTCTGGATCCCCGGGGGATTTTAGATGTTTGAAGAAGATTTTTGAAGATGTTCAAGATACTGGGGGATTATCCCATCTTGAAGGACCGCTTTTTTTGTGGTGCGAAGATCCCTTTATTGATGCTACTTTCTCGATTTGACACAGATGCTTGACGCCGCTGCCGTCTCATTTCCCTTGCCGCCATTGCCATTTTCCCCCTGCCTATTATATCCCACCACCGCCACCACCATCGCTGACCTGCCATCCAATGCCTGTTGACCGAGCCGATCCCCCCCCCCCCCATTGCTTTTCATGTGCCACCGGACCTTTTCTTCACATCCCCACTTCCACTACTGTTTTTGTTGCACGTCTGCCACCACTATTTGCCATGATTTTTTTGCTGCCATTTCTTCGACCCCTCTTGTGTGTATAATTCACTTGTCGGAGCCCCATGCATGGACAACTGAACAGAACAATTGGGAGGAATTTTCAATTTGAGGGAGTGCCATTTTTTGAACAAGGAATGATTTTTATTTTTCATGGACTATCTACTGATTGAGGGAGTGTGTTGGAATTCAGGATGTATGCGAGCATGCGCGATGCACTGCCCGCACCTTTCCTTATTAAGGTTCTTCCTTTGTTGTTCTTACCTTTGCATTCTAGGTACACGTTTCATGTCTCTATTGTTTTGTACATATATAACTGGCCTAGCTACATCGTTGTACCTCATCTGTTTGCCTCTCGAGCTCACCGAGGCCAAATGATAATACCATCTTCATCTGTTTTCATCATTGTTCATCAGATCATGTTGCTTGTTCTAATAGTGAGTAGTTATGCCAATGCCAACTGTTTCGACTATGGTGGCTCCCGATCTCACACCATATCACCTGCAATCCCCAAACAAGTGGAACATAACCACTCCCCAGGTATTCAACAAGCGAATTCCATCCAACCAAGGGCATCCATATGAACAGGGAGGAGCCGCATGCCTACTATGGATTATCCTGACTGCAATTGATACTGGGTCAAAGATGGACAAGTCCCAATGAATGCCAGGCCTCAAAACTCCGCCGCAATTCAGGAACACACTCATATCACACTCATATTTCAGTTAGTTGCAACTCCCTGATTTTAAAATTCAGGAACACACTTGGAACACACTCATATTTCAGTTAGTTGTCTGCGTTTTATGTTCTTCAAATTTATTCATCTGAATTGAATCTAGACTCCCATCCAAGCTGAATAACCCTCATCACCTGGCCAGTGATGGAGCTCTTCCCTCTTCCCATACCTCACAGCTGATTGCCTGATTTTACCTTATGCCATCACTGCCTGTTGGGCCATCTGCAACACACATCAGGGTTATTCAGAGTGTTAAGACACACTAAACCTATCATTAGGCTTTCGCAGGCTTACAAGAATCAAACAACAGAAATGTGAAGGAGGAAGTTTATATTGACCAGAAGTCCTCACACTAGGTTATAGTGGAGTTCTTAAGAGAATACAACTAGAGTTACAGGTTTTAGGCTACTCTATATATACTATACTAACCAAGACTTATCAACCAATAGGATATGGTCCAGATATCCTCCAATAGGATATGAGCCAGAGATAAGGAGATAAGAGATAACAAGATAAGGAGATAAGAGATAAGAGATAAGCCAAACAAGAACAAATAAAGATAAAATGAAATAAAGTCAGATTCATGTTGTTGACCTTTTATAATATCGTCCACAAAGACAAACAAGAACAAAATAAAAAATAGTTGTTAAATGGCTGTTCCATAACAAGTACCACTCATTCACTTCTTGTGCTAGGTTCAAATGGTAGCTGAACATTTGAAGTTCATGACTGGAAATCAAATTCTATCAAAATCATCATGCACATAATCTTACAACTTTCTATCTTTTCATCATTATTTAACATATCTAGATATACTGTTTTACATACTAGAACAGTCTTACTAGGAGTGAGAAATCTTATCTGTACCTCGTATATGTTCCACATGACCCAGATTTAAACTCCACAAGCCAGGATACTCTGTCTGACTGTCATCGACTTGATCTCAATATTATCACGGAAGGCATATGAATCAGAATCAGAATTTAGGATTCTTCTACAATTCTATCATGTATGAGCTCGAACTAAATACTGTCCTTTCCCTTCACCCTGTGTTCTTTTCTGGTGTCCTCCCTGTGTCCTTCACAATCTTTTGAAGATCCTTTCAGCTTTAGCTTTGGTGGGGTACAACTTATAGAGGGCACACAAAACGCCATTCACACAAGAATGGACATCATGCCTAAACAAAACATTAGATTCAATGCAAAAACAAGTCTAGAATAGAAATTTACCAAGTATCATAGACCCCAGAGGATTGCCCATGAGCTATAACATAGTATTTTCTACCCTTCTGGGCGAGCTCTACATGATCTTCATCCTTGTCCAAGTCTGATGGCCAAGCATCATATGGATGGTGGGGAGATGCAGCCCTCATCATGCAACTCAGTTGTTACAACTTTTCTTTATTCTGAACTATTACTATATACCTTTTACTCATGACTCCCACTCGATCGCTCTGACTCATTACCTATGACACAGTTACTCCAAGCTCAGTCAGCTTTACTGTGCTTTACTGCGGAGCTCAGTCAGCTCATTCTCCTTTTACATTATTCTTCTCACGATTACTCAGCTTTACTGATCATGACATATTATATCTGACTTATAACCCCTAGATGATTTACTATATAAACCCTAGAATAAACACTGTACTCTTTAGCTTTGACCTAGGCAATCCACCTTCCTCTTTGCTCACTGAACGATTTCAAACCAAGTGTCTTGAATATAACTTGGCTCATTTTTCATTTTGTTCTCGTTTGTTTTTGTGGACAATATTATAAAAGGTCAACAACATGAATCTGACTTTATTTTATTTTATCTTTGTTTGTCCTTGTTTGGCTTATCTCTTATCTCTTATCTCCTTATCTTGTTATCTCTTATCTCCTTATCTCTGGCTCATATCCTATTGGAGAATATCTGGACCATATCCTATTGGTTGATAAGTCTTGGTTAGTATAGTATATATAGAGTAGCCTAAAACCTGTAACTCTAGTTGTATTCTCTTAAGAACTCCACTATAACCTAGTGTGAGGACTTCTGGTCAATATAAATTTCCCCCTTCACATTTCTGTTGTTTGATTCTTGTAAGCCCGTGAAAGCCTAGTGATAGGTTTAGTGTGTCTTAACAGAAGAATACAACTTCCCCACCTC
>Ga0307516_10006655_pt1 | contig 13505 bp, 9 predicted proteins | sample 19_EM_MG_FD_203310 | JGI IMG/M metagenome (GOLD analysis project Ga0307516, IMG submission 203310) | Populus trichocarpa ectomycorrhiza microbial communities from riparian zone in the Pacific Northwest, United States - 19_EM | ecosystem: Host-associated > Plants > Roots > Unclassified | place... | reverse complement strand
GGTGGTGCCGCGGTCGGGGGCGGGCTGCGGATCGGTGGTCGCGCCGCCGTAGTTGATGGCGACGGACAGGTTCAGATAGAAGTTCCCGTCCTCGTAGAGCAGTCCGAAGGCGAACTCGTGGAAGTTCCCTCCGTAGGGCCACTCGGCGACCTTGCGGATCTCGCCCGCGGTGTTGTCGCCGTCGGTGTCCGACAGCTCGGTCAGCTGGTGCTTCTCCGAGACGTACAGCTTCCCGTCGACGTACTTGATCCCCATCGGCTCCTTCAGGCCATCGGCGATCTTCTTGTAGGTGACCTTCTCCGGACCGGTGTCACCCGTGACGTTGTCGAGGACGTACACCTGTCCCTTGGTCTGGTCACTGCCGCCCCACGTGGTCACGGCGAGCCGGCCGCCCGGCATCCAGTCCATCGCCGAGACCTGCGGCTCGAAGCCCTCGGGGCGCAGATCGGTGAGGGTGTAACCGGGGTTGACCGAGGTCAGCGGGAGGCCGTCGCCGGGGGTGTCATAGCGGCCCTCGCACTCCTTGCGGCCGGGGGCGGTGACCCGGACGACGCCGGCGTCGGTACTGAGAACGGAGTTCGGGACGAGGGTGAAGTCGTCGGCGCCCGGCGGCTTCCACTGGAGGGTGACCTGCTGTTCGCCACCACGGTCGAAGTGGTCGATGCGCAGGGCGTGGTAGCCGGGGGTGAGAGTGACCTCGCCGTCCTTGGGCTCCGCGCCGTGCAGTCCGTCGTGGTCGATGACCTTCTGGTCGCCGATGAAGAGGCGGGAGCCGTCGTCGCTGATCAGGCGGAAGGCGTACGCACCGGCAGCGGGAACGTTGATGTTGCCGATGATCTGCGACACGAAGTTGTCGGTGAAGCCGAAGCCCTCGGTGGAGGACCAGTCGACGGTGGGGATCAGTTTGTCGACGTTGGGCGTCTGGGCGGGCTTGAGGTCGCAGAGCTCGCTCAGCGGGGACTGGATGTCGAAGACGCGGAGGGTGACACCGGGTTCCTGGGGCGGCAGATCCGCAAACGGCTTCTCCTCCGCGCCGGCGGCGGGGGCCACGAGGCCGCCGGCGAAAAGGACGGTGAGAAGTAACCCGGCGGTTCTTCGTGCTCTACGGCGGCTACGACGGGGGCTCGGGAACTTGCGTGGCGTCACTCTTCCTCCTGCTGGGCGCTGCGAGGCGACGCGCCGGGGTGGCCGCGTCCGCGGAGTGGAGTTCGTGCACGTACGGGTGGTACGGCGGTGTTCCGCGGTGATGCACGCGGACTTCCGCACGAAAGCGACGCCCAGCGTACGAACGGCATGCGAAACCGTCCACACTTTGTCCTCAGAAAGGAGAAACTGATGGAGAGTTGGGAGGAGACGGCCCGGACAGCGCCCCGGTTCGCCCGCCCGGGGCCTGCCAGGATCAGGGCCTCAGGATGTCGGCCGATCCAGCTGCCGCTTCAGCCGTACCTCGGTCACGCTCACGTCCTGCGGAGCGCCGAACGCCTGAACCATCACGCCGCTGTTGTAGTCGGTGACCTCCACAGCCACGTGCTCTGCCCCTACCCGCAGATCGATCCTTGCCACGGGCTCGCCCGAGAAGTCCGGCATCCGGTGGATCCGCGCCGCCGGGTACCTCAGGCTCGTCAGCTTGTTCCGCATCTCCTCGTACGTGGCTGTGTCCGTCCGAAAGAACGCCCTGCTGATACGCAGTTGGTGCCTCTGCGCGGCGCACGCCTCCGTCGAGGTCAGCGGCACAGGGTCGACCAGGACCGGCAGAGTGGAGTCGGGGGTCGGCTCCGCTGCCGTGGTGTCAGCCACGGAGGCTGATGTCACGTCATCGACGCCGCTGGATACGTCCGGTATCCGTACCACGCGGGCCGCTGACCACCGTCGACATGAGTACCCGTACTCAATCCGACAGAGCATCAGCTCAGCAGCGGGCCTCAGTGGTGGCGGCGGTGTGCGGCAGTGGCGGCGGTGGTGATCGAGCGTCAAACGCCGTTGTCAGTGCCTCCCCATAAAGTGAAGGCATCACTCGGGGAGCGTCGGAGGGGGAGCACAAACGTGTCCGCAAACAAGATCCAGCACAAGGTGAATCACGTCGCGCTGGTAGTGGACTGTTCGGGTTCAATGCGTCCGCACCAGAGTCAACTCATTCGGGTTGTGGACGAGTTCGTGGCGGGGTTGAAGGCCGAGTCGGACAGCCTCGGCCACGAGACACGGATCAGCCTCTACTCCTTCGACCACAGGGTGGAGAACCTGGTCTGGGACATGGACGTGAAGCATCTGCCGTCCATGCGAGGGCTGTACCAGGTCAACAATGGCGCCACGGCCCTCATCGAGGCTTCTCTGAAGTCCCTGGACGACCTGGGCCATATTTGGGAGGAATACGGCGAACACAGCTTCCTCCAGATTGTCGTGACGGACGGTGAGGAGAACGCCTCCGGCGGCGACCGGCGGCACGACGGCGACATGGCCATCCTTGGCCCCTGGCTCGACAGGATCGCGGCGAAGATGAACGGGCTTCCGGGCCACTGGACTTCCGCGATCCTCGTTCCGAACTCCCTGGCCAAGCGCACCGCCCAGAACTACGGTTTCCCAGCCGGGAACATCGCCATCTGGGATGCGGATTCCCAGAAGGGCGTCGAGGAGGCGATCGGCACCGTGCGCGCTGCCGCCACCAGCTTCCTCCGCGGGCGAGAGCAGGGAGTGCGCGGCACGAAGAACCTGTTCGCCGTAGGCCAGGACATATCGGTTGACGAGGTACGGGCGAACCTCGAACCGATTCCGGCTGACAGGTACCGGCTCCTGAAAGTCGACAAGGAAGTCGAGATTCGCCCCTTCGTCAACTCTCATCCGGGCGTGACGTACGAACGTGGTGCGTGCTACTACCAGCTGGGCGCCCGGGCTCAGGTTCAGCAGAACAAGGAAGTCATCGTGGTCGAGAAGGACACCGACCGCGCCTATACGGGCGACGCGGCACGCAGCCTTTTGTTCGGCACGAACGTCCAGGGAACCGTCTCCGTGAAGGCGGGGAACAACCCCAAGTTGGAGGTGTACGTACAGAGTCGTTCGGTGAACAGGAAGCTCAAGCCCAAGACGCGTCTGCTCATCATGCTCTGAAATCAATGAGCGAAGAGCGGGGTGGTCCGGGAGCAGCCTGCTCCCCTTGCTCGACACCGCCGTGAGCAACAGGCGCCGCCGCGTGTGGTCACTGACGACACGCGGCGGCGTCGTACGACGTGGAGGAGTCGTCGGCCTGCTCCACCGTCATGAGAGCGGTCGCGGTCGACTGCGGGGCGGAGGTCGCGCTTGCGGCGGCCATCAGCCGGGCGGCCGAGGTGGCGGTGGTCTCAGGGGGAATCACCAGGAGGTCCCAGCGGCCCGACGTTCCGGACAGCAGCAGGATCTTGTGCGGATCCAGTTCGGTGGTGAACCAACCGACCTTCACCACCTGGCCGTTGACGAAGATCCTGCGCGGGATGACAGGCCAGTAGCGAGGGTTGACCGCGATACGGGTGATCCGTCCCCACAGCGGGTCCAGTACGTCGGCCAGCGCGGGGAGTTCGTGGTTCAGGTCACGTGAGCGGGGCCACCAGGCGCCGTCCAGCTCGACCTGCCCCGGGGAGGGGCTCACGGGTTTGAGGGCGAGGCGTGCGGTCGGCGCCCTGAAGGGCACGGCGCGCACCGCCTGATGCTCGGTGATCGCGGACATCATGCGAACCCGTCCCCGGACCTCTGCGCGTGAGCAGTTGTCCGGTGTCGTTGCTCACCAGGAACGACACCGGGATCGGGGCCGGTGCGCGAAGTGCTCCCGATGTCCTCACGCTACTCCCCGAAGCGGCCGAACGGACCACTCCATGTCGAACCCGCGCCCGTCTCCGTCCTCGCTGACAGGTTCCCCGGTCAGGAACGCACTGGTCAGCACGGCCGTCAGGGCGATGGCGTCCGCGTACTGCCGGCTCAGCTGCCGGTTCCCGTCCCACAGCAGGGTCAGTACGCCGACGCGGATGGCGCCGATGCCCAGCAGGAGCGGCCGGGCACGGAAGGCGACCGGCGCCCGCCGCGCGGCGACTCCGGACGGCGGTCGGAGGAGGACTGAACGCCGGATGCCCCGCTCGCTACAGCCGCGACGCCGCCCGGGGCGCCTCGTGAGCGTGCGGGTACTCCGCGGTGCGGTGCTGGAAGGCGAGTACCTTGAGGTTCTGGACGACGCCCCGGCGGATCTCGATGGCGCGCCGGATCGTGTCGTCCGCGTCCCAGCCGTCGGGGCCCCGGAGCACGACGTCCAGATACGGCAGGAGGGCCTCGCTGTTCTCCCAGGTCGCGGAGTTCCACAGGTAGGAGGGGCTGTGGTCCACCCCGTAGTACCTGACCTGGTCGCCGACGGTGAACATCGGGTCGGTGAAGGTGGTGGGCCGGGCCCAGTCGAAGCCCATGCCCTCGTCGCAGGAGACGTCGATGACCAGGGTGCCGGGGGCCAGCTTGGGCAGGTCCTCGTCTATCAGGAACATCAGCGGCGCGTCGGTGTCCTGCATCACGCAGTTGACGATGATGTCGTGCCCGGCGAGGAACTCGGCCAGCGGCAGCGGGCCTTCCTCGGTGAGGGCGACACTGCGTCGCGGGTCGAGGGTGTCGTCGGCCTTGTCGTGGTCGAAGTGGACGATCCGCGCGGAGTGGATGGGGGAGCTGACGGCGGTGACGCCACGCGCGGTGAGCACGTCGACGTCGTGCACGCCCAGGGCGCTGAGCGCGGTCACCGCGCCGCGGGCGGTCGCGCCGAAGCCGATGACGACCGCGCGCTGCCGCCGCCCGTAGTCGCCTGTCACGCCGGTCAGCTGCATGGCGTGCAGGACCGAGGAGTACCCGGCCAGCTCGTTGTTTTTGTGGAAGACGTGCAGGTTGAAGGCACCGCTGCGGGTCCAGTGGTTCATCGCTTCGAAGGCGATCAGGGTCAGCCGCCGGTCGATGGCGGTCTGGGTGACCTGCTCGTCCTGGACACAGTGCGGCCAGCCCCACAAAACCTGCCCCTCGCGCAGTTCCGCCAGGTCTTGGTGAAGCGGTTTGGCCAGCAGGATGACATCGCAGTCGGCGATGAGTTCCTCGCGCGTGCGGAAGCCGGCGACGAGCGGGGTCAGCTGGCTGTCTGGGACGCCGAAAAACTCTCCGTAGTTTTCCTGGAGATAGATGCGCTTGCGGAGAGCGGCGTCGATGCGGCCGAAATGAGCGGGGTGAACGGGCAGACGATGCTCGTTTTCCTTGCGGGTCTGCGACATGATTCCGAGCGTGAGCTGCTGCAAAATGCCCCTTTGGTTACTCCCTGTTTAGCACACCGTGGCAACCAGGCAGCCGGTCGCGCCCACACCGGCGGCTATGGAGCGGCGCCAGGATCGTCGGTGATGCGCGCAGTCAAGCCCCGGCCGCTTTGAGGGCGGCCGGGGCTTCAGCCACCGGCGGACCTGCGTTGGAGGATTTCGAGCGTGGGGCGGACCGTCGCAGGACGTTCCTGGGTATGGCAGGGCCGGCCTCCACCGGAGTTCACATGCTCATGTTCGCCGCTACCGCTCGTTGACGGCGAGGTTGGCCACAGGTCCGGCTGCCTGGGCCTGCTTCGGATGGGTGGCCATGGCCCTCAGAGTCTCGAAGGCAGCCGCCGTCGGGCTGGCCGCTTCGGCTTGATAGACCACCAGTTGCTGGTGCGGCGCCCCGTTGACCGTGAAAGCCGCGAATTTGATGTGCAGGTCTCCGACCTGGGGGTGCTTGAGACGCTTGCCTTCCTGGGACTTGCTCTTGACCTCGTGCATCTGCCAGATCTCGGCGAACTCCTCGCTCTGGGCGCACAGTTCCGCCACGACCTCGGCGATGCGTGCCGATTCGGGATCGTGGCCGTAGGCGGCCCTGATTTCGGCGACACAGGAGTGCGCGGCTCGCTCCCATTCCTGGTAGAACTCGCGCCCTGCCGGGTCGACGAACACCAGGCGGGCGAGGTTGTCGAACCGGTCGAACCCGCTGTGGAGAGCCGCGGCGAGGGAGTTGCCGGCCATGATGTCGAGGGCCGGGCCGACGACGAAGGCCGGAGTGTGATCCCATCCGTCCATCAGCTGCAACAACTGCTGGCTGACGTCCGTCTCGCCCCGGTCGCGCGGGCGCTGCGAGGCGGTGAGGCAGAGGCGGTTGAGATGGTCGGTGGCCTCCGCGTTCAGTTACCGCGACAGCGACTCCCATGCCCTCCGCACCTGGCGACCGCTGGTCACGGCCGACACTCGACCGAACACCCGACCGGCGCCGACCTCCGCATCCTAGCTCCGGGCGACCGGCACCGCGGTCAAGCGACTCATCGACTGTCCCCGCGGACCACATCGATCCTGGCCGCCGGTCCGGTGGTCGGCGTCACCACCGTCATGTCGTGAGAGGCCGCGTCAGTCCCGCGCGATCACGATCACCTCGTCGCGATCCGTCCAGCGCCGTCGCTCGCTCTTGTCCGGGTTGATACGCACTCCGTGGTCGGGAACGGCCGTGGCCCGGTCGTGGCGGCGGTAGCCGATGGCGCATTCGCCCCGCTGCCGCGCCGCTGCGACGACCGTGGCGAAGGACGCCTCACAGTCGGGCAGGACGTACGACGCCGCCGGTCGCAGGTGGACCTGACTGCCGGTGAGGGAGAACAGTTCCTCGAAAACGGCGGCCAGGTGCCGGTTCTGGGAGATCTGGGCCATCAGCAAGCCGATGAGTTTCCCACTGATGATCACGTCGGCTCCGGGGCTGATGGGCGCGAGTGTCCGGTTGCGGTCGTCGGTCATCTCGGTGACCACCGGCAGCTCCCGTCCGGTCTCCTGTTCCAGCAGGTGCAGAACGAGGAGCGTGACAAGGGTCCGGTTGTCGGCCTCGCCGGGCTGCTGTCCCGGGACGGGGTCCGGGCCGAGCACGACGACACTGTCGTACGAGTCGATCTCCAGGCACCGGAATGTCTCGGGCCGGGTGACGTCTCCGGGCTGGAAAGTGATGGTCAGCCGGGGTGCGAAGGGTGCACCGATGTCCCGGACCTGCTCGGCCGTCACCTCCGTCGGGTCCGCCACCACGGCAATGACCGAGCCCTGCACGGCGTACCGGCCCAACTGGTCGACTATGAGCGAGGCCCGCCGGTTCCAGCCGAGGATCAGGACCCGTTCGGGCCGGGCCTTCGCCGGCTTCCAGGGCGTCATCACCGACTCGTCGACCAGCCCGGAGCAGTCACTGAGCCGCGCGGTGTCGTCGTCCCGCGTGATGACGATCAGCCGGTCGTCGGGTTTGATCAGGGTCTGCGGCGGCGGGTTCAGCAAGGGCCTGCCGTCGCGCAGCAGGCCGACCACGCTGGAGGTGGCGTAGGCCAGCAGTGTCTCGCCGAAGGAGCGGCTGGTCAGGGCCGGGTCGAAGGTGAGGTAGAACTCGTCTCCGGCGAAGTCCAGGAGGTCGCGGTACACCAGGGAGAGTCCGGGACGGCGGGCGGACTGGACGATCAGCCGGGCGGTGATCGCGTCGCTCTCCAGGACGGTGCCGCGCGTTCCCGCGGCGAGGGAGGCCGCCAGCCGGTACCGGTCGTCTCTGACGGCGGCGACGACGGGCGGACCTTCTTCCTCGCCGAGTGCGGCCCGCAGGGCCAGCAGCGTCTTGACCACTTCCGGGTCCGCTGACGGATCGTCGTGGGGCAGCACCAGCACAGCGCTGGCCGCGCCGGGGTTGGTCAGGGCGAGCAGGGCGGGGTCGGTGGGAGGACCGCTGCGGCAGATCAGCCGGGTACGGCCGGTGGTCCCCACCTTGCTGCTGAGGGCCTCCTCCATGGCGGTCTTGTTCCGGTCCGCCATCACGGCCACCGCGCCGTACCGCTGGTTGGCGTTGGCGGCCACAAGTTCGCTCACCACCGTGAACACCTGCTCGGACCAGCCCAGCACCACCGAGTGCCCCTGCTCGATGACGGTGGAGCGGCCCCGCCGCAGTGCCTCGAGTCGCTCGGTGAGTCCGGTGGTGATCAGACCGACGAGGGTGGAGACGTACACCAGGGCGACCAGGGCGAGCAGTACCGACAACAGCACGCGCAGAAGCGGGCCTGTCGCCCCGCCGAGCCGCAGTGTCTCACCGGTGAGATGCCAGATCGCCGCCAGCCTCCCCGAGCGGGACGCGGGCGCGTGTGGGTCCGTCCACACCAGCACCGCGCTCGCCGGGAAGACGATGACGAGGCAGCCCAGGGCCAGCCAGCCGACGAGCGCGGAGGTGCCGCGCGCCAAAGTGGTGTCGAACCAGTAGCGCGCCCTGCCGTTGAGTGAAGCCCTTCGTCCCACGCCTGCCCCCTGTTCCGCCGAGGTTCCGGCGGCGGCAGCCATGCCGCTCCGGTTTGCCCCGCCGCTCCCCCACCGACCGCGCACGGCCACGCGGCCACCTGGAAGTGTGCCGACGAGGCGGCCGTGACACGCGGATCACCGTCTGTCTTTCATCCCTTCGGGGACGTCGCCGAAGGCGCCGCTCCGCGGACGTTGGACCGGGCGTCAGCGGTTTGACCTCGGCATCGCTCGTTCGGGGCAACGCCGCGACGCAGGTGGGCGGGTCGGGTCTGCCGACCGGTACAAGTGCGTCATGACTGAAGATCACGAAGCCGTCGTGGCAGGTTCAGGCCTGTCCAGGCGCAGCTTCGCAACGGCAGCGGGAACGGCTGCGGCGGCCACCGCTCTGGCCAGTGGCACGCCCGCCGCGGCGATGCCCGTACAGGCCGTCCCGGCCGCACCGGCGCCCACCCGGGGCGCGGACTTCGACAGATGCCTGGCTGTGGCCCGGGCCCTGCTGGTCGTGGACGACCACGACCGTCCCTTGGTCCCACACTACGAGCGCGTACTCAAGGACGGACTGCCCGCTCAGCGGACGGCCACGCCCAAGAAGGTCCTCGTCGTCGGGGCCGGCCCGGCCGGTCTGGTGGCGGCGTTGCTGCTGAAGCGGGCGGGCCACCACGTGACCGTCCTCGAGGCGAACGGCAACCGGGCGGGCGGACGCGTCAAGACCTTCCGCCGCGGCGGCCACGAACGGGCGGCGCAGCCCTTCGCCGACCCCAGCCAGTACGCCGAGGCGGGTGCCATGCGGCTGCCCTCCAGCCACCCGCTGGTGATGGGTCTGATCGACCAACTGAGCCTGAAGAAGCGGCGTTTCCACTACGTCGACGTCGACGGTGACGGCCGGCCCGCCAACCGCACCTGGATCTACGTCAACGGCATCCGGATGCGGCGCGAGGAGTACGCCCGGGCGCCCCGCCGTATCAACCGGTCCTTCGGCGTGCCGCGCGCCCGCTGGGACACCCCCGCCGCCGCCATCCTCCGGTCGGTGCTGGATCCGGTGCGCGACGAGTTCAGCACCGTGGACGCCGGCGGCAAGCGGGTCGACAAGCCGCTGCCGGAACGGGTGCAGGGCTGGGCCAGGGTCATCCAGCGGTTCGGCGACTGGTCGATGTTCCGCTTCCTGACCGAGCACGCGGGGCTGGACGAGCGCACAGTCGACCTGATCGGCACCCTGGAGAACCTCACGTCACGCCTGCCCCTGTCGTTCATCCACAGCTTCATCGGCTCCTCCCTCATCAGCCCCGACACCGCCTTCTGGGAGCTGGAGGGCGGCACGGCGGTGCTGCCGGACGCGCTGCTGGCGCAGGTGCGCGACACGGTCCGGTTCGACCGCCGGGTCACCCGCGTCGAGTACCACGATCCCGACCGTCCTTCCTCCGACACCCGGCACGTCGGGCGCAAGGGCCCCCAGGTGTGGGTGGACACGGTCTCCGAAGGGCGCGACGGCCCGGTGGTACGCGAGCAGTTCACCGCGGACGCCGCCGTGGTCACCGTGCCCTTCTCCGGTCTGCGGCACGTACAGATCAGCCCCCTGATGTCGTACCGCAAGCGCCGCGCGGTCACGGAACTGCACTATGACAGCGCCACGAAGGTGCTGCTGGAGTTCAGCCGCCGCTGGTGGGAGTTCACGGAGGCGGACTGGAAGCGCGAGCTGGGCCGGATCGATCCGAAGCTGTACGAGGCGTACCGCACCGGCCGCGCACCCGCCGACGGCAGCCTGCTCGGCGCCCATTCCTCCGTGCCGGCCGGCCACATCACCCCGGGCCAGCGCACCCACTACGCCGCCAACCGTGCCGTCTCCCGCGACCAGCCCGAGGCCGCACACGTCGTGGGCGGCGGCTCGGTGTCGGACAGCGCCAACCGGTTCATGTACCACCCCTCCCACCCGGTCCCCGGCAGCTCCGGCGGAGTGGTGCTGGCCTCCTACAGCTGGGCGGACGACGCGCTCCGCTGGGACTCCCTGGACGACGAGGCCCGCTACCCGCACGCGCTGTGCGGACTGCAGCAGGTCTACGGCCAGCGTGTCGAGGTCTTCTACACCGGCGCCGGACGCACCCAGAGCTGGCTGCGCGACCCCTACGCCTACGGAGAGGCGTCCGTACTGCTGCCCGGCCAGCACACCGAGTTGCTGTCCTCCATCCCGGTGCCCGAGGGCCCGCTGCACTTCGCGGGTGACCACACCTCCCTCAAGCCGGCCTGGATCGAGGGCGCACTGGAGTCGGCGGTCCGCGCCGCCCTGGAGGTCCACACCTCGCGACCTGTTCGACGGCCCGCCTGAGGGCTCGCGGAAAAAACGCTCTGTTGTCCCCGCACCCGGGTTCTTTCACGTGGCAGCGGGATCTCTGACACGACTCGTCATCAGTCGGCCCGCTGCCCTTCGACCTGGGCAGCGGGCGTTCAGCTGGACACCGCGTAACCCGCTGCCTGCCGGCCGAACATCTGGGCGATGTGTCAGACGGCCTGGTTCGAGCCGTGGACGAACACGTCCAGGCGTCCGTCAGGGTTGGCCTCGACGACTGGTTCACCGCGGATGTGCCCCGCGATCCGCCGGCGGGCACTCCAGTCGGCACCGTTGACGCCGGTCTGCTCATTGACCCACAGGCGGCCGCTGACCCAGTGGAAGCGGCCAACCGGGCATCGGCGTCACCTCGGCCGAGGCGGGGCAGTGGTCGAGCTGCGTACCACCAGCCGGGAGCCGACGCGGATGAGCCGGCCGACGCCCTCCGGGCCGGGGTCGCCGTTGTCGGGGCGGCTGTCGATGCGGCGCAGGAGTTGTTCCGCGGCGAGTTCGCCGAGGTCGCGGGCACCGTTGTCGACGACGGTGATCGGCGGGTGCCAGTACGGAAACCAGGGCGCCTCCTCGTGGCACACGAGAGAGAGCTGCTCCGGCAACCGGACGCCAAGCTGCACCAGGGCTCCGAGCGCCCCGAAGGTCGCTTCGTGGTTGGCGCTGTACAACGCGGTGGGCGGGTCGTCCGCGGCCATCACCCGCATGACCGCCTCCGCGCCGAACGGCACGGTGTACGGACCACGCGCGCAGAGCGTGGGTTCGGGTTCGAGCCCGGCGACGGCCAGGGCGGCGGCGAATCCCACGTAACGGTCGCGTCCGGAGTCGACGCCCGGCGGGCCGCCGATGAAGGCGATGCGCCGGTGTCCGAGACCGAGCAGGTGCTCGACGGCCAGTTCGGCGCCTTCCCGGTCGCCGGCCATCACGGAGTCACCGGGAGCGCCCTCGGGTGTGCGCATCAGGTTGACCACGGGGATGCCGGCCGCGCTCACCTGCCGGACCGTCGCGGTGTTGTCGCCGGTGCCCACGATGATCAGGCCGTCGACGCGGTGGTCCAACAGCATCTCCAGGTAACGGCGTTCGCGCACCGGGTCGGAGTCGGTGACGCACAGCAGCACCTGGTAGCCGCACTCGTCCAGCCGCTGCTGGAGCACCCCTGTGATGGTGTGGAAGGAGGCGTTCACCAGGTTGGTGATCACCAGCCCTACGAGGTTGCTGCGCCGCGTACGCAGTCCGCTGGCGATCCGGTTCGGGCGGTAGCCGAGGCGTTCCGCCGCGGACTGCACCGCGCGCTTCGTCCGGTCGCTGACCCGGCTGGAGCCGCTCAGCACTCGCGAGGCCGTGCTCTTGGAGACCCCCGCCGCGTCCGCCACCTGGTCCAAAGTGACCGCCATCGGTCCACCCCCGATCATGAAATCGATCCCATATAGCTCTCCACGCCTCGAGCCGATGGACGCCATCATGTCAGACACCTTGAAGTCAGTGGCGTAAAAAATACGTTTCCCAGGCAATTTCAAGCCAACTTTGGGTTGACCTCATCCCGACCAACTGCCACGGTTCTGTGAAATCGATCCCACAGAGTGACGTCCCAGAGCGTCACGAAGGGACAGACACGCGATTGGAGCTCACCATGATCCCCACGGGTGCCGTCTCCTGGCACGGCTACTGGCCGGCCGCACCCACGCCGTTCGCCGCCGACGGCTCGCTCGACGAGAGCGCCTGGCGCGCACTGCTGCGGCTGTACGCGGAACACGGCGTACACGGGGTGCTGGTGAACGGCACGACCGGCGAGTGGTTCTCCCAGACCCCCGAGGAGCGCCGCCGGGTGGCCGAGATCGCGGTCACCGAACTCTCCGGACAGATACCGGTAGTGATCGGCTGCGGCGCGTACACCGCGGCCGAGTCCGCACGGTACGGCGAACACGCCCGCTCGATCGGCGCGGACGGCATCCTCACCACCCCGCCGCCCTACGTCCACCCGAGCCAGGACGAGATCCACGCCTTCTACGCCACACTCGCCCGGGCGGTCGACCTACCGCTCATGGTCTACAACTGGCCGCGCGGGACCGCCGTCGACATCACGGTCGACACCCTGGCCAGGCTGGCCGAACTCGACACCGTGGTGGCCGTCAAGGACAGCTCCGGCGACGAGCTGAAGGTCGCGGACACCTGCGCCGCCCTGGCCGGGAAGGTCCAGGTCTTCGGCCGCTTCATCCACCGCCGGGGCATGGCCGTCATGGCCGAGTTCGGCGGCGCCGGAAACATCGACGGCGGCGGCCTCGGCGCCCCCTTCGCCGTCCCCTTCTACGAGGCCTACTGGGCCGGTGACCTCGACCGGGCCCGGGAATGGTCCGCACGCTACGAACGGCTGGTGAACCTGCTCGTCAACGACGACTACAGCTCACGGTTCGCCTCACCCACCTCGCAGCTCAAAGCCGCCATGCGGCTGCTCGGGCAGCCCGGGGGACACGTACGCCCCCCGCTGCTCCCCCTGGAGGACCCGTCCGCGCTGCTCGGCCTGTCCGCGGCGCTCGACGAGGCCGGGCTGCATCCCTGTTCCACCAGCACCGGAAAAAGGTGAACCGACCGTGCGCAGACTTCTCATCGCGGCCTCCTCCGCCGCCCTGCTTCTGACCGTGGCGGCCTGTGGCAGCGAGGACTCGTCCTCGTCGCCCGCCGCCGCGGCCCCGACCGGCTGCACGCCCAAGGTGGGCAAGTCAGACCTGGTCAAGGCGGGCACGTTGACGATTTCGACCAACGCGACCCTGCCTCCCATGCAGTACCTGGACGCCTCCAACAAGATCGTCGGCATGCGGGTGGACCTCGGCAACGAGATAGCCAAACTCCTCTGTCTCACCCCGAAGTTCGTCAACATCCCCTTCGAC
>Ga0307516_10006654_pt1 | contig 13505 bp, 10 predicted proteins | sample 19_EM_MG_FD_203310 | JGI IMG/M metagenome (GOLD analysis project Ga0307516, IMG submission 203310) | Populus trichocarpa ectomycorrhiza microbial communities from riparian zone in the Pacific Northwest, United States - 19_EM | ecosystem: Host-associated > Plants > Roots > Unclassified | place... | reverse complement strand
CGCGGCGCGCGAGCGGCTGGCCGCGCTCACACCGGGGCCGGGCGGAACAAGCGCGGTCCGCCGCGTTGCGCTCGTGATCGGCAACGGCACCTACCGCAACGTCCACCCGCTCGACAATCCGCAGCACGACGCCAAGCAAATCGCCGGGGTGTTGCGCGATATCGGCTTTCAAACCGTGACGCTGACCAACGATCTGACCCGCGACAAATTCTTCGAAGCACTGCATGCGTTCGGCAAGGAAGCCGAAAAGGCCGATTGGGCGGTGGTCTATTATGCCGGCCACGGTTTCGAGATCGGCGGCGTCAATTATCTGGTGCCGGTCGACGCCAGGCTCGCGGCCGACAAGGACGCCGAGACCGAGGCCGTCGCGCTCGAGCAGGTAATCGCCGCCGTCGGCGGCGCGCGCAAGCTGCGCCTCGTCATTCTCGATGCCTGCCGCGACAATCCGTTCGCGCCGACCATGCGGCACACCATCGAGTTGAAGCTGGTCGACAAGGGATTTTCCAACATCGAGCCGGGCGCCGGCTTCATGGTGGTCTATGCCGCAAAGCACGGCGAGACCGCGCTCGACGGCGAGGGCAGCGGCAGCCCGTTCGCGACCGTGCTGGCGCGCGACATCAAGGAGCAGAAGGTCGAAATCCGCAAACTGTTCGACATCGTCCGTGACGACGTCTGGACCGCGACCAAGCACCAGCAGCAGCCCTTCACCTACGGCTCGCCCCCGGGCCGCGAGGACTTTTATTTCGTCGCGGGGAAGTGACGCTTCGGCGCGTCATTCCGGGGCGATGCGAAGCATCGAACCCGGAATCTCGAGATTCCGGGTCTGGTCCTTCGGACCATCCCGGAATGACAGCGTGTGGGCAAAGCGAAGCGTGCCCACCGCCATTTGTGTTGTGAAATGGTGTGCACGCCGCCTTGCGCCTTGCCCACCCTGATACTTCGCTTCCCGCGCTATTCCTCACCTTCGCCCGGCGTCTGCCTCAGCATGAAATGACCGAACGCCGTGGCGATGGGTTTTGTGGGATCGTCCTGCCAGGCCCTCGCCTCGAACGCGACCACGCGGCGGCCCTGCTTGACGATCGAGGCGCTGGCGTAGCTGTCGAGCGCCCGGCCCGAGCGCAGGTAGTTGATGGTCAGCCCGATCGGCTTCGGCAACGCCGAGATGCCTAGCTCGCGCGTGACGCCGACGATCGCCGTGGTTTCGAGCAAGGCGCCGGTCAGGCCGCCGTGGATCGCGGGCAGCATCGGGTTGCCGATGATTCTTGGCGAGAACGGCATCACCATCGTGCCATCCGCACTGACGCGGATGTCGAGACAGCGCGCGAAGGGGCTGTTGGCGAAGGGGCTGGCCGGGTCCTCCGGCGCGTCGAGTTCAGGCAACGCCAGATACGTCTTCGGCCGGTCCTTGAGCATGTTGGTCCGGTTGGCGCCGATCATGAAGCAGGCCGTGGCGGTGGCGACGGGATCGTCCTCGGAGTCCTGGTAGGCGGTGGCGCGCACAAAGGCGATCGAGCGGGTGACGCGGAAGCAGACCGCATGCGCCCTGATGTCGAGGCCGGGCGTCGCCGGCTTCTGGTAGTCGATGCGCAGGTCGAGCGTGGCGATCGCGCTGCTGCCATCGAGCGCCAGTTGCACGGCAATGCCGCAGCTCTCGTCGAGCATGGCGGTGACGACGCCGCCGTGAAGCACGCCGGTCCTGATGTCACCGACGAAGACGGGGCGATATGGCAGGCTTGACCAGGCTTCGCCGGGGGCCGCGCGGTCGAGCTGCAGGCCGCTGATGTAGCCATAGATGGAGCGACGCGCCTTGATGGCCTGCGCGAGGTCGTCGAATGGCAGCGACGTGTTGGTATCGGATGTGTCGGACATGCCGGAGATTCTAGACCATTGCCGCGACGTGGGCAAAAGCTCCCTCCGTCTTCGGGAACGTGTCCGCTGCTGCTTCGGTGGGCGGTCGGTGGTAACGGTGCTCCTCATATGGCGCGGGAGGGGTGACGCATGGCGTTCGCGATCAAGGCCGAGGTTCGCGATCCGCGGGCGGCGTCGTTCGCCTTCACGGCGCAGAAGACGATGTATGGCGGCAAGCATGTGGCCGAAGGCGACACGGTTTTCGTGTTCGCAAGCGAGAACGAGGGCGGGCGAGGCCTGATCGCGCGCGGCGTTGTCACGTCCGCCGCGGCGGTCGCGAAAAAGCCCGGCATCGTCCGGCAAACACCGCGCGTGAGCCTTACCATCCGACGCACCGCGCTGGCGAAACGGTCGCTGGGGCGGAGCGAGCTCAAACATTTCGCCGACTGGAGTGACGGCCAACCAGCGACCGAGCTCAATTTCAAATTCTATCGCCAGGCCACCAACAAGGTCGTCGGCATCTCGGATGATGCTGCAGCGTTCCTCGATCAGTTTTTCTAGTGTAGGTGGCCGGGATGGGTGCAGCGATATCCGGAATGCAACAAAACTGCCCCGCATATCGTTACGCCTATGCGGGTTTCCTGCTGACTTCGCCGTTTGAGTAGCGACGGGCTGCCATGACACAGCATGATATCAGAACGGCCTGGATCGCAGCGGGCATACGGCTGGGAGCTGATCCCAAGGCGGCGGTGTGCTGCCCTGTCTGCGAAAAGGCGAACCTGGTCGTTCGAGACGTTCGAATCGAACGCTACAAAAAGTTCGAACGGATCATGCAATGTCCAAGCTGCGCTTCCCGGAACATCTTACTGATGACAATAAAGTAGTAAGTTTCCGCTGAGATCGCGGCGCATGAGCTTTGACCTCACGCGCCATCTCTGCTGGCCCCGCATCTCGCCGGCAGGGGTCTTATTACCCCTGCGCCGTGGGGCGTACGACGATCTCGCCGACATCGACATCGGCCGGTTGTTCGATCGCGAACGCGATGGCTCTTGCCACTGCGGCCGGTGGGATCGCCATCCGCTCCATCGATGCGAGGGTCTGGGACCGGATATCCGGGTCGGTCATGGACGATGCGAGGTCCGTGCTGACAATGCCCGGCGAAACGGTTGTCACGCGCAGCTTGTCGCCCGCCTCCTGGCGCAGACCTTCCGAGATGGCGCGCACAGCATTTTTTGAGCCGGCATAGACGGCCATCGTCGGCACGATCCTGATCCCGGCGGTCGACAGGATGTTGACGAAATGGCCAAAGCCCTGCCGACGGAAGACGGGGAGCGCGGCCGCGATCCCGTAAAGGACGCCTTTGACGTTGACGTCGATCATCTCCTCCCAATCCTCCACCTTGAGGTCGTCGAGCAGGGAGAGGGGAGCGACGCCGGCATTGTTGATGATGACATCGAGCCGGCCATGGCGTTCGCATGCGAGGTTCACGAGCCCGGCGAGATCCCCGCGCCGCTTCACATCCGTGCTGACGTAACAGGCGTCGCCGCCCGCAGCTGCGATGCGCTCGGACAACATTTGCAGGCGGTCCACCCGTCGTGCGCCAAGCACGAGCTTGGCCCCGCGCTCGGCGAGCAGAAGTGCGGCGGCTTCGCCGATGCCGCTGCTCGCGCCCGTTATCGCAACGACCTTGCCTTCAATGCCTGACATAGCGGTTCACTTTCCGACCGTTTCCCGACTGCTCTATTCGACGACCTGGACCCCATCATTGCAGCAGGGGCCTGGATGATCTATGCATCAAGGTCCAGAAAACCGGTGCGATCGTCCAGAATTCACATGGATCCCTTATCAATGGATCCCTTATCAGAAGTCTTCTCGCTTCTCGATATCCGATCCGCACGGTGCACCCGACTCGAGGCCGGAGGCTCATGGGCCCTGCGGTTTCCCGCCAAACCTGCGCTCAAGTTCGCTGCCGTCCTGCGCGGAGCGTGCTGGATCATGCTTCCCGGCGCGAAGGCGAGCCGGCTCGCAGCCGGCGACACCTTCCTGCTGAACAATGCGCCGTCCTACGTGGTGGCGAATGATCCGCAGAGGCCCCCTGACGACGGGATCAAGCTGTTTGACTGGGACCATTCCGATGCTGCACATCATGACGGCGACGATACCGTGCTGCTGGCAGGCAGCTTCACATTCGAACTGTCGAATGCCCATCTCCTGCTCGATGCCTTGCCACCGTTCATGCTCATTCCCGCGGACAACCCATCGGCGGCCATCCTGCGCGGCACGCTCGAAATCCTCGATCATGAGATCAGGAGTGGTCGCATGGGCGCTTCGCTTGTGACGCGCCGCCTCGCCGATGTGCTTCTCGTCCAGGCGTTGCGCGCCTATGTCGACGCGCATGGCGATGTCAGCAGCGGCTGGATCGGCGCGCTCGCCGATCCAAGGATTGGCGCTGCGCTCAGCCTCATGCACGGCGACGTCGCCCGTCCCTGGAGGGTCGAGGAACTGGCACGCGGCGTCGGCATGTCCCGCTCGGGTTTCGCACTCCGCTTCAAGAGCCTGGTTGGCGTTCCGCCGCTGGATTACCTGCTGCGTTGGCGGATGCAGCTTGCCCGGCAGGACTTGCGCCGCGGGGACACCATCGCAGGTGTCGCGGCCCGTCTCGGATACGCGTCCGAAGGCGCGTTCGGCCATGCGTTCAAGCGTATCTATGGCAGGGCACCAAAGCGATACTGGTCGCATGTCCCGGCGCCCGTGGAGGCCGGTCGCTAGGTCGAATCCGATCTCGTTTCGCGTGGTGAGGAGCCCGGCAACGCGTAGCGAAGCCGGACGTCGCGAAGGATGGCAGGTTGCACGGTTGTCGCCCGCGGCCATCCTTCGAGACCCATCGCTTGCGCGAAGCTCCTCAGGGGCGAGCTTGCACGGGCGCGGGCCGTATCGCCGGGGGGCGGGTCGGCGCGCGTGGAGCGGTTCGTATGCTCGCGGGCGGCGTCAGTCTCACGATCTGCAAAGCCGGATTGCGGCTTCGCTTGACGGGCTGCGGTCGGGCTGGCGCAATTGCGCCAGCGCGCGCGGCGCGCCATTGCATGAACTCGCGAAAGATCTCCGCGTTCGATTGCGTCGCCTCATCGATGCGGGTCCCGCGCTGCGCGGCGTCGGGGGGCGCCGTCGCGGCGCCTGTTGCCGGCTCATTGGGTCCAACCTCCGCCCGGGCGTCCGCGGCACCGACAACGCCATGCACGGCCTGAATGTCCCTGACATTCAGTTCGAGCGAAAGCGCCGGGTCGGCGCTGACGGCATCGGTGGAAGCCGTGCCGGCTCGGAGGCCAATCGGGATCGCCTCATCGGCCGAGCCGGACTTTCCCTGGACCAGAGCCACCTGTTCGAGGATCCGCGCTGGCTGTCCGGCGACCGGCGCTGAGGCCATATCCAGGTCGCGCTCTCCCGATGTGACCTGATATGGCATCGCAAACCAGACCATCACCAGCAGACCCGCGAGCGAGGCGGCGATGGCGAAGGCACCGCGAACAGGCATTTCGGCAATGAGACCACCGCTCACCGATGCCTGGGTCGCGGTCTTCAGACGTTTGCCGCGTGTCGGGTTGCCGGTCATCAGCCAAGTCGTCATCCATATTGTCAGCCGGCTCGGCGCCAGCAGCACCGCCACCGTGACGAACGCGGCGAAGCCGAGCCCACCGCCGATGTCCGGCAACAGCGTCTTGACGACGACCAACAGGACGGTGAGCAAAATCACCCCAAGCACCGGCTGGATCCAGCCTTTCAGCCGCTCCGGTGTCGACATTCCCAGGAAGCACCCGGCGTAGTACGCGTCCAGGGTGTGCGTGTCGTTGGCATCATTGAGATACAGGACCATCAGGCCGATCAGTGCGACCGCCGCGGCGACGAAGATCCGCACCGCCTGCGCCGCGGATGCGACGCTTCGCCGCCGCAGCGCAGCCTGGGTCACACACATGCCGATCATGCAGGCAGCGCAGGTGAGGGTCAGCGATCTCGGATCCGTAGCCAGCATGTCGGCACGGGCCGTGCGAAAGAGCTGGCCATCCGCACCAAACAGCGAAGCCGCTTCCACGAAGAGGAAGGACGCAACGGTTGCGATGGCACCCGACCGTCCCCCGCAGCCACCCGCAAGCCGTCGGCCTGACCGCGCATCAATTTCGGCGACGACGCAAAACGCCAGCCCACTCACGATGGACAGGAGAATGAACAGCGCGGTTGCCGGTATCACCGAGGCAGCCGTGATGGTGTCGTGCAGCCCGAGAAGCGGCGTCATGCCTGCGAAGGATCCACCATAGATCGCGGCAAACAATTCGCCCGGAAACAGGCTCGTGGTGCGTGTGATCAGCAGCGGGCCACACAGCAGCGTGGTCGCCAGTGCGGATGCGATGGCCGGAACGAATCCGCCTGCGCTGAAATGCAGGGTTGTCAGACAGCCCAGGAAGGCGCCGGCGAATGCCGCGGTTGGTGCACTGTTGACCAGAGCGCCGGCGGAGGAGGCCTCCGTCGCGATCTGGTCCTGCCGACCGGCAGGCTGGTGAGAACCTCGCGTCGCAGCGGCAGCGCTCCGTTGGAGACATTGCGTGTCGCGACGTCCAGGGTCCGTTTGGTCCGCCGGCATTCATCACCTCAAAGACTTGCCACGAGTCGAATGTGGCGGTGTCCAGAACAAGAAACGCAATGTGTAGTTGAATCGATGCTCGCGGCCCGAGCAGCCCGAGACCAAATTCGGGCCGCTCGAGCGAGAGCGTCGGGAACCTGATCTCGTGAATTTTCTGCGGCAAATATGCGGCGGCTCAAGAGGTGCCGGAGTAAGCGAGACCAAAATTGTCCGATGCGCCATAACAGCAACAGCACGCGGCGCGCGATGTCACCACCTCGTCCATCCAGGAGCAGATAGCTTGTGAGTCAGGCGATGTGGATCTGCAGCTCAGAGGTGTAAGGGCTGATCCGCTCGCGTGGGCTCGCGGGAGGAGGGATGCTCACACCACGATGCTGAGCCGCTTCGCGGCCCGCGTGATGCCGGTGTAGAGCCAGCGGGCGCGGCTGTCCTGGAACGCGAAGCTCTCGTCGAACAGCACGACGTCGTCCCATTGCGAGCCCTGCGACTTGTGCACGGTGAGCACATAGCCGTAGTCGAACTCGTCATAGGGCTTGCGCTGCTCCCACGGCAGGCCTTCGACGCCACCCTCGAAGCAGTCCTGGCGCACCGAGACCTTGGTCACCTTGTGCCCGAAATCCTCGTCGGGGGACAGCCGCATGCTGAGGATGCGCGATTTGGCGCGCGGCTGTGTGCGCGACTTCACCCGCCACAGTCCGCCGTTGAACAGGCCCTTCTTGCGGTTGTTGCGCAGGCAGACCAGCTTGTCGCCGGCGACCGGCAAGGGGTCCTCGATGTTCTGGCGCTGCCGGAAGCGCATGTTGTAGGCGCGGCGGGTGTTGTTGCGGCCGACCAGGATCTGGTCGGCGTTCATCACCCGCTGCGGATCGAGCTCGGCGCGCGACACCACTTCGCTTTCGCCGTAGCGGCCGATGTCGAGGTCGCGGCCCTCGCGCACATCCATCGACATCCGCACGATCGGGTCGTCCTGGGCTTGTCGATGCACCTCGGTCAGCATCGCGTCGGGCTCGCAATCGGTGAAGAAGCCGCCGCCCTGGATCGGCGGCAATTGCGCGGGATCGCCGAGCACCAGAAGCGGACATTCGAACGACATCAGGTCGCGGCCGAGTTCGGCATCGACCATGGAGCATTCGTCGATCACGATCAGTTTGGCCTTCGAGGCGGGCGCATCGTCCCACAGCTCGAAACTCGGCTGTTCGACGCCGGACTCCTTGGCGCGGTAGATCAGCGAATGGATGGTCGAGGCGTTGTCGCAGCCCTTGTTGCGCATCACCAGCGCGGCCTTGCCGGTGAAGGCCGCGAATTTCACCTGGCCGTCGACGCCCTCGGCGATGTGGCGCGCCAAGGTGGTCTTGCCGGTTCCGGCATAGCCGAACAGGCGGAACACCGGCGGGGTGCCGTTGCGGCCCGGCCTGGCCTTCAGCCAATCGGCGACAGCCTTGAGTGCGTCATCCTGATGCGGCGTGAAACTGGGCATGGGGCTTTCGCGGGCAGGGAGGTCGCCGCAACCACGGCGACTCGATTCTCCGCGCAAGCTAACCATTCAGGCCGCCGGCGCAAGGCGCTCGACGCCCTTCCCTGCGGCCGACCTGGCGGCCAGCAATTGCGGAAGCTCCGGGCGGGACTCGCCGCTGGCGGGGACAATCCAGGACTGCTGCTCCCGCGGCACGGAGTTGGCCGGTGGTAGACATCGCTCCGCCGGAGAATAGGATGAGCCCAACAACAAAACAGAGCGCGGGAGCAACGTCATGAAGTTCGGCATCTTCTATGAGCTGCAACTGCCGCGCCCCTGGCAATCGGGTGACGAGCTCAGGCTCTATCAGGATGCGCTGACGCAGCTCGAGACCGCCGACCGGCTGGGCTACCACTACGCCTGGGTGGTGGAGCATCACTTCCTCGAGGAATATTCGCACTCGCCTTCCCCGGAATCCTTTCTCGCGGCCGCGAGCCAGCGCACGCAACAGATCCGGCTCGGCCACGGCATCCTGCAGCTCACCACCAATCACCCCGCGCGCGTCGCCGAGCAGGTGGCGGTGCTCGATCTCCTGAGCCGCGGCCGTTGCGAATTCGGCATGGGCGAGAGCGCGTCGATCACCGAACTGACGCCGTTCGGCCGCGACATGGAGACCAAGCGCGAGGTGTTCGAGGAGGCGGTGCGCGCGATCTTTCCGATGTTCAGGGACGAAGGTTGCGAACATCACGGCAAGTATTTCGACATTCCCCTGCGCAATGTGGTGCCGAAGCCGGTGCAGAAACCGCATCCGCCGTTGTGGATGGCGTGCTCGCAGCTTCCGACCATCGAACGCGCCGGGCAGAACGGCTTCGGCGCGCTTGGCTTTCAGTTCGTCAGCGCCGATGCGGCGCATGCCTGGGTGCATGCCTATTACAATGCGATCACCCGGCGGCTGCGCCGGCTCGCCGACTATCAGATCAACCCGAACATGGCGCTGGTCTCCTTCTTCATGTGCGCCAAGACCGACGAGGAGGCGAGGGCTCGCGCCGACGGCGCCACCTTCTTCCAGTTCGCGCTGCGCTTCTACGGCGCCTCGCAGAACAGGCAGCGTCCGGCGCCGGGCACGGTCAACATGTGGGACGAATACAACAAATGGAAGCGCGACAATCCGGAAGCGCAGGAGGCCGCGCTGCGCGGCGGCCTGATCGGCTCACCCGAAACCATCGCGAAGAAGCTCCGGCGCTTCCGCAGCTCGCACATCGACCAGGTCATCCTGCTCAACCAGGCCGGCAAGAACAGCCACGCGCATATCTGCGAGTCGCTGGAATTGTTCGCGCGCGAGGTGATGCCCGAGTTCGAACATGATCCGGAGCACGAGGCCTGGAAGGCCGGCGTGATGAGCGGCGCCATCGAGCTCGAGGAGATCGACACCCAGGCGTTTACGGATCGTTACGGCAAGTTGGCGATCAACGTGCCGAGCTCGGTGGCGAAGGTGGCTGCGGAATAGCGGCAGCTTGCCGCCGTCGCCGGCGCCGAAGGTGGCGCCGCATCGAATCCGCCCCGAAGTGTGACGACCTCGCAAAGGCGTGAAGGAAGTTTTTCCTCGCGATTGCTCTGTCTGCTGAAATAAAGACCGCGACGATCATCGTGTCGACGGTGCGGACATCGCTTTTTTCCGCACGCGCTCGACAGCGCGTTGATGCGCCACCATCATCTCCCGCATCAGATATTTGCGCAGTTTGCGCAGGCATCGTCGCAGGAGCAGGCAATGAAGCGTCGGGAGTTCTTGAAGTTATCGCTCGGTACCGCGGCGGTCGCAGCGCTGTCCTCACAGGCGCGAGCCGAGGCGGTGCCGAAGGAAATTCGCATTGGAACTCAGAAAGGTGGATTCTTTCCAGCTGTCCGGCAGCGGCGTACGGTGGAAAACGTTTTCGCGCCGCTCGGCGTGGACGTGAAGTGGGTCGATTTCCAGTTCGGTCCGCCGCTGCTCGAAGCCATCAACGTCGGTAGCGTCGACTTCGGTTATGTCGGCGATTCCCCGCCGATCTTCGCGCAGGCGGCAAATGCGCGGATTCGCTACGTTGCCGCCGTCAAGCAGGAGGGCAACACCCAGGCGATCATTGTGCCGAGAGATTCGCAGATCAGGACGCTCGCCGATCTCAAAGGCAAGCGCGTCGCCTTCGGCAAGGGATCGAGCGCGCACAATCTGCTGGTCGCCGCACTCGAGAAGGCCGGCCTCTCCTGGAGCGACATCACGCCGGCGCCGCTCGCGCCCGCCGATGCGACGGCCGCCTTCGTGAAAGGTTCGGTCGACGCCTGGTCGATCTGGGACCCGTATCTCGCGCTGGCCGAACTCAGGGAAAACGCCCGCGTCATCGCCTTCGACAAGGAGATCCACAAGCCGAACTCGTTCTATATCGCAGGCAGCGACTTCGTCGAGACATACCCGGCGCTGGTCGCCCGGCTGAACTCGGTGTTCGCCTCGGAAGGCGTGTGGGCCGATCAGCATCACGAAGAGGTCGCCAGAGCGCAGGCCGAGGCGACCGGTGTCGACATCGAGGCGATCACGCGCTTCGTCAATCGCTCGACCTATCGTGTCGTCCCGATCGACGACGAGATCATCAAGAGCCAGCAAGTGGTGGCGGATCGCTTCGCCCGCCTTGGACTGATCCCGAAGCCGATCAAGGTTTCGGAGATCATCTGGAAATGGACGCCCGGCGCCTAAAGTCCGGCCACCATCACCTCGATTCGACTGAACGTGCAGCGGGCGCAAGGAGGCCCGGTCCATGAGCGTGAAACAATCATCCAACGCCAGCATCCTCTGGTTCCTTCCGACCCATGGCGACGGGCGCTATCTCGGCACCACCGAGGGCGGACGCGAAGTCAATTTCAACTATCTCCGTCAGATCGCACAGGCGGCCGATCAACTCGGCTATTTCGGCGTGTTGCTGCCGACCGGGCGAAGCTGCGAGGATTCCTGGATCGTCGCATCGAGCGTTGCGCCCTTCACCGAGCGGCTGCGCTATCTGGTGGCGGTGCGGCCCGGCCTGCAGTCGCCGAGCGTCGCCGCCCGCATGACGGCTACGCTCGATCGGGTGTCGAACGGACGACTTCTGATCAACGTCGTCACCGGCGGCGATCCCATCGAGAACAAGGGTGATGGCGTCTTCCTCGATCACGCCGCGCGCTACGAGGTGACGCGCGAATTTCTGACCGTCTACAGCGATCTGCTTGCGGGCAAGACCGTCAATTTCGAGGGCAGGCACATCCGGATCGAGGATGGACGTCTGCTGTTCCAGCCGCTGCAATCGCCGCGGCCGCCGCTTTACTTCGGCGGTTCGTCGGATGCGGGTATCGATGTCGCCGCCGATACCGTCGACAAATACCTGACCTGGGGCGAGCCGCCGCAGCAGGTTGCGGAGAAGGTCAACCGCGTCAAGGCGGTGGCGTCGAGCCGCGGGCGCAAACTGTCGTTTGGTATTCGCCTCCATGTGATTGTCAGGGAGACCAATGAAGCGGCCTGGAGCGCCGCCGACGCGCTGATCAAATATGTCAGTGACGACACCATCGCAGCGGCGCAAAAAATCTTTTCCCGGATGGATTCGGTCGGCCAGCAGCGCATGGCGCAATTGCACGGCGGCCGGCGCGACAAGCTCGAGATCAGCCCCAATCTCTGGGCCGGCGTCGGTCTGGTGCGCGGCGGCGCCGGCACCGCACTGGTCGGCGATCCGCAAACCGTCGCCGCGCGGATCAGGGAATATCAGGACATCGGCATCGATACGTTCATCCTCTCTGGCTATCCGCATCTCGAGGAGGCCTATCGCTTCGCTGAACTGGTGTTCCCGCTGCTCTCGCTGCAACAGCCCGGCAACGTGACGCAGCTGCGGGCCAATACGGGGCCGTTCGGCGAGACGATTGCCAACGAGCGCCGGCCGCTACTGAAGGCGTCGCAGTCATGAGCCTGATCGAAAGGCTGCCGAAGGCGCACTCCTTCCGCGTCCCGCGCGCCAATGGCCTGGTACCGTGGATCGTGCCGTTCGCCATCGTCGTGGTCTGGCAGGCGGCCTGCTCGGCGGGCCTGGTGCCGGTGCGCGTGCTGCCCGCTCCAAGCGACGTCGCGCTGGCGGGATGGAAACTGCTGCTGTCAGGCGAACTGGAGCGCAACATCTGGGTCAGCTTCTGGCGCGCCAGCACCGGCTTCGTCATCGGCGGCGGCATCGGCTTCGCGTTCGGCCTTGCCAATGGCCTGTCGCAACTCTCCGGTAAGCTGACCGATACCACCCTGCAGATGGTCCGCAACGTGCCGCATCTGGCCCTGATCCCGCTGGTCATCCTGTGGTTCGGCATCGACGAGACCGCCAAGCTGTTTCTTGTCGCGCTCGGCGTGTTCTTCCCGATCTATCTCAACACGCTGCACGGCATCCGCACCGTCGATCCGCAGCTGATCGAGATGGGCCGCATCTACGGCATGACCGATGGCGAACTGTTTCGCCGGGTGATCTTTCCCGGCGCCTTGCCGTCGATCTTTGTCGGCATCCGCTTCGCGCTCGGCATCATGTGGCTGACCTTGATCGTCGCCGAGACCATCGCGGCCTCGTCCGGGCTCGGCTACATGGCGATGCAGGCCCGCGAGTTCATGCTGATCGACGTCGTCGTGCTCTCGATCCTGATCTATGCCCTGCTGGGCAAGCTCGCCGACGGCGCATCTCGCGCGCTGGAGCGACTGACCCTGTCCTGGCATCCCGCCTATCGGAAACATTGAGGATGAGCATGCAAGAAGCCCTTCGCTTTCGCGGCTCCCAGGCCGAGCCCGTGAGCGCGCCGGATTTTGTCGAACAGGCGCGGCTGTTGCGGCCAACTGCGGAGCTGTCCCGCGGACTACCCCTCACCATCCACGCTTTGCGCAAGTCGTTCGGTGACAACGCGGTGCTGCGCGGCATCGATCTGCATATTCCGGCCGGTCAGTTTGTCGCGATCGTCGGGCGCAGTGGCTGCGGCAAGAGCACGCTGCTGCGCCTGATTGCCGGATTGGAGACCGTCGATGCCGGCACCATCAGCCTCAGTGAGGCCGTGCGGCCCGAGGACGTCCGCGTGATGTTCCAGGAGCCGCGGCTCCTGCCCTGGGCGCGGGTTCTCTCGAACGTCGAGGTCGGGCTTGGCCGGGAACGCAAGTCGAGCGATGCGAGGGCGCGCGCCGACAAGGCGCTCAATGAAGTCGGGCTCGGCGACAAGCGCAATGACTGGCCCGCGGTGCTGTCGGGCGGCCAGAAACAGCGCGTGGCGCTGGCGCGGGCGCTGGTCAGCGATCCGCGCGTGCTCGCCTTCGACGAACCGCTGGGCGCGCTCGATGCGTTGACCCGCATTTCCATGCAGCGGCTGCTGGAGCGTGTCTGGTCCGATCAGGCCTTCACGGCGATCCTGGTGACGCATGATGTCTCCGAGGCCGTCGCACTCGCCGATCGCGTGCTGGTGATCGAGGACGGGCAAATCGCGCACGATATCGATGTCGACATCCGGCGTCCGCGCCAGCGCGGCTCGGCCGATCTTGCGGCCCTGGAAGGATCGATCCTG
>Ga0307516_10006652_pt1 | contig 13508 bp, 11 predicted proteins | sample 19_EM_MG_FD_203310 | JGI IMG/M metagenome (GOLD analysis project Ga0307516, IMG submission 203310) | Populus trichocarpa ectomycorrhiza microbial communities from riparian zone in the Pacific Northwest, United States - 19_EM | ecosystem: Host-associated > Plants > Roots > Unclassified | place... | reverse complement strand
ATTTGTTGTTAACATAAGTTAGCAACATGAATGCCTGATGATATTTATAAGTATGGTGTTACTTAAATAAGATAATTAATATGATCATGTTAATACTTTATAATGAGCCATTAACGATAAATCATCTGATTGGAACCTCCTTTGTGTGTGGTTTCCAATTGAGTAATAAAAAGAGTTTATATTATATTTATTTGAAATACCATTAGTGAATCCTCTAACCTTGACATCTGTTTTATCATTGTTTAATCCTTACACCAATATTACATCCCAAAACTCTCTTCAACTCCTTTTCTGTTATTATTCTCTTCAAATCTTTTTCTTTATTTGTAATTTAAATAGTTGACCTCCCTGTGGTTCGACCCCGGTCTTGCTGGGTTATTTATTACTTCGACACTCCTACACTTGGGATAAGATATCAACTCTTTGATCGTGTCACTCACCATGGCCGACCCTCCCCTAGGTTCATACATTCAAAATTGTTCATGTTTCTTGAGTAAGGGTTTGTGCATGTGTTCATTCATCTTTTGTTCTACATAGGTCTGTCCATTTAGTCAAGATTCCTTGAGTTAAGGTGCAAGAACACCACCCCTTCCATTTTCGAGTTTTCTTCCCTTTCCCTTTTGTCTGAAATCTGGGGTAACAGCCAGCCAAGAGAAGGATATTGATCTTACCTCATGTTTTTAGACAGTTTTTGAGCAGGTCTTGGTGGTATGGTTCTTCCCTCAAGTCTCGGTTATATGCTCTCCTTCCTCTGCTGGTTGTTTCCAGCCGGCCCTAGGCTCCCTCTTTTTCCATGATTTCGGTTGTTTAACCTTCCCTCTCCCTCTTTCTTCTCTCTCACACCTAAGAAGGGCACATGCAGTTGGGGTTTGGTCAAGTTTTCTTCGGAAAGGGGAAGAGAAGAAAGGGCATGCTGCTGGGCACATGTAGCAGAGTTGTTGAGCTCTCTTTGGGAAGGAGGAAAGAACAAGAGCATGCAGCTCATTTTAAGAAGAGGGAAGGGGATAAGAGCATGCAGCTCGTTTTGGGAAGAGTGCCCCTTCCTCTCTCCTTGTTGCATTTATACCCCTCTTAAATGCAAAAGGGGTGTTTGGACGTTGGACCAAGACTGTCTTTATCCCCATTTTGGGTTATCCTTGAGTTGGTTTCCATTCTCATTCTCCTATAGGATAGGCTGGTCCAATATTAATTTTTTGTTAGGTTTTACAGTGTCGCTGTCGATTTAGAAATTGGCAGCCACAAACTGTGTCGTTGGCGATTCAAAAATCAGCATCGAGAACTGTGTTATTGCCGATTCATAAATCAGCAGTCAAACTATGTTGCTGCTGATTCAAAAATAGGCAACCAATGACCGTGTTGCTCCGATTCAAAAATCGGCAGCAAAATTGAATTGCGACCGATTCAGAAATCGGCAGCCAACTATGTTGTTGCCGAATCAGAAATCGGCAGCCAAAAACTGTTGGGCTGCCGCTTTAGAAATCAGCAGCCAAAAACTTTGTCGCTGCCGATTTAGAAATCGGCATAAAAATTACGGCGCTAACCTGTGATTAGATCTGCTCTGATACCAACTGATGCGAACCCTAGCGAAATTGAATGGAATTCACGAACCCAAGATCTATCTAATCCAAGTTTGCTGAAAATAGAATGAGCCTTTCACAATGGAAGACCTGCTTCAAGGCAACAAGACTATAAACCAACCCAATCACAACGCCTACACCTTACGACGAGCAAAAAGAGTATAAATTCATAACAAAGATTGGTCAATTCTTTGAAGAGTTGAAAGTTCAATCAAGAACCAAGATTAACAACTAAAGTTCGGCAAAAATCAGAATATTATTAGCAAAAAAAAAGTATGTTGAAAATTATTCTCAAGAGTATTTATACCCCAAGCCAAAAACCCTAGTTTACCTAATGGATCACATATAAACTCAATTTAAATATTAATCAATCCAAGCTAAAACTAGCCCAAACTAATTAGAATAAATAAAATAAAAAAGTTTGAAACCCAAACAAGTGTTTCCTCACAAAATAAAGAAATTTTAATAGCCCAACTAATTTAATAAGACAAGTTCGGTTATTTCCGTATTTTGTCTGACAGCAATGAAGCCCAACTTCAAATGGATGGTTCTCTCTCATCTTAAAGAATTAGAAGGTGTGACATATACCGTTGGAAATGTATGGAAGTCTAGTTTCTAGCCCAACTGGAATCACCTTAAAATTCAGCATATAGCTCCAGTTATGATATAAAAAAAAGTAGTTAAAGGTCAAACTGGTCGAATCTAGTCTTCTTCTCCCAATCCTTGTGTAATGGTCTTGGTTCCACCAATAAGCCCCTCTTAAACATGAATAAGATTAATCATGGCTCGCTCCTCATTATTTAATATCCTCTTGAAGTCTACCTTAGCCAACGTATCTTAAAGAAGTCCATTGAAAGACTTTTTGAACCTCTTAGTTCTAAACCTTGTAACTGGACCAACCGGAACCTCAATAGATCATTTGGTGCTTGGATCGCATCACTAGGAGTATGCATTATGTTGTAAAGTTCATTTGGTCATATGTATGCAAATAAAACATATTTGTTTTGTGTTTTTGTAATGAAGATTGTTTTTTAATTTTTTGAAATTTAAAAGAAAAACCATGTATTTTTAATATCAGGTCAGTATCTTATAGTGTAAGACTATAACTTGATATTAGATAAAATTATTGGAAAACCCATGTGAGGGACCCACAAATAATTATAAAATAGTCCCTAAATTTTTTGAGAATTTCTTGAAATTGTTTAGGGTTTGTTTGGCTAGACATTAAAATAGGGACAAACTAAGGCTAAAAGGTGAGGCAGTAGGGCATGTTTGCCAAACACATCCTTATCCTAAAACTAGAGACATGAAAAATGCTTTAAGCCCGTGTTTTGCAAACACGCCTTAAGGATCAAGAAAAATAATGTTTTTTGGCAAAAATACGGTGTGCCAAACATGCCTTTAAGTCCGGATAGTGCTTAGCTCACGCGTACGAGTTGGGCTCAGGCCTAGCCCAGCCAAATTTGTTAGGTCAACAGACGACCTAAAAGTTCTTTATATATATATATAAACCTAGCCTCCAACAAAAATAACTTATCCCAAAACTCTTCTTTTTTGGCAAAGAAAAGAAGAAAAATCCCAGTTGTTATACCGTAACAAATTAATGTGAGATGTTAAGAAGAGAAGAAGTTTACCTGGCTTGAGGGAGGTATTTGTTGGCTGGTGGTGCTACCGTTATTGTGTGGTGGTCCACGGTGGAGGCTGTAGACCAGGTGAAGAAGCTGTCGAGAAGGGAAAAAAAAAAGTAATTGTGTGATTGATTGAAGCTCCTGGTTTGGGTTTGTCACTATTACCAAAACTACTAGTTGTTAAGGGAGGTGTTTAAGGTAGTACTGTGGTGGTGTTTGTTAAGGTAGTAATCATGAAAGCTGTCGAGAAGGGAAAAAAAGTAATGGTGTGATTGATAAGGGAGGTGTTTACTTTCTTCTTCTTTCTTCCTCTCTTTTTCCTCCTCTCTTTCCCTTGAGTCAGCGTGGCTCTTATTTATAGGAGGTTAAATGGGTGTATGGGTTCCTTTCCAGCCTTAGATCCTAACCCTTTTACCCTCTATGATTGATCTCATCCCTTGATAATAAGCTAACAACTTAGTACTGTCAAACTAGGTTGTTAAAGGTTGGTCGATGTAGCAACTTTAGACCAGTGTTGCAACTACTACATAGGCGACCACCCAACATAGTACATCAAAGAGCATTTAATGGCTTTGTAAAGAGAGAACCCCATCAACTCTCTCACGAGAGGAACAAGAAAGAAAGTGAACAGTATCAAACAACGCGTCGTTTGGCTTTATAATTTTTTGACTGGGCATTGACCAAAACGACGCCGTTTTGGTACACTGTTTCATTTAAGTAAAACGACATCATTTTCGTCATCCTAAACTAAATTAGGTTGTAAATTCCTCTTTTGATTGTAACTCTTAATCTTTGAATTTGTTCAATTGGATCCTCAATTGAATTCTGATTTCAAGAATTAATTCAATTTTACCCCTGCAAGATTTTGAAAAGACCCCCCTGATTTTAGCATGTGTTTTAAATTGGTCCTTAGTCTCGAATATTTTCAATTTCATCCTCAATTATTCTTCAAACTTCTAATTTCACCTTTATTTTAGCTGAATTTGGTCCCTGAATTCACGTGCCTTTTGCAAAAAGATCTTTGGTCTTGATTTTTTTTTAATTTAATTTTTAGTTGACCCTCAAACTCTGATTTCTTGTAATTTTAACACTGATTTCATCCAATTGAGTTTGTAAAAATTAAATTTGGTCCTCTAAAATTGTAATTTTCTCAATTAAGACCAAATTAGGTTTTCAAATTTAATTGTTTTACCAATTAATTCCTTAATAAAATTAATTTGACCCATTAAAAGTCTAATGAAGTCATTGCACATAATTAATTCTTTTAATTCGGCCTAAATTTATTCTTAAAATTAATTAGATCTTTAATTGGGCCTATGATTGAATTGAATTAACCTATTAAAAGTCCAATTAAGTTTTAAGACTTAATTTTTATGCAAATTCAACTCAAATTCACTCAAGGTTAACTTTGAATATGTATTTTTCCTCACATTCATGTCCTTTAAGAGTGCAATTGAGCTTTTAATTTTGCACTTAAATTCCTCTTTAACCTATCTTTTCCAATCAAGTTGTTGCTCCTCTATCTTTTCATTTCTATTTTTTTTAAGGAAAACGATGATTTTAGAGGAAATCCAAAATTGGATTATGAAAGTTGTGTCATGTTCACAATGCATATGACATAAAGTATTGTAAGAGACTTTAGTTAGTAAGCTTGTACAGAAAAAAAAAGACATGGATTTACCAAATCAAGAAGTGGTTAGTCCTTTTCAAAATGATGGGATATTCAAAGATATCTCTAAGAATGACAAATCTAACAAAAATATTAGAAACGAAGGGTTAAAAGCCCACTTAAAAGAAAATAGTGTCAAAAGCACTATGTAAAAGAGATAGGGCACAAATATGCTCTATCTAGATGGTGAGGGTTCAATGGCATCCTCGGGAGAAAAGAAATAAGGCTCAAATATGCATTATCTAAAATGCAAGGTCTCAAAGGCACACTCATAAGAACATAGTTCCAAAAACACTATTGAAAAGAGATAGGGCTCAAATATGCATTATCTTGACGATGAGGGCTTAAAGGCGCACTCATAAGAAAAAAGTTACAAAAACACTATTTAAAAGATATAAGGCTCAAAGGTGCGCTATCTGGATGGTGAGGGCTTAAAAGCACACCCGGGAGAGAAACGATAGGGCTCAAAGGCGTACTCGAGAGAGAAAAGATAGGGCTCAAAGACGTGCTATTTAGAAATTGAGGGATCAAAGGTGCACTCATAAGGAAACAATGCCAAAAGCACTATATAAAAAAGATAGGGATCAAAGGCGTATTATTTGGAACGTGAGGGCTCAAATGCGCTCTTAGAAGGAAATAATGCCAAAGATACTATGTTAAAGAGACATGGCTCAAAGACATTATATGGAAGGCGAGGGCTCAAAAGAGAAGGCTCTAAGGTACACTTAAAAGGAAAAAGTTGCAAAGTGTAACATCCAAGTTAACGAGATAACATAACATACTTAATAATTGACATAGAAAATAGCATGGTAATTTTTATTTTTTGATTTCTAAATTCATTTTGTGATTAACGAAATTTCTACTAAAATCTTGACAGAGTTTCCCCTATAGTTAAGCATACCGAGTTATGGACAACTACCTATCTTTCAAGGCTTCTATAACCACATAGGTTATTCATTTCAATTTCTTTACTCAAAAATATTTTCAACATCGTACAGTCCATTCATCTTTCGGTATTTAGGTCACACACATTCTTCACAGTATAACTTCAAAACATACATTAGATCAAAGGAATAATTATTAAACAATCATATATGATTATCCTAAGGTATACACGTATAGGTATCTATAATTACGATTAGAGCAATTTAGATTTAAAAAGAGAACATGCATAGAAATTGTTTTGAAAGTACTTAGTTATCATCCTACATAAAACATACGTTTAAGGACTTCATTACATGGAACATTCAAGTGAATAATATTGTTGCAAAAGAGAGTTAATGATTCAAATTACAAGATCTATTACATGCACAACAAAAGATTCTTGAAGTCTTGGAGCCCTTTGGCCTTCTAGTTATTTGGTCCATCGATATGTGGAGGTCCTGCAATAAGATTTAATTAAGCAAGAATTTCAAATTATCATAATAGTTTTATCTTCTATGGATATCGAAATTGAGAGTACCCATTCTCTTATCATATATTATAGAATTTCCTCATGAATAATAGACACGTCCTTTGTGACAACTACATAACATGTCTAAATACACTAAAGCACAATTTTGTAGTCATAAGATACAAATTCATAATTTTAAATCGAAGACAACTTAAAATTCATCGTTCTCCAACACTACGAAAACAATACCAATATTTGCTTCTACCCATTTTGAAAGCAATTCAAATCCATCATTTTTCCTCGACCTCGGAAAACAATTCCAACATTGGCTCTCATCCATAACGAAAGCAATTTAATTTTCAATATTCTCACAATTCTGAAGTTTAATTTCGACATTGGCTTTCATCCAATGCGAAAGCAAGTTTCGATTCCAATGGTTTCCATATCTTCAGAAACAAATCCAACATTGGCTTTTCCTCATTGCGAAAGCAACCCAAATCCAATGGTTTTAGCATTCCTATAACCAAATCCAACATTGACTTTCGCTCATTGTGAAGCAACCCAAATCCAATGGTTTCCACATTTCCCAAAACAAGTCCAATATTGGCTTTTGCTCATTGCGAAAGCAATCCAAATCTAATGGTTTCCGCATGCCCAAAAACAACATTGGTTTTCGCTCATTGCGAAAGCAACCCAAATCGAATTCCTCATAAACCCATATTATATTCATATATCATTCATAACCTTTCAAATCTTCAAGAATTCAAAGTTTTAGAATTTAATTTAGTTCATTTGAAGCGAGATTTCACTTACCGGCTTCTCTAATCGTGTGAGCTCCTCCGATGGAAGACCCTGTGCCTAGCGTTCCTCTTGCACCATACAAATATTTTCCCATCAGCATATGCTTTAACAAGTTTACATACTCATTCTTTATGTAAGAATCAACTTTATTAATTCCATCTCAAACTCATTATATTTAAACAATTCATGGCAAGTGCACTAAAATACTGTCTAGTGTTTGTCCCCCCACTAGAGTTGTAAAACTCGATTCCCTTTGGGTTTATTTTTGTAGTAAGATAAGACAAGATTACACATTTGGGATGAAGAGGGTTAACCCAGTTCTATCATTTATACACTTAAATTGTCGAAATGCGAATGATATAAGGGTTTGTCCCATAATGCACAACCTGACCTTCGTCTAGTGTTTTATCCATATCTAGAGTTCCACAACTCTAAATAGTACAAGGCTTATCTCCTATAAAACTTAACAAAATGGCGCACATCTTTCATGCAAACATTTATCTCAATTTCCCTCGGCTATAAGTCCAAAATCTCAGTTCAATGTCTGATTTATATGGTGTCCAGAAATTCCTAATTTGACTTGTCTTCATTTTTTTACTAATATCTAGAGTTCTACAACTCCAATTTAGGTGATTCTTGTTCCATTTAAACTTTAACACCTAATTCTACAACTTTTATGAAGGAAAATATTCCAGATTATACCTTTATCTAGGCCAGTTTTTAGTCACAAACTAGCTAACAACATAACCCAGATTTCTGGTTTGAATGTCCAGCACTTAGACCATCATTTTCATGCATTTCTTTTCTTTCTTTAACCATTAATACCTACACAATTCATTTCACATCATAAATCACACATGGAAATATAATTTATTCAAAGTTAGGCTTCAGAAAAGTATATGCAACAAGGGTTTTCTAAATTTTCCAACACATCATAACTTCTTGTGGGATTTTCTAAATTATTATTTCAATATGCATGCACAACTAGTATTCAAAAATGTATTCCCCTTATCTTGTTCATGTTTGGTTGAAGGCTTGTAAACCTTTTCGTAGTCTCTTTTTTCTTTAATTTAGTTAAGGACATCATCAAGCTCTTCTCCATTTCTCTTCCACTTTCCATCCCCACTTTAAACATATCCAGAAAATTTCTCAAGAACTCAATCTAAGGGCTATTATTTTCTACATATAACTTACCCAAAACGTTTGTAATTGCTCTAGGAAGGTTGTATATTTGTCCTAGTTATGTCTTCTGCTCCTTCAAACCATTTTCTCCCTCAATGTTTCGGCTTCTCTTCCTCTTTCCCTCTTGTTATTGCCAGCTCTTCTTTCCCCCGTCCCTCACTTTGTTTAGTCTTTTGGTGTCCAAATCTTCACCCAACCTTATTGTTTTCTCTCATGTGTTTGATTGTGTGTGTTTTCTTCTTGTTTGTTCTTGATAGAAAGTGTTGAAGAGTGGGTGACTCTTCCTCCTCCCCTTTATTTGCCTCTTGTCGTAAGCTCCTTCTCTTCTTTAAAGGCTGATGGGTTTTTCTTCTTCTTCTTCTTCTTCTTTTGTTTTCATCCCTGACTTATTTATGTCTTTTGAATCTAGTCCCCTCCTCTTTGTTTTTTTCATATTAGATCCCAAATCTCTCTTTATTCACTTATGTATTTTCACACTTCAAGTTAGCATTTTCGTCTTCTTTTTCTTTTTATTTTTTTTTCAATGATTCTCTTCTAATTACTTAATCTCATGCGTTAATGTTTAAGAGGTTTATACAAAGGCACTACATGAAAGGGATAGGGCTAAAAAAACACTTTATATTTGGCAATGTTATTGATGCATTCAAACTACAACCCTACCAAAACATAGAATTGCTTCTTTTCTAGGGAAGTCATCACCAACCTCATTCCCTGATACATTCACTACTCCATAAAAATGCATGGTCCATCAGTCATTCAATTCATCATCCTCCTCAATTGATAATACATCCTTATCAAGAAGATCAAAATCTAGTAGCACATAGTCTTCCACAACATTAAATGCTAAATAGTTAGCAATTTCACTCCTCTTTACGACCTTTGTTATCACGTAGACGATATCGTATTCTGCTAATAACACTTGTCATCTTGCTATCTAGCTTGACAAGTAGGGTTTTTCATAGATGTATTTGAGCGAATACAGTTTTGATATCAACAAGGTTGTGTAGCACAACATGTACTGTCTAAGCCTTTTTGCACTCCAAACCAAAGCACAACATAGCCTTTCTATGATAGTATACCAAGATTCACAATAATTAAAAAAATTTCTCAAGTAGTTGATGGCTTGTTCTTTCCTCCTCGGTTCGTTATGCTAGCCTAACACGCATCCCATAGATGTTTTTATAACCGTCAAGTACAAAATTAGAGGTCTTCCTAGCATAGGGGGTATTATCAGATGCGGGTTCTGTAAATACCTCTTGATTTGGTCAAAAGCTTCTTGGCAATCGTTATCCCACACCCCATGATTTTTCTTTCTAAGTAATCGAAATATTAGCTCGCAAGTCACTATATGCTGGGATATGAATGAGGCTATGTAATTCAAACGCCCAAGAAAACTTCTTACTTCTTTCTTTATTTTAAGCATTGACATTTCCTATATTGTCTTTACCTTGTCTAGGTCAACTTTTGTTCCTTGACTGCTCACTATGAAGCCCAATAATTTTCTCATTTTTACCCCAAATAAACACTTTGCAGGATTCAACCTTAATTGAAACTTGTGTAACCTCTCAAACAACTTCCTAAATACTTGCACATGATCTTCTTCCTTTTTTAATTTGGCAAGTATGTCATCCACATATATCTACACTTCTCGATGCATCATATCATGAAACAAGGGGACCATTGCCCTTTGATAAGTGGTCCCGGTATTTTTCAATCCAAATGGCACTTGTAGCTAGCAGAAGGTTCTCCAAGGTGTGATATAGGTATTTCTTTTCCCTTTTTTTTTAGTCATTCTAATCTGATTGTACCTTGAAAACCCATTCATGAATGAGTATTTGCCACTTTTCGTAACATTGACAACTAAGACATTTATATAATTCATGCATACCATGGTCTTGCCATATTTCTTGGTAACTACAACTATATTGCCACTCATTAAGGATAATAGAGTACGTCTAAGAATCTCGCATCTCACTGTTTCTAGATTTATGTCTTTACCTTGAGTAGCATATCCAGGAACATTCATCTTGTCTTTTATTTGTCTGGCTTACGTCCTTCCATCAAGGGAATCCGATGCACCATGATGTTAGTAACCAATCCAAACATGTCTACATAATTCCAATCAAAGATGTTCGCATACTCTTGCAATAAGAAGACTAAACCATCCCTTTCCTCGGTCGTAATAAGAGTACTAATATTTAATCATTTCTTATCTTGTCCTATACCTAAAATTATTACTTCTATTTCTTTCTTGGTAGGTTTCCAAGATTTCTCAGATTTTTCAACCAACCTAGTAAACTCTTTTAGGTCTTCCTCTTCCTATTCTTCATCACCCATTGCAATTAGGTTATCAAAGTTTGACAAGTTATTCTTAGTGTAGTGGGTTTGTAAATTGGCAGAAGATTCACTTTTGAAATTCCTGAAAGCGTAAGGTGCACTTATGTAAGTGTGTATTTGCATGGAAAGATAAAAGAAAACAAGACACATTTTAAACATATGAAATGCATGATCTCATTAAAATAAAAGGCTCATTGACAAAGAGAATCTTATGGCATCATGAGTCAGATTACCAACAAGATTAGAAAAGGTAAAACAAAGTAACAAAGTAAAGCACAACAAGACAAAACATCTTAGTAAGCATGGTCAAATAAGAACAATTACTTTTTGAACACCATATGAACAAGCTCCATTTTCTAATTTTGGTACACTTCCCCAATGGACCAGTTTCTTTATAAAGGCTTTTGCAAGAATTTCATTGACGATGTGGTGAACAGACAAATTAGGCAGCATCTCATCTTTTATTTTGACATTCGTCTCTTGAACCTATTCTTTATTCTCACATTCTAAAGTGTTGATTTAGAGGTCAGTTATCTTCAACCCTTCATCATGAGATCTAATCACCTGAGTAGGTCTTGGGAAGGTTGTTCGGAGTGATGGGATTGTCAGCTCTTCTTCTTCTAGCTCTCTTCCTTCGATTTTCACAATTATTGCTTCCTTTTTTATCCTAGAAATTCGTTATAGTCATCCTTCTTAGGCGTATATCCAAACCCAATTCTCTGGTTAACACATTTTAATTTCATCAAATAAACTCGCTCTAGCATTCCAATGTCAAGATCAAATTGGAAGGGAATCCCATGTTTTAGAAAGCAATTTACTGTCATTCTTGTTGCTTCTGATTAGGGGTGTTCAAAAAAACTGACCAACCGATTAAACCAAAAAAACCGAGAAAAAATTAACCAAAAAAACAAACTGATAGAAAAAATCGAATAAACCAATTAAAAAATAAAAAAACCACCCGGTTCGATTCGGTTCCGGTTTTAAAAAGCTTAAGCCGATTGAACCGAACCAAACTGAACCGGTTTAATTGAATCTAAATAACTTAAAAAAAAGGTATAAAAGAAACATCCCTAAAGATCCTAACCCTAAATCATTTTATCCCTTTTCCCCCTTTCCAGCCGCCCCCCTCCCTTTCCCCCTTTCCAGCATCATTGCCAGCGAATAGCTATAAACCAAGAGAATTAACACATTAGCTACAAGAAGCATTTGCTATTTTAGCCATGAGTAGAAATAGTTGATTCAATTGCAGAGCATGAGCTATAATTTAGTACCTTCTCGTCGTCAGGCTTGCATACAGTCTCGTCATTCTCTCTAGTATTTTCAATGGTGCGTGGAATCTTCCTTGGAGGAGGCTGCACAATAATCACACCACACCGAATCAATTCTGATGAAAAAGGAATAAAAACCCTAATGTGATATTTCAATTGGGGACCTGACCTCCTCACCGAGCTCGAGAGCTCGCTTCTCTTCGGTGTCTTGGGCTTTAAGCTTCTTACGTTTCTCGACTTTCTTTTCATGCTTGAGTTTGGCGTGTACAGCAGATAAGATGTGCATTTGCAAATCTAAGTATTTCTCTCAATTTTGGTTCACCTCTCAACTTTGGTTCATCCTATCATCTAATGTTAGAGATAATAATCCAAGATCTAAGTTTATTTCATTGTCGACTTACAACAACGACAGCAGCAAAAACAAGCTTATTTAATTGGTTTACTGTTTTCTGGTTTTTAATGCTAAAAAACCGACCCGAACCAAACAAAACTAGTTCGGTTTGAACCAGTTCTTGGTTCGGTTCGAGTTATATTAACAAGGAATATTATTTTCCGGTTCGGTTGAATTTTTGGGTTAAAACTGGACCGTGAACACCCCTTACTTCTGAAATATTTGGCCTTCTCAACACCGTGTTCTCAAGAACCTACTCAACATTCATGATTTCAAAAGCGTGAATATTTCCATCCCTATAGTCTTCTACCTTGATGAATGGTACAACCACATTCCTTATCATAGAAACTATTTCTTCAGCCTTAACAGTTACCGGTATCCCATTCATGATGTATTTCAAGCACTGATATAACGAGGAAGCTACCACTCTATCCACGTGGATCCAAGGTCTTCCTAATAATATATTATAGGAATGATGAATGTTCATCACTTGTAGTGTCACCAAGAACATTTACAGCTCTATATACAACTCCACTTCCAGGGTCTCAATTATTTTCCTTGGCGAGCTATCATACGACCTTGCCATCATGGTACTTGGCTTTATGTGTGATTCATCGACAAACATCTCCCTCACCATGTGTCTTGGTAGCACGTTCAATGTCGAACCATTGTTGATCAATACTTTGCCTATCAGGACATCTTTGCATCGTACTATGATGTATAATGGTTTGTTTTACCTAGTACCATTGAGGTCCAATTCATCTTTGGTGAAGTACAAATAATTTGAGGCTTAGATTTTGCCCACCAAGTGCTCTATGGTTTCTTTATTAGTATCTTGAGGCATATAAGCTTCGTTTAGAACATTTTATAGAGCTTTTCTATAAGGATTAGAGCTCAAAATCAATGATAGCAATAATATTATTGCAAAAGTTTTCTTAAATTGCTCAACGACACTATTTTCATTATGTTTCATCAGTTTCAGGAACTCATTGGTCTCTTCCTCAGTGACGAGTTTATTTACTTCATCTAGCAGGTTAACTACCTCTTTCCTCTTGGATTTCCTTTGTTTCTTAAGTTCATCTAGGGAAAAGCAACTTTTGTTGCGTGTCAAGCCTATATAACTTTCAAAAAGCTAAATTTTCACATGCTTGAACTACATTTGCAAAATCACTATCATTCACATACTCAAATCCTAATAATTTAACATTCAAAGTAGATAGAAGAACATGCATTCATGACAGCACATCATCCACTATATTTTC
>Ga0307516_10006651_pt1 | contig 13508 bp, 12 predicted proteins | sample 19_EM_MG_FD_203310 | JGI IMG/M metagenome (GOLD analysis project Ga0307516, IMG submission 203310) | Populus trichocarpa ectomycorrhiza microbial communities from riparian zone in the Pacific Northwest, United States - 19_EM | ecosystem: Host-associated > Plants > Roots > Unclassified | place... | reverse complement strand
AATAGGCGGTCGACACGTGGCTCCTGAATTGTATTTAATTTCCTGCGGGCAAAATCGTTGAATCGGCAGTGAAATCGCGATTTTAAGCGATTTCACCCGATTTTAACGATTTTACCCGATTTTAACCCGATTTTACCCGGTTTCAAGTTTCGTAAACGATTTAGCATGTAAAGCCTAATTCAACTCGTAAAAACATACGATTTTACAAGTTGAATCACAATTTTAACAACCTTGTTGTTGTACTATCACCCCTCAAGCATACATTTTTTTTTTGTTATTTTTTTTATATAGTAAAAACACAAGTATGTATCGCCTACCAGATTTGCATTTTACAGTAAAAATCTACAGATTAATTATACAGTGAAATACCTAAAAAAACGAACAATTTTTTTTGGAATTTTTTGATATCACAAAGGTAGGGGTGAGCAAAAAAATCAAAAAACTGATTAAACCGAGAAAACCGAAAAAAAATAACCGAAAAAATCGAACCGTAAAAAAAAACAATTAAACCGATTAAAATTTTAAAAAAACCGGCCGGTTCGGTTTTGGTTTTATAAGCAAAAAACCGAACCAAACCCCAACCGGAAAAAAACCGAGCCAAACCAAAAAAACCGAGCCAAAACTGGAAAAAACCGAGCCAAAACAGTTTGAACCGGTTTTTGCCTTAAAAAACCGAACCGAAACCGGTCGGTTTGACCTGGTTTCGATTTTTTTAAAAAAAAAAATTTTGTTTGATTACTTTTTTTTTATAAAAACTGATCCGAACCGAAATTGATCACCCTACACAAAGAGGCTACTTTGACCAAATATCGAAACAAAAAGAAATAAAATAAAAGGGATTCACATGGTGTGTTTTGCCAAACACATTCTTGATCCAAAACAGATTGGGCCGGATGGGCCTGAGGCCAGCCTATTCTCTATTTTTTTTTTTAATTGGATCTGACCCAGCCCGTACGAGATATGCTAGAACTAGCGGTCACTGGTCCAAACCAGTGACTCTGCTGGTCACTGCGTGCTTGCGTGAATTATTCACGCATGCTTTGCACAGGGTAATTATATTTCTAAAGGGATGGAAAACGAAAGCTTACCTGTGTAGCCGGGAACGAAGCCGAAGATGATGGTGTATTGGACGATGCCCTCTCTGTTCCTCTTTTCGTTTGTTTTCCCTCTGGTTGTTCTTTTCTTCGGCTCTGTTTTCCTTGTTCGTATTCTCTAGTCCCTCTCCCTCTTTGTTTCTGTCCCTGTTTCTGTTTGTTTGCAATTCTCTCTCTACTGGTTTTTTTTTCCGGTCTTCCTCTCTGTTTTTTTTTTCTTCCTCCTCTTTCCTTCTGTTTTGTTCCTCTGTGTTCGTTCGTCCCTCTGCTCGTTCTCCCCTGGTTCGCTGGTCTGTGTTCTCTGTTTTTTTCATCCTTTCTTTCCTTTTCTGCCATGGCCTTTCTCTGGCTTTTATAGCCAGAGAATGCCATGCGGTCGCCTACAGATAATGAGGCGACCTTGCATGGACTTTAATGCAGGAGTAACGGTCGGCGACTCTTCGTGGATGTTTAGCCGTGGCGCGGCGTTTCTTTCCCCTGGTTTGGCGAGGTGAAGAAGACAAACAGTATCTTTTGGAAACGGCTCCGTTCTTGGGATGGGAATGGCCATTTTTGATTTGGTCATTAAGTTGGCAAGGTGAACAAGACAAACACACTTTTTCTATTCTTTATAATATTCAAATTCTTATTTTTAGAGTATTTATCATACATAATTATTAAGAACAAACACTTTTTTTTTTTAAATAGAAAATCTACTCTTTTATTTATTGTATTTTTTTTATAAAATAAATAACTGATTTTATTATCATGGTTCCTTAAATCCTACTAAAAAAAATTATTTTGTAAATATTAGATCTTTTGTCATTAACCAATTTTGTGAATTCTAGAAAATAAAATATGGAAGTGAAGTTTTAATCATTCTTTATCCTCACACTCAAGATTTTCATTCCTAAACATAGCAGATTTTTTGAATATTAACATAGTAGATTTCTGGAATATTATCAAAGAAAATCTCATTTCTCCTTGTGTGTATATATGTTTTCTTAATTATGTTTTCTTCCTCGTTCATGTTAGAAAAAGAAGAGTTTCATCGAAATGCCTAGGTTTTCTCAAGTCAGGAGACTAACAAGAACACATTTTCCAACTTTTTAACATAAAAATCCAAGTCCCATATTATCATTTTTTATCCTCAATTCTCTTCTCGTCAATAGCATAGAGAAACACCGTGTGGTTGATATATATATATATACAGATCGATGAAAACATGAAGATTTGTGTTTTTTCTTTTAGTCTTATGATCAGATAAGGATGAAACGTAGAAACATTGGAAGTGTTTCATGCCAACTCAATTGCTACAGATGTGCTCTAACAACACCACTTTCAACAATATGGAAAGCTCACAATTTTATGAAGAAATAGATATCACTGCGCGCGTCTGTAGAGTACAAGACATAGATGAAATGCATGAAAACAAAGATAAATATAGAAGAATTTCCTGTAGAAAAAGGGCTGGAGAATAGGATAGAAACCCCATAACAGAGGGTAGATCCCTATATTAAAGGATTCGATAATAGGATAGGAAACCCTAGCTATTACAAGAACATGAAACATAAGATGGAAACATTTGTTGAAGCTAATCATCGTCCAAATTGTCCAGGCGGTCCAGGCGGGCCAAATGGACCACCCCCAAAGCAGTCTCGTATTAGCCAGCAACAGCACAGGCAGCTCAAGCTGCCAAGCACACAGCAATCAAACATTAGAGAACAGCAAAACAAGGTTTAATTCTCAAGATAATGCTAAATAAGTTTTCTGCATAAAACTATTAGGATGCTACAATACTGTTTTAACATGATGCTACAGGGAGGGGGGAAAGAAGAATTTAAAACCAGCCGTTTAGGGCTTAAAACAGTCTAGAATTTCTTGGAGAAAAAAAGAAGAAATATGAGTGCTAGAAATGGGATATTTTTGGCAGGGTTTTTTAAACGAAAGGAGAACGATTAACTGCTAAATTCTGGGGAGGTTCAAGGAAAAAATGGTGAAAAGCAAAAAAAAATAAAATCAGCTTAACAGCTTGTAAATCTTGCAATTTCAGTCACGAAGTTAATTATGACAGAAACAAAGTCTTATAGCATACCAAGAACCTATGATGTCACAGAAGCCACCGAAAAAACCAGGTCCTCCGCCACCGAAAAAACCAGGTCCTCCAAGTCCCGGACCCCATCCTTGTCCCGGACCCCATCCTCCTGGTCCTCCTGGTCCCGGACCCCATCCTCCTCCGGGTCCTCCTCCACCTCCCGGACCCCATCCACCTCCGGGTCCTCCTCCACCTCCCGGACCCCATCCTCCTCCACCTCCTGGTCCTCCTCCACCTCCGGGTCCTCCTCCACCTCCGGGTCCTCCTGGTCCCATTGCTTCCTCCTAGCTCTCTAACAAAATCTAGCTGCTAACACCACGATGATCCTATCACCACCGCTGAAGATTATACTAGACAAGGTTTGCAAGAAACTCGAATGCCCTGCTACTTGGCTAACTACAAAGACATTGGTAAAGCTGTTAAAGAGGATTGGATTTTGTACTCATAGGAATTTGTATACTTTGCTTAGGCTGGAAGCATCTGTCTACCATTTCACATTTTTCACAAATGCTACCCTTCAACCTGATATTTGGATCAAATTTTCACGGTTGACCTGACATTCTAAGCTACCATTCAAGGCTAACTACTATCTTCAGTCAAAAAGTCCAATTTGATTTGATCATAAGAGAGAGGTGGCAGTCTTTGGTTGCTCCATGTCACTACAAGGCCAAGCCAAATCCCAAAAAATCCTCTGAAACCATGTCAAAACCAATATATATTCATTACATTAGTGCAATGACGGTGGCAGTGGCGGCAAGCACCACCACCTGTACCAGGATCAAGTTCAGCTTGGTAACTAAAAAACAAAAGGTTCAGCTTGGTGGATGTAGATCTACTTGCATGGGCTGCCGACAAGAACTTATCCGTTGATCCCACAACATCAAGCTGTGGCATAAATATAAAAGCACCAAATAGCTATACGCCTGCAATTTTATTTTTTATTTTTTTAAGAAAAGGAGATTGTGAACGGCAACTGAATTTAAAGATCATAGATTTGCTCAAGAACGCAAAATTAAATACAGGTGAGCAGACTGGTTTTTTTTGTTTGTTCATCTTCCGAGGAAGACGAAAATACATCTAAAAGTCAGGAGACTAATAAGAATACATTTTCCAACTTATTAACATAAAAATTCAAGTCCCTTACTAACATTTTCCCCCCCTCAATTCTCTTCTTATCAATATCATAGAGAAACACCCTATGGTTGATAGATCGATGAAAACATAAATATTTTTTCTTTTTTCTTTTTTAGTCTTTTGACATGAAGGATGAAACGTTAGAAACGTTGCCAGTGTTTCATGCCAGCTCAATTGCTTCAGATGTGCTCTAACAACACAACTTTCAACAATATACAGATCTAGTTAGAATCGCAATGGTATTCATTTTTGATCTAACAGTAGCATGTTAACAATTGTGTAATTTAGGCGATCATTTCTTGTGGGTTTTGGCTTTTGGATGAATGACTTTTATTTATGCATGTTTTCTCCGGCTGGATGTTTTCTTCGGCTTTTGGATGAATGACTTTTATTGTTGGGTTGTTTAGGCTGGCTGAACTATTCTAGAAGTCGATTTCATTATTTTTTTACTTGTGTTTTTTCTTTGGTTCATCTTTTTTTTAATCAAATTCCCACTACATCATTAAACAGTAATTGTCGGATTAATTCTGTGTATAACATCTGTCGATAAAATTATTGCCGACGGTCTCACCGACGGAATCCGTCCGTCGGGATCCTAATCGTCGGTAATTTCCTATTCTGTCACTAATTCTATCGGAAATAAAAAAAACCAACCACCGACGAAACACCGATAGTATTATAGACGGCGACGCACGGTAAAAAAAAATAATCCCGCGAGAATATTTCTAACAGAATACATCCGTCTGTATTTTCAACGATAATCACCGACGGATTATTTATCGGTGATGGTGACATGGCGATAAATGTTACAGAACTCTATCAAATACCAGTTAATGCAATTTTTTTGATACATTACCGACAGTGATGGATCCAGTTTTTTTGCCATTACCTAAATAGCTATTTTTTAATGCAATTCTTGATTACTAAAAACAAAAGATTATGAAGAAATAGATATCATTGCACGTCTGTAGTACAAGACATGGATGAAATACATGCAAACAAAGATAAAAATAGAAGGATTTCCTGTAGAAAAAGGGCTGGAGAATAGGATAGAAGCCCCATAACAGAGGGTAGATCCCTATACTAAAGGATTCGAGCATGGGATAGGAAACCCTAAAAGAAGAACGTGAAACATGAGATGGAAACATTTGTTGCAGCTAATCATCGTCCAGGTGGTCCACGTGGACCCCCAAAGCAGTCTCGTATTAGCCAGCAACAGCACAGGCAGCTCAAGCTGCCAAGCACACAGCAATCAAATATTAGAGAACAGCAAAACAAGGTTTAATTCTCAAGATAATGCTAAATAAGTTTTCTGCATAAAACTATTAGGATACTACAATACTGTTTTACCATAATGCTACAGGGAGGGGGGAAAGAAGAATTTAAAAACCAGCCGTTTAGGGCTTAAAACAGTCCAGAATTTCTTGGAAAAAAAAGAAAAACGAGTGCTAGAAATGGGATATTTTTGGCAGGGTTTTTTAAACAAAAGGAGAACGATTAACTGCTAAATTCTGGAGAGGTTTAAGGAAAAAATGGTGAAAAGCAACAAAAAAAAATCAGCTTAACAGCTTGTAAATCTTGCAATTTCAGTCACGAAGTTAATTGTGACAGAAACAAAGTTTTATAGCATACCAAGAACCTATGATGTCACAAAAGCCACCGAAAAAACCAGGTCCTCCTGGTCCCGGACCCCATCCTCCTCCACCTCCGGGTCCTCCTCCACCTCGTCCTCCTCCACCTCCGGGTCCTCCTCCACCTCGTCCTCCTCCACCTCCTCCACCTCCGGGTCCTCCTGGTCCCATTGCTTCCTCCTAGCTCTCTAACAAAATCTAGCTGCTAACACCACGATGATCCTATCACCACCGCTGAAGATTATACTAGACAAGGTTTGCAAGAAACTCGAATGCCCTGCTACTTGGCTAACTACACAGACATTGGTATAGCTCTTAAAGAGGATTAGATTTTATACTCTAGGAATAGGGATACTTTGCTTAGGCTGGAAGCATCTGGCCTACCATTTCACCCTTTTTACCAATGCTACTCTTCAACCCGATATTTGAATCAAACATTTTTCACGGTTGACCTAACATTCAAAGCTACCATTCAAGGCTAATTAATACCTTCAGTCAAAGAGTCCAATTTGATTTGATCATGTATGCACATAAGAGAGAGGCGGCAGTCTTTGGTTGCTTCATGTCAGTTCCCGAATGCCCCTAGCATCAACCTGAGTTCCAGCTAGAAACATGCGACTTGGCACAGTAATGTCTTTAATCCTAATATGTTTCTACGAGGCCAAGCCGAAACCCCCCAAAAAATCCACCGAAACCATGTCAAAACCAATTCATTTCATTAGTGCAATGGCAGTGGCAGCAAGCACCATCAACCATATCAGGATCAAGTTCAGCTTAGTAGATGTAGATCTACTTGCAAGGGCTGCCTGCTAGAACTTTCCGTTGATCCCACAACCTCAAGGGGCCATAAATATAAAAGCACCAAATAGCCCAATGCTTGGCAATTTTGTTAAAATGAAAAAGAAAAAAAAAGGAAAAAAGAGGAGATTGTGAACGGCAACTGAATTTAAAGATATCATTGTTTTGCTCAAGAAAGCAAAAATACAGGTGAGCAAAGTGTGGTTTTTTTGTTTTTTCATCGGAATATATCTACAAGTTATCAACTTGAGACAATTTTCCATAGCAAGAAAAACACAGAAGAAACCTCGTCCCTCCATATGATTTTAGGGCACCTCCATCAGCTCGTGGAGATATGCCATGGAATGTCAAACTCTTCAAATTTCTATTCAGCTTCTGGAGGTGCCCCGATATTTATGGAATAGGCCAAAATAAAAGCTGCCTTCCAGTCTTCTACCCTAGTATATGTTAAGGGTCTCGCTTCTTTTGTTCCTGTCAAACTTCTGGCTGTAGACTGTACATCAACTCTGCAACAAACATTAGAATCCTCACAAAATGGCTGCCAATCCTATAGTATCCCCCTCATCAATTCTGGTTTCTGGAGCATTTACCGAGCTGCGAGGCCTCACTGAAAATATGGAGAAAATAGACCAGTAAGCAAATATATTTTGACCATGTGCATCAATAGCTGAATCTACAGTGACAACAAAATGCACCAAGCATGCAAATTATAATTGTTGCTCAAAGCTCGAGCTGGAGATGAGAAATAGTTTCCATGAATGCAAATTCCACAACATAAACACAACAGATTAACATGGGAGGCAATGATCTCGTGCCAGGAGTGAAAGAAGAATTTAGAATCCAAAAATTGTCAGAGCTCACTTGTAACATTTGTGATAATGTTTACACTCTTCTGAGCAGCTAGCGCTTTTAGCATGTTTCCAGTAGCTAATAAAAGCAAGCTCTTCATATGTTGCTTTTGTTCCTTAGGGCTAGCTGTCTTGGTCAAAGCTTCTTCAAAGGCAACCAAATCCTGGGGTTTAATACAAGGGAGAGAAAGCAGAACCTGAGGAGACAAGGAAGTGCATCGTTCAGTTAAAAATATTCAGCAGATAGTAGGATAAAACTAGTGAGTATTTTAACCCTAAATAACACGGGGCATGAAAACTTGCCTGCCTTGGAGCTGGATCTCTATCACAGAGATGCATGAATATTTCTCGACAGAAACCAACTAGATCAGCACTGATAAATGCATTTGACTCGAGCGCCAAACCTTTGATAATTGCAGAGAACAGATCTTTAGAAACAAACTCTCTGAGTTGAACATTATTAGCTGAGATTGCTAGAAGAATCACACTAGCACAAAAGGACAAAACTTTTGATACTGCTTCACCATCTGTCCATGTGAAAGCTTCTAAACAAATCTGTAATGCTGGAACAGCCAAACCATTGTGCTTCAAAAGAAAACTGTAAAAGAATTAAATTCTCGGGTATAAGCAGGGCCTGGGGAAAGAAAATAAAAATACAACGAAGAGCATTTCAAAAAATCAACAGAAAAAGGCTATTATTATGCACACATACCCAACCATAGAATTTGATGCAAATGCGTCCAATTCCTTCAAAGAAGATGCATCCACACGGATAGCATGGCCAGATTGTTCTAAAGTAGGAAGCCCGGTATTTAGTCCGGGCGAAGCTATTGTAGAGAGAAGAACGCACATCTCACGAGTTAGGTCTCGAAGCAGTTTCTCTTCCATTACTTCTGCTTTCAAGTCTGCCTCAGCAAGGATGCCAAGGACATCTGGGACCTTTGCTTTACCCTCATGCAGGAGACTGGACCAAGAAAAGGTAAGAGCTTGCTGTACATGGATAAATAATGGATGCAAGAGCTTTTCCAGCCAGACCTCCCACATTTCCATAGGACAATGTTTAACCAAAGGTATCAAAGCTGAATGGACAAGCTGCCTTGTATGTCTGAACTCCATTGACTGTATGTTTTCCAGTAGTGCCACACCAACAGAATGAACATCCAAACATTTAAAAAATGGATCACCAATGGTCATCGATAGGCCCAATACATTGTATCTGGAAACATGGAAGATGTATTAGCAACAGACCTGTCAGGAAAGAATCACATGAGCAAGAAAAATAGATAGTATGTAGTCTACCATTTACTTGTGCAAAAATAACTCGTCATTTCTCACTGAATGCGTGAACTTAGCATATCATATTAAAAATATGTTTAGTCATTTTAGTCTATAATTGGTATTATCATAGTGGTTGCATGGGCTAATGAGCATCATGTGCATGCAACACACATGCATGCAAGCAGAGAGGAGCAAGTTCAAAAGGATAACCAAACATAACAAGTCATTAAATATTAACAGATTATTAATTCTACATTAGGCATTCTACCCTCAGAGGTTTTCACACATTAAGAGCTTCTGACTAGGCAATTACATATGTTTAGAGATAGAAACTAAATAAATAGCACATCTCTTCTGCAATGAATTGATAGGAAATAAAAATAAGAAATTTCATCTAATTTATCCTCCCTGACATGCACAAAGGATATTCAGATGTCATTCATCATGAAAAGTACAAATAACACTGATAAAGGAATAATTGAAGGCTGAACTTGAGTACCTTGACTTTACTAACCATATGAGCCCCAAGGAAAAAGAAATGCAGAAAATAACTGATATATATTCACCATAAAATTCGGTTGCAAAGTCAGAAACAACCTCCAAAGCACTTGTACTTACCCACTATCTCTGATACCTTTCAACCAATTCCGTATATCAGCTTCATTTGTTTCGGTGTGTCCTTCCCTACTTGTATCAATATGAGATCCATCTATGAAGGTTAAGGAACCTTTGGACAATTTGGGGTTTCCTTCCCCAAGGAGACTATATCGTTCAGCATTGCCCATGGTCATGGCAGCTTTGATATCTCCAGGTAACATTTGAGATATGGATGCAGACCAAAGTGAGTGCACAGCACGAAGAAGCTGCAAGACAGCAAGAACATATTTTCAATACCAATTTCCCTTCAAAAACTATTCCTGGATAAAGAAAGAAAAAATAATAACGTTGGTTCTTAATAGCAACAACATACTTTCAAGAGGGGTGGCAGCATCCAGGACAGATGAGAAGCCATTGGATGTATAGTACTTGCTGTTGAGATGCTTTGCAAATTCAGACTGCCTTTTCTGATTCCACTCCTCTTAAGTGCCTTCTCAAAGAATGTCACAGTGTGGAAAATTGACCACATGAATGCTGTCTCAGAGCACAAACGGATCAGACCTAGTGGCTCAGACAAATAATTATTTTGCCACTCTAGCTGTGTCCACTGTTGGCTCAAAGGTTCAAGCAACCAGGCCAAAACTTCTTGCTGTTGTTGAGTCCTGCATCCATTTAAGAAACTTTTTAACAATAAGCAAAACATCTTACTTCAAGTAGTTAAAAAACAAAGGGGTCAGACCATTGTAAGCAAGGAATTACCCGGCAGCTGAAGCCATAACAAGAAATGCTTCACCTAGCAGATTATGTTCACCACGAAGCAGAGAGCCCTCTCTTTGCATATATGCCATGGTATCAGCTATTCCCTACAATAAAAACAGCATGATAAAATAAATACAAGAACTTCCTGAATTCTCAGGCTCTTTCAATCTAGGCATGCGTTTGGCCTCCAAAATTTGGTTGTGCTAGTGTTCTCTGGCACATTGATGACAGTCTTCTATGAAAATTTATCATAGAGAAGAAGAAAATCAATCCCTTACAAACTATCATTCAAATTGCAAAACAAGGGCCTCCACATAAGCTACAGTTTTGGTCAGAAATGCATGGATGAAGTTCTATACTCTTTAATCTCTCTGGATTGAGTCCACAACTACACTTGTACGTGCATTAAAATTGAAGAAGGTAAAGGACATTAGATCTTTCTATTGAAGATATCTGAGTTAGAAGATAACCAGTAGTAGTGGATGCTGTAATTTTTCAACAAGAAGAAAAAGGACAAAAATAGTTACTTTCATATGAGGTAGAACACTTTTGTCAGCAGATTTGGCTATTCGAATAAATGACGTACAAATCTGTAACCTTGCATGGCGTGCACTGCTTACTGAAGGATCCTGCCAAGTGAATAAAAGCAGCAGGTCAATTTGGCTCCCTTAAAAAATAATGACATTTAAGAATCAAGATTAGTGTTACAAGACAACCTTAACAGCTAATGGAATTGACATTAGAAGCTCAAATTGGCTCCCTTAAAAAGTAATGACATTTAAAAATCAAGATTAGCGTTACAAGACAACCTTAACAACAAATGGGATTGACATTAGAAGCTCGAATAATTTATTAATGACACCACCAACCGCATCTGGGAAATACTTCAAAAATGGACCCAGCGCGTCTAAATAGTGCCCTAGGATTTCCACAAGAGTTGGCTCCGTCCATTTCAAAGAAAGGAGTTGCTGAAGTAAATCTTCAAAAACTCTACACAACGCTAGGTGAACTTCCGAACTGACCGCCGCATAGCCATTTGATCCATCAAAAACTGCATTGACAACATTTTCTAAAGCCACTTGCATGCTTTCCATCACAGCTAAGTCCTGATATTTCAAAAAGATGCATGTGTATCAATAGAAACATCACTTTAGAGATTTTAGTACCAGCTATTAAGCATGAATGATAATCTGAAAAAAAAAAGTCTCGCACCTGAACAGGTATTTGAGAATTTGGAATGCTCTTAATGATTGAAAGAATTCTTTCAGAGATTTTAGCACCAGCTATTAGGGGCTTAAAAGAAGCAACAAGTCTCATCAGCTCGGTCTGCATTAAGAGTTCACGCATCAGTTAAAAAAAACAGAGAGAGATAAATAAAATGAAGGAGAATAGGAAAATGTAAAAGCAATAACAGGAGAACATATCATAATACATAGGAGAGGGGGAGGGGGGGGGGTTCAACAATTTATTTACCGCTAGAAAATATGAAAGGTAAAAATTAATAACCCCAAAGAGAAGCTAAATGTAAGAATGGTTTTCACTAGAGTTCATATCTCTGTAGGTTTTACCAGCTTGGAACGATATTGGCCAAAGTCACCCTTGCCTTCAAAATCATCACTCCACAACTCCAATGTTCCAGGAGAAAAGGAATTCCCAGAGAAAACCTTTTCTTTCTTAAGCAAGCGCTGGAAAGAGATATCCAGAATTACAACACAAATATCATCATCCACAAGGCTTAAAGTCCTCCTTTTTTCATCATCAACCTGTCCAGAACTAGAGCCTGCACTGTTAAAAGTAGACCCGTCTGCTGAATATGCAGTAACTTTCGGCTTTGACATTAAATCTCTCATTAGCACCTATAAACACAAATAAACAGTAAAGAGATTTAATAGTACCTATGTGCTAAGTAGACTTTGGAAACATATAACTTGCAAACTGCTTCAACCTACCAGCCAAAATAGCAGGGATTGATAATGAAGAGCTAGCTTAAAATGTTGAAAAAAGCCCAGCATCTGAAACAATATCAAAGAAATAGATTGCAAAATGATTCTAATAAACAAATTTATTTCATAGATGGAAATAAATTTTCTCATGCTAAGATGGAAGTGCTATTACCTGCTGTAAATAAAGAGAGAGTATAGTGTTGTCACCAGAAATGCATTGAAAGTTAAAAGAACCCAAAGACACCATACTCTCGCATATATATTCTGCAAACTCAAATTCACTCTCATCCATAACTCCAGCACTTGAGACAGTTTTGTACAAAATATCTCTTGAGACATTCATCATGATCTGAAAGATATTACGCATTGCAGAATCAAATTCAGAAGCAGAGGCATCGGCAGGTCTCTTCCTGCAAATCTCAATTCATAGTTCACAAATCTTGAGAATGTCCTTCATGAGGTAGAAACAGAAAGAAACTATAGAAGACATTAAGCAAACCATATGGGATACCTTTGTGAGACGAGTTTGAAAAATTCACAGGCATGAAGACGAAAGTCAGGAGAAGACAGCATGACACCACAGCTGGGCAGAAAGAAAGGGGATCAGGAAGTGAGAAATGAATCCTACAAATGATTTCAATGCAGCCTCCAAGTAGACATACCCATAAATTATGCCATATTTGGCTAGATCCTGCAAAGGCGCCCACTCAGCATAAGCGTTGACAGCATTCAAAGTCGCTGTTACTGTTGCTGCATGCTGTTTTGCGATGTCCAGTTGCTGCCTCCCTGCTTCGCTCAATGCAGCTCCAAAATGTCTCTCAAGTAACTATGTAAAAAATTAAAGGCGCATAAATAACACAGAAAGTAAAAAAGGGTAAAATATGTGTATTTAAGGTCTGAGGCATACGGTGTATAGTAGTGGCAGCATTTCAGGCAATGACTGAGTAAGCCCTCGCAACAATAACCTACGCCGATCACCTGAAAATACATACAGAACCAAGAAAAGAGAGTTAAGCAGCAGCAAGAGAATACCAGAAAGTTTGACCTTGAGGTGTAACATATTCAAAGGCCAGAACAAAATTTAAATGTGTAACATGGAAGAAAATCCATCAACCTAGGGAACGACCCATAAGAAATCATAGTTTATAGGTTCTAAATGTTAATAAACACAATAAAGATCCTTTGAGGCTCTAAAGAATGCAGAGAATGCATGCAAGGGAAGTTAGGAACAAACCTTCTAAATCTTCATTGTGAACTGTAATATCTTCAGGAAGCCACCTCAGTGTCATCGAAACCAACTCAGCCTAGTAGGAACAAGAAAGTAAGAGAACCACACAATGCACACTTCAATA